>Ga0210398_10006866_pt1 | contig 10395 bp, 10 predicted proteins | sample IncBWC4OmetaG_FD_161047 | JGI IMG/M metagenome (GOLD analysis project Ga0210398, IMG submission 161047) | Forest soil microbial communities from Barre Woods Harvard Forest LTER site, Petersham, Massachusetts, United States - Inc-BW-C-4-O | ecosystem: Environmental > Terrestrial > Soil >... | reverse complement strand
CGCCCGTGTTCGTGGCGATGGCAGGACATTTGAAGTCGTAAATCAAATTACCGTCCGCGTCTACTTTGCGCCAGCCGGTTTTGTAGGCGTAAAGAACGTCGCCGTTTGAAAGCCGGTGCATGTCGGAAAATTCGCTCAACTGCCCCGTCGCCGGATCAGTCGTCGGAATCTGATAAGTCTTCGTGACCTTGCCGCCCTGCACGAGCGAAATCGTCGCCACTTTTTTGCGAGTATCAAATTCGCCGGTGAAAATGAAATCGTGCTGCGCCAGCCCGCTGCCCGGAAGACTGTCGGCAAACTCCCAGACTTTCGGCGCGGCATTTGTGCTGGTGGCGGTCGGCATCTGGCCGCGCGCAGCGCAACAGGTGAAAATCGCGGCGATTGAAAATAATGCAAGCGTTGAAGAAAATTCCGTTTTCATAACTTTTGGGGAACGGGTTGATTAAGACTTGAGACTGCGACGCGGTCAAGCCGCCAGAAGGCATTCGACATTGAATTTTGTGCACTATTTGCGCGCAGCCATCGCGCGACCCGCGATCCAGCCCGTCGTCCACGCGGCCTGAAAATTAAATCCGCCAGTGATGCCGTCAATGTCCAGAAGTTCGCCCGCGAAAAAAAGTCCGGGACAAATTTTGCTCTCCATCGCCTTGAAATTCACCTCGCCGAGTTTCACGCCGCCGCAAGTCACAAATTCATCCTTGTTCAAACTCTTGCCCGTAACTTGAAATTCCGTGCGGGCCAATTGCCGGATCAGATTGTGCTGCGTCGCGCGTGAAATCGCCGCCCAGCGCGTGTCGCGCGCGATGCCTGCCGCCAAAACAAGCTGCTCCCACAAACGCGACGGCAGCGGCGCGATTGGTGTGTTGACGATAAACTTTGCCGGTTGCGAATCGCGGCGCGACTGAAATTCCGCCGCGATTTTTTCCGCGTTGAATTGCGGCAGCCAGTTTATTTGTAGCGGAAATTTGTAATCCAGTTCGTGCAACTCCCGCGCGCCCCACGCTGACAATCGCAAAATCACCGGCCCGCTCAAACCCCAGTGCGTCACAAGCAACGCGCCGTGTTCGCGCAATTTCGCGCCTACAACAGAAACTTCAACCGGCTCGACGGAAATTCCAGCCAGCGCGCGCAGCCACGGCGTCGCGATGTGAAACGTGAACAGCGACGGCACGGGCGGCTCAAGTTTGTGGCCGAGCGAAACCGCAAGCTCTCCAGCCACAGCAGCGCGACATCCGCCAGTCGCCAAAAGCAATTTGCCGCAGGAAATTTTTTCGCCGTCCGATAATTCCAATTCAAATCCGCCGTCCGCAGTTTTCACGGCTCGTTCCAGGCCGCGATTCAAAAATAATTTTACGGACGCAGCTTTCGCCGCACGCAGTAGGCAATCAATGATTGTCTGCGATGAATCGCTCGTCGGAAACATCCGGCCATCGCTTTCGGTTTTCAGTTTCACGCCGCGCGCTTCAAACCACGCGACGGTGTCGCTCGCCTGAAAAGTTTTGAACGGCGCGAGCAGCGCGCGTTCGCCGCGCGGAAATCGCGTGGTGAGTTCGCGTGAATCGAAGCAGGCGTGCGTGACATTGCAACGCCCGCCGCCGGAAATTTTTACTTTGGAAAGAAACTGCGAACTTTTTTCGAGCAGAATGATTTCAGAATCCGGCGCGGCCTCGGCGCAATTGATGGCGGCAAAAAATCCCGCCGCGCCACCGCCGACAATCACGATTCGACTCATTTGCGTCAATTGGCGGGATAATAATGGTCAACCGGCTGCACGACGACGCGCGCGTGTTCGTCGCTCGGCATGCACGCTGTAAACAGCGCGATGACTTCGCCTTTTGCGTTCGTGTAAACAAACGGCCGTTCGCGTCGGCTGAAAGTTTCGCTCGTGCCGTCGTCGAACGGAACGGTTTTGGTGAACACCGGCTCGCGGCTCATCAATTGATAATGCACGCCGTCCTTGGAAAAATATTGCGCGCCGTTTTTATTGACGCCGGTGGCGTGGCCTTTCCAGTCGTTGAGCAAAATGTTGTATTGGTTGTTCGCCCACCAGATCGTCGGATCTTCGAGTTCGCCGCCGCTCGGCAAAAGATTGTCGCCATTGGCCACGACTGAATAAGTTCCGTTGTAACTCGGCGCGGTGAATGCCACGCCGCGATTAACGCCGGCGCTGTCGCGCAAACGGCAAAAAACATAGACGCTCAAATCCGGTTTCACGAGAATCGCCGGATTGCTCGCCTTAATCACGGGCTTGTCCAATCGCGTCCATGGGCCGGTGACGGAATCGGCGACAGCGTAGCCGGTCTGGTTCGCGGAATTGATGTAATACAAAACGAATTTGTTTCCGGCTTTGACGATCTTGACGTTGTGGACGCGCGAATTGTCCCAGTTGTTCGTCCGTTTTTGCAGCACGACTTCTTGAAATTTGTATGGGCCGAAAAGATTTGTGGAAGTCGCGCGGACGCACTCGGAATATTTTGTCCAGCCGCCCAAACCGTATTGCGCCGGCCAGCGCGACGCGAACATATGATAGGTGTCGCCGACTTTGATGACCGACGAGCACCAAAGGATATAACCGTCCATCTCGAAGCCGCCGTTTTTTGGCGCGGGTTGCAGGCAATCTTTGAAGCTGCGCTTCTCAATTTTTGCGGGAGCATTGGTCGAGTCGGCAGAAAATCCAGTTGAAGCAAGTTGAATTGCCAGAACCGCTGCGAGCCAATGTTGAAATTTCATGGACAATTAAGGCCGCAGTATTGATTTGATGTCAACGACGTTTGATTTGTCGCAAAAATAAAAAGCGGGACTTGGATTTCTCCAAGCCCCGCTGCGAAATACTAATCTGAATTAGTAGCGTTCACGACGACCAGCGCCGCCGCCACTGCCGCCGCCGCCGAATTCACGGCGAGGACCGCGACCGCCACCACCGCCGCCACCGGGCGGACGATCTTCGCGCGGACGCGCGACGTTGACCGTGAGTGCGCGACCGCCGAGCTGGGCGCCGTTCAGCGCTTCGATGGCTTTCTGCGCCTCTTCGGGCGTGCTCATGGTGACGAAACCGAATCCACGGGGACGGCCGCTCATGCGGTCCATCATCAGGTTGGTTTCAGTGACCGTGCCGTGCGCGGCGAACGCGTCCTGCAGGTCGTTTTCAGTGGTGTCGAAGGAAAGATTCCCGACGAACAATTTATTACTCATGTGATGTTTGCTGTCCTAGACCGAACTTTGCTTTGACCAGACTGTTCCCGACTATCGGGTTTCAAATCATCACTGAACCAAGTTCACTTGAAGATTCACCATGCCGTGGGAGCTCCGTGCTATCTAACAGACAACGCAAGCATGACAGCTTTCGGGGAAATGGCAAGGAATTAATTGCCGCGACAATTTTACTTTTGCAACACAGTTGCCGCCGCGATGAAATTTTTCACCAGTTCAGTTTCCGATTCCTTGCGCCAGACCGCGACGACGGGAACCGGCGGCAACGCCGGACGCAACGAAAGCAATTTCAGTCGCGGCCCGGCCATGCACGCGACACAGCTTGGAACAAGCGCGAAGCCGCGACCGGATTCGACCGCCGCGACGATGCTTGTCACGCCGTCATGTTCTCCGGCAATCTTCGGTTTGCGCCCGACCGGAGCAAACAATTTTTCCAGCATCGCATGATATTCAGGATAATCCTTGCGGCTGTAAGCGATGAGCGGCTCGCGCGAAATCTGTTCCAGCGAAACAAATTTCAATTTCGCCAGCGGATTTTTCGGCGCGACGGCCACGCACATTTCGTAACGCGCCAGTTCCTCGAAATTCAGCCCGCGCAGTAATTTCGCCGACGGACGGACTGTAAGCGCGACTTGCAATTTCTTTTCGCCAAGCTGCGCGAGCATTTCTTCCGTGGACAAATCATGCAGCGCGACGCGCACGCCCGGAAATTTTTCCTGAAACGTCCGCAACGCCTGCGGTAAAATCTGCACCGTCAGCGACGGCGCGTAGCCGACATTTATTTCGCCGCTCGTTCCGCCGGAAACCGCGCGCGCTTTTTTCACCGCGTCATCGGCGTGCTGCAAAACGGATTTCGCCTCGGCCAGAAAAACTTTTCCCGCCGCCGTCAGCTTGAGCGATTTCGCGCTGCGCTCAAAAAGTTGAAAACCGATTTCGTCTTCGAGGTCTTGGATTTGGCGGCTGACGCCCGGCTGCGAGACGTGCAGCTTCAGCGCGGCGCGGGAAACATTTTCCTCCTCGGCGACGGCGACAAAATAACGGAAGTGGCGTAGCTCCATAATTTGATAGTCAATGCCAACTCCACCACGGCCATTTTTCCACCCTCCGTTCCCATTCGCCGAAAGAAATCTTATTTTCGGATTCCAACTCGTCATATACTTTTGCCTTACAAGCAGTGACAAATGCCGATTCGACAATCATACCAGAAGAAAGAACATCAAAACCCACAGTCGTTTTAGCGAATTCGCATTCAAAAAGATTTAGAAAGTTTTCCATTTGTTCCAGGGCCATTTTTATTTCGCTCAAAAGCACATCCGGCATTGGTGATAAGCCTAAACTGACTTCCAAATCGAAGTGAGCAATTTGCTTATGCCGGTGCGTTCGCATTTTTGCAACGGTTGTGCTTATCGCATCCAAAGCAGAATTAACTTTTTGCTCAAAATCTTTGTCCTTCGCAAATTGAATAGCTTCTGTAAGTGCCCAAAGCGAAAGATTGCGCTGTTTTTTTGAATCTTTGTCTGTAAGACGTGCGATGTTTAATATCATTTGTGCTCCAAGTAAATTTTGTAAAACTCCGAGAAGCGGACCAAAGCGTTCGCCAAAAAATTTTGTCTTTTGCTCTTTGTCCATGAACAAAAAATGATAAATCTGCCAATAGTTGCGGAGTTCAGATACTTCACCTTCGACATAAGGCATTACATCCCGAATTGAAATCGGGAATTGAGAATAATCGGCATTAACTTTGGCTGGCATATTTGAGCGTCCTTCATCGCTTTTTCGAGCATAACTTAAAATTATTGTCAGGCAAGAAACATGGTATTTCACAAAATCGCCAGCCGCGCGCATAGTCTGTCGTATGAAAATTATTAGACGATCAAACGAACGAGGCCACGCCAGTCACGGCTGGCTGGACAGTTATCACACCTTCAGCTTCGCGGATTATTACGATCCGCAATGGATGGGCTACCGCAGCCTGCGCGTCATCAACGACGACCTCGTGATGCCGGGCATGGGCTTCGGCACGCACCCGCACCGCGACATGGAAATCATCAGCTACGTCTTGAGCGGCGCGATCGAGCACAAGGATTCGATGGGCAACGGCCGCGTTATCCGCGCCGGCGAATTTCAATACATGGCCGCCGGTTCGGGCGTGCAGCACAGCGAGTTCAATCCGTCCAAAACGGAACCGCTGCGCCTGCTGCAAATCTGGATCCAGCCGGACGCGAAAGGCATCAAGCCGCGTTACGCCGAGAAAAATTATTCCGCCGCGCCGACGGGAAAATTCAATCTCGTCGCGAGCAAAACCGGACGCGATGGTTCAATCGCGATTCATCAGGACGCGGATTTGTCGTTCGCGAAATTGGACGCAGGACAAAAAGTTTCGCAGCCGCTCGCCAAAGGGCGGCACGCATGGATTCATGTTGCGGAAGGCGAAGTATCAATCAACGGCACGAAATTGTCCGGCGGCGATGCCGTTGGCGTGAGCGAGGAAAATGCGCTGGAGATTTCTGCGACGAAGCCATCGCAAGTTTTGCTGTTTGATTTGAATTGAAACCGTAGCGGCGGTCGGCAGACCGCCGCAAATTAACCCAACAAAAATAAAAATATGAAAATCGCCACCATCATTGCCCGCACGTTGCTCGGACTTGTCTTCGCCGTGTTCGGCTCAAACGCATTCCTGCACTTCATCCCGATGCCGCCACCACCGGCAGGCTTCGCGGGTGATTACATGAAGGCGCTGTTCATGAGCCATTATTTTTATGTCGTGGCCGTCACGCAGGTTGTGGGCGGATTGATCGTGTTGAGCGGACGATTCACCGCGCTCGGCCTCACGCTGCTCGCGCCGGTGATTGTGAACATCCTGTGCTTCCACATTTTTCTCAATCACGAAGGATGGCAGCTTGCGTCTGTCGTCGCGGCGCTTGAATTGTTTTTGCTCTGGCGGAACCGCGCCGCGTTCGCGGGCTTGCTGAAACCTTGAAGCATTTGCACAGAGGCTCCGCAAAAATCAATCGCTGATTTACGGAGCCTCTTTCAATAATCCGTCCAAATCCAGCGCGCGCGTGAACATCGCAATTTCTCCGCCGAGTGTGCGCGGCCAATTTTCCTTCGGACGATCCCAATAAAGTTCCACGCCGTTCCTGTCCGGGTCGCGCAGATACAACGCCTCGCTCACGCCGTGATCCGAAGCACCGTCGAGTTCAATGCCCGCCGCGAGCAGGCGGCGCAACGCATCCGCCAGCAACGCGCGCGTCGGATACAAAATCGCCAGATGATAAAGTCCCGTGCTGCGCGGTGGCGGCGGCGAACCCCCCGCGCTTTCCCAGGTGTTCAGTCCGATGTGATGATGATAACTGCCCGCCGAAATAAATGCCGCCTGCGAGCCAAATTTCTGCTGCAATTCAAAACCTAGAACGCCGCAATAAAATTTCAGCGCGCGTTCGAGGTCGGCAACTTTCAAATGGACGTGGCCGATGCGAACGCCGGGATCAATCGGAACAATTTTTTGCGACATGATTATTTGTTAGCGGTTTTGGTATCATTCCGCCATGCGAAAATTGCCGCGCGCATTTTATGACCGTGACACGATTGTCGTCGCGAAAGAATTACTTGGAAAATTTCTGGTTCACAAATCGCACGGCATCAAGCGCATCGGAAAAATTGTCGAGACCGAGGCGTATCTCGGCCCGCATGATTTGGCGGCGCACTCGGCGCGTGGATTGACCGAGCGCACAAAAATAATGTTCGGGCCGCCAGGTTTCACCTACGTCTATTTCATTTACGGAATGCATTTCTGCATGAACGTCGTCACGGAGCGCGAAGGCCATGCATCAGCAGTTTTGTTGCGCGCCGTTGAGCCGGTGAAAAATCTCGAAGGCCGGACGTGTGGGCCGGGATTGCTTTGCCGCGCGATGAAAATTGACAGGAAACTCAACGGCCACGATTTGTCGAGCGACAATTTTTTCATCGCCGAAGCGAGCGAAGCAAAATTATTCTCAATCGTCAAACGCCCGCGCATCGGCGTGGATTACGCGAGACATTGGGCGAAGAGACATTTGCGATTTTACATCAAGGACAACCCGTTCGTCTCGCGGCGGTAAAGTTTGACTTGCATCATAATTTTGTCACCTTGCTTTCACAAAGCCCGTCCTTAAAAACCATAGCCACATGACACCTGTGAACTTCTCCGCCTAAAATCAAAAGGAAAATCTTTTATGAACGACTCGAACAATCAGAATCTTTCGCGCCGCAGCTGGCTCGGCCTCGCCGTTCCCGCAGCTGCCGCAACCGTCGGCGCGGGATTGCTCGGATCGCGTGCGATGGCCGACGATCAAATTCCAGCCGTCTCAAGCGACAAACTGCTCGGCGCAAAAATTTACAACATCCGTGATTTCGGAGCGATGGGCGACAAAGTCACGCTCGACACGGCGGCGGTGCAATCAGCCGTGGACGCGTGCTTCAAAGACGGCGGCGGAACAGTTTTAGTTCCGGCGGGAATTTTTCAGATCGGCATGATTGAATTGAAGAGCAACGTGACACTGCACATCTCCGCAGGCGCGACATTGCTCGCCACCGGCGACGGCAAACAATATCACGATGTTACCGCCGTGCCGCTCGAAGGCGACACGACCGCCGAAGACGGTGATTGCGGCTTAATTTACGCCGTTCACGCGAACAACGTCACCGTCGAAGGCCCGGGCACGATTGACGGACAGGGAATTCTTTTTCAACACAAACGCAACGACCCGAATCCATCGCCGTCCGGCGTCGAAGGCAGTCATCGTCCGTATCATTTGATGTTTTACCAATGCACGAACGTCCGTGTGCGTGACATTTATCTGAAGGATTGCGCGTTTCATTCGATGCGCGTTTTTCAATGCAGCTATTGCTGGTTCGACGGAATTCATTTGTGGAGCCGCGTCAACAGCAACAACGACGGCTTCCATTTCATCAGTTGCGAATACGTCCATATCTCGAACTGCGACATCCAATGCCAGGACGACGCGTGCGCGCTGTTCGGCAGTTGCAAATTCGTGACGGTGACGAATTCCTCGTTCAGCACGCGCTGGTCAGTGTTTCGTTTCGGCGGCGGCACGGCGGAAAACATCACCGTCTCCAATTGCATCATTGACACCGTTTTCGGCTGCCCGATCAAAATCGCGGGCGGCGGACGCTCGCGATTTCAAAATTTTCTTTTCACGAACATCGTGATGAACAACGTCACCGGCCCGATTTCCATCAGCATGGGTTCGCGACGTTTTCGGCGGCGCGGCGGAATGAACAGCGGCGCGGGAACAAATTCATTTGCGGCGAACGGGGTGACAAATTCTTACTCGCCAACAAACGAAGTGGATGAGGAAACTACGACAATCATGCCCGTGCCGTCCGGCGAAGAGCCGTATATCCGCAACATCGTTTTCGCAAACATCCGCGCGACGGTCGTGAAACCGTTTCCGCTTCCCGAATCCAAATGGACGAGCGGCTATAATCTCGGCGAAGTTTTTTCGTGCATCGGGCTGAACGCGCTCGACGGAAACTTCATCGAGAATGTCGTTTTTGAAAATGTCCATATCACGTTTCCCGGCGGCGGCACGGCGGAACATGCCGCCGTTCGCGACGTGCCGAAAGTTGTCGGCGAATATTATGCCGCCGGAATTTTTCCAGCTTATGGAATTTACGCGCGCAATGTCCGTGGATTGACGCTCAACAACGTGCGCTTTGAAATCGCGGCCTCCGATCTTCGTCCGGCAGTCGTTTTCGATCACGTTCAAGACGCCGCAGTGAACGGCCTCAATGTGCAAGGCGACAACAATTCCGAATCCGCTCTACGAATCATTGATTCGCAGGACATTTTGTTGAGCGCCAGCCGGTTGCTCAAACCCGCGCCGGTTTTTCTGCAAGTCGAAGGCGCGGACAACCGAAACATCGTCGTTGACGGTGGCGACATCTCAAAAGCCGCAGCGCCGCTGGTGTTCAAAAACGGCGGAACGGAAAGTTCCACGAAACTGCGCGCATAATAATTATGTCAGATTCGCAGCTTCTCTCCCGCCGCAAATGGCTTGGCTTGAGTCCGGCCATCGCCGCCGCTTCGTTTGGCACGAGCTTGTTTGCGTCACACGCATCAGCGCAACCTGCGAATGGCGACGATAAATCACTCGGCGCAAAAATTTATAACATCCGTGATTTCGGCGCGGCCGGCGACGGCGCGACGCTCGACACAATCGCAATTCAAGCTGCGATTGACGCGTGCAATCGCGACAACGGCGGAATCGTCTTCGTGCCCGCCGGAAATTTTCTCATCGGCACGATTGAATTGAAGAGCAATGTCACGCTCCGACTCGCGCCCGCTGGACGATTGCTTGGCAGCGACGACATTTCACATTATCACGCCGGAAATAATATTCCCGCCGGAAATGGCAACATCGTCTTAATTTCCGCCGCAAACGCAGAAAATGTTTCCATCGAAGGCACCGGCATGATTGACGGCCAAGGTGAAAAATTTCTTCCCGGCGCAAAGGATGATGGCGAGCGCGAACCGGGCCGGACGCGCGCGCATTTGATGGTGTTTTTCCGTTGTAAAAATCTGCGGCTGCGCGACGCGTTTTTTCACAACAGCAGTTATCATTGCGTGCGCATCCTGCAGTGCAGCTACGTAAGCATTGACGGCGTGCGCATACACAATCGCGTCATTTTCAACAACGACGGCTTCCATCTCAATTCGTCGGAGCACGTGAAGATTTCCAATTGCGACGTCGTGTGCGAGGACGACGCGTGCGCGCTCTTCGGCAGCAATCGCAACGTGACGGTGACGAATTGCACGTTCAGCTCGCGCTGGTCGGTGTTTCGTTTCGGCGGCGGCCAGTGCGAGAACGTGGCAGTGTCGAATTGCCTGATTTACGACACGTTCGGCTGTCCCATCAAGATGCAGGTGAGCAGCGGCGACCGGCTGGAAAACATGATTTTTTCCAATCTGGTCATGACAAACGTCACCGGCCCGATTTATATCGGCCTTGGCTCCGCGCCGCGCAACGCTTTGAATCCGGATCAAATTCGCGCCGGCGGCATCGTGCGCAACATCCAGTTCTGCGGCATTCGCGCGACGGTCGCAGCGAAGCCCGACCTCGCGAATTTTCCATATCTGCCCGGCACGCCCATTTCAGACATTTATCCGGGCGAACATCACAC
>Ga0210398_10006864_pt1 | contig 10397 bp, 8 predicted proteins | sample IncBWC4OmetaG_FD_161047 | JGI IMG/M metagenome (GOLD analysis project Ga0210398, IMG submission 161047) | Forest soil microbial communities from Barre Woods Harvard Forest LTER site, Petersham, Massachusetts, United States - Inc-BW-C-4-O | ecosystem: Environmental > Terrestrial > Soil >... | reverse complement strand
ATCCCCATGGCAGAGACGGCCGGCAGACTATGGGAGACGGAACAGCTTCTCGAGACCTGGAGCCAGAACGCGCGCGCGGAACTCATGAATGAGCCGCGCGTCGATCGAAAAGTGCAGATTGTGCAACGAGCATTGTTTCGCCTGTTGCAGCGTAATGGGGTTCGTAATGCAATCGTCGAGCACTGCGTGCGAAAACTCAAAGCCACCAATGGGTTGCTGACCATAAAGGCACTTTCGCAAGACACGGGGTACTCACGCCGCCATCTAAGCAATTTATTCCGAGAATATATCGGCCTTTCACCGAAGAAGTTGGCGGAGATATTCCGCTTTCAGCACTATCATCGATTGTGGGCAGAGCGCCGACCCTATGAGTCCATCAGGGACGCGCTGTACCAACACTACTATGACGAATCGCATTTCCACAAAGAATTCAGGAAAATGACAGGCCATACACCCTCTCATTATCGTCGGAACGTCAGCAACGAATTCGGGCGAATTATCACCCTTCGATAGTTCTTCCCATTTTTACAAGACCCGGCGAAGTTTAAATGTCAGATTTGCTCCGATCGATCGCGGATTGACGGGAGAGGATATGACATTTCAACCAACGCTCATTGTGGCGCCTCGCTCTCAAGAGGGGATGCTGATGGCGGTATTGCGGCGTTTTGGAAATCCCTACCGTCTTGCGAGTTATGTTCTCGTCCTCTACGCGATGGGGCATACCGCGGGGGCTCTGATTTCGACGCCTAAATTTGGCACGGCAGCGGACGCCGTCGCGACGAGCATGAAGTCGGTCCACTTTGAAGCCCAAGGGTTTGAGACCAGCTGGTACGGCTTTTATCTCGGGTTCGGCTGGTTTGTGTCGTTATTCTTCATATTGTCTGCAACGATCAGTTGGTACATCGGGGGCCTTCCGGCAGGCAATCGCGCGCGCCTCGCCGCCATTACGTGGACGCTCTGTTTGTGCTATGCCGGTAGCGCTGCAATTGCATGGCAGTACCTATTCGCCGCGCCCCTCGTGTTCTCGAGTACCGCGACGCTCCTTTTGGCAATAGGCTGTGTGCAAGATGTGCTGCGTCGGCATGTTGGCGACGATCACCAAGCCCGCACTTAGTCGTTGCTTGCGCCAAGTTGCATCATAAGGGCTCAAGTGCCAGCCGGCCTGCGTCTTACCGACCGCTTTCCTTCGCCGCCAACCACTTGACCACTTCAATGAGTTGGTCCGCCTTGTCCAGGGTTACCCCGTTCACCCGATACTTGCCGTTGACGATGAATGTCGGGGTTTGGCTGATGCCGTATTTGATCAATAAATTCTCAGTTTGACCGATCCGAGTCTCGACACCCATGGACGTGGCCGCCGCCACAAAGTCGGCGACCGAAACGCCGGTGACTCGGTTGTAGAAGCGCGCCGCATCCTCGATCGTCGGTAAACGCGTTTTCAATTGTCTCGTCGATGGATCCAATATCGCCAGCTCACCGGTCTTCCACACCGCATCGAACATCGCCTCATGCGCTTTATCCGCCACGCCCAGAATCTGAGCGGTAAGATAGGCCCGCTGAAACATCGGCCAATCTTCTCCGGGATTGAATGACGCGGGTAGATAGTCCACCACCACGTTCTTAGGCAGTGCCTGCTTCAGCTTTCTCAAGATCGGCAAGTATGAATTGCAATATGGGCAGCCGTAGGAAAACACCTCGGTCACCGCTACCTTGCCCTTCGGCAGGGACGTTGGCTGCGCCGGCACGATCAAGAAATAGTCCTTTCCCTCGATCCAAGGTGCCGGGTCTTTCGGCGCCACCTCCTTGGCTACCGCACCGAAGGCAAAAGCCAGCGACGCCACAGGCACGACAAAGCTAATCCATTTCATAGAATCTCCATCCGTTCAGTTTGACGCCGTCCATCAGGCATTCAGTGATTTTTCACCCGATATTACCCTACGTCCACTCATACGCCTGGCTCAACGTTCGCGAACCGGGCAGAATCAATTGCAGTTTACCCATGACCAGCGACAAGGCCACGGAGAAAAAGATGCAAGGACTTGGCAAGAAGCTTGGCACGAGGTTTGTTTCCGCGGCAGTCATGGCGCTGTCCTTTGCAGGCGGGGCCCAGTCAGCAGACGCTCCGGACATCGGACATGCCGTGGACTCCATCTTCCAGGATATGGGCAAGCCCGACGCACCGGGATGCGCGGTGGGCGTCCAACAGGGGGGCGCGCAGCCCATTCTGCGCGGTTACGGGTCAGCCGATCTGGAGCACAACGCGGGGATCACTCCAGCCACCGTATTCGAGGCCGGCTCGGTTTCCAAGCAGTTTACCGCCGCCTCGATCCTGATGCTGGCCGGGGAGGGCAAGCTGGCGCTCAACGATGATGTGCACAAATATATTCCCGAGCTGCCGGACTATGGCGAGCGGATCACCATCGACGAATTGCTCAGCCATACCAGCGGCCTGCGTGACTGGGGCGACATCGAGGCGCTCGGCGGTTGGCCGCGTACGAGTCGCATCTATACGCTAAAGGATGTCCTGGACGTCGCCGCACGACAGAAGCATCTGAACTACAAACCCGGCACAGCGTATTCGTATACCAACACCGGTTTCAACCTGTTGGCGATTATCGTCGAGCGGGTCAGTAGCAAAACGTTGGCGCAGTTCAGCCACGAGCGTCTATTCGAGCCGCTGAAAATGAGCCACACGCAATGGCGCGACGATTTTCGACGGGTCGTCAAAGATCGCGCCATTGCCTATCAGCAGAAGGACGGTGTCTCCCGTCAACTGATGCCATTTGAGGACGCCTATGGCAATGGCGGCTTACTCACGACCGTGGGCGATTTACTGAGGTGGAATGCCGCGCTCACGGAGGGCGAGCTCGGCAGCTTCGTTACGACCGAGATACAGCGCCAGACGCACCTCGATACGGGACATTCGATCGCGTACGCGCGTGGCTTATTTGTTGAAACCTACCAAGGCGTTCGCGAAATAGCGCACGGGGGAGCCACGGCCGGATATCGGGCATGGCTCGGCCGATACCCGGACCAGCACCTATCGATCGCTGTGCTGTGCAATACGGGCAACGCGAATGCGCCATTGCTCGCCCACAAAGTGGCGGCGCTCTTCCTGCCGGCGGAACCTGCTTCGCCGCCGATCGTGCCACCGACCCAGGATCTGGCGACACGAGCCGGTCTGTATGTCGATCTTCGAATGGGAATGCCGTTACGCCTGGAGGTGCGAAGCGGCGCACTGTCGATAGTGGACGGGCCGGCACTGGTTGCATTATCACCCACGGAGTTCCGCGCAGGAACTACGATATTTCGCTTTCAGGGCGACGACCGGGTGACACGCGAAACCGCCGATGGCGACATCCTGGAGTACCGGCGCACGCCGGTCTGGCAGCCAACCTCCCGTGACCTGATGTCCTTCGCAGGCGAATTCAAGAGTGAGGAGGCGATGGCGTCGTACCGGGTAACGATAAAAAACAACGCCGTGATCATTGCGCCTGAGGATCGACTGGGTGAAGAACTCATTCTGCATCCAATCTTTGCCGACAGTTTCGAATTTGCGGACGATAACGTCGCAGGAGTTCTGCATTTCAGCCGGGACTCCAAGGGCAAGGTGTCCGGCTTCGAAATGAGCGATCCTCGCGTCCGTGCGCTTGGGTTTCACCGGATAGGCGGAAGCTCACCGTTACATTGACATGATGATGGGAGAAAAACGATCTGTCAGTTTGCTCCGAGGACCAGTTTGAACACGGTCCCGTCATTTGATGGTCCACCTGATCCCGTCGTGCCGTAGAAATTGCCGTCACTGGCCTGAAGCAAAGCCCCACTGGGTTGTTTACCGTCGTTGGCACCGGTGCCGAAGGAATACAGCACTGTTTCGTCGCCGGCGGGGGTGATGCGGTAGATGGTGCCGCAGTTGCAATTCGGCGTGGCGCTACCCGCCGGGGTATTTCCACCCGCCGATGTGAGCCCATAGAAGTTGCCGTCAGTACCCTGTACCAGAGCTCCCGAGGGCGCTTGGCCATCGGCGGCGTTGCCCCCGAAGGAGTGGAGGACGGTTTCGACGCCGGCTGGCGTAATCCTGAAGACGGCACCGCAACCGTTGGGGCAGCCCGCGCTCGGGCTGCCACCGGTCGCCGACGTTCCGTACAGATTGCCGTCGGTGCCTTCAATCAGAGGCCCGCCGGGTGGCCCCGCATCACCGGGCACGCGGCCGAAGGAATAGAAGGGTGTCGCTGCGCCGGCTACAACTTTCAGTACGACTCCGATCGTGACTTCGCTTTGCTGCGCAATATAGAGACTGCCATCGGTGGTCTGGAGGAGGTAGCTCGAAGTCACGCGTCCTTCGACGGGATATGTGACGTTGGCAAGAGTCGATAAACCGGGACCTTGTTCGACTTGATAGGGAGAGAAATTCCATCCATAGAGATAGCCATCGCTAAGCTCCGTGAGACCGCACGCGTACGCAGAGTCCCCGGTGTCTGCCCCATAGAGCTGCCTGACAATGGTCTCAGCACCGGCGGGAGTCACTTGAAAAACCTCGCCGGCATAATTGCCGCCAAAGGTGCCTACTGTTACACCGTAGAAATTGCCGTCGCTGCCCGGGGTGAGCCCGCCGCAAATCCCGGGAAGATCCAACCCGGATGTGCCGAGAGCATAGAGCACTGTTTCACCGCCGGCGGGCGTGATTTTGAAAACGGTGCCTATCATTTCCGTTCCTCCCGAGACGGTCAGCCCATACAGGTTCCCATCGCTGCTGCCCTGAACCAGGCTGCCGGTAGGACCGGAGCCGTCGCTGCTCCCGGCGACGCTTCCAGTAAATGAATACAGCGTGGAGACCGTCGCCGTACCATTGCCGGCGAGTACCGTGATGCAACTGACCGAAGCATTGTTGACGTTGTGATTGGTAATGGTTCCTGAGGGCCGTGTGACAACACAGGTCTGAGCGGGCGAGCTGGGCTGTGTCTGCACGCCAATGGCATAAGGCGCCCCGGGGGCCACCGGGGCGGCGAATGTCCCCTGGCCATTGGCCGTGACGGCGAGGTTGCTGCCGCCATTGAGTTGCAATACCAGCCCGCTACCCGACAAACCCTGCACGGTCACGCCGACCGTATAGCCCGACGTTACGCAGGTCACGCTGGCGGTCACGTTGCCGGTAGCAATCGTCCCAGAACCATTGGCCACCGAGCAGACTTGCTGCGGCGATGAAGGTTGCGTGGCAACAGTGACCTGGTAGTTCGCACCCGACGCCACCGGCGTTGCGAATGTCGCGCTGCCGTTCGCATTGACCGCAAGATTGTTGCCGGCGTTCAGCGCCAACACCAATCCCGAGCCTGACAGGCCCGATACGCTGACACCTACGGTGTAGGTTGCCGTCACGGGGTAGGTTGGCGCGGGCCCCGGTGCATCTCCGCCGCCGCAGCTCGCCAGAAGCAGCAACAAGACCGCTGCGAAAGGCAGCCGGGTCACATGGACATAACGAAGACTGCCTGTGCTTTTTAACACGTGATTTCCTGGATGGCCCGAAGCGAGGCCTTCCAAGACAGACTTTCCTTTCGCCGCCTTTATTCCATGCAAGGCCCTGTTTATTCCGTGCAGGCGGTGAGCCCGGCGGGGTCACGAGCCGGGTCCATGGAATCTCAGCACAGACAGCTGAAATTGGTTTCCGCATCAGCTACTCTTGGCGCCTCTGGGCGAAAGTCCAGAGACACCATGACCCTATAAACAACCTGTTCGAAATCCCGTTTTTCCTCCTCAACGGAAGCGCGCACCTGCGCGGGGTTGTTTATGTTTTCCATCGTCATCGGACGCGGCATTTCCTTTGAATTGCCGAACGGCCGCGAGCTGTTCAAGGACCTGAATTTCTCTTTGGACGGCAGGCTATCGGCCCTGGTCGGGCCCAACGGCGTCGGCAAGAGCTGCCTGGCGAAACTCCTTGCCGGGCAGCTCGAACCGAGCGCCGGAGCGATTCGCCGTACCCGTTCGGTCAGGCTACTTCCACAACGCCAGGAGCCCGAGCCCATCAGGGTTTCGGAGTTTCTCTGCGACCATCAGTGGTCGCTGATCGGAGAAAGGCTTCTCGCGAACATCGATCGTCAAGCACTCTGCACGGTCTTGAGCGGAGGCCAATGGATGCGCGTGCGATTGGCATGCGCACTCGCGGAGGATTTTCTCATTCTCGACGAGCCGACCAATGATCTGGATCGCGACGGCCGAGAGGGGGTCATGCAGTTTCTGCGGGAGCGCGATGGCGGCACGCTCCTGATCTCGCACGACCGCGAATGCCTGCAACTGAGCGAAGAAGTCTTCGAGCTTTCGAATCGCGGTCTTGCAAGGTTCGGCGGTGGTTGGGCGGCGTACACGGAGGCCAAGCAGCGGGAACGCGCAAGTGCGCGGGCGGCTCTGGAACTGGCGAAGCGCGAGCGGGATTCCGCCATGGCCGAGCGGGTGGAAGCGAGGGTGCGGCAAGAAAAGCGCAACCGCAGCGGCTCCGAGTCCGCGGCGCGCGGCGGCACCCCTAAGATTTTGCTGGGGGCCCGCAAGCGCCGCGCACAGGCCACGAGCGGCAAGCTCGACGCCATGGCCATGACCCGATCACAGAGCGCCGTTCGAGAGGCGCACGCGGCATTCACCCAACTGAAAATGGAGCCGCTGATGTACGCGGATCTGATCGGCCGCGAAATCCCCGCGCAAAAGCTGGTTGCCGAAGCGCATGGATTCAATGTTCGCTTTCAAGAATGGATCTACCAGAATGATCTCGATTTCGCGTGGCACGGAAATGTGCGCATTGCCTTGAAGGGCGCGAATGGTTCCGGAAAATCGACGCTGCTCAAAGCCATGCTTGGCGCCGAATTCCAGACGCGCGGCGAGCTGCGCCGCGGCGATCTCGCTGCGCTATACCTTGATCAGCGCTGCAGCCTTCTGGACGATCGCAAGAGCGTGTTCGAGAACATTCGTACCGTCTCATCCGCGAGCGACAGCGAGATACGAAACGGGCTGGCAAAATTCCTGTTCGCCAAAGAAACCGTGTTCCAGAGGGTGAGTGATTTGAGCGGCGGTGAACGACTCAGGGCCGCACTCGCACGAGGCTCGTTGGGCGCACAACAGCCGGAACTTCTGGTGCTCGACGAGCCGACCAACAATCTCGATCTCGTCAATGTCGAATTTCTGGAACAGGTGGTCGGCGCCTTTCGCGCCGCTCTGATCGTAATATCTCACGACGAGGAGTTCCTGAAGAATTGCCGCATCTCGCAGGAACTGATCGTCGTGGGGCGTACTTGATGTGCTCAGGTTGCCGATTTTTTGCGGCCCGCCGCCAGCAGAATCAAATCCGCGATTTCCTTCGGGTGAGACACCAACGATACGTGACTCGAATCAAGCTCGATGGTGGTCGCACTCATGCGCTTGGCCAGAAATCGCTCGAGATCCGGGTTGATGGTGCGGTCTGCGGTCGAAACTTGATACCACGTGGGTTTGACTCTCCATGCGGCGGTCGTGGTCTTTGTGGTTGGCAGCGCGTCGGCGCCCCGCCCTTGAACCGCGTACAGAGCGCGTGCTTTGGACGGTTCAACATCGCCGGCGAAATCTCTGAGAAACGCCTCCTCGCCCAGCCAAAAGAAGCCATCTTTCTTGATCACTCCTGCGCTCGCCGGCGGCTTTGGATACTTCGCAGCGAGCGCACCGAAGTCCTCACCCGCATCCGGCGCGCGAGCCGCCACGTACACCAGTGCCGAAACCTTCGGATCATTGCCGGCTTCGCTGATAATCGTACCCGCAAAGGAGTGGCCAACCAAAACCGTCGGCCCATCCTGCGACGCCAGCACCCGGCGGGTTGCGGCAACGTCATCTGCGAGTGAGGTCAACGGATTCTGCACCACGGTTACATTCAAGCCCGCGCTCTGTAGGTAGTGAATGACGTCAATCCAAGATGAACCGTCTGCGTATAAGCCATGCACCAGCACGACATTCTTGGCGACGGGGGTCTCCTGGGCTTGAACCATTCCGGGTATGACCGACGCGGCTGCGATAGCAGCGAGCAGTCCGTGAAACGATCTACGATTAACCATCAGTGCCTCCAAGTGGATCAAGGGAACGATTGTTTGGCGATCACTGATGAAGACCGAGTCGCAGAAACAGTTATTACCGGCCGCACATGGTTTCGCGGCGCCGAGCGCATTTCAATTGAAACGATGGTGTTGATCCGGCAGGCTAAGGTGCCACCAGCCTGCGTTTCCCGTCCGCGGACAGCATGATGCCGGGTTCATCCAGGCCGCTTCTATCCCACAGCTCGCAGGTTACTTCGCGATGGCGCTGATCGAGCGCCTCGCAATAGTTGGTGTAAATGCACAGACGGACCTGATCGCCGGCCCCCGCGCGAACCTTGGCAAACCAATCCGGGTCCGCCAGCGCCTGGCGTGCGAAGCCGACGATATCCGCAGCGCCGCCGACGAGCGCCTGCTCGGCTTGGTTGAAATGATGGATGCCGCCGGAAAGCACGATAGGCGTGTCGAATCCCGCCCGGCGAATTCCTGCGCGGATCCGTGTCGCGGCCACAACATTTCGTCCGAAGGGTCCTATGGCATCCGAAAAATAGGACGGCATGCACTCGTAGCCGCTGCGGCCCGTGTAGGGATACGCGGCCTCGCCCACTTTGGGCTGCGCGGCATCCTCGAATTTCCCGCCCCGGGAGAGCGAAATGAAGTCCATGCCGGCGCCGGCCAGGCGCTCGGCGAAATATTCCGCGTCCTCGACGCTGCTCCCCGCCTCGATGCAGTCCTCGGCCAGCATCCGGCAACCGATCGGATAATTCGATCCGACCTGCGCCCGAACGGCGTGGTACACCTCGAGCGGCAATCGAACGCGGTGTGCGCGCTCACCCCCGTAGCCATCGCGCCGCGTGTTTCGTGCGGACAGGAATGAGGCCATGGTGTAGGCGTGCGCATAGTGCAGTTCCACACCGTCGAATCCAACACTGCACGCACGCTTGGCGGCGGCGGCGAAAATCCCGGGAAGCGTGGCCGGCAGGTCACGGATGGCCGGCAGGTCGGTATCGGTGACGCGCTCGCGAAATCCATGGCGCAGCGATTCGAGTTCGCGCGCCGTCAGCGCCTCTGCGCATTGCGCTTCACTCAAGCCGGCGAGCCCGGCTCGAACCGCGGATTCATCGCCATCCGGCATCCCCAGATAGTCTCGGTGCCGCGGCGTGATGGTCAAATAGCGTTCGAAATATTTCTGAGCCGTGGGGCGCCGTCGTATGTTCAGAAAATCGATGATCTGGATGAACAGTTTGGTTTCGCCTTGGCTGGCGCGGTGCACGCACTCGACCAATCTGGCGAGGCCGGGCAGAAATCGGTCATGGCCGATGCGCAACAACGGTCCGCTGGCGACATCGCGCACACCGGTGGCCTCCACGACCAGCGCCGCCGGACGGCCGCGGGCAAACCGTTCGTACCACGCCAGCACCGCGGCGGTGACCTCGCCGTCTTCGGAAGCGCGCCACGGAACCATGGCCGGAACCCAGGTACGCGCGGCCAGGCGTACCCCGCCGACCATGATGGGCCGGAACAGCTGCGAGTGCTCGATCTGCGCCGCATCCGGCCACGGCGCCGCGAGCGGCGCGTACTTGATGCGCTCAGGCGGGCGCCAAGCGGCCATCGGTTTGCTCGTCGGGTATCACCGCCGTGGCTTCTATTTCCACCAGTGCGCGCGGCTCGACCAATCCGCGCACTTCCACCACCGACATCGCCGGGAAGTGCTTGCCCAGGATTTCCCGGTAGCCGGCGCCGATTTCCCGCGCCTCCGAGACGTAGGCGTCCCGGCTCAAAACATACCAGGTGAGCCGGACCAAGTGATGCGGTTCGCCTTGTCCTTCCCTAAGCACCCGTACGATGTTGCGCAGGGCCTGTTTGACCTGCCCGGCCAGGGTGTCGCTGGTGAAGCGACCCTGCTCGTCCCATCCGATCTGACCGGAAATGAAAATCATGCGGCCGCGCGCCGCCATGCCGTTGGCATAGCCTTTGGGTCGGGGCCACTCCTTAGGCTGCAGCGTCTCGGTGCTCATGGCTTTAGTTACCCTTGAAGGTGGGACGCTGCTTGGCTGAAAAGGCGTCATAGGCGCGGCGAAAATCTTCCGTCTTCATGCAGATCGCCTGGGCCTGCGCCTCGGACTCCAGCGCCTGCTCCAACCCCATGTTCCACTCTTGGTTCAGCATGACCTTGGTCATGCCGTGCGCGAATGTCGGGCCGTCTGCGATTTCGGAAGACAGCTGCGCCGCGGCGGCGTGCAATTCTTCGACCGGAATCAGCCGGCTGTAAAATCCGCAGGCGAGGGCTTCGTCGGCTCCCATGCTGCGTCCGGTCAGCAGCAGTTCTGCGGCACGGCCGTGGCCGATGATTCGCGG
>Ga0210398_10006863_pt1 | contig 10398 bp, 8 predicted proteins | sample IncBWC4OmetaG_FD_161047 | JGI IMG/M metagenome (GOLD analysis project Ga0210398, IMG submission 161047) | Forest soil microbial communities from Barre Woods Harvard Forest LTER site, Petersham, Massachusetts, United States - Inc-BW-C-4-O | ecosystem: Environmental > Terrestrial > Soil >... | reverse complement strand
AAGCTCGGCGATTTCGCGGGCAAGTGGCTGGTGGTGTACGTCTATCCCAAGGACGACACTCCCGGATGTACGATCCAGGGTAAGTCGTTCACGGCGAGCAAGGCCGACTTCGACGCGGCAGGAATCAAGGTGGTGGGCGTTAGTGCGGACGACGTCGCGTCGCACAAGAATTTCGCCAACAAGTTCGCGTTCACGATCGATCTGCTCGCGGATACCAACGCGGATCTGCTCAAAGCGGCCGGCGTCGGGCAGACCGACTACAATGGGACCAAGTACTGGAATCGGACCAGCTTCGTGATCGATCCCAAGGGCAACTTGCGCAAGGTTTATGAGAAAGTGAATCCGCAGGGGCATGAAAAGGTGCTGCTCGACGACATCAAGGCGATGCAAAAGGGTTAGCGTCCCGGCTAGGACTTGGGACCGCGTCAGGCGGAGCGGGAACGTTTTGTTCTTGCCGTGAATTTTGCTTTGATGGATCAGTAGGCAAGGGCCTTGACCGGGGGCTGCGGACGGCCTGTGCTTTGGCCGGTTACCTGAATTTCGGACGAAATTTATCGTCCGATAACTTAGATGGTCCTGTCCTTGCCCTGCCTCATGAACCGAGAGTTTCGCTACATTCCAGGAGGAATGCATGGTTAAGAAGATCGCCGCCGTGGCCGGCGGCGTTTTGATCGGCCTGGTCATAGCCTTTGCGCGCGCCGGTGCGTTCCCATTCTGGGGAACCGACTCCGACGCTTCCAAGGCGCCAGCTACGCAACAAGCTCAGGCCAATCCGGCAGAGCCCCTGCCGGCGCCTCCGGTGCCCGGGGTTCACGTGGCGCCTGCCCCTCCGCCAGCGGAGCCAAACACGCCTGAGCCGAACGAAAAGGTCGGCGTAATCACCTCGTTCGCGCCGCTGGTCAAGAAGATGATTCCGGCGGTGGTGAGCGTCAACGTCGTGCAGGATGTGAAGGTCTCGGGAATGCCGTTCGGCGGTGGGCAGGGCGGACCCGGCGACGATAACGGCGGCGGCGAGGACGATCCCGGCGCCCAGGGCGGTGGCGGAGGAGATCAAGGTGGCGGAGGCGGCCTGCCACCCGGTGGCGGCGGTGGCGACCCATTCGATCAGTTGCGCCGCTACTTCGGACAGGGCGGTCAGCGCGAGTACAAACAGCATGGGCTGGGCTCGGGCGTGATCGTGTCGCCTGACGGTTACATCCTGACCAACAATCACGTGGTTGGTAACGCAGATGAAATTCACGTCACTCTGCAGGACAAGCGCGAGTTTACCGCAAAGGTGATCGGCAAAGATGCGAAGACCGATCTCGGATTGATAAAGATCGAGGCCAAGGATCCGTTGCCGGTCGCGCCGCTGGGCGATTCGAATACCACTGACGTCGGCGATTGGGTGATCGCAATCGGCAACCCGTTCAACGTCGGTATGACGGTGACGGCGGGAATTGTCAGCGCCAAGGGACGAATCCTCGGCGGCGACTACGACGATTTCATTCAGACTGACGCGTCGATTAATCCCGGGAACTCGGGCGGGCCTCTGATCAATACAAAAGGCGAAGTGATCGGAATCAATACCGCGATCTACAGCCGCACCGGCGCCAATAACGGCATCGGATTCGCGATTCCGATCGACATGGCGCGCAATGTGATGGATCAGTTGAAGGCGCATGGACGGGTGGTGCGCGGATGGCTGGGCGTCGAGATCCAGGAAGTGACGCCGGACCTCGCGCAGTCGTTCGGACTGCCGAAGCCCGAGGGCGCGCTGGTCGCGAGTGCCGATAAGGACGGCCCTGCGGGCAAGGGCGGAATCGAGCGCGGCGATATCGTGCTGAGCTTCAACGGCCATCCGGTCGATGACGAACATGAACTGCCGGCTCTCGTCGCGCAGACCCCGATCAATCAGCAGGTACCGGTCGAGGTGGTGCGCAACGGCAAGCACATGACTCTCAACGTCACTATAGGCGAACGCAAGGAACCGCAGGTTGCGTCGGCCAAGGCTGAGACTCCTGGCGGCAACTGGGGAATGCAGGTCGGCGACATCACGCCAGAGATTGCGCAGCAGTTTCATCTCGAGGGCACCAAGGGCGTAGTGGTCCAGAAGGTCGCGCCAGATAGCCCGTCGGCGGAGGCTGGTCTGCAGCCGGGTGATGTCGTGATGGAAGTTAATCACGACAAGGTCGCGACGGTTTCGGATTTCGTGGCGAAGGCCAAAGACGCGCAGAGCAATAAGAAGCCGGCCCTGTTGCTGGTGCAACGCGGCGGCGCAACGCTGTACACGGTGATCAAGCCGGCTGGCGCGGCGCAGGGCTGATCGCGAAGTAAGTCATATGCAGTTGACGCGGCGCATCGAGCAAGTCGATGCGCCGCGTTTGTTTTGATGCGAGGCGCGAGCCGGCGATGGAATCAGGATCGCTGCGGCTGCTTATTCGGCTCGAGCGCTATGCGAATAGCGGCCTCAACTGGAGAACGATCAGCAGGTGACCTCGTAAAGTCCACTGGCCTCGTTGACTGAATCAGAGGGTTGCAGGCAAATCGGATTTGTCTGCCACGGTTCTGTCCAAATCCGTGAATCAGAAACGGATGCATCAGCACTACGTCCCCGGCCTCGCCGATCAGATGCGCTATTTGAGATTCTTCGGGATTCAGCAGACCCGCCGGGAGCTGCTGCGCAACGTCGCTCCAACTGATACCGGAGTTTCCGGCGTTTGCGATTGTTCGCGCGACCGTCAAGTGAGATCCGGGTATCATGACCGTGCCGCCATCGCCGGGGCCGGCGTCTGAAAAGAGAAATAGGGTGACTAGCGCATGATCGTGATCGGTAAGACTGCCGCTGATGCGCAATTGTCCCCCATCCACGTGCCAGCCGCCCGGACCTGCTTTTCCAGGAAAAAGTAGCGACCACCAGCCGTAGCCCGGCGGTTCTCGCCAATTGCGTGGACCAACCAGCGCGTCCAGCGCAGACCTCAGCCGATCGTTCATGATTTTGTCGAAGGGCGGACAGTTAAAGACTTTCTGTATCTGTACCATCGGTTGACCGTACGTGGTGCATTGATCCCACAGCCGCACCTGTTCCCAGACAAAGTCTCGGCATTCGGCGGCGAGATTCCTCGAAAAGCCGCCACGCACCACCACGAATCCTTGTGATATGAATCGCTCGATCTCTGAATTAACAATCGACATTGTCTGGTCCTCTTGTACGCAAATCCAAAATCCAAAAAGCAAAAACCCGTGCCTGCTCGACCGGGACAGAGTCTTCCCAGGCGAACAAACACGGGTCACGTTCACTGCTTCGCAGTCGTCACCCGGAATATCTGGCCCTATGATGCGGTGCGTTCACGCTTAGGTCAAGAACGGTTACAGTGTCGCTAACCAGCCTGCGATGGAATCCTCGCGAAAATTTGACGTCGTGATCGCCGGCGCTGGTCCTGCGGGACTGGCGACTGCGCTCTTTCTCGTGAAGAACCGGCCTGGGCTGGCGGGTCGAATCGTCGCGATCGAAAAATCGGCGCACCCGCGGTTCAAGGTCTGTGCTGGCGGTTTGATTCCCAAAACCATGCTCGCGCTCGATGAGCTTGGAATCGCGCTCGACGTTCCTGCCGTCGAGGTGATCCGCGGCGAGGCGGTGACTCCGGTAGGCGGAGTCGATTTGTCGCGCGGCGGCGACATGCTCGCCACCGTTATTCGGCGCGACCTCTTCGACGCGATGCTTGCCCGCGCCGCGACCGATGCAGGAGTGGAAATTGTCCAGCGCAGTCGCGTGCTCGACGTGACCCAGGATGCGGCTGGGGTGCGCGTCAGCACCGAGCACGGCGTCTTCGAAGCGCAAATTCTCGTCGGCGCGGATGGATCTGGCAGCCGGGTGCGTCGCGCGGTGTTTGGCGCTCGCAAAGAAACAATTGGACGCGCGTTGATGACAGACATCGCCGTCGATCCCGAACGCACGCCCGAATTCATCGAGAAGCGCTACCGTTTCGACTTCCGATGCGTGAGCAGTGGAATCAGCGGCTATAGCTGGTCGTTTCCATGCCTGGTTGGCGGCGCACCGCATCTGAACGTTGGCATCTACGATCAACGTCCGCAGGAGTTCACTGAAAAGAGCGGCGAGCAGGCGCGGATGATAACGGAACTCGTCGCTGCCTTTCCCGAGCTTCCGCTCGACGGCTTGCGGCGGCATGCGACGCGATGGCAGTCGTTCCCGATTCGATGGTTCGACACGCGCGACAGCTATGTTCGCGGACGCGTCATGCTCGCCGGCGATGCGGCCGGGGTCGATCCGCTGATGGGCGAAGGCATTTCGTGCGCCTTCGAGCACGGCAAGCTGGCGGCAAATGCGATCGGCAAATTTATCGACGGCGACGGCGCCGCGCTCGCACGCTACGATCGCGCGCTGCATCAAGGTTCGCTTGGAAAGAAAATGAGCAAGCTCGCGTTTGCGGCGCGTCATTTCTACGGCCCGCATCACAAGCTCTTTTTCCGCATCGCGGGCATCAGCCGGCGCGCGCAGGAGTTTGGCGTCGATTGGTACAACGGCGCTCGGCATCTCGACGAAACACCGACTCGGCATCTTATAGCTCGATGGGCTCGCGCGGTTCTATTAGGTGAGCCTGTGCGGTAGCATTTTCGGGTGGCTCGTGGTGGAGGGGTAAACTGGTGGCGGATCGAGTGCGACGGGCGCCGACGCGAAAGCGCGCGGGTGCGAAACGGCCGGCGAAAAAGAAGCGGATGCGGCGGCTGGGAGTCGTGGGACTGGCCCTGCTTGCGGCGCTGATTTTAGGATTTTTGACGAAACGAGTGATGATCCCGTCGGCGGTCCACTTTCATCGCGTATCGGCCGCCCGATCAGCCGCCGGCGATCAGAGAAGCGAGCCCGCCCGCAGCTTCGGAGGGCGACAATGACGCGCGCGACAGCTCAGAAAATCTGACCCCTCGAGATCGCAGTGAGCTGGACGCGATTATCAAGCGCAAGCGCAAGTGACCAAGATCTAAAATGGCAGGTTCGGTGCAAATAGCGGACGACATGGGCTTTCGCGTCGAGCTCGAAGGCCCGCCCGCACGGATCGTGTCGTTGGTGCCGAGCTGGACGGAGACGCTGTTCGCGCTGGGCTTCAGTTCCGAAGTCGTGGGCATTACCAAGTTCTGCGTCGAGCCGGTAGCGGCGGTCACGTCGATTCCAAAGGTCGGCGGCACCAAGAATCCCGACATCGCCGCAATCGTGAAGCTCGAGCCCGAGCTGGTGATCGCAAACGCCGAAGAGAACCGGCGCGAGGACGTCGAGCGAATGCGCGCGGCCGGTATCCCGGTGTTCACCACGTATCCGCGCACGGTGCCAGGTGCGGTCGAATCGATCCTCCGCCTGGGCCGGGTGCTCGGTCGCGAAGCGCAGGCTGCGGCGCTGGCCAAGGAAATCACGCTCAGCGTGAGCGGAATCGAGGCGGCGCTCGGCGTATGGAGCAAACTGCGGCTTCGCGTTTTCTGCCCGATCTGGAAAAACCCGTGGATGTCGTTCAACGCCGACACCTACGCGCATGATGTGCTGCGCATGCTTGGCTATAACAACATCTTTGCCTCGGCGGGCGAGCGCTATCCGGTGACGACGCTTGAGGACGCGGTCGAACTGCGTCCCGATATCGTGATACTTCCCGACGAGCCGTATGAATTCGATGAGTCCGATGTCGCCGAGCTGAAGCCTCGGCTGCCGCCCGCGCTCAGCCGCCGCGTGTTGATTGTCAACGGACGCGACCTGCATTGGTACGGCGTTCACATGGTGCAGGGGCTGAAGTCATTGGCGGAGAGAATGGCGCGGGTACGAGCCGCGGTTCTATAATCGTGGTTCGACGCTATCCGACGAAAATGAATGGGAGATTGGTATGATCCCGAAAATCAGTTTGGCAGCCGCGTTTGTTCTGATGATGGCGCCACCGATGGTATGCGCTTCGAGTCGCGCCGATTCGAATCCCACGCCGATGACCTTGCGGGCGCATCAGTCGCCGCAGGACATGGTCCTCGCGCAAGATGGTCAGGCCGGGCAACCCAGTATGGGCACCACCGACAACGACAACGATAGCAGCAGCGACAACGACAACGATTCAAACGACAGCTCGGACGACAATCAGAACGCCGACAGCAATCAAACGGATCAAAACGGCGCCAGTGAAGAACCGCCGGCGATTCCGCCGACGGTTCTAGGCGGGCCCGAAGAGGAACAATCCGAACCGCGGCAGGCGCCGATGAATACCTATGCGCAGCCGGCGAATCCCTAGCAATAGCCTCGCGCGACTCGCTCAGTCATTAATTCGATAGTTCTTTTTTCGGGGGACCGACGATGCCTGCACCACTTGACGGAATCAAAGTACTCGATCTGACCAAGCTGGCGCCGGGACCTTTCTGCACGATGATCCTGGCGGACCTTGGCGCCGAAGTGATCAGGATCGAGGAGCCGGGACCTCCGACTGGAAGACGCGCTCAGCAAGCTGGCGCCGCCGGCACGCGGGCGGCTGGTAACAGCTTCAACAGCTCGCCGCACAATGCGCTGGCGCGCAACAAGAAATCGATCGGGATTAATCTCAAGAGCGGGATGGGCAAGGAAATCTACATTCGGCTCGCGCAGCGCGCCGACGTGATCGTCGAGGAGTACCGGCCGGGCGTCGCCAAGCGGCTGGGAATTGATTACGAGAAGCTCTCGTCACGCAACCCGCGGCTGATCTATTGCGCCATCACCGGCTTCGGGCAGACCGGTCCGTATCGCGACCTGGTCGGCCACGACATCAACTACATCGCAACCGCCGGCGTGCTGTCGATGTTCGGGCGCCCCGGCCAGCCGCCGACGATTCCGCACAACGTCGTTGCGGACTACGCCGGCGGCGGGATGCATGGCGCGATTGGGGTGCTGGCGGCGCTGGTCGCGCGCAACCAGACCGGGCGCGGACAGTACGTCGATATTTCGATGATGGATGGAAGCCTTGCGCTGCTGGCGCAGGCGTTTTCGACTTTCTTCGCCAACGGGAAAGTGCCCAAACGCGGAGAGACGATAAACGACGGCGGCATTCCGAACTACAACGTCTATCTGACCAAGGACGAAAAATACATTACCATCGCGGCGATCGAGCCGTGGTTCTTCGCCAATCTGTGCCGCGCGCTCGGCCGCGAGGATTTTATTCCGCACGAATACGATTCGAGCAAGCGCCCGGAAATCGCACGCGTGTTCACCGAGACCTTCAAAACCAGAACGCGCGATGAATGGTTCGAGATTCTGAGCAAGAGCGACATCTGCGCCGGCCGGATGCTCACGCTCGACGAGGTGCCGAACGATCCGCAGGTACAGGCGCGCAACATGATCGTCGAGGTCGAAGGCGAGGGCGGCCGGAGGTTCAAGCAGGTCGGCATTTCGGCGAAGTTCTCGGACACGCCGGGAGCGATTAAGTCGCTCGCGCCGCAACTCGGACAGCATACCGACGAAATCCTCGGCGAGCTCGGCTACAGTAAGGACGAGCTCGACCGCTGGCGCGAGTCGGGCGCGATCAAGTAGCAGCGCATCATCTGGCGGGTGCGCGGGATTCGTTGCGTTGCCCGCGGCATCAAATCACGGTTAAGATTCGCCTATGTCACCGCCAACTCCGATGTTCATGCGCGGGCCGCACGATCCGATTCGTATCGAGCGCGCCGAAGGCCCATGGCTCTACGCCTCCGACGGCAACAAGATCCTCGACGCGGGCGCCGGCGCCGTAGTGGTGAATATCGGGCAAGGACGCCGCGAAATCGCCGAGGTGGCTGCGCGCACGATCGCCAATCTCGATTACATTGTGCCGGTGTGGACGTCGCCCGAGCGCGAGAAGCTCGTCGATCGTCTCACGCGCTGGACTCCCGCGGGGCTCACGCGCTTCTTTTTTACCAGCGGCGGATCGGAGGCGGTCGAAGCGGCGCTGAAGTTTGCGATTCTCTACAACAAAGCTCGCGGCAAGCAGTCGAAGAGCAAGATCATCGGTCGCCGCTTTTCATATCACGGCAACACTATTGCGGCGCTGTCGGCGGGCGGCAGCGGGCGTCGTGCGGACTACGAACATATTCTGCTCGACTGGCCGAAGATCGATCCGACTTACTGCTACCGATGCCCGTGGGGCAAAACGTATCCGTCATGTGAGCTCGACTGCGCGACCGCGCTCGAGAAAGAGATCCTCAAGCACGGTCCCGACTCGATCGCTGCGTTTATCGCAGAGCCGATGATGGGTTCGAGCGGCGGCGTCGTTCCGCCCGTGAAAGAGTACTGGCCGAAGATTCGCGAGATCTGCACGCGCTACGACGTGTTGCTGATTGCCGACGAAGTGATGACCGGCTTCGGCCGCACCGGACGGCGCTTCGGTGTCGATCACTGGGACGTCGTGCCCGACATCCTGATCGGCGGCAAGGGCCTCACCGGCGGCTACATGCCGATGGGAATGATCGCGGTCAAGGAATCGCTGGTCGAGGAAGTCGAGGACGCCAAGGCCGAGTTCATGTTCTACACCTACAGCTCGCATCCGGTGGCGTGCGCAGTCGCCGACGAAGTGCTGGCAATCATGGAGCGCGAGCGGCTCGTGGAGCGCTCGGCAGAAGTCGGTGCGCGGCTTGGCTCGAGCTTGAAGGAAGAACTGTCAGGCCATCCGATGGTCGGCGACATCCGCGGTACCGGGATGTTCTGGGGGATCGAGCTCGTTCAGGACAAGGCGACACGGATGCCTTTTGCGCCCGAAAAGAAGGTTACCAATCGCGTGCTCGGCGCGGCGGTTCGCAAAGGGCTATTCTTTTATCCGGCGACCGGGATGGCGGGCAAGGCGGGTGGTGACGCGATGATGATCACGCCGCCGTTCACGATCGATGACGCCGAAATCAAGTTCATCATCAGCACGGCGCGCGCGGCACTCGACGAGATCCAACCTAACCTGTAGCGTCTGACGCTAACGTCTTAGCTTCTGGGAGAGACCGGCAAATGGCCGATAGCATCATCGGGCCGACTTCGCATTACTTTTATTCGCAGCGCCTGAAACTGCACTACGTCGATTGGGGCAATCCCGACAAGCCCCTGCTCGTTCTGGTGCATGGCGGCCGCGACCATTGCCGCAATTGGGATTGGGTCGCGCTCGATCTCCGGCAACACTTTCACATCATCGCGCCCGACCTTCGCGGCCACGGCGACTCCGACTGGGCTGTGGGCAGCGGTTACTCGATGATCGACTACGTGCTCGATCTCGCACAGCTTATGAACGCAGTAACCAAACAGCCCGCGACTCTGATCGGTCACTCGCTCGGCGGCGGGATCGTCCTACAATACACCGGGACGCATCCCGACGCCGTCAAGCGCGTGGTTTCGATCGAAGGGATGGGTCCGCCGCCCGGAATGATCAAGGACTCGCCCGCCTACGATCGCATGAACAACTGGATCGGCCAGATGCAAACGCTCGCGCGGCGCAAGGTGCGCGAGTATCCATCGATCGAGGAGGCTCTAGCCCGCATGCGCGAGGCCAACCCGCATCTCAGCCGCGAGCAGGCGCGCCATCTCACGATTTGGGGAATTCGTCGCAACGAGAACGGCACCTACTCGTGGAAGTTCGACAACTACGTTCACGCGACGTCGCCCTACATGTTCAACAACCGCGACGCGCGCGAAATCTGGGGGCGCATCACGTGCCCGACACTGCTGATTCGCGGCACCGAGTCGTGGGCGGGCGATTGGGTCGCGGACGGGCGCATCCAGGCGTTCAAGCACGCGGAGTCGGTGACTGTCGAGAAGGCCGGCCACTGGGTGCATCACGATCGCCTCGACGAATTCCTGACTGTTGCGCACCGTTTTCTTGGCGTGTAGCTCGTGCGAGATAGCGTGTTCAGCGGGCACGGTTGCTGATGCGACGACCTTCGCTTTCACTGCGCACTGACCAGTTCGAATATGTACAGCTGATCCTCCTGGCGGCGACGGTGGGCGTGCTCGCGGCGCTTGGAAATCTTGGCTTTCGCCAGCTGATCGAACTCTTCACGTGGCTGTTTCGCGGGCTCGAGTGGGACGCGTTCCGAATTGAGAATGGCGGACTCCATCGCGGGCTTATTCCAGTCGTCCTGGCGAGCGGAGGCGTCGCGATTCTGGTGCTCGACCGGTTCTTCCCCGGAGACGTGCTCGGTTACGGCTTTCCGAATTTCCTGGAGATGGTGAATCTCGGCACCGCGCGACTCAAGCGCCGGTGGATCTTCGTGAAAGCAGCAGGCGCGGCGATTTCATTGGGCGCGGGTGCGTCAGTCGGTCGCGAAGGTCCAATCGCGCAGGTGGGCGGCGCGATCGGTTCGACAATCGCACAGCTTAGAAAACTATCACCTGATCGCGCCAAGGTGCTGGTTGCGGCCGGCGCCGGCGCGGGCATCGCGACGACCTTCAACGCGCCG
>Ga0210398_10006862_pt1 | contig 10398 bp, 11 predicted proteins | sample IncBWC4OmetaG_FD_161047 | JGI IMG/M metagenome (GOLD analysis project Ga0210398, IMG submission 161047) | Forest soil microbial communities from Barre Woods Harvard Forest LTER site, Petersham, Massachusetts, United States - Inc-BW-C-4-O | ecosystem: Environmental > Terrestrial > Soil >... | reverse complement strand
AACACCAGTCGTTGCCTATTTATTAAGCTTCTTGTCCTGCCGGAACCGCTTCCGGCTGCGGTCGAGATCTGGCGCGGGCGCGCAGCGGAAGATGAATTTCGATCAAGAGCCCGCCCTGCGGCCGGTTAAAGGCCGCCACCCGCCCGCCGTGATACCGTACCGCTCTTTCCGTGATCGCCAGACCCAAGCCGACTCCGCCGGTCTGCCGGCCGCGATCATCGTCCAAACGGTAGAACGGCTGAAATAGCTTCTCCAGCGCGTCGGGTGGCACCCCCGAACCGCAATCCGTGACGCTCACTACCGCTTCGGAGTGGTCGGAGCTTTCTTTCCTCTCCAGGTGTATCTCGACCATGCTGCCCTCACGCGTGTAACGGATGGCATTGCGAACCACATTCTCAATCGCGCTGTGTAACAGGGAAGCTTCTCCGCACACTCCCCAATCGCCAGCCGGAATGTCGCTGAGCACGTGACAGTGGCGCGCCTGCGCCTCAAATTCCGCATCTTCTGCCACGTTCAGCACCACTTCATCGAGCAGCACAGGCGTGGGCGGCACACCTCGCTCGCCATCTTCCAGCCGCGCCAGGGTCAGCAGGCGGCCAATGAGTTCGTTCAGGCGACTGGCCTCGAGTTCAATGCGCTCCAGCATGCTTGCGGTTTCCGGCCCGGAGCGCTGCCGCGCCAAGCCCAGGGCCACATTCAATCGCGCCAGCGGAGAGCGTAGCTCATGGGAAATGTCATTCAGCAGGCGAGATTGGGCTTTGACCAAGGTCTCCAACCGACTGGCCATGGTGTCGAAATCGCGCACCAGGCCTGCGATCTCGTCGCGCCGTCTGCTCTGGGGATTGCCCGCACGCGCCGTCAAATCGCCCGCCGCAAGTTGCTGGGTCGCGGCGCGCAAGCGCGTCACCGGCTTGGTCATATACCAGGCAAGAAAATAGCAAACCAACCCTGAGGAGGTCACGGCAATAATCAAGCCCGGCATGGGGATGCCCCACGGTCCGAAAAATACACGCGGGCCCGGAGGCAACTCCATCGCGATGGTATAGAGATGTTGTCCGTCGCTCGAAGCTTTCGACTCGGTCAGAATTTGCGGACGCGGAAAAACCATCCCCGGCCGCGGCGGCAACGGCCTGCCCGCCGCCACATGTTCCGCCCAGCCCTGGCTGGAGCGCCCCGATATCTCTTTTCCCTGCTCATCGAAGACATAAGCCCGCACGTGGTGCGTTCGCTGCAGGTTTTCCAGGTAGTCATGCGCCTGTTGCGACCCGCCCTGCTCGTAAGCCACAAGCGCATCGGTGAGGGCGGTGGTACGTAGCGCGTCCCAGGTGGAATTACGCTGCGGGCGAAAGGCCAGCATTACCAGGACCGCCAGCACCAGAAATAATGCTTGCGCGACCCAGAAAGAAAGAAAAATCTTCAGAAAGAGGCTTTTCATGACGTGACCTTCGTCTTTTCCACCACCTTCTCGCGAGGTCGGGCAAAGATGTAACCCACGCCCCGAATAGTCTTGATGTGTTCATCGCTATCGGTATCGCCAAGTTTCTTGCGCACTTTGCTGACGTGCATGTCGATGCTGCGATCGAAGGGCGAGAACTTGCGGCTGAGCACTGCATTCACCAGGCGCTCGCGCGGAACTACGCGCCCGGCCTCGCGCAGCAGCACTTCTAACAAGTTGAATTCTACCGAGGTCAGGTCGACGGGTTGGCCGTCGCGGCGTACGCTGCGCGTAGCGGGATCGAGTTCGATCTCGCCGACACGCACGATGTCGGGCGCGGCGGGAGACGCTTTGTCGCTGCGAGTGCGGCGCAGGACGGCCCGAATTCGCGCTACCAGCTCGCGCGGGTTAAAAGGTTTGGGAAGATAATCGTCGGCGCCGATCTCCAGACCCACGATGCGATCAACATCTTCTCCGCGCGCGGTAAGCAGTAACACGGGAAGGCGGGAGGTCGCGCGAATGCGGCGCAGAACTTCGAATCCGTTGATGCCGGGAAGCATAACGTCCAGCACGACCAGCAAATAACCCCCGCCCATGGTTCGCTGCAGACCACTCTCGCCATCGTGGGCGGCTTCCACGATGAAACCTTCGGCCTGTAGGTATTCGCTTACCAGCGTGCAGAGTTCGACGTCATCGTCGATGACCAGAATCCGTTCCATATTTCTGGTTTTCATTGTGCACCAATCAGCCGGCTGTTCGGGGTAAAGAATTGTCAAATCCCCCGTGGCGTTGCGGTTGACAAAACTTTACCCGGTTTGACCGAGTCTTTACTACTTTCGCGGCCAATCCGTGTTTCTATGAGTGTACGCAAAAGTGCCGGGTTCCTGAAAGAAGCGTTTGCGGGGACCGGTTTTGAAGGAAGGAAGTTTATGAAATCAATTCGTTTTCGCTTGCTGGTTGCGGCTCTGGCGGTGTTGTTGGGTAGCGCCATTGCCAGATCGCAAACGGCGGACGCTGCTCCAGTTCCGGCCAGGCATGGTTTCGGCATGGACGGCCACATGATGGGCTTCTTCGCCAAGTACCTGAATGTGACCGACGAGCAGAAGGCGCAGATGAAGGCCGTTCTGCAAAAGGAACGTCTCACGCTGCAGCCGCTCGTCGAGCAAGTTCACCAGATGGAGCAACAGCTGAAGCCGTACGAGCAAGGCACGTACGACGCAGCCAAGGTGCAAGCCGCGGTGGCGCAGCAGTCGCAAACCCTGGTGCAACTGAAGGTGGAGGAAACGCGCATTCACAACGAATTATTTCAACTGCTCACTCCCGACCAACAGAGCAAGTTGAAGGAGTTCGAGGCGAACCGCGCCGCTCGGATCGAGCAGCGTATCGCGAACGCCCCGCCTGCTTCCTCGGAAGAGTAGGCTTGGGCTTCGCGAATTGATGAGCCACGCGGGACCGTTTGTTGGGGTAGGTTTTGGTCGCAGCGCGAGGCTGGGGGTTCCCTGGCCTCACCCGCTTTCCACCCGCGCCACGCGCAGGAACGACCTATGGACTTGGAACAAGTCTTCATTTTCGATATAGGATGGCTTTTCTTCGCGGCCTGGGGGTTGGTGCTTGCGGCCGTCAGCGTGATCGCCTTCGGGCGGGATATCCTGCCAGCTCTGCCCCGGCTGACCCGCGAATCCGACCAGCACCAGACTGCGCGGGTGGAGCCGGATCCGGGAGTCGAGGGCACCCGGTTCCCTTCTACGTACGCCCGCTGCTAAAGCTGCGTCCCCGCCTGCTAGAATTTCATCTACATCACCTCCATGATTCCTCAAAGCATGCGTCCTCTGCTGCCCTATCTCAAGCGCTATCGCTGGGGCTTTGTAGTTGGCGCGCTCTGCATCCTGTTGAGCAACGGAGCGCAGGCTGGACTCCCCAGAGTGATTGGCAACGCCGCCCAGAGTCTGGAAAGCGGCGTGACCCGGCACAAGCTTTTGATTTTCACTCTGCAAGTGCTGGCGTTGGCGGTGGTCCGGGGCATCTTCCTGTTTCTCACCCGCTGGATCGTGATCGGAATCTCGCGCGACGTTGAGTTCGATCTGCGCAACGATCTTTTCGCCCACCTGGAGACCCTTTCCTATTCCTATTACCAGCGGACGCGCACCGGCGACATCATGGCCAGAGCAACAAATGACTTGAACGCGGTCCGCATGCTGATGGGGCCAGCAATCATGTACTCGGCCAATACCATAGTGTTCACGGCTGCGGCTCTGTGGTTCATGGTACACAACAGTCCAAAGTTGACGATGTATGCGGTTCTGCCCTTGCCGATTGTCAGCGTCACCATTCAATATTTCGGGCGGCGCATTCACGAGCGCTTCGAGAGAATTCAGGCGATGTTCTCTGACATCTCTGCCCGAGCCCAAGAAAACTTTTCCGGAGCGCGGGTGATTCGCGCCTACGTGCAGGAAGAGGCGGAAATTGCGTCCTTCGAAAACGCCAACCAGGAGTATGTTGCGCGCAGCCTGAAACTAGTGCGTCTGATGGGCATGCTCTGGCCCACGCTGGAACTGATGTTGGGCCTGGCGCTGGTGCTGGTGTTGTGGATCGGAGGGCGGGAGGTGCTGGCCGGCCGCATGCAAATCGGCGGCTTCACCGCGTTCAACATCTACATGATGCAAATGACGTTCCCTATCATCGCCTTGGGCTGGGTGGTCAACATTTTTCAGCGGGGCACTGCGTCATTGGTGAGGCTGAACGAGATTTTCGAGGAACAGCCTGCAATCAAGGATGAGATCGAGGCGAAAGACCGGCAAGTGATTGGAGAAATCGAATTTCGCGGCGTGAATTTTGCCTATGACGGCAAGCGGGTGCTGCATGACCTGAACCTGCGAATTCCGGCGGGCAGCAGCATGGCCATCGTCGGTCCCACGGGCTCGGGGAAAAGCACCCTGGTGAATCTGATTCCCCGGGTTTACGATGCGGCGCCAGGGATGGTCCGGATAGACGGCCGGCCGATCCGCGACTTTTCTCTCGCCTCGCTGCGCAAGCACATCGGCTTTGTCCCGCAGGAAACATTTTTGTTCAGTGACCGCATCCGCGAGAATATTGCGCTGGGCGTGGAGTCGGCCACGGATCAGGAAATTCACCAGGCCGCCGAGGCCGCGAACATCGCCCTCGACATTGAGGGCTTTGCCGAGGGCTATCAAACCCTGGTCGGCGAACGGGGCATCACGCTCTCCGGAGGGCAGAAGCAACGTACGGCAATCGCCCGCGCTTTAATCCGCAACCCGCGCATCCTGATTCTCGATGACGCGCTTTCTAGCGTGGACACCCACACGGAGGACAAAATTCTCAATCACCTGCGCGAGGTGATGCGGGGCCGCACGACTATCTTTATCTCACACCGTGTTTCCACCGTTCGCAATGCCGATCGAATCGCCGTGTTGCACGGCGGCCAGATCGTGGAATTGGGGACACATGACGAACTGCTCGCCTTGAACGGCTACTACAGCGACCTGTATAACAAGCAATTGCTGGAAGAGGAACTCGCCGAAGTCTAGCGCTGGCGAGGATGCATCCTGACCAGCAGTTCACTCCCCTCCCATGCAGCGAGTTGACGCCCCGGAGATTCTCGATTCTGACGCCTGCTCGCCGGCGGAGGCGCAGGCTGTGCTCGAAGTGATCGCCCGCGTCAATCGATGGTTCGGGGGGATCGCCACCACGCAGAAAATGGTGGAGCGCGTGGCGCGGACGACCGGAATAAATCGCTTCTCTCTGCTCGAAGTGGCAGCCGGCCTGGGCGGAGTTCCCCACACTGCGCGACGGAATTTGGCGCGGCGTGGAATCAGGCTGGATGTAACCCTGGTGGACATTGCGCCCTCGCATCTACCCGGCAGACATTCTGCCGCGAACCCTGCCGGGCGAAATCAAGGGGTAGTGGCCGACGCGCTCAGCCTTCCCTTTTGCGATGAGGCATTCGACCTAGTAAGTTGCAGTCTCTTCGCGCACCATCTCGAACCGCTGCGCTTGCGGCAATTCGTGAACGAAGGTCGGCGAGTAAGCCGGCAGGCGCTGCTGATCAACGACCTTGTCCGTCATCGGCTGCATCTGGCTTTGGCCTTCGCCGGTTATCCCCTGATGCGCAATCGCGTGGCCTGGCTGGACGGGCTCGCTTCGGTGCGCCGCGCCTATGTGCCGGGAGAAATTCGCAGCCTGCTCGCTTTAGATTCTCCCGCAGCCCCATCTCCGCGCGTGGAGATTTCGCGACACTACCTTTTTCGCATGGGTGTGATTGTCTGGAAAAAGTCGACCGGAGAAGAACCAGCTGCCTAGCGGACGACCAGCACTTCGCGAACGTTATCGCGGGCCAGGAAAAACTTGATGGAGGCAAAGTCGCGGAAGAGATTCTCGATATGACGATTGTTAAACACCCGCTGTAACTGAAAGCCATCCGAGACCGCGGTATGTACTGCGCCCGTCGGACCGCGGCGGGCTTCGCGGCGGAGCACAATTTTCTGCATCTCCAGGACGTCGCCGCCCACTATGTGGAAGCGGTAGCAGGGCGAGTCTGGACCGGCATCGCGGGTGTGGAAGAAGGCAAGCAGCATGCCGCCGGGTTTCAGCACCGACCACAGGCGACCCACCACGGGCTTCACCAGGCTTTCATCAAGATAGTCCGGCAAATTCCAGCACAGCACAAAATCGAAATGAGCCGCGGGATAAACCAGGTTGTCGGCGAGAAATTTTCGGCTGTCGAGAATGACATTTCCCTGCTCGTCTTTGGTGAGAAGGTCGGGATCGGTAGAAGCCGTGAGCAGATCTTCACTGTAGATTCTGTGGCCGTGTTCGGTAAAGTGGCGGATATTGGCAGGCGAAGTGGAGCCGAGGTCGAGCACACACAGGTCTTCGGCAGATTGCCAGGAGCGAGTCAGCTCGCCCAAGCCGCTGGAACGGCGAGTCAGCTTCTGCGATCCCTGCGCTGGGACAGCCTCCGGTCCGGATGAACCCCGAAAAAGTTTCATGAAAGTCTGCGAGACCGACGACACTTAAGTCCTAATTCTTGATTCATGATAACGAATCTTAAGCAATGCGATCGGGCGCAACCCTATTTCGTATCCGTGCGGTGGATATCGACTTTGCCCTTTAGGAAAGCGCCTTCTTCAATCGAAATACGCTGCGCCGTAATGTCTCCCGTGACCGTGGCGGACTTACGCAGGTCCACGCGGTCACTGGCTTGAATATTTCCCTCCAGCTTTCCTTGCACCACGATGGCTTTGGCATCGACGCTAGCCTTTACCTGGCCGTTGGGGCCCACGGTGAGGCTGTTGCCCTTCAGGGCGATGCTGCCCTCGACCTGGCCGTCCAGATAGAGATCCTCGCTCCCTGAAAGTTCGCCCTTAATAACGACCGACTTGCCGATTTGCGCCAAACCACTGGCGGGTGTGCTCATTGGACGCGCTCCTGATGCAAAAGGATCAGTGCCGGTTTACTCCGGAATCTAGGTTTTACTGAGCAATGCCGGAAAACCACTCACTGAAACGACTATACGCAAGGCACGGAGGGCGCGGCAAGCTTTGCCCGGGCCGAAATACCCAAGTCCCTGTAGAGATTGCCGGCCGCTCCACTTGTTACACTGAAGACTGCAGGTTTGCTTACTAGCCCGGATATGAGACGCGAGGCGAAACTATCTCGGTGGAGCGTGGTGGCTATAGGGCTTATGGGCTTGCTGACTGCGATGGGAGGGGTTTGCTTCGCTGCCGGGACGCCTCCGGCGGATGTGCTCGATGCAGCTTCTTGTGATGCACTCGTCCGGGCCGCGGCGGCCAACGAAGCCGCGACCGCCAAGGATGATACGACCAAGCACATGTTTCGATCACGCAAGCAGACTCCGCAGGGTTCGCAGACCCGGCTTTATGCGGAAACCCAGCAGGCCATGGTCGGCATGACGGTTGCCAATAACGACAAACCTCTCACGCCGGAACAGAAAAAGGAGGAAGAAAACCGCCTGATGGAAATGGCGAACAATCCCGATCTGCTCAAGCATAAGCATTCGCAGGAAGAGGAAAATGCCGATCGCACGCTGCGCATTCTAAAAGTCTTGCCCGAGGCTTTCTTGTTCGACTATGACGGTGAGGAAGAAGGGTCCGCTGGCCTGGGCCGACCCGGGGCGCGGCTGGTGCGCTTGAAATTCCGCCCCAACCCCGGCTTCCAGCCCCCTTCTCGCGTGGAGCAGGTATTGGTGGGAATGAAGGGGGTGGTTGTAATCGACCCGGTCGATCGAAGGATCGCTAAGATCGACGGAGTCTTGTTCAAAGAGGTCAGCTTTGGCTGGGGCATTCTGGGTCACCTCGATAAGGGCGGCCACTTTCTTGTGCAACAGTGCGACGCGGGGCACGATTCGTGGGAGATTTCCCGCATGTCGCTGGAGTTTACCGGAAAGATTCTGCTGTTCAAGAGTCTCTCCCTCAAATCGGACGAGGTCTTTGACGACTTCCGGAGTGTGCCCTCCGACACCACGTTTGCTCAGGGAGTGCAGATCTTAAAGGCGGAAGAAGGCAAGTTGGCGCCAAACCGCTCCACTGGGACTGTGGAGAGTGAGAGTCGGCCACACTAGAGCGATTCGATTTATGTGCCTGCGCGAATCGTTTCCTTGCGCACCGTCAGCTTTTCGATCAGGTCTTCCTTAATGCGATAGCCAGTTCCAGGCTGGTCGCTGATGGCGATCATCCCGTGCGACGAAACCTCGACTTCCGGCTCAATAATGTCTTCCTTCCAATAGCGCTTGGAAGCGGACACATCTCCGGGCAGATGAAAATTCTGCAGGGTGGAAAGGGCGATATTTTGGGCGCGGCCGATGCCCGATTCCAGCATGCCGCCGCACCACACAGGAACGTTTTGCGACTGGCACAGGTCGTGGATTTTTTGGGCTTCGGTGAACCCGCCCACGCGTCCCACTTTGATGTTGATGATGCGGCAGGCGCCAGTCTCTATGGCGACGGTCGCGGCCCGGGCATGGATGATCGATTCGTCGAGGCAAATGGCAGTGCGCAATTCTTTTTGCAAGCGAGCGTGGTAGAAAATGTCATCGTCCCAGAGGGGCTGCTCGATCATCAGCAAATTGAATTGATCGAAGGTGCGCAGGTGCTCCACCTGATCGAGCGTGTAGGCTGAGTTGGCATCGCAGCTCAGCGTAATGTCGGCCCACCGGGAGCGGATTCTCTCCAGTACGTTCACATCCCAGCCGGGTTTTACTTTCACCTTGATCCGCCGGTAGCCTGCCGCCAGTTCGATCTGGATTTTCTCGAGTAACTGCTCGACCGAATCCTGAATCCCGATGGAGACGCCGCAGGGGATTTCGGTGCGCGTGCCGCCCAGCAGCTTCCACAAAGGGTGATTTTTCTGCTGCGCTTCGGCGTCCCACAAAGCATTCTCGAGAGCAGCTTTGGCCATGCGGTGGCCGCGAACCCGTGAGAAAAGGGCAGCGCAGTCGCGTGCCCTATCGAGGTTGCGCCCGAGAACCGCGGGGGCAAGATAACGAGTAATCGTTGGCCAGCTGCTCTCGATCCACTCGCTGCTATAAAAAGGATCCTCTCCGGCTACGCACTCCCCCCATCCGTTCAGGCCTTCACAATGGGCAGTGAGGAGCAGGATGCGGCGGCTGTAGATGCGTCCGAAGCTCGTCTCAAAAAACTGGACGAGCGGCATCTGAATCTCGCGCAGCGTGATGGCTTCAGGCTTCATAATTTAGCGACAAAAGCAATTTCACGACGCAGGCACGGAACCACGGAGAGAACAAACTTTGAATTTTATTGGTTCGAGCATATTCTCCGTGCCTCCACCGTGGAAGTTATTCTTGCGAGGCGTACGACCATTTCTCATCCCAGTTGCCGAGCAGAAACTTGCCGTTGCCTTCGGTGCCGCGTTCGTACCCTAGCACGGCAAGGCCTTGGTTAAACTCCCGCAGAAATCGCTCGCGGTTTCGCTCTTGCACCTGCTGCGCCTTGGTTTTGGTCTCCGCCGCCGCCTTCCACTCATAAATCTGCGCCGGAACCTCGATCGTTGACAGTTGCCTGGAGGCAGGGACCTTGCCCGTCGCCAGCAGGCTTTCCACTCGCCGGGATTTCAGCCACCACTCGGCGATCAGACGGTCGCTCGGGAGCCCGCCATGCAGGGGCGATGATGTGATGCCATATTGGTTGATGTTGTAGCGGCGCGCAATCGCTCCCAGTTTCTCGATGTTCAGATACGCGTTCTTAATCTCAAGCGGGTCAAAGGTCCATTCGATCAACTCAATGCCACGCGCCAGGGCGTCCTCGCGCTGCAGCAACTTAAGCCGTCGACCCAGCCCGCGATTGCGGTACGGCCTGCCGACGGCGAGCATGTGCGAGTGCAGATAGATATGGCCCGAGCGCGTGCCGGGAACCGAAAGCGCGAATCCAACCAGTTCCCTGCCGTCGAAAGCGCCCATCACCTGCCCGCCGACTTTTTCCGCCACCACGAACATGCGCAGGGGAACCAAGTCGGCGTCGGTGAAATTCCACACGTCTTTTTGCAAGGCCACGCAGCCCTTCAATTCGTCGAGTCCATGACAGAGGCGAATTACGATCGCGTCGGGGCTCACGCTTGCCGCTCCTGTTGCTTGGCCTGTTGCCAAAGGGACTCGAGATCATCCATCGAGACGCCTTCGAGAGTACTCCCCTTCTCGTGAAGTTGTCCCTCCATCCATTGAAAGCGGCGGCGAAACTTGCGGTTCATCTTGCGCAGAGCGGATTCGGGATCGAGCGCGAGATAGCGGGCGATGTTGACCAGTACAAAGAAAAGATCGCCAACTTCTTCTTCCACCCGCTCCCGTAAATCCTCGGGCATGGCCTGCCGCCCTGATCCGGCGACGCCGCGACCCTGCGGGCGCGGACCGGGAGGGGGAAACGCTTCGAGATGCTCGCGGAGTTCGTCGGTCTCCTCGTCCAGTTTGTCGAACA
>Ga0210398_10006861_pt1 | contig 10400 bp, 8 predicted proteins | sample IncBWC4OmetaG_FD_161047 | JGI IMG/M metagenome (GOLD analysis project Ga0210398, IMG submission 161047) | Forest soil microbial communities from Barre Woods Harvard Forest LTER site, Petersham, Massachusetts, United States - Inc-BW-C-4-O | ecosystem: Environmental > Terrestrial > Soil >... | reverse complement strand
CCGACCGCATACTCCAAGTTGCGCTTGGCGGTATCAGGCATCGCGCCGAGCAGCGGTTCGAGCACTCTCAAGAGCAGCTTGGCGCCCAGCGGAACGCTTTTGACGGTGGATAGGTCGACCGCCGCTAGGACCGTAGCGAAGTCTTCATCCAACTCGCCGGGAAAATGTTTCTCGCCGATGGGACCGGGCAGCGTGCCGATGTCTTTGGGCAGATTCATCATTGCTGCCGGCGCGGCCACCGTCGCAGTCGGCGCGGCCGTTGCGGCAGGAGCGGGCGCGGCGGCTTTTGCTGGAGCCGGCGCGGGCGCAGCGGGAGCGGCGTGCGCCGCGCCATTGGTCGCGGCCGCGGCACCATCCGCCGATACGGGCGCAGCGGCGGGAGCAGCGCCGCCTTCCTTGAGGAAGCGCGAGGGCGCGTCATCTGGAATCGTCAACTCGGGATGCAGGACCCGGGCGCGTTGCAGCAGGACATCTTGAGTTTCAGGGATATTGGGATCGGGCAGGCAGCAGTCGACCGGGCATACGGCGGCGCAGGCCTCGTGGTCATGAAATCCTACACACTCGGTGCATTTGGAAGGGACGATATAATAGATGTCCTGGGCAATCGCGGGACTGCTTTGCCCATTGAGGTCCCAGGCGACGCCGCCCGCGTAGATTGCGGTATTTGGACATTCGGGTTCGCACGCCCCGCAGTTGATGCAATCGCTCGTAATGACTGTCGCCATCTAAAGTTCCCGACCTCAGAGAGATTTGAAGCAAATCAAAGGTTTGTCGTTGGAGGCTCGTTCACCACGCACGGCCGGATCGCGAGCCAATCTCATTGACCATAACCGGAGCAAGTTTTTCCTGTCAACGGCATCCGCAAAATGAGACGGCTTCAGTTTGAAAGGAATCCGCTTCCCGGTTCCCTTGCCGAAGGACATGCTGAAAATGTGGCCGCCACCCGCGAAATTCGTGCGGGGCGTTGGCATCTGGTCAAAATGGCCCCGGTGCCGGGGAAGCATCGATCTCCATCACCTGGCTCAACCAGCGCAGGCTCGGGAACAGTTGCAGCTTTTGCACCCAGCGCAGGCGCGGAAGCCCCGCGATATCTGGCTGTCCGGCTCGCGCGGCGAAAAATCCCGCGACCGTGGCCACCGTAATAGCGAGATCGCGGGCCGCAAATCGATGCCCGTTTGCCTCTTCATAGAGACGCAGACCCTCAGAAGGTGACGGACCGCCTTCGCCCGCCACGCGGGGGAGAAAAAATGCCACGTCCATCAAAGTCGGTCCATGCGCGAGAAACGGAAAATCGACCAGCATCGGTGCATCGACGGTATGAAACAAAAGATTGTCCGACCGCACATCATGATGGACCCGCGATTGCGGCCCGCCGATATGCGAGATTTGCGCTTCGAGTGCGATGAATTCCGCCAGATGAGCATCGAGCCAGCGCGCGGCAGCATCATGGTCGCCAAATAACGCGAGGAACCCGGCGCGCTGCTCCGGCTCGGCCAGCGACTTCCATCCATGCTCCGCGCGATATAACCCCATAAACTCGGTTTGCTCTTGCGCGACCGGAAGCAATTCGCGAGCGCGTGCCGGCGAATGGGCATGGAATCTCGCCAGCAGCTTGATAGCGCCGCGAAACGCCTCCGCGCTCCACGGTGGAACCTCGAATGCGCGCTCGACGTAATCGAGCACCAGCAGGTGCCATTCATCATGATGCGCGGCGCCCCGAAACGCGGGGCCGAAATCGGCGAGTTCCGGGATCGACAGGTAGTAGGAAAGCTCGGTATGGAAGGCGGCCTTTCCCATCTCGGTAAATCCCGGATGGGTACCTTTGCAGAAGAATTTTTTTCCGTCGGTGGTATGCAGAATGAACGTCGCGGAGGGTCCGTACCCGCCCCAGGCGATGGTGGCATCGGCGATGCCTCCCCCGACCATGCGTGCGAGTTGGTCTTTGGCCTCCGCCGGGACCTGCGACCACGCGGGTTTGCTTTCGCGCTGCGCGTCGACGCTCACTTGAGCCTCTACCTTCAACTTTACCACGATAGCCTTGCGCATTGGGAAAACGTAGTCGGCGAAAATTGTGTTAATTTATTTTTGCGCTGATTTTCGATTGGCCTGTGGTTACGAAAAGCCGCGCAGCAGCCTCAATCCCGCGAGGTCGTACCGGAAGGGAATATCAAGTGGCGTATCGAGCCTTCAGAAGGAATCTAACCGCCAGCTATTTTGCGCCGTTTGTTATCGCGCTGCTTTCCCTCGCTGCCGTGGTGCTGTGGCAGATCCAGGATCAAGCCTCCGCTACACACTGGGTCGAGCATAGCGACGACGTAATGCTGCGCGCCAAGGATGCCGAACTTAATGTGCGCGAGATGCAGGTGGCCTTTCGAAGTTACCTGGTGTCCCCGGACCAGCACTATCTCGCGGATTTGGCCAAATTACGTAGCGCGTTGACGAAAAATGTCAGTGAACTCACCACTTTGGTTTCCGACAACCAGGATCAGGAACAAATTCTGGTTAAAGTCACCGAGGCGAAGGAAGCCTGGGTCGAAGCGGTCGAACGCTTGCTCGCGCGAAAAGATGGCGGACAAACCGGCCCCGATGTGGTCGCGGAGACCAATCCTGAGGCCCAGGCCTTATTCAACTCGCTGGAAGAGTTCATGGCCGCCGAGCAAGGACTTCGTGAGCAGCGCGCCGCCGCTCAAAAAGCTTCCTTCCATTCGCTGTTTTTGCTGGTTCCCCTGCTGTCGATTCTGGTGATGACCGTCCTCAGCTACTGGGGTTGGCGTCAAATCGAAGTCGCGACCGTGCAGTTCAATGAGGCCCTGGATAACGCTGAAAAAGCCCGCGCCGAAGCGGAAATAGCCGGTGCCAGAGCCGAAAAAGCAAGTCGGACCAAGGATAATTTCCTCGGCACCGTCTCTCATGAACTACGTAATCCGCTTAACTCTATCCTGCTGTGGTCCACCGCTCTGCTGCGCGACGACGCCATCAGCGAAAGTACCCGTCGCGGCGTTACGGCGATCGAACGCGCAGTCCGGGTCCAAGGTCAATTAATCGAGGATTTGCTGGATATTTCGCGGATCGAAAGCGGACGCCTGCGCCTCGACGTCCAGACCGTAGATCTTGCCGAAGTGGTGAGGGCGGGCGTCGAAAGCATGCGGGCGGCCGCCGACGCGAAATCCATCGCGATGCAGGAGATCATTGATCCTCGCGTCGACGCGGTGGCCGGTGATCCAGGGCGCCTTCAGCAGGTGGTCTGGAACCTGGTCTCCAACGCAGTAAAGTTCACCCCCAAAGGCGGCAAGATTCAAGTTCGGCTCGAGCGCATAAATTCGCATGTCGAGATCATCGTCGCCGATACCGGACAGGGTATCGAACCTGCCTCGTTGAGGTCGGTCTTCGAACGATTCTGGCAAGCAGAGCAATCCAATCAAAGCAAGCAGGGTGTCGGCCTGGGTCTTTCAATCGTCAAGGAACTTGTAGGCTTGCACGGCGGCACCGTCAGTGCGCATAGCGATGGACCCGGCCACGGAAGCACTTTTACAGTGCGGCTGCCATTGCCGGTCGGCACTTCGTCTTCGATAGAACTCCGGCGCCATCCGACGGTGGCTCAAGTCCCCAGCCCGGCCAACGCGCCGCGCCTCGACGGGCTCTCGATCCTCGTGGTGGACGACGATCCCGACACCTGCGAGGCGCTGAAGAACCTGCTCGGCGCGCTCGGAGCGCAAGTCACCGCCGCGACCTCGGCACGGCTCGCCCTGGCGATGCTCGACGCCCTCAATCCTGACGCAGTGGTGTCGGACATCGGTATGCCGGTCGAGGACGGCTATTTCCTGGCGCGGGAACTGCGCAAACGCGAGCGCGACAAGGGCAAAGAGGCAGGCATGCCGCTGATCGCGCTGACGGCTTATGGCCGGGTCGAGGATAAAGTACAGATTCTAACCGCCGGCTTTGACAGTCACGCGGTCAAACCGGTTGACCCGGTGGAATTGTCAGCGATCTTGCGCACCTGCATCGTTTCCCGGCGTGGCGCGCCCAGCGCTTAGAAAAGCACGGACCTTGCGCAGGCTAAATCGATTTGCAACTATGAGCGAGTTTCAGGAAATAACGGCCTCGCGGTACTTGGCCGTCATCCCACGAACGATCACTAGACGACAGGAACTGGGTTTCCCATCCGGTTATACCAGGAGGTGAGTTAGGATGAAGACATTAGCAAGTCTGTTTGGCGCGTTCGCGATCGCGGCGATGATTGCCGGCTGCGGTCCCGACATGGCGAGTATCAATGCATCCGGTGACAAGGCCGAAGCGGACGCCACCAAGGCCGAGGCCTCGGCGACGGCGGCGGAGCAGTCGGCGAATCAGTCTGACGCGGCGGCAAAGCAGGCCGAGCAAGCGGCTTCCGGTGCTGAAGATGCAGTCCGACGCGCCAACGACGCAGTATCGCGCCTCGAGGCGGCCTTCTCTACTTCGGTCACCAAGTAACTTTTCGCAGCAAGTTTGAACATGAGGCGGGAGGAGCAATCCTCCCGCTTTAGGTTTAGCCGAGCGCCAGTTCGACCAGTTAGAGCGGAACGCGTTCGGGCGCTATTTAGCCTCGGTCGACGCCGCCCCGGATGGTTTGCCGGTGGCCGATGCCTTGAGCGCGTCGAGCACGCGCTCGTGAACCGTCGGATTGCGCTCGATCTTGTCCTCCAGGGTGCGGAACTGATCGACCGTCAGCCCCTGTTTGGATGCCGCCTGTTCGACGCTCAGGCTATGATTCTTCTGCATCGCCGAATATACCGCGATGTACTTGTCGACCTGATCGGTGGGCACCGCATCTTCGTCGGGGACGCTATCATCATCCTGGGCCAGCAACGCACCGTCGAGCGCGGGCGAAAGCTTAGCGGCAGAGCGCGAGGGAGCGGTTGAGGCGGCGATCGAGACTATCGGCGAGACTATCGGTATGAGGGATGCCGCGAGGATAGCGGAAACCATCGCGAGGCGCGGCAACATCAGCTCGGAATTTTTGCTTCTATCCACCCGAAATCCAGACCTCCGACGCGCATGATCATGTTACCGACCAATAGTGGCACTTGATTGCTGCCTCTGAAAGGCCCAGAAGGGCGAACTATGGAGAAGCTCTGCTCTTGCAAATTCCTGCCGCGTGCTTAAGTTGGAGCCGATTGTATGGCACTCTAAGGCATCGAGTGCCAACGCTCGTGGAAGTTTCGGATTTTTAATCAAGTTCTAAGTCAAAACTGCTGGGGCTGGCAGTGGCCGGGCCAAGCGAATCTAACGGAGACCAAAATCAATGCCAGCCAAAACGGTTGAGCTTCATGAGAAAGCCCGCGCCGGAATCGTGCGCGGCGCCAACCTCGTCGCGCAGGCCGCACGAGTCACCCTCGGACCCAAGGGCCGCAACGTCCTGATTCAGCGATCATTCGGCGCGCCGCTGGTTACCAAAGATGGCGTCACGGTGGTCAAGGAAATCGAGCTCGAAGATCGTTTCGAGAACATGGGCGCCATGATCATCCGCGAGGTCGCATCCAAGACCGGCGAAGTCGCGGGTGACGGCACCACCACCGCCACCGTGCTTGCGAAAGAGATGGTGAGCGAGGGCATCAAGCTGCTGGCCGCCGGTCTGCCGCCAATGGAAATCAAGCGCGGCATGGACCTCGCGCTGGCGGCGGCTCGCGATGCCATCAAGGCGATGGCCAAGCCGATCAAGGATCGCGAGCGGATGGAACAGGTCGCGACCATCGCGGCGAACGGCGATTCCACCATTGGCAAACTCATCGCCGACGCGATGCAGAAGGTGGGCAAAGAAGGGGTCATCACGGTCGAAGAAGGGCGCGGCCTCGAGACCACGCTCGATCTGGTGGAAGGGATGGTTTTCGATCGCGGCTATCTGTCGCCATACTTCGTGACCAATCCGGAGAGGCTCACGGCCGAACTCGAGGAGCCCGTGATCCTGCTCCACGAAAAGAAAATCTCCAGCCTGCGTGACCTCATTCCGCTGCTCGAGCAAATTGTGCAGGCCGGGCGGCCATTGCTGGTCATTTCGGAAGAGGTCGAAGGGGAAGCGCTGGCGGCGTTGGTGGTGAACAAGTTACGCGGCTCTCTCAAGGTAGTGGCGGTCAAAGCCCCCGGCTTCGGGGATCGCCGCAAAGAGATGCTCGAAGACCTCGCCATTTTGACCGGCGGCGAGGTCATCGCGGAAGAACTGGGCCTCAAGCTGGAAAACGTGAAACTGAACCAGCTCGGCAAAGCGCGCCGCGTGCTCATCGACAAGGATAACACCACCATCATCGGCGGCGCCGGCAAAAAGCCGGAAATCCAGGGACGCATCGAGCAGATTCGCCGCCAGATCGAAGACACCACCTCTGATTACGATAAAGAAAAACTCCAGGAGCGCCTCGCCAAGCTCACCGGCGGGGTTGCCGTCCTCAAGGTCGGCGCGGCCACCGAAGTGGAAATGAAGGAAAAGAAGGCGCGCGTCGACGACTCCGTTCATGCTCTACGCGCCGCCGTTGCCGAGGGCGTGGTGCCCGGTGGCGGCGTCGCACTGGTGCGCGCGATCAAGGCCGTCCTCGATCTCAAACTCCCCGAGGAGCGCAAGGCCGGCGCCGATATCGTCGCGCGCGCGATGGGCGAGCCGCTGCGTCAGATTGCCGCCAATGCGGGTCGCGAGTCTGAGGTCGTCTTCAATACCGTGCAGGAAGGAAAAGATGACTTCGGTTTCAATGCTCGCACCGACACCTTCGAGAAGTTGAACGAGACCGGCGTCATCGATCCCGCCAAGGTGGTGCGCTCCGCCCTCGAAAATGCGGTCAGCGCCGCTTCATTGCTCATCACGACTGAGGCTGCGATTGCGGAGAAGCCGCGCAAGGCTGCGCCGATGGGAATGCCTCCAGGAATGGGTGGAATGGGAGGTATGGGCGGCATGGGAGGCATGGGAGGAATGGGCGGTATGGGAGGCATGGGAGGCATGGGTGGTATGGGTGGAATGGATGATATGGGCGGTGACTTTTAGCCGCGATGCGGAAGCTCGCGAGTCACGATATCGATTGATAGTCAAGCGGATCATGACTTCAAGCGGTAACCTTACAGATGCAAATCGCTAATGTTGAATGTTCCATCGAAGTAGGCTCGCGTATCCAACAAGCTTGCATGCAAGACATGGTTATGAGACAAAAATAGGACTGAGGCGCGGTTGCTTATGACACTGGGCTACCGCGCAGTTTTTTTAGGAGGACAGAATGGAAGGGTTAATCAAGAAAACTTCTAAACTTGTTGGGCTGGCTGCCGGGGCTGCGTTAGCTCTTTCGTTTGCGGCAGGATGCTCATCGGGCCAGCCTGACCCAGCGCAGCGCGCAACCAATGCGGCCAACCGCGCTGACGCGGCGGCTTCCCGCGCCGAAGCTGCGGCCACCAAGTCGCAGCAGTCCGCGGCCGAAGCGCAAGCTGCTGCCAGCCGCGTAGAGCAGGCTGCCAGCGACGCGAAAGCTGCGGCTGATCGTGCCGAAGCGATTGCGGCCAAGACCATGGCAGGTGCGCATCCGATGCATCACCATCACCACCACAAGGCGGCGGCCGAAGGCGGCGCTGCGCCGGCTCCAGCTGAAGGTGGCGCTGCTCCCGCAACTCCGTAACGATTGCAAGTCGGTTTGAAGAGGGGGTGTTCGCGAAAGCGGGCACCCCTTTCTAGTTCCCCTCTCCCGCACCTGAGTTAACCAAGGTGCAGTCTGGGAGAGCTCGCTCGCGGAGATGCAAATTGTATTCGCGAGGGGTGAGGGTGCCGGCGAGCGCCACCCTCATTCGAAAGTCACAATCACCTTGAGTGATTCGGGCTTTTGCGCGGTCGCGTATGCCTCGGAAATCTTCGCCAGCGGAAAATGATGTGTCACTAACTCGCGCGCGTTGATGACTCCTCGCTCGACCAGGTCCAATGCGATGCGGGTGTCATCCGGTCCGCATGAGTAACTGGGCACCAGCTTCGTTTCGTTGAAATACAAATCGTGCGGATGCACGATCAGCTCGTCGTCGGGCGGGGTCGCGGTGAATTGCACCACGGTCGCGCCTTTGCCGGCCGCTGCAATCCCAGTCGTCATCGCCTTGCTGCTGCCCGGACCGACGATGACTACATCGGCCATCGCCCCGTTGGTCACTTCGCGAACCTGCTCGACCAGGTTGTCGCCGGAAACCACGATCGCGCGATCCGCGCCCAGTTCCATCGCCCGATTCGCCCGCTGCGCAAAGAGATCCGCACCGATGATGGTGCCCGCGCCGAGATGCCGCGCCATCTTCACGTGCATCATGCCCATGATGCCGAGGCCGATGATCAGGATCGATTCGCCCGGCTTGAGCCCCGAGCGCCGCAGTGACTTGACCACGCATGCTGCGGGCTCGATCAGGACTCCATCGGCATCGCCGACCGTATCGGGCAACTTTAAAGTGTCGCGCTGATTGGCGGGGCTGGCGAGAAAATATTCCGCCATCCCACCCGGATCGATTTTGGTGGCGCGCCAGGTGGCGCATTGCACGTACTCACCGCGCCGGCACGCCGCGCACGAAAAACATGGCGCATGATGATGTACGAAGACGCGATCGCCGGGCCGGAAGGCATGCGCCGCGGAACCTGCCTCCTCGACCACGCCGACCGGCTCATGACCCAGCACGCCGCCGGCCTTGCGCCGGATGTACCAGGGCATAATGTCGCCGGAGCAGATTCCGCAGGCGCGTGCGCGCACCAGGATATCGCCGGGGCCGACCTCGGGGCGCGCGGCTTGTTCGACGCGAATGTCGCCAAAATCGTATAAGCGTGCGACCTGCATAGTCGCATCGACTTTGTTGATGCGCCGCGCGGTTGTCAACGGCGTCGTGCATAAATGCTAAACTGGGAAGATGCCGCGCCCAGTATGTCCCCCCATCGCCGCCGACATGATTACCGAAATTGGCAACCAGATCGTGCTCATCGAGCGCAAGAATTTTCCCGAAGGATGGGCAATCCCGGGCGGCTTCGTCGATTTCGGAGAAACCGTAGAGCAGGCCGCCGTGCGCGAAGCCAGGGAGGAAATCTCCCTGGAAGTGGAAATCCGCGCGCTGCTGGGAATCTATTCGCGCCCCGATCGCGACCCGCGCGGGCAGACCATCACCGCCGTTTACATTGGCCGCGCGAGCGGAACGCCGGTCGCTGCCGATGATGCGAAAAATTGCGCGCTCTTCGATCCGCGCCGGCCACCCTCGCCATTGGCATTCGATCATGCCGAGGTGCTGCGCGACTATGTGCATTTCCTCGAGACGGGTGAACCTCCCGCGCCGTGGAAAATCAAATAGCCACGCCCGACAGGCTTCGAGATCAGACGCCGCTTCGTGCGTGTCCCGTGCAATCGCAGGGAGTAATCAGGCCATTGCCCATATTGCGGTGCCACGCGTGGCCGAGCTTGCAGCTATGATGCGTTAAAGGATCGCCGCCACCCTCGGCATGATGAATGGGCGGCTCATCTTTTCCGATGAGCTCTTCGCCGCAGATTTTTCCGTCGTCGAGTTCATGCTGACATCGCTCCAACAGTCGTTCCATGGTTAACTCCTTTGCCTGGAGTTAGACGATGCGGAGCGCGTCATGGATCAATCGAGTAGCGAGAAATGTGACGCTCGCCATCTTCATCGCGCGAAGAGGGACTCAAAAACTTACTTCTGCAGTTTCTTTACCGCCGCGGTAATCCGATCGAAGGCGCTGTTAATCTTGTCGGTCGAGGTCGCGTAGGACATTCGAATGTGCTCGGGTGCGCCAAAATCGTTTCCACCGACAGTGGAAACCTTGGCCTCATCGAGCAGGAACGCCGCGAATGAGTCCCCATCGGATATTTTTTTGCCATTGTGGGTCGAGCCGAACAGCGCCGAGACATTGGGAAAGACATAGAACGCGCCGCTGGGAACATTCGGCAGGCCAAAGCCTTCGACCGCGCGCACCCGCTCGACGATGAGCTGGCGGCGCTTGCGAAATTCCTCCGCCATCACCTTGACGTCGTCCTGCGGACCATTGAGCGCTTCCACCGCCGCGGCCTGCGCGATCGAATTCGGGTTGCCGCTGTTTTGGCTCTGCAAACGTCCGGCCGCGCCGATGACTTCCTTCGGACCGGCTGCGAATCCGACTCGCCATCCGGTCATCGCATAGGTCTTCGACAGCGAGTTGAAGAGGATGCCGCGGCTCTTCAGGCGCGGTTCGATCTGGAAAATATGCGGTGCCGGGCCGTCATACGCGATGTGCTCATAGGTGTCATCGGAAAGCACCCAGATGTCCGGATTGGCCTGAATCACCGCCGCGAGCTCGGCCAGCGGCCCTGCGCTGTAAACGGTTCCGGTCGGATTCGAGGGCGAATTGATCAGCACCGCGCGGGTGCGCGGCGTGATGGCGTTGCTAAGCGCAT
>Ga0210398_10006860_pt1 | contig 10400 bp, 10 predicted proteins | sample IncBWC4OmetaG_FD_161047 | JGI IMG/M metagenome (GOLD analysis project Ga0210398, IMG submission 161047) | Forest soil microbial communities from Barre Woods Harvard Forest LTER site, Petersham, Massachusetts, United States - Inc-BW-C-4-O | ecosystem: Environmental > Terrestrial > Soil >... | reverse complement strand
TGACGACGAGGGTAGCGAGCGCTTCGCCTTCCACATCTTCAGCAATGATCAGCAGCGGCTTGCCGGACTTGGCAATCTGCTCGAGCAGCGGCAGCAGGTCCTTCATCGAGCTGATCTTCTTTTCGTTGATCAGGATGTAGGCGTTCTCAATCGCAACTTCCATGCGCTCCGGATCGGTAACGAAGTACGGAGAGAGGTAGCCGCGGTCGAACTGCATACCCTCGACGACTTCCAGCTGGGTCTCGAGCGTCTTCGACTCTTCGACGGTGATGACGCCGTCCTTGCCAACCTTCTTCATCGCTTCGGCAATGATCTTGCCAATGGTCTCGTCATTGTTGGCGGAAATGGTGCCAACCTGGGCGATCATGCTGTCGTTGTTAACGGGCTTCGACAGTTTGTCGAGTTCGCCGTTGACGCGGTTGCCTTCTTTATCGATCTTGCCGCAAATGATGGTGACGGCCTTCTCGATGCCGCGCTTCAGGGCCATGGGGTTCGCGCCGGCGGCTACGGTCTTGACGCCTTCGCGGAAGATGGCCTGGGCGAGAACAGTGGCGGTGGTGGTTCCGTCGCCGGCGACGTCGGAGGTCTTGGAGGCGACTTCACGAACCATCTGGGCGCCCATGTTCTCAAGGCCGTCTTTCAGTTCGATTTCTTTTGCAACGGTGACGCCGTCTTTGGTGATGGTCGGCGAACCGAATTTCTTTTCGATGACTACGTTGCGACCCTTGGGGCCGAGGGTGACCTTCACGGCATCGGCCAGAAGGTTGACGCCGCGGAGGATCGCCTGTCGGGATTCTTCTCCGTGAACGATTTGTTTTGCCATTGCGTTTGTCTCCTTGTTGAATTCTGTCGCAGGATTGGCCTGCGGGGTTTTTTCAGCGGCTCATGCTATTCGCTCTTGGCTCTTGGCTTTTAGCTCTTAGCTAAACCGCAAACTGCATAGATCCTTCGCGCAGAGAACGCGCTCAGGATGACAATGCTTATTTCTTCGCTTATCTCTTCGAGCCGGCGAGTTCTTTCTTCGACGGGGTTGCGGCGCCGGTGAGGATGCCGAGGACTTCTTCTTCTTTCATGATGATGAATTCTTCGCCATCAATCTTGATCTCGGTGCCGGAGTACTTGCCGAACAGGATGCGGTCGCCTTCGTGGACGGCCAGAGGGAAAGTCTTGCCCTCGTCGTTGGTGCGGCCTTTGCCGGTGGAGATGACTTCGCCTTCCTGCGGCTTGTCTTTGGCCGAGTCGGGGATGATGATGCCGCCACGAGTGGTAGAAGCTTCTTCCACGCGACGGACCAGAATGCGGTCATGGAGGGGTGAAAATTTCGCCATGTTTGTTACTCCTTTCAAGGATTTAGAAGGTTGACGTGACTGATTGATCTGCGTAAACCTATGATTTGGTTGGGTTAGGCGGTGCTGTTAGCACTAATGCCTTACGAGTGCTAATTGTAGAAGCGATGGGATGGATTTGTCAAGGGCTGGGTGATGTCTTAAATGACGTGGTCCTATTCCTCCGACGAGTCATTAGAAAACTAGCCGAAAGGTCCTGGTGCTAATTGCGCTACCTCTTGTTGGGCTTACACCCGCCCGATCCGCCCTTCAACTCCTGCTTTACGCCCGGGCACGAGGTTTTGGTTTTCCATTCCTATACATAAATTCAGGCCATTGCGGGGCGTGGAATCACACGCGCAAAACGCTCTAACCATAAAGCGTCTATGGATGGTAGCTTGTGCATACCGCATTTATTTCGTAGTTAGGGTAACTTTCCCATGTAGATGTCGCTATGATGGACTGCTCATAGAGGTTGAACTGAGATTTGTTGAGGGGGTTAGCCTGGTAGCTGATCACCGGGGCTTCTCCGCCTTGGCCAGTCAACGGTGTGGGGAACTCACACGAGACGACAAAATTAGAATCCGTATGTTGCTGTGGTAAAGTTACAGTCTGATAGCAGACGTTGCCGTTGGCGAAGGCCGTAAAAGTACATCCTGGGACAGAAACGGTTTGCCTTAGCTCATTCGGAATAACCTCATTATTTGAGTTGGAATGTGTAAGCGTCCCAAGTGCGTCTTGCGGAGAGACTTGTATATCGGAGAAGGTTCCGTTGACGTTAAGGGTGCCGTTGCCAAGCCAATGATTCGTCCCGATGTCCACACTTTGAGAATCGTACACCGTCAAAATCCCCCCTGGCTCGAACGTCTCATCAGAAATACTCACCGCATTTCCACTAATATCATTGATATACAGGCTGGGCACCCCAGTTACGGTTGCATACACATTTCCAGAAAAATCGAAATAGCAACCCGGAGTAGGGGAACAGGCGGAAGCACCCCCACTGATATCAAGTTTTACGTTGGAGTCGCCGCCCGAGGCCGGGGCTGCCTGGAAGTAGTTATCTTTTGTGTGGATTAGGAACGGCAAAACTCCGGAAGCTGGATCTGCGATGATCCTATAAGCTGGGGAACTGCCTGACGCCCCCGGCTCCGTCGCGCTCACATAGTTACCCACCACGGTCCCATTATTTGCGCCGGATATATCTATGCCTACTCTGTCCTGAAAACACGTATTGTTTGCAACCAAAAAGTTGTTCGGCGCATAGCCATCCAATGGGGTTAGACCTATGCACGCATCGCCGCGATTAATGATGTGGTTATCAGAGATTGTAATATTGGATACGTTGCCCTCCAGGTGGATGCCATCACCATTGGTGTACGGTGGCTGCGGGTTCAATGTGTACGGTGGCTGCGAGTTCAATGGAGGCAGCAAGTCATTCGTAATCCTATTTCCACTGATAACAACATCCGTCAGTCCGCTTGCGGAGCCAGAATTGTATTCGATGAGCATTCCCCAGCCGCTGTTATTGATGACATTATTCCTGGCATAGACGTGGTAGTGTGCACCGCCCGTCGAGGACGCCCACAGTATCACAGTGTTACCAGCATAATCGCCTGCTATAGTACTAGCTACATTGATAATCATATTATCCCACGCAACTTGATCGGCATCCGTAGCTACGAACGTGTAATTCGTAGCTGGGTACTTAGCTTGTTGGCTGGGCACAGTAATCACTCCGCCGCCACTGCCATCAAATTGCTCTCCTCCAGACATATTGACCTGCCCCGTCAGAATACAGTTTCCCCCAAAGAAAATTTTGACTGGCACAAGCGTTGAAATGTAGACAGCATGTGCCGCCGCTGCAGCCGCATTGAATGCCGCCAAATCTGCAGTGGCGCTACTTCCCGACTGAGATGGCAATTTGCCATTGCATTCGGCAGACAGGGGCGTTCCTCCTGGGTAAAATGACTGTACATTCTCCGAAGTTTGGGCATAGGCCAAAGGCGTCAACAAGAACATTGCGAAGGTGACGAGTCTCATGGGCGTTCCTTTCATAGATCCAGCCGATATGCGGAAGCATTAGCAGCGTTTAAACGCCCCATTCCAGCGCTGGATACCATCGATAACCGAAGTGATGGTCGCATGATAACCGGGATTTGACAACGTGATTGAACCATGAGCGTCAATCTCCGTTTTCAATCCACAAAACACGGGGGCGGGTGGCCCGGCTTTGGATGACGTGGGTCTGGACCGTCTATGCTGAGGGTGCCCCGTCCTTGCGTTTTTTTGCAAGGGTGGGTAAGGATGCTGCTGGCACAACGTTTTGGCCTTCTGCGCAAAACCGTTGCGTAAGCGTTCGTGGTTCCCGCCCTTCGCAAAGTGCGCGAACGACGGGGCACCCACGGTATTGGTCATACCAGCGAGATCAAGAGTCTGGGCCATCCCCCCGTCGTCAATTATTGACTGGGTCCGGCGTTCCATCGGACCACCAGCCCGCGGGAACCATGAATACGTCGATTGGTTCCGGAGCGCCGCTGAACTGTGGATTCAGCATGATGGGAGATTTGGATAGATCTGCACCCCAGACGGCACCGTCCATGAGCGGAGTGTAAAACATCAGGTGAGCCATCCAGTTGTGTTGGGCGCCATCCGTAAGGTACTGGTCCTTCGACATCATGTAGGACATGGCTCCAGGCTCCAGGGGCGGCAGTTCCTGCTTGATGAATGTCTTGATGCCGTCGATGATCTGAGCTTTGGATTGACCGGCCAATACCATTTCCGTTCTCTTATAGGTCATCGGCAGGATGGAGCGGGCAGCCGGCGGATTGAAGCAGACCGGACCTCGAACTTTAGGATTCCAAAAATTGGCAGACAATTCACCATCGAATGGGCCCATCCAAGCTCGTTCCACCACGCATACGAAACCATTCTTGCCTTCGGCGGCGGTTTCGTAGCCATGCGGGCCAAGAACCAGAACTTTTGCGTCGTGGGATATGGAGTCCGGAGCCGCGCTTCGTGCCAGGGCTATTTCGGCATTTCGGTCAGGAATCAGGTACTGGTCAAGCGGAGCCATACTGGGATACGGGGTTTTGGTTTGCGCTTGGATTTGTGAGAGCGTACCCAGCGCTAGCACGGAGCTAGCCAATACGATCTGGAGTGTCCTTTGGCTCATTCGTTTTCGCCTCCGGCGCAGATTTAGTACGATCCGACTCTTGTGATGCGCTCATTCCGGTTGAGCGTTGCATCGACCGTACCGGCCAGTGTGTATGCCAGTTCCCCCCACTCAAGCCAAAACCGGGCTTGAGTGGGTCCATCACTCATTGCTACTTGACTTCTCTACTTAACCAGGCGAAACACTGGGTAGGTGGAATAGGTGCCGCCGGGGGCGACCACTGTAACTTTGACGTTCTTTGTGATCGCGGGCACGACGGCTGTAATTTCTGAGCTCGACACTATCTTGACCGAAGTTGCGGGAAGAGTGCCGAAGGTGACGCTGGTCGCGCCCGTCAGGTTGGTGCCGAGGATGGTCACGGTTGCGCCGACTTTGGCGGCGGGGGGATTGATTTTGATAAACGGAGCGAGGCCCATCGACAGGCTGTAGACCGCGCCCAAGTTGCTGGTGCCGCCGCTGTAGGTGGTGCCGTAGAAGGTGCCGTTGGTGTCCTGGATTACTCCCGCCCAGGGCTGGCCGCCTTCGGTGTTGTCGAAGCTGTGCAGCGTAGTCAGGACGCCCGCGGTAGTGATGCTGAAGATCGTGCCATGGCCGAAGGCGCCGCCGGAGAAGGTGGTTCCGTAGAGGTTTCCGTCAGTTCCCTGGACGAGCGGGTCTTCGGGGAATGAGCCGTCGGGACAAGCGCTCGACACACAGAAATTGTAGAGCGTGGTCAGCGTGCCGCTGGAAGTGATTTTGTAGACGGTGCCGTAGCCGTTCGCGCCGTCGACCTGGGTGGTGCCGTAAAAGTTTCCATCGATGGCCTGGGTGAGTCCGCCAATGGGTTCGTCGCCGTCGGTGCCGTCGAAACTATGCAGTGAGGTGAAGGTTCCAGTCGAGGTGATCTTGAAGACGTTGCCATAGTAGGTGAAGGCGCCGCCGTCATACGTTGAGCCGTAAAAATTGCCGTCCGTGCCCTGGATCAAGGTTGCTTGTGGAGCGTCGCCGTCGGTGCATTCGCTCAGGGAGCAGAACGAGTAGAGAATGTTGGGAGTGCCTCCGGTGGTCTTGATATCGAAGACGGTGCCTCCGCCGTGCGCTCCGCCGCCATTGGTGGTTCCGTAGAGCAGGCCGTTGAGCGCCTGCACCATGCCTCCGTAAGGAACGTCGCCGTCGGTGCACTCGCTCAGTTGGCAGAAAGTGTAGAGCGTGGTCAGAGCGCCGCTGCTAGTGATCTGGTAGAGCGTTCCAAAGCTGTCGAAGGGACCGCCGCCGAATGTCGCGCCATAGAAATTTCCATTGGTGGCCTGCACCAGCGGGCTTCTGGGGTCGGTGCCGTCGGCGCAGCTGGCGAGCTTGCAAAAGCTGTAGAGAGACTTAAACGTGCCCCCGGTCGTGATCGTGAAAACGGTGCCGCCTTCAAAAGTTCCGCCACCTGATGTGGTCCCATAGAGCTTCCCACCCGTACTCTGGATCAGGCCGGCATACGGGTTGCTGCCGTCTGTGCCGGCAAAGCTGTGCAGTGAGGTGAAGGTTTGGGCGCTCGAAGGAATCGCGGCGGCCAGCATGAGGGCTGGAATAAGTGAGAGCGTGGCGAGCCATGAGGCTTTGGTTGAGTGGGTGACTTGCATTGGAGTCTCCCTTCGGACTTCTTTGGACTTCTCTTCTGACTTCGGCAGGCTCAAGAACTTTACACCTGATCAGGGCGGGCTGGGTAGAGTGAAAAGACTTGCAAATTGGAGAGGAAGATCGGGAGCAGCAAACGGAAGAGTTGGCGTCAAGCCTCGCGGGCACCCAGAAAGGTCCACAAATCCGCTCGAGGGTAGATTGATGGTTCCCATCCTTGCAAAAAGCGCAAGGATGGGGCAGCCTCATTCGTGGTGATCCATGGATGCATGCAGCAAGAATGGGCGAACCCCGTCGCCCCGCCAGTGGTATGGTTGCGCTTGCCTTCGCTTTCAATCCGTCTCAGGTTTGGCACTGGTATGTCTCGCCCTGGCATCCTGTTTGGTTTTGGAGGGCGGCTGTCGAAAATCGAGAACACTGGAGCCTAGGGATCAAGAATTGATTTCGATCTTTCATGCGGACCGCCAGGCGTTCGAACGGCTGCAGAAGATGGCGACGGAGGATGCGCGGCGCGGGTGGTACCTGGGGGGCAGCGACCTAAGCAAACTCGACCAGCCTCGGCGGGACGAGTACAAGAACCTGATATCCCAAATTCGTCCCGGGCTTATAGTGGCAGTGACTGGGCCCACCGGCGGTTTGAGGTTCATGTTTTCGGGAGAGGGCGTGGCGATCGGCCCGGGTTGGGTAAAAGGGATTGAGTACGGGCCGGGCGACTATAGCCCCGACGGGGTCTTTTTGCCAGATTTGGACAAGGCAGCCGGTCTGCCGCCCAATGTTTACCTACGGCAGATTGAGCCGAATTGGTTCATCTTCTATCAGCGCGATGAGTAGGCAGCTCATTCCGCTGCCGAAATCAGTCAGGCACTGACCCTCACATCAGTCGTATTCCCGTGTCTGGCAAAGACGCGAGATGTGGATCCCCGCGCCCATACCCACGGTCCCCTTCCGACCAAATTGGGGTGGTCTTGGGCATGCTAATATGCTCGACATTTATGAGGGGGCGGATATGCGGAGAGCTGGCGTTTTGTTGCTGGCGGGTGTTTTGGTTGCGGCGGGCACGGGCCTGTTGGCGTCGGGGCGTGGGGCTCACTCGCCGGTGCCGGTGCGTCAGCATGGGCCGCGGAGAGCGGTTGGGGTGGTTCCTGAGCGAGTGGTGGATGGCATCAAGGTTTGGGCTAGCGGGAACTGGGCTGGGTATGCGGTGGTCGGAAGTTCTTTCACGCAGGCGAAGGGCTCGTGGATTGTTCCGGCGGTGGATTGTGCGGCGACTCCGGGAGGGTCCACATCGTTTTGGGTGGGGATTGATGGATGGAGCGACGCGACCGTGGAGCAGACCGGGACGGACTCCGACTGTGATGGCGAGAAGCCGCACTACTATGCGTGGTATGAGTTTGCGCCGAAGGGCGGTGTGACCATCGACAGCGTTCCAGTTTCAGCGGGCGATCGAATGTCGGGTGAGGTGAACTATGACGGTTCCGAGTTTACGGTGACTATTACGGACGAAGCCACGGGAGAAACTTTCAGCACGAGTGCGGTTATCCCTGTGGCGCGACGAGCGTCGGCGGAATGGATTACGGAGAATAACGGAATCGGGCTCTCGGATTTTGGGGTCGCGCCGTTTGGCCAGGACTTCACTGGTGTGAGCGATACCAACTCTGCGACTGACGACCGGACTTCGGGCGAGATCCGCGCGTTCGGGAAGCGGGTGCAGGCATCGACGATTGTTAGTCAAGGTGTGGATGATGCGGTGCCGTCGAGTTTGTCGCGGGACGGGAGTAGCTTCACGGTGACCTGGAAGGCTGAGTAAGGACCTTGGTTTTTTGGGGCCCTCTTTCGATGAAGCTCCAAGGGTTGATTGTAACAATCGTTTTTTTGCGTTGGACGGGAACTGCGTCGTCTGGCAACCTTGCCACCGGGTTCCTTGATGCACCTGATGAAGGATGCGAACCGGGCTGTTCAAAACCTGCCAAAGCTTGGATAGATTCCAGGCGACCCCGTCGTTAACCATTCAGTCGTTCACCATTCAGTGGTCAACCATTCAGCGGTCAACCATCAGGAGGACAAATTGGAACTGCGAAAGTGTTTAGGGAGATTTTTGTGTGTCCTGCTTCTGTGCGTAGCCGGGCGCGTGTCTGCACAAACCTTCACCGTGTTAACGAGCTTAAGCTCAGTAGCGCCGCCGGGCGGCGGGGGAAACCTCGTTTGGTCGCCGGTTCAGGGCTTTGATGGGAACTTCTACGGAACCGCCGAGGGGGGTGGGGAGATATGCGCCAACAATCCCTACGCCACTTGCGGCGTGGTTTTCAAAGTTACTCCTACCGGCACGCTGACCGTGCTGCATGACTTTTGCCAGGATGCGTGCACCGATGGCGGCGCACCCTATTCGGGGCTGATCCTGAGTTCCAAGGGAAACTTCTACGGAACCACCACCCAGGATGAAGTCAACCATGGAGGCACGATCTATGAGATCACTCCGGCAGGCGTGGTCACGCCGCTGGTCAGTCTCACGGGGACGAGTGCCGAAGGGATCCCTTACGGATCACTCGCCTATGCTTACGGTGCTTTTTATGGAGTCACCGGGCTGGGCGGCGCCTCTCAGGACGGCACCGTCTATAAGGTGACACCGGGCGGTACGCTGACGACGTTGCATACCTTCAGCGGCAGCGACGGTGAGGAGATCGGCGTTACTGGAGTGGGATTGCTCGAAGGCGCGAATGGGAGTTTTTATGGAGTCACAGCCTATGGGACGGAGAGTTCCAACGGCTGCGGAAGCATTTTTGAGATGACTCCGAGTGGCGTGTTGACGACACTGTACGGATTTTCTAACACCAGTGCGGAAGGATGCGGTCCTATCGATGGCTTAGCACAGGCTCCTAACGGAGATCTTTATGGGACAACGGTTGGTGGGGGAACGGCCAACGACGGCACTATCTTCAAAATGACGGCGGAGGGCACGCTGACATCGCTGTACAACTTTTGCAGCGAGTCAAATTGTGCCGACGGCAGTGAGCCGGACGCTGGGTTGATTCTGGGGACTGACGGGAACTTCTATGGAACAACCGTATACGGTGGGGTGAACGACCAAGGCGCGATATTCCAAATCACTCCTGAAGGTGCTTACAAGGTGCTCTACAGTTTTTGCAGCCAGGCGGGGTGCGCTGACGGCAGATCTTCCTATAGCAGGTTGATTCAGGCGACCGACGGGAACTTTTACGGGACCACCTCAGATGATGGTGGGGGCAACAACGGTGGTACCTTCTTTAAGCTTTCGATGGGTCTGGCTCCGTTCGTCGAAACGATCCCGGCTTCGGCCAAGGTGGGCGCGCAAGTCGAGCTACTTGGAACTGATCTGACGGGAGCGACCAGCGTATCGTTTAATGGCACGGCAGCTGTTTTTAAGGTGCAGGGGCCTACGCTCATGGTAGCTACCGTGCCGACTGGGGCCACTGCTGGCAAAGTTCGGGTAAGCACTCCCGGCGGCGCGCTGGTGAGCAACGTAGCCTTCCGAGTGAGTCCTTAACATGAGTTTCTAAAATATGAGTCTCTAAATAGAGGAACGCTTCGAAAACTGTTCTACCGGGGTGCCCACCCTTCCGCATTTTTTTTGCGAAGGGGTGGGCGCTTGTTGACCGCAGCGGAAACAGACTCTCGCATCGCCCCGATCTTCCAATCCCCCGATCTCCCAATTGCAGGAATCTTCCTTCTCACTTGCGCCATCCCGCTTAGCTGGCGGATCGTAGCTATGACTCAAAGCATCCGGTTCAGTAAGGGAAGGAACTCGTGCAAACTATTTCTTGTCTACGCTGCAGGCGTGATATTGAGGCAGGACACAAGTCGGTGGCGGTGTATATGTTCGCGCAGACGGTGGGAGTGAAGCCGCGCCAGAAGTCGGGGGCGCAGAGGATTTGCTTTTGTCCGCAGTGCGCGGTGTCGCTGGCGATGGGAATGCCGCCGGAGGGCGCGCTCAACCTGGCGGCGTGGGACATGATCCGCGACATTGTCAGCGCGGAGCCTGCGTTGAATCAGGCGGCTTGGGAGAGTTTGCGGCGGGGCGGGGTGGCGCTGCTTGAGTCGGGCGAGGAATCGGAATCGGGCGGGGATTCGAGGCAGCGGTACCGCCGGGCGGGGTAGAATGGCAAGCGCCCATGCCTCCCACGCTTGCCAACGGCAAAGTCTGCTATCTTGAGATTCCTGCGATTGATGTTGCGCGCTCGGCTGACTTCTACAGGAAGGTGTTTGGCTGGGAGATCCGGCAGCGCGGAGATGGAGCGACTGCATTTGACGACGGCGTCGGG
>Ga0210398_10006859_pt1 | contig 10400 bp, 7 predicted proteins | sample IncBWC4OmetaG_FD_161047 | JGI IMG/M metagenome (GOLD analysis project Ga0210398, IMG submission 161047) | Forest soil microbial communities from Barre Woods Harvard Forest LTER site, Petersham, Massachusetts, United States - Inc-BW-C-4-O | ecosystem: Environmental > Terrestrial > Soil >... | reverse complement strand
TTCCGGATCAAGCGCCACACCGCCCTTGTCGGAGGCGGCGAGAAGCTCGATCAGCTCGTCCCCGGCGAGGTCGGCAAAATCGTCGAGAGTCTTCACCCCCTTTTCGCCGAGCGCCACCAGCATGCCCGGGGTGAGCCCGTCCAACGCCGCCAGATCGTCGGTCACCCCGAGATCGACGCGCTGTTCTTCATATTCCCGATCGCGCCGCTCGAGCGCATTGCGCGCCCGCTCCTGCAGCTCGGCGGCGATCTCCGCATCGAACCCTTCGATATCGGCGAGGTCGTTCAACGCCACATAGGCGACCTCCTCGAGCGAGGCGAAACCCTCGGTCACCAGCAGGTGGGCGATCACCTCGTCGATGTCGAGCGCATCGATGAAGGTGCGGCTGCGGCTGCGGAATTCCTCGGTGCGCCGCTCCGATTCCTCGGCCTCGGTCAGGATGTCGATGTCCCAGCCGGTCAGCTGCGAGGCCAGGCGCACATTCTGGCCGCGGCGGCCGATCGCCAGGCTCAGCTGGTCGTCGGGCACGACGACCTCGACCCGGCGCTGCTCCTCGTCCATCACCACCTTGGCGACCTCGGCCGGGGCCAGCGCGTTGACCACGAACGTCGCCGGATCGGACGCCCACGGTACGATGTCGATCTTCTCGCCCTGCAACTCGCCGACCACGGCCTGGACCCGGCTGCCGCGCATGCCGACGCAGGCGCCGACCGGGTCGATGCCGCTGTCGCGCGAGATCACCGCGATCTTGGCGCGGCTGCCGGGATCGCGCGCCACCGCCTTGATCTCGATGATGTTGTCGTAGATCTCCGGCACCTCCTGCGCGAACAGCTTGGCCATGAATTGCGGATGGGTGCGCGACAGGAAGATCTGCGGGCCGCGCGGCTCCTGGCGCACATCGTAAATATAGGCGCGCACCCGCTCGCCCTGGCGAAAGCTCTCGCGCGGCAGCATCTCGTCGCGGCGCGCCATTGCCTCGGCCCGGCCGAGATCGACGACGACATTGCCGAACTCGACCCGCTTGACCAGCCCGTTGACGATTTCGCCAACCCGGTCCTTGAATTCGAGGAATTGCCGCTGGCGCTCGGCGTCGCGCACCTTCTGCACGATTACCTGCTTGGCCGACTGGGCCGCGATCCGGCCGAAATCAATGGGCGGCAGCGGGTCGGTGATGAAGTCGCCGATCTCGGCCTCGGGGTTGAGGCGCTGCGCCTCGGGCAACGCGATCTGGGTCGCTTCGTTCTCGATCGGCTCGGCCACCTCGCGGAAGCGCAACAGCCGGATCTCGCCGTTGCGGCGGTCGATCTCGGCGCGGATGTCGTATTCCTGGCCATATTTGGACCGGCCGGCCTTCTGGATCGCCTGCTCCATCGCTTCCAGCACCTCGTCGCGATCGATGCCCTTGTCGCGGGCGACCGTGTCGGCGACCTGGAGCAGCTCGGGGCGGGCGTAGGTGACAGTGCTTTCCATGGCGTTCCCCGCAGTGTTCTGTTCTTGCGTGTCGGGCGTCAGTTCGGCCGCGGTCGCGAAGCGGCGACCAGATCGTCGGTCAGAACCAGCCGCGCGCGGGCCACGTCGGCGAGCGGCAGCCGGGTTTCGCCGGCCTCGGTAATCAGGCGGATCTCGCCCTGCGCGGTGCCGAGCAGGCGGCCGCGAAAGCGCTTGCGCCCGCCGACCGGCTGCGCCAGCTCGATCCTGGCCTCAAAACCGCTGAAGCGGTCGTAATCCTCGGGCCGGACCAGTGGCCGGTCGATGCCGGGCGAGCTGATTTCGAGCGTATAGGCGCTGGCGATCGGGTCGGCGACATCGAGCAGCGCGGAAACCGAATGGCTGATCAGCGCGCAATCCTCGACCGTCATCGGCGCGTCGTCGATCCGCTCGGCCATGATCTGCAGGGTCGGGCGACGCCCGCTGGTCAGGGCGACCCGCACCAGGCGATACCCCATTGCCGCCAGCGACGGCTCGATCATCTGCGCGATGCTGTTGGTATCGACCAAAAACCCGACCTCGGCTCCCGAAACCCGGCACTCGATAAGATCTGGCGTCGCAACACGAACCGGCGTCGCGATATGAAAAAGTGGGCTCTCGGCCCACCTGCGACCTGGTCCGCAGCGCGGGCCTATGCGATCGAGAGGTCAATATAAGCGAAATCCGCGGCCTCGCAAGGGTGTCGCCGCACCCCGCGCGATCGGTTTCGGCAGGCTCAGGCGGCTCGTGCGCCGCCGGCGGCCCTGGCGTCCTCGCGGATCATCGCCGCCCCCCTTTCGCCGATCATGATCGAGGGCGCGTTGGTGTTGCCGGTGGTGACGGTCGGCATCACCGAGGCGTCGATGACGCGCAGCCCGCCGATCCCGCGCACCCGCAGTCGCGAGTCGACGACCGCCATCGGGTCCTCGCCCATCTTGCAGGTGCCAACCGGGTGATGCAGGTTGATCGCGGCCCGGTGCACGAAATCGGTCAGCTCGCGCTCGGACGTCGCGCCGGGGCCGGGCATGGTCTCCTCGGAGCTGTGCCGGGCCAACGGCGCCGCCGAAAAGATCCGCCGGGCGAAATCGATGCCGGCCAGCAATACCCGTATATCGCTCGCCGCCGACAGGTAGTTCGGCCGGATCTCGGCGCGGGCCATGGGGTCGGCCGATCGCGCCATGATCGTGCCGCGGCTGTCGGGGCGGACCGCGCAGGCGACGATCGTCATGCCAGGCTCGCGCTCGAGCCGGCCGATCGCACTCTGGTCGTAGCTGCCCGGCGTGAACAAGAGTTGCAGGTCGGGGCTTTCGAGCCCTTCGCGGCTGCGGCAGAACACCATGGCGCTGGTGACGCCGAAGGTCAGCGCGCCGCGGCCCGAGACGGCATAGCGGCCGATCTCGCGGACCAGCCTGGCGCCGCGCGCCAATTGGTTGATCGAGGCCTCGCCCTTGACCCGATGGGCCACCCGCGCCGCGATATGGTCCGACAAATTGGCGCCGACCCCCGGCAATTCGTGGACTACCGCGACCCCGATCGCGCGCAGGTGCCCGGCCGGGCCGATGCCGGAAATCTGCAAAAGCTGCGGCGAGTTGACGGTGCCGCCCGAAACGATCACCTCGCGCGCCGCCGCCACCTGGCTGTCCCGGCCGTTCTGGCGATAGGCGACGCCGGTGCAGCGTTTTCCGTCAAACATCAGCCGGGTCGCGACCGCTTTGGTGACGACCCGCAGATTGGCGCGCCGCCGCGCCTCGGCCAGAAAGGTCTGCGCCGTCGAGCCGCGAAACCGGCCGCCGCGGGTCATCTGCGAATAGCCGACCCCCTCCTGGTCGGCGCCGTTGTAATCCTTGGTCAGCCTGAAGCCGGCCTCTTGCGCGGCCTCGACAAAACGATGGGTCAAAGGCAGGATCGTGCGGTAGTCCTCGACCGGCAACGGGCCGCCCTTGCTGCGGTATTCGGGATCGCCCGAGCCGTAGTTTTCCGATTTCTTGAAATAGGGCAGGACATCGGCATAGCTCCAGCCGCGGCAGCCCATCTGCGCCCAGCCGTCGTAGTCGGCCGGGTTGCCGCGCACATAGAGCATGCCGTTGATCGAGCTGGTGCCGCCCAAGACCCGGCCGCGCGGCCAATGCAATGAACGATTGCCGATGCCGGCTTCGGGCTCGGCGTAATAATTCCAGTTGACCAATGGGTTGGCGCGCAGCCGTAAGGCCCCGGCCGGGACATGGATCATCGGGTGCCAGTCGCGCGGGCCGGCCTCCAGCAGCACCACCTGGGCCCCGCCCTCGCTCAAGCGGTCGGCGAGCACGCACCCCGCCGACCCGGCGCCGACGATCACATAATCGGCATTAAGGTTGGTCACGGATTTAGCCTTGCTCAATGATCAGCGAAAAGCCCTCACCTTCGGGAAGAGGAAGGTATCAGGGTTTCAAGCTAGACGCCTGCAGAGAGATCGCGCAATCAAATCGTCCCCGAGCTTTTAAATCGTCTCTGAGCTTGCGGCGAGGCGGCCGGCGGACGCGGCGGGGGTCGGGCGATGCCGCCCAACCCCCTCTTGATTGGCTCCCCGGGCCGGACTCGAACCAGCGACAAGGCGGTTAACAGCCGCCTGCTCTACCAACTGAGCTACCGGGGATCAGGGCGCCCGTAGCGGCGGGCGCGGCCCTTCCTGGAGGCCGGAAGCGGAATCGAACCGCTGTACGAGGATTTGCAGTCCTCTGCATAACCACTCTGCCATCCGGCCCGAGCCGTGTCATATAGGCGCGCGCGGCACCTGTGGTCAAGCACAGGCGCAGCACGTGGCGATCGCCGCTGTCGGCGCTGTTGCCGGGCGCCTGAGCACCCCATATACTCAGTAGCTTAACGTTCAGTTGCGGGTCGAGAAATGGCGCGTGTCACCGTCGAAGATTGTGTGGTCAGGGTGCCCAACCGGTTCGAGCTCGTGCTGCTCGCTGCCCAGCGGGCGCGCGAGATAACCTCCGGGGTTCCGCTGTCGCTGGACCGCGATGACGACAAGAACCCGGTGGTCGCCTTGCGCGAGATTGCCGACGCCACGGTCAGCCTGTCCAATTTGCGCGAATCGGTCGTGCGCGGCATGCAAAAGCATGTCGAAATCGACGAGCCCGAAGAGACCCACGAGCTCGAAGTCGATCCGACCATGTTCGGGGTGGCGCTGCCGGGTGCAGCGCTGCTCGACGAGGAGGGCGGCGCCGAGGTGCGCGGCTTCGAGGACGCCGATGTCGAAGACGAAGACGAAGGCGAAGGCGAAGCTGACGGGATCGAAGCTGACGAGATCGACGCCGAGGAGGCGCAGGCGCTCGCCGATGACTTCGCCGAAGTTGACGATGCCCTCGGCGGGGTGCCGGCCGAAGACGCGCTCGCCATCGAGGATGAGGAGGGCGGCGATCTCGCCGACATCCCGGCTGACGATCTGCCGGCCGACGATGTGTCCGCAGACGATCTGCCAGTAGACGATCTGCCAGCTGACGATCTGCCGGGCGACGATCTGCCAGGTGACGGCGAGGAGGCGTTCTGAGCCTCGGGCGGCGCGCTCCGCATGGCCGGCGGGGCGGCGGCCGGCAACGCGCCGGCATCGCGGCGCCTAGCGGCCCGAGCATGGGTGGCTGAGACGGCGGGGCGCCGGTCATGATGCGGCAATTCGAGCTCGTCGAGCTCGTGCGATCCTACGATCCGAACGCCGACGAAGCGGCGCTCAACCGTGCCTATGTCTATTCGATGAAGGCGCATGGCGCCCAGCTGCGCGCCTCGGGCGACCCCTATTTCTCCCACCCGGTCGAAGTCGCCGGCATCCTCGCCCAGATGAAGCTCGACAGCGCCTCGATCGTGACCGGCCTGCTGCACGATACGGTCGAGGACACGGTCGCCACGCTCGGCGACATCGAGCGGGTGTTCGGTCGGGAGACCGCGCGCCTCGTCGACGGCGTGACCAAGCTGTCGCGGATCGAGCTGCAATCCGATCAAACGAAGCAGGCCGAGAATTTCCGCAAGCTGGTGCTGGCGATGTCGGAGGACATCCGCGTCCTCTTGGTCAAGCTCGCCGACCGCCTGCACAACATGCAGACCTTGCATTTCATCAAGAGCGATGAAAAGCGCCGTCGGATCGCGCGCGAGACGATGGACATCTACGCGCCGTTGGCCGAGCGGCTCGGCATGCACCGGATGAAGGACCAGCTCGAGGATCTGGCCTTCGCCGAGCTCTATCCCGATGCCCGCGCCGGCATCCTGGCGCGCCTCGATTTCCTGCGCGACAAGGGTGCGGCGGTGGTGCCGCGCATCGAGGCCGAGCTGCAGCGCAAGCTCGCCGAAGGCGGCCTCGCCGGAACCGTGATCAAAGGTCGCGAGAAATCGCCCTATTCGATCTGGCGCAAGATGCAGCGCAAGAACGTCGCCTTCGAGCAGCTCTCCGACGTCATGGCGTTCCGCATCCTGGTCGAGGGCCTCGGCGACTGCTACCACGCGCTCGGCGTGATCCATTCGGCCTACCATGTGGTTCCCGGCCGCTTCAAGGACTACATCTCGACCCCGAAGCTCAACAATTACCGCTCGCTGCACACCGCGGTGATCGGCCCCGAGCAGCAGCGCATCGAGGCCCAGATCCGCACCCGCGAGATGCACGAGGTGGCCGAGCTCGGCGTCGCCGCGCATTGGACCTACAAGCAGGGCGCCGGCAAGACCGAAGGTCCGCAATACCGCTGGCTGCGCGAGCTGCTCGACATCCTCGAGCACGCCTCGGGTCCCGAGGAGTTTCTCGAGCACACCAAGCTCGAAATGTTTCAGGACCAGGTCTTCGCCTTCACCCCCAAGGGCGACCTGTTCGCGCTGCCGCGCGGCGCCACCGCGGTCGACTTTGCCTATGCGGTGCACTCGCAGATCGGCGACACCTGCGTCGGGGCCAGGATCAACGGCAGGCTGGTGCCGCTGCGCACCGAGCTCGGCAACGGTGATCAGGTCGAGATCGTCACCTCAAAGGCGCAGCACCCGTCGCCGACTTGGGAGCGCTTCGTCGTCACCGGCAAGGCGCGCGCCCGCATCCGGCGCTTCGTGCGCACCCAGCAGCGCGCCCAATATCTCGATCTCGGCAAGGCGATCGTGCAAAAGGCCTTTCGCCAGGAGGGCCAGGAATTTTCCGAGCGGCCGCTCGAAGCGGTGCTGAAGACCTTCAACTGTCCGGCGGTCGAGGATCTCTATGTCGCGGTCGGCCAGGGGCTGGCCACCGGTCGCGCGGTGATCAACGCCGCCTTTCCGCAGCAGCAGGAAGCCAAGGCCAAGGTCGTCTCCTTGGCCCGCGCCCGGCGCAAGATCGGCCACCACGACACTGCGGTGGCGATCCGCGGCCTGATCCCGGGCATGGCGCTGCATTTCGCCGGCTGCTGCCATCCGCTGCCCGGCGACCGCATCGTCGGCATCGTGACCACCGGCAAGGGGGTGACGATCCACACCATCGACTGCGACATCCTGGAAAACTTCGCCGAGACGCCGGAGCGTTGGCTCGACGTGGCGTGGAGCAGCAGCGAGGCCGATGCGAGCCATGTCGGCCGGCTCAATGTGATGATCGCCAACGAGCCCGGCAATCTCGGCAGCCTGACCACAGTGATCGGCAAGCAGGGCGGCAACATCAGCAATTTGAAGATCACCAACCGCTCGTCCGATTTTTTCGAGATCATGCTCGATGTCGAGGTCGCCGACGTGAAGCATCTGACGACGATCATCGCCGCGTTGCGCGCCAACCCCGTCATCAACTCGGTCGAGCGGGCGCGCGGGTGAGCCCCGGCTGTTGCGAGGCGCGGGGCGCCGAAGCAATCGCGACGGGGCACGGTCGGCTGGCGCTAGATCGCCGCGCGGCGCCCGTCCCCTGTTCGGGCCAGGGGCAAGCTCTCGGGCCGGCCAAGGGCCGGACCCGCCGGCTCGCGATGACGAGATAGTCGCCGATGCGCGCCCGATGATTCTCGGCCTCGGCAGCGATCTGGTCGACATCCGCCGCATCGAGCGCACCATCGCCCGGTTTGGCGACCGCTTTCTCGACCGCATCTTCACCCAGGCCGAGCGTCGGAAATGCGACCGGCGGGCCGACCGGGCGGGCGGCTATGCCCGCCGCTTCGCCGCCAAGGAGGCCTGCGCCAAGGCGCTCGGCACCGGGTTTCGCCGCGGCGTCTTCTGGCGCGATCTAGGGGTTGTCAACCTGGCCTCGGGCCGGCCGACGATGCGGCTGACCGGCGGCGCGCGGCGGCGCCTCGACGAGATCACGCCCTCCGGGATGGCGGCCCGGCTCGACCTCACCCTGACCGACGAGCCGCCGCTCGCCCAGGCGGTAGTGATCATCACCGCGGTCCCGGCCGAAATCGGCTGATCGCCGGAAAATCGCGGCGGCACGGCTCGTTCTCGGCGCCGCGCTTGACTCGCGGCGGCACCGTGGGCTTGATCCACCTACCTCCAGGCCCGCCAAGGCAGATCATGAAAACCAATCCCGCGCGCAAGGTGATGGCGAAGAAGAAATCATCCGGCGGCGTCGTCGATACGATAAAGACAGTCGTCTATGCGGTGCTGATCGCCTTGGTGGTTCGAACGGTGGCCTATGAACCGTTCAACATTCCGTCGGGCTCGATGATTCCGACCCTGCTGGTCGGAGATTATTTGTTTGTATCAAAATTCTCCTATGGCTATAGCCGATTTTCCTTGCCGTTCGGGTTGCCGCTGTTTTCCGGACGCATCTTCTTCCATCCGCCCGAGCGCGGCGACGTCGTCGTCTTCAAGTTGCCGACCGATACTTCGATCGATTACATAAAGCGGGTGATCGGCCTGCCCGGCGACACCGTTCAGATGAAGCAGGGTCAGCTTTACATCAACAACAGGGAGGTGCCGCGCAAACGCATCGAGGATTATCTTTACAAGGAAGACGACGGTGCGGTCGTTCCGATGAAGCAATATATCGAAACCCTGCCGAATGGGCGGCAGCACCGGATCATCAAGATCGGCGACGAGGGCCCGCTCGACAACACCCAGGTGTATCAGGTGCCGCCGGGCGATTATTTCATGATGGGCGATAATCGAGACAATTCACAGGATAGTCGCGTGCTTTCCGCGGTGGGCTACGTGCCGGCCGAAAATCTGATCGGCAAAGCCCAATTCATCTTTTTCTCGACGAACGGATCGGCCCGGCTGTGGGAAGTTTGGAAATGGCCGTTCGCGATCCGCTACGATCGATTGTTCACCGGGATCGATTAGCGATGTCGGGCACGGCGCCGGCTGCCGCCCGGGCTGCCGTCGAGATTGCGGCTGCGACCGGGCCGGCCGGGCCGATGGAGCTTGCGGCGCGCCTCGGTCACGATTTCGCCAATCCTGCGCTTTTGGTCGAGGCGCTGACCCACCCGAGCGCGCTGGTTCGCGGGGACGGGCGCGAGCACGGCCGCCGCCGGAAGCGAGCCTCGCCGATCCGCGGCTATGACCGCCTCGAGTTTCTCGGCGATCGGGTGCTGGGCCTGGTCATCGCCGATCTGTTGTGGCGCCGCTACCCCGACGAGCCCGAAGGCTCGCTGACCCGCCGCCATACCCATCTGGTGCGCCGCGAAACCCTGGCGCGGGTCGCCGCAGAGATCGGGCTCGGACTCCATCTGATCCTGTCGCCGGCCGAAACCGCCGCCGGTGCCGCCGCCAATCCGGGGATTCTCGCCGACGCCTGCGAAGCGGTGCTCGCGGCGATCTATCTTGACGGCGGGTTCGCCGCGGCGGCGGACTGCATCGGACGGCTTTGGGGACCGCTGATCGCCGAGATCGAAGAGCCCCCGCGTGACCCCAAGACGGCGCTGCAGGAATGGGCCCAGGCGCGCGGCAAGGGGCTGCCGCACTACGAGCTGGTGGCGACTGAGGGTCCCGATCACGCGCCGGTCTTCACCATCACGGCGAGCATCGCCGGCAGCCTCGGCGCCACCGCGACCGCGTCCTCGAAGCGATCCGCCGAAGCCGCCGCGGCGGCCGCACTGCTCGATCGGCTGGAGGGCGACGCAACAACCCGGACGAGCTAGGCGCACCGCGCCGCGGCCAAGGCAGCTCGATCACGCAAATCGTGGTCGAAGGCGGTTTCGCGCGGCGTCCTTGCCGGCTATCTTACCAGCAATAATAGGGGAGGGCGCCGATGCCGATGATCCGCCTCGATGAGGGTCTCTCGCTGCACTGCGCGGTCGACGACTATCTGTGGCCGTGGGAACAGCCGACACCGGTGCTGATGCTGCACGGCTTCGCCCGCAACGCGACATTCTGGAACCGTTGGGTTCCGGCGATCGCCGACAGCCGGCGCATCTACCGGCCGGACCTGTTGGGCTGCGGCGCCTCGGATGCACCGGCCGCCGGCTGCCGCTTTACGCCCCAGAGCATTGCCGGCGACGTGCTGGCGGTGCTCGACGCGTTGTCGTTGGCGCGGGTCCATTGGGTCGGCGAATCATCGGGCGGCCTTGTCGGCCTGCTGCTCGCCAATGCGCACCCCGATCGGATCGCCAGCCTCGTCCTGTGCAACACCCCGACCCGCATTTCCGACGAGATCAAGGGGATCTATGCGCTCGACCGGGAAAGCACGCCGGCGGCGATCCGGGCCTACGGCACCGGCGAATGGTGCCGCCGCACCCTCGGCTACCGGCTCGACCTCGAACACGCGACCGCGCAACTGCGCGAATGGTGCATCGCCGAGATGGACCGGACCCGCCCCGATGTCGCCGCGGCATTGCACGAATGCTTCGAAGGCGTTGATGTGGCGCCGTTCCTGGCCGGGATAAAAGCTCCGGTCCTGCTGCTGAGCGGCGACAAGAGCCGCATCGCCTCCGAGCAGCAGCGGATCCTGGCGCAGACCCTGCCGCATGGCCGGCTCGATTTGTTTGCCGGATACGGCCATGGGGTCAACCTCTTGCAGCCCGAGCGCTGCGCCCACG
>Ga0210398_10006858_pt1 | contig 10401 bp, 9 predicted proteins | sample IncBWC4OmetaG_FD_161047 | JGI IMG/M metagenome (GOLD analysis project Ga0210398, IMG submission 161047) | Forest soil microbial communities from Barre Woods Harvard Forest LTER site, Petersham, Massachusetts, United States - Inc-BW-C-4-O | ecosystem: Environmental > Terrestrial > Soil >... | reverse complement strand
GAGGGTTGGGCGGCGATGCTATGGACGACAGGCGCTTCCGCCAGTTGCCTGGCATCTACTTTCACTATTCCTTGCGCGACCGGGCGGGCATTCACAAAGGTATCGTGTGAAACCACGGTCACCCCGTTGGCCACGTGTTGGTTCACATAGACGCGGCTCACGTTGGCATTGTTGTAGACGTTGTTTACCTGCGTAACATTGATCCTCGTATTGGTGATGTTCACATTATTTACATAGACACGGCTGGTGCGGTACCAGGGCACAAACACTTCACGCGGCCCCAGGGGGAACCAGCCCACTGGGCCGATGCCAACCCCGACACCAAAACCACCGCCGCCCACGAAAGCAACCAAGGCGGGCGCGTAGACGGGTCGCGCGAGCACTGGGCCGGGCACCCAGCCCCATCCCCCGCCGATAAAGGCCCAGCGTCCATAATGGAAGGGAGCGAAGCCCCAAGGCTCATTTTCCACCCAGGTCCAGCCCCAGGGTGCGACCCAGACCCAATGGCCGAAATGGTAAGGGACCCATCCCGGGGCAACACCGACGGGCGTCCATACTGGACCATAGTCGGCAGCGTAATTCCAGTGGCCATATTCATCGAGGTCCTCAGCCCCCGTCATTTCCGGAGAAATATAGTTCGATGATTCGGCGCCGTCTTCGTGCTGGTCACGATTGAAAGCGAAATTGTCAAAGTCATCATTGCCGGGGACTTGTCCGATCTCATGATCCAGTTTATCGGTGCCGGCGAAGATTGAGCGCTGGCCGGCGATCACCACGAAAGAATCTCCACCGCCGGTCACTTCACCGCGGCCTTTCCAAACCGTGACATCGGTTTCGTCACCGGTGGCATTTACGTCGATGCGATACTCGCCTGTGCGCTGCACCTGGAAAGCAGAATTCGGGGTATCGATTTCGAAGCGGTCTTCGTCATCTAGATGGCGCACGCGAAAGACGATGGAACCCTGGGAAAGCCGCAGTTGCGTAGTGTGGTCATCAAGATCGAGAAAGGTGATGCTGGTTTCAGAATCCATCCGCACTGAAGTCGAGCCCATTTGGAACTCGGCGCGGGAATCCTTGTCCGCCCACAAATTATCGCCGTTAGAGAGGGGACGATTCTGAACGACGTCTACCCAGTCTCCCTGGCCGCCGGGCTGAAACGAGACGGAGCCGTTGGAATAACTCAATCGGGCGACACGGCCCGGCGGATCCTGCGCCGGAGATGCATCTGGCGGTTGAGACGATTGGTCGGGTTGTGCCACCGTTTGATCCTGCGGCGGCGCCTGATCCGATTGGGCGGGCATTTGGTCTTGCGGCGCTCCAGTTTGGTCCTGTGGCGCTGATTGATCCTGAGCCAATGCTCGCTGCATGATTGGCAGCATTAGAATTCCGGTTAAAACTGCGGTAATCAGTAAGATTCGTGGCGTCTTCATTGGTTTATTCCTCAATTTGCGGTCTCCTGCGACCGCCCATTCTTCTCAAAAAACCTCTCGAAGGATTAAACACTTTTGGGGGCAAGAAGTTCTACGTAGACGAAACCAACATAACAACTCTAAACCACAGAAAAGAAATGCCAGCGCCCACTTTTGGGCGCTGGCATCTGATTTAGCAATACGGCGATTTAAGCCACTGGTTGCTCGCTGAGAACTTTTTCGCGTTCCTCAGCGTCCTGTTTCCGCTCGCGCGGTGTAGAAGGCAGCGCCAGGCGCAGGACTTCGTCGATGGTTTTGACATAGTGAATATCGATGTTTTCCAATTGTTCCGGCGTCAGATCTTCGACCACGTTCATGCGATTCTCCGCCGGCAAGATGACATCGTGGACACCCGCACGCTTGGCAGCGAGGACCTTTTCTTTCACCCCGCCGATGGGCAGAACGTTACCGCTGAGTGTGATTTCTCCGGTCATGGCGGTGAGCGGACGCACCGGTCGATTGGTCAACAACGAGACCAGTGCGGTAGTCATGGTGACGCCAGCCGAGGGACCGTCTTTGGGGATCGCGCCCGCGGGCACGTGGATGTGGATATCGTGCTCGGCAAAGAAATCCTCCGATATCCCCAACTGCAATGCGTTGGAGCGTACCCAGGTAAGTGCTGCCTGCATCGACTCCTGCATGACCTGGCCGATTTGGCCGGTCATAGTGAAGCCGCCCTTACCCTTCATCACGTTAGCTTCAATGAACAGGATGTCGCCGCCAGACGGGGTCCAAGCCAGGCCAACCACCACCCCGGCACGTTCGGTACGTTCGGCGATCTCGCCTTCGACGCGGATCTTTATGCCACCCAGGAACTCCTGCACGATCTCCGGAGTCACTACTAACTTCTCCGTTTTACCTTCCGCCAGACGACGAGCCTGCTTGCGGCAGATGGTCCCAATGGTGCGTTCCAAATTGCGAACGCCGGCTTCGCGAGTGTAGTGACGGATAACATAGCGGACAGCTTCTTCGGGAAACTCAATTTGCTCGGCAGTGATCCCGTTCTCTTCGATTTGCCGCGGGATCAAGTACTGGAATGCGATGTGTACTTTCTCTTCCTCGGTATAACCCTGAAGTTCGATGATCTCCATGCGGTCCCGTAGTGGCTCGGAGATGGGATCGAGCATGTTGGCGGTGGTAATGAACAACACTTTGGAGAGATCGAAAGGAACGTCCAAGTAATTATCCCGGAAAGTCACGTTCTGCTCAGGATCAAGGGCCTCCAGCAAGGCAGAACTGGGATCGCCGCGGAAATCGCGACCGACTTTGTCGATCTCGTCGAGCATGAAGACCGGATCTTTGGTTTCGGCGCGACGAATTCCCTGGATGATCTGACCCGGTAGAGCACCAATGTAAGTGCGGCGGTGGCCGCGTATCTCGGCTTCATCGTGCACGCCACCCAGAGAGATGCGGACAAACTTCCGCCCCAAAGCACGGGCAATGGACTTGCCCAGCGAAGTCTTGCCAACTCCAGGAGGACCAACGAAGCAAAGGATCGGGCCCTTCATAGTGGGCTTTAATCGGCGGACCGAAAGGTAATCCAAGATGCGGTCTTTGACGCGCTTCAGGTCATAGTGGTCAGCATCAAGGACTTCCTTGGCTTTGATGATGTCGACATCGCCGCCCGATGTCTTCGCCCAGGGAAGTACCGCAAGCCACTCGATGTAGTTGCGGGTCACGCCATAATCGGCAGCCATTGGCGACATGCGAGTGAGCCTGCCCAATTCTTTGAGCGCCTCTTTTTTGACCTCATCCGGCATTCCAGCGGCTTCGATTTTCTGCCGCAGTTCCTCGGTGTCACGCTGGCCTTCGTCCTGTTCTCCAAGTTCCTTCTGGATGGCCTTCATCTGCTCGCGCAGGTAGTACTCACGCTGGGTCTGCTGTACCCGGTCCTGGACTTCTGATTGAATCTTATTGCGAAGTTGCTGAACTTCCAGTTCCTTGGCCAGATGCTGGTTGATCTTTTCCAGTCGCACGCGGACGTCGGTGGTTTCGAGCGCGTCCTGCTTATCGGCGGTAGAGAGCGATGGCAGCGACGAAGCGATGAAATCCACCAGGCGGCCGGGCTCATCGATATTCATGGCTACCGTGGAAAGTTCATCGGACAGGGTCGGCGAGCCGGCGACGATCTGCTGAAACAGAGTCAGAACGTTGCGCTGCAAAGCCTCGACTTCAGAACTCTTAGGCGGAATCGCCTCAGGGACCGTCTCGATCTGGGCGAGCATGAAGGGCGCCAGTTGAGCGAACTGACCCAACCTAACCCGTTCCAGACCTTCGGCAAAGACGAAAAGGCTCTGGTTAGGCATTTTGACCACTTTATGGACGATGGCCAGAGTGCCGACCGTGTACAAATCGGCGGGCTGAGGACTATCAACTCGCGCCTCGCGTTGAGCGACCACCACGATCGTCTTGTCTTCGCCGAGTGAATTGATGAGTTGTACGGAGCTTTCCCGGCCCACGGTCAAAGGCAGGACGGCGTGGGGGAAAAGAACCGTATCTCGTACAGGCAGAATGGGAAGCGCCCGTTCTTGCTCTGCTTTGGCGGTGTCTTCTTTAGTGCTGCGCTCCGGGCGCGATGGCTGTGTCATATTTCACCTTGAGTGCAACGTGCTCAAGTTTGGATGAGGCAAATGCCCCAAAAGATGCAATCGGCTCTTTTGGGTTGATTTGTGAGAGCGGACTGAGTTTAAACCTTCTCGCTCGGCTTTGCATCCATCCGAAGGTACCGGGTTCAACGTGCTAGAAACAGCGCGTTCGAATTTCCTTTGCCAGGGTATGGGGCCGGATAAATCCCCAGCACTTTGACCAAGTCAGACACTTCTGCTGCCTGAGGCGGTCGAATGCAAATCTTTTTCCAGAACAAGCGCGTCTACTCCATTCGAGTAGTAACGTGGAATTGTCTTCACCACGCTGTATCGATGGCGCTTGTAGAATGCGAGCGCGCCCGCATTGTCCACGGCGGTTTCAAGGAGCACAGTATGACAGGGAATCTGGCGTAGGCGATCTTCGGCCTCGGCCAGCAGCTTCGAGCCGAGACCGCCGCGGCGGCTACCCGGCAGCACGTCAATCGTGATGATGTGACCCACGCCGCGGCGGCTGGCTTCGGCGACGATGAAGCCGGCAACGGCCTCTGTTTCGGCAGTTGGTTCGGCGACAACGGTGAACGATCCGCGGCGCTGGATATAAGCCGCCAGTTCCCTCCGTGGGTAAGCGATGCCGGGAGGAAAGCACTTCTGGTCAATGCTCCACAGGACCTCGAAATCCTCAGCACGAAACTCTCGCAGGGAAAAATCCACCCGGTGATTCTATCCGGAAGCGCCCGGCTGGTGGGCTTGATGTATGCAGGAAAAGGGGTTAGAAGCCGTAAAAAAACATCCACGAAACTGTTGCGTGAGGCGCACCCCAAGACGTACCATTCGCATCTGAGAAAGCTGTGGAACGCCTACTTCTTATCCCCGTGGGCTTGCTGGCCGGTCTGGCTGGGCTTTGGTATTTCTGCTTTGCTGGGTACAACCGCCGCCGGGGGATCCTCGCCCTGCGCAAGATCGAAGCGGCGTGCTCCCACCGTGCCCGAATCGTGGACACCCACTGGGCTGGAGCGTCGCGGCTCCAGGCACATTTACGTTTTGCCGCTCACTGGTTCGAAAATGCCCAAGTCACCATACGCTTACTGCCGCGTCCCATGCCAGTGCTTTGGTTGCTGAGCAGTTGGCACAAGCAAAGAGAGACAGTGACGTTTGAGGCTGACCTGGATAATGCGCCAGGGGTTCACCTGGATGTGTTCCGTCATCATTGGCTAAGCAATGGCGATCGCCAGATGATCCGAAGTTCCCGCAACTGGACGTTGACGCGTTCGCAACCGGTGGTGCTCACCACCTCCACTCAATGGCAAAAGGAACTTCCCCCGATCGTGAATACCCTTATGACCTCTCGTGGACACAGCCTGTTGAAAGTTCGTCTACGCCCCGATTCGCCCCACATCGCCGCCACCATGGATTTGGACACTTTATCGGGCGCTGAAGCCGCTGCCGGTTTTTTGAGTGTGTTGCGGGAATTGGCAACTGGGGCATCACGCTCGCGACAGTAAGCTAGACTTCCCCCTGATTCCGACGCATCAATTTAAGAACTGACGGCGGGGCTTTCCATTGCTGAGGGTAGCTTCGGTCGCCTCCACGGTTCTCCAAGCACAATCGATAAACTGCACCTTCAGGAGAGCGTCTTGCGGGCGAGCTTCGGCGACGGTGTTGGCGCTGCGGCGCAACCGAAGGACGCGAGCAACGGCGCGATCGACTACGCGCGAGAGAGCAGCGGCGTAATCGTTGCCACGATTTTCGCGCAAACAGCGTTTCGCCTTCTCCGTGGAAAACCAGGTGGGATCGCGGTCAAACTCCTGCGGCGCTTCCCGCCGCGTCACCTCGCAAAGATGGGCGATGACGGTCTGTTTCTTCGAGGCTGCGGATTTTCCGGAGGCGCCGGGCTTACGGCGAACGTAGCTGGCAAAAGAGGCTTCCTCTATGCGGCCATGAACTCCGGCTTCTTCGAAAGCCTCGAGGGCAGCAGCCTGGGCGTGGGTCAATCCAGGTTCAGCGCTGCCTTTGGGGAAAGTCCAGCGTCGATTGCCACGCGTCCTCACCAGTAGAAATTCGATCTCAGCGCCGCGGACGCGGTAGCAGACAGCGGCTACCTGTTGCCCACCCCGCAGGCTGCGAAGCTGCGATAACCGAACGAATTTTGTGGAAGATCGTGCGACCGTGCTCATAGCTGTAGAGTGCACGATGCGGACGGGCTGTGGGTAGAGTCAAGGTTGGTTCGGACTACCGGGCATGTTGCGGAATCCTCTTACATACTTGCGCCGTTTGGAAGATGGAGACACTATTTTGTTTCGACGGCCACGCTGTCAAAAGGGGGATTCTTGGAAAACTTGTACTGTCTGCGCTGCAATCGGGAACTGGAGGCGGGACGCAAATCAGTGGCTATGTATATGTTTGCGCAGACGGTAGGAATCCGCCCCCGGCAGAAGTCGGCGGCGCAGCGGATTTGTTTCTGCCCGCAGTGCTCGGTCTCCCTAGCCATGGGGCCGCCACCGGAAGGCGCGTTGAATGTTGCAGCGTGGAACATGATCCGCGAGCTCGTAGGCTCGGACCCGGCGCTCAATCAGGCGGCGTGGGAAAATCTCAGAGGATTGGTTGGCTTGCTGCCCGCGACCGGAACCGACGGCACCCCGCGACGGGCGAGCGGCGAAGGATACTTTGAGTTCTGACACGTTTTTTCTTATTCCGCAGGGTCCGGCATGAAACGATATCCCACCCCCCTCACGGTGAGCAGATGGGTGGGCGCTGCGGGGTCGTTTTCGATGTAGCGGCGTAAACGCACAATAAAGTTGTCGATGGCGCGAGTGTCAGTGTCTTCGTGCAATCCCCACACCTCTTCCAGAATTGACTTGCGAGAGACCACGCGACCGCTGTTGCGCACCAGATGACGTAAAAGTTCAGCTTCCATCAGAGTGAGTTGGATGGTGTTCCCTTTGACCCGCAACTCTAGTGTCCGAAAGTCCAGTATCCGGCCGTCGAAAGCGAAGATGTCGTCTTGCGCCACGTTTGCAGCAGACGGTGAGTTCGCTTGCTCGGAGCTCTGGCCCATGCGGGACCATTCACGGCGGCGTAGTAGTCCCTGCAAGCGGGCCAGCAGAATGGGCAGCTCAAAGGGCTTAGGAAGATAGTCGTCGGCTCCCGACGCAAAGCCTTTGAGCACATCTTCGGGACGTCCGCGAGCGGTCAGCATCAGTACCGGAACATAGTTCTTCGCGGCGCGCAGCTCGGCTGCGACGGTAAAACCATCCTTGCCGGGAAGCATTACATCCAGCACCACGGCGTCAAAGGCACCGTGATTGCCCGTCTTTCCGTCGCCGGAGGATCCTAAGAGACGATCAAGGGCAGTCTCGCCATCGCCTGCAACTTCAACCGAATGGCCTTCCGCTTCCAGATTGAAACGCAATCCGTTCGCGAGGTGGGCTTCGTCTTCGACGATGAGGACATGGCTCACGCCAGCTTCTCCGGCGCCACGCTCCGCGGTAATTCCAAGACGACTGTGGTGCCGTGGCCTTCGCCCTCACTCTGCGCAAATACCCTGCCCCCGTGTTTCTTCGCAATGGCGCGCACGATGAATAGACCCAGGCCGGTTCCTTTCACGCGTGACGACGAGCGATTCTGCACGCGATAAAAGCGTTTGAAAACCCGCTTCAGCTCGGCCGGTGGGATGCCCATACCGTGATCGTGGACGCTTAAGGCGACTCGCTTATCATCGGGCGCGTCGAGTCGAACCGAAATGTCGACTTGGTCGCCGGAATACTTGATGGCGTTGTCGAGCACGTTGGCAACAGCAGTACGAAGGTCTTCGGGATCACCATTCACGGTCGCGCCGGCTCCGTTGACTGCGGGTTCGAAGCGCAGGGCTTCGGGTTTAAGATGACGCCCGTTGCGGGCGATTTGGACACATTCCTGAACCAAGCCGGCGAAGTCCACCGGAACCCTCCCGCGCGAGCCGCGCTTGTGGCCCATCATTCCCGCTTTCAAGACCTGCTCGACCGTAGTCAGCAAGCGATCGGAATCGTCAAGCATAAGGCGGTAGAACTCCCGGCGTTGGCCTTCGTCCACGTCGCGGTGTTGCAGGGTCTGTAGGTAAAGGCGAATGGAGGCGATGGGGGTCTTCAGTTCGTGAGTAACGGCGTTGATAAAACTGTCGTGCTGCTCGTTACGGCGAATCTCACGCAACAGGAAAATCGTGTTGAGAACCAGACCTGCGGTAATGGCACCGAAGAAGATAAATCCCAGGAAGACTTTGACGTCGAGGCGCCAGTTATCGAGGCGCCAGTTAAGGATGATCCAACCGGAGCCCACGGCGACGGCAATAGCCGCCAGGCTCACGCCCAGGACGAGGAATGTAACGGTAGCTTTGCGCCGGCTGGTGATGCGCATAGCAGGATTCTAGCGCGTTACGAGGTCACTTTGGTCTCCAGAGTGTATGAGCGTGAGTCCGGAAAATATACAGTGCGGCAATCACGACTGCATAAATTAGGGCCAGGATGGTCCAGAACAAGTTGCTCCGCTTGCTATCAATGGCGACCGCCAGATTGGAGAACTTGTCTCGAAAGCGTAAGTAGACCAGCACCACCGCGATCGCGAGAAGGGCAAAAGGCGCGAGCGTTAAGGCAGCGTCCATTACGGAGGCCTGCGGTGCGGCGGTAAGCCACACCTTTTCAAAGCAAACCTTCCTAGTCCGCCGAAGCCGCCGAGGAGGACGGAGCCGTCAAATGCAAACTGGTGATCGAAGACGCCACCGGCGGTAGGGCGGGGAGATTAGACATCTTCACCCGGTACACATGCCGCGCTAGACCAAGTTTCTTCAGCGCCCAAATGCCGTACCAGTTCATGTCAATTTCATACCAACGCAAGCCGTGCTGGGCGGAAACCGGATGGGCGTGATGGTTGTTATGCCAGCCTTCGCCAAAGGTAAGAAGCGCCACCCACCAACTGTTGGTGGAAAGGTCCTTGGTGATGAAGCGGCGCGTACCCCAGCTATGAGTTGCGGAGTTCACCAGCCAAGTAGAGTGCAGCCCGACCACGGTGCGTAGGAAGATGCCCCACAACAAGAACGGAAGGCCTCCAATGGCCAGCAGCGCCAATCCCAGCACGGTCATGGGAACATAGTGATATTTCGTTAGCCAGACGTGGTACTTATCCTTGGCGAGATCAGGGACGTAGCGGGCCAGCGTAGTGGTGTCATGGTGCATCGACTTGCCGGTAAGAATCCAGCCCATGTGCGCCCACCACTTGCCATCAATAGGCGAATGGGGGTCACCTTCTTCGTCGGAAAACTGGTGATGAATGCGGTGCGTTGCAACCCAGAAAATCGGACCGCCTTCGAGCGCCAACGTGGCGCAGGTCGTCAAGAAATATTCCACCCACTTCGGGGTCTTGTAGCCGCGGTGAGTCAGCAGCCGGTGGTAGGCCATACCGATACCCAGACTCCCCGAAACCCACCACAGGAACATGGCCAGGAACAGGGCTTTCCAGGTGAAGAAAAACAGGGCCGCAATGGCTCCCACATGAAACAGGCCCATAAAAATTGCGGTTACCCAGTTGATTTCATCGTCGGCGGCGGCTTTGCGATTGAGGACTTCGAGTTCCATGGCGCGTTCCCCGGTTGCAGCTGGATTCTAGATTTAGGGTATCAAGAGGTGGGAATCTTCAATGTAATAGTTCTGTAATACTGGGGTTACGAGAGGTCAAGCCCGTCAGGCCGCTGTCCCCTTGACCTCGATTCCCGCCCACTTTTCGAGCAGGGTGATAGTAGCGGCATAGTCCAGGTTTTCGTGCCCGTCTTCGGTGGCCATCTCGTAAATCTCTTCCACGGTTTCCAGGGCGGGCAGTTTGACTCGGGCTTCTTTGGCGGCCTCGAGGGCCAGGCGAATATCCTTGCGCATCAGCCGCAGTGGAAAATTGGCGGAGAAATCTCGTTTCAGGACGAATGGCGCTTTGTAGTCCACGACTCCAGAACGAACCATGGATGCTTCAATCAGAGGCAGCATGGTTTCGGCGGGCACGCCGAGTTTGGTGGCCAGGGTCAGGGCCTCAGCAAACCCCTCATAGATGACCGCAATTTGCAGGTTCATGGCCAGCTTGGCGGCCTCGCCCTTGCCGGTTTCCCCCATGCGGAAAACCTTCTTGCCCGTAGCCGCGAATAAGGGTTTTAGTTTGTCTATGGTCGCTTCTTCACCACCAACGATGAAAATCAGCGTGCCACTCTCGGCGCCGACTTTGGATCCGGTGACTGGTGCATCCACGTACTGAACACCCTTTGCGCCTACCCGCTCGGCGAACCGACGCGTAGCTGTGGGCGAGATGGTGCTGGAATCGACAATGATTTGTCCGTC
>Ga0210398_10006857_pt1 | contig 10401 bp, 12 predicted proteins | sample IncBWC4OmetaG_FD_161047 | JGI IMG/M metagenome (GOLD analysis project Ga0210398, IMG submission 161047) | Forest soil microbial communities from Barre Woods Harvard Forest LTER site, Petersham, Massachusetts, United States - Inc-BW-C-4-O | ecosystem: Environmental > Terrestrial > Soil >... | reverse complement strand
TTCACGGGGACGCCGAACCTGGCCTTCTACACTGCGGACGGAAAGTGGGAGATTGAGAATCACGGCGTTCCGCCGGACGTGGATGTCGAATACGATCCGAAGCTGGTGCGAACGGGCCATGATCCACAGCTTGAAAAGGCCGTGGAGGTGGTGATGGAACTGCTGAAGAAAAATCCAGTGCCGCTGGCGCCGCAGCATCCGCCCTATCCGAACTATCAAAAGCCCGCGCCGCATTAAGCTGCGCTGTTCCGACTACCGAATGGCAGAGGAAATTAGCGTGGGAACGACGCGGATGTCGAACTCGTCGATCTCGCCGCTCACCAATGGGGGTTTCCATCCCACATCCTCCGCCAGTAAACGCACGTAAGCCATGTTATCTTTGCTGCAACAAAGCCAGCACACACCTTGGAAGGAGCACGGCCTGATGCCCTATTCAAAAACCTTCCGCGCATTCGGAATAATGTCAATTCTGTTTACTTCAGGTGCTTCCGCAATCCTGGCGCAGGAAGTCATTTCCGGAGACAAGATCGCAACACTGCAATCGGTTTACGAATTTGCTCTTTCGCCAGACGGCAAGCAGGCCGCCATTGTGATGCCCTCCCCAGCCGCGCAAGGCGCTCCCGGAATTTGGATCAAATCCACTAGCCACGATGAAGCGCTGAAACCGCTCGAGGGCGCCCTGCCCGGCGACTATGCTCCCAATTGGTCGCCTGATGGACGAAATATCGCCTTTCTTTCCGGCCGGCAAGCTGGAGGCAACACTGGGCCCCAAGTCTTTGTCACACCGAATGCGGGAGGCGGCGCCCGATGCATCACCGATCGGCCCGGCGGGATTTTCGGTTTCGTGTGGTCTCCCGACAGTTCCATGATCGCTTTTCTGGCTCCAGACCTCCCGGGCCAGAAACAGGTGAATGCTGCGTCGACCGCAATCCTGATCGACCAACCCTTTCAACCATCGCGGCTCTGGATCACTGACGTCGCCAGCGGCAAAACGGTCATGGCGGTCAAACTTAAAGATGACATTCAGGACTTTGCTTGGGCTCCCGACGGGAAACATGTCGCGCTCATAACCAAGTCCGCGCCAGCCGGAAACGGGAGTTTTGCGACATCGCTTGTGATTGCCGACCGGCAGTCTGGCCAACTCCCGCAAACTCTGGACGTGTCTCCCGCGGCGGCAATTCCGGGGTTTGCGGGCGTGCACTGGTCTCCCGACGGAAAGTGGATCGCGTTTCGACAGAAAACTCCCGAGCCCGACGCTTGGGGATGGGCGGTGGTTTCGCCCGAGGGCGGAACAGCTCATCCTTTACTGAGGGACTATCTGGGCGACGTTCTCCATATGGAATTTCAGAAAGACTCCAAGCGCGCTTTTGCACAGCTTGCGTCGGGGACCCGGCAAGCTCTCGTTTCGCTCAGCACAACCGATGATATGTTCGAAAAGATCGCAGACGTATCCATCTCCGTTGGCGAAGCCAGCTTCACGAGCAATGGTGACCGTTTGCTTTACCTTAGCCAGACCGAAACCAGTTCCGCCGATCTTTGGACCGCTCGGCCGGGAGACAAACCGCTGCGGCTTACGAACTTAAATCCCGCAACATCTTTATGGGCCTTTGGCAGCGTCAGTGAGATAGATTGGACAAACCGTCGCGATGGGCTGGCCCTGCACGGCGTGGTGATCAAGCCGGTGGGCTTCCAGGAAGGGCATCGCTATCCTATGATCGTGCTGATGCATCCCGGCAATCAGCCTTGGTGGAACGGTTTTCATGCGGCGTGGTGGGACTGGGGGCAACTCCTGGCGGCGCGCGGCTATGTCGTATTTATGCCCAATTACCGCGGTGTGTCTGGTCTGGGCTGGAAAATGGACGGGCTCATCCGCGAATGGGGTACTGGGCTCGCTTATGAGGACATGATGGATGGGGTCGATTTTCTCATCCAAAAAGGCTTCATTGACGAGAATCGTCTGGGCATTGGCGGCTGGAGTCATGGCGGGTTCATGACAGAGTGGAGCATCACGCATACCAACAGATTCAAAGCTGCCGTGGTCCTTTCAGGACCTTCAGACTTTGCTACCGTCTATAGCAAGACCATCGAAAACGCACGTCTGCAATTGCGCGACGACTTTGGTGCCAGCCCATTTGAGGCGCGCGCCCAATATGACGCCAGTTCTCCTCTGACGTATGTACGCTCCTGCCGAACGCCCACTCTCCTCTTGCATGGCCAGGAAGATGTTGCTGTGCCCGTGGAGGTGGCCTACGAATTTCACGCTGCGCTCCAGGAATTGGGCGTGGAGACAAACCTGGTAGTCTATGCCAACGACGGCCATGCCATTACGAACCGTGACAACCAGATCGACGTTCAAAATCGAGTTCTCGGCTGGTTCGACGCACACCTCAAATGAGTCACTGCTTGAAGTCGCTTAAGTGAGTTCTGGGCGGCGACCGCGAAGGCGGTGAAAAAATGCTTCGCTCGCGCGGAGGGCATCTTCAGCACGCTTGCGCTCCTCAAGATCGGTATTTGTTCCGTACCACTTCGCGACTTTCCCCGATCGGTCGCGCAGAGGACTACCGCGAAAGAGAGACCAGCGAAATTCGCCGTCGAAGCGACGGAAGTGGCCCGCCACTTCGAACATCCAGCAGCGATGCTTGCAGCGTGGATAGCTCGGGAAAGGCGGTCTTTCTCGCTGGTTGACCCGTTGGACTTCATCGTTACGGTAAACAAGGGCATAGAACCTCCTGATTGCTGGATATTTCTGCCTCGGACAGTGCCTTGGTTCCTTCTGGTGCGGGAACTTCTTGCGAAGTCCGAGCTACTTCGAGACCGCACGTGCTGCACTCTCAATTACATCTGCGACTTCCTTCGAATGCGAGATGTAGACTGAGTGGCTGGCGCCTGCGACTTCGACCGTGTGGCTATTGGCCCGCTTGCCATACCAGCGTTCCAAGTCCGGGCTGATGGTTCGATCGCTTCCCGCCACTAGCATCCAGCTCGGTTTGGTTCTCCAGGCAGCCGTGGTGATCGTCGCTGAGAAATTGTCCGCAAAGTTGAGCACCTGGGAGCGCGCCATGAATGCGGCCTGGTCATCGGGAAGGTCAGCCGCGAACAATTCATGAAATTGCGCCGGGTCGACATATGTGAAACCGTCCGGCGTTTTCTTTATGGCGCCCGATTTGGCGAGGTCGCTCGGAAACGGCTTTCCGTCGTCTGACTCTTTCTCGCCGGCATCTGGCATGTGGGCCGCGATATACACCAAAGCAGCGACGGACGAGTCCGTGCCAGCTTCGGTAATTACGGCTCCCCCATAGCTATGACCGACAAGAATGCAGGGTCCGTCTTGTTGAGCAAGGACACGCTTGGTGGCGGCCACGTCGTCTGTAAACGAAGTTTCCGGCTCTTGGACGATGCTGACGTTGTAGCCGTGCTTGGCGAGAATGTCGTAAACGCCTTTCCAGCCAGAACCATCAGCCCAGGCACCGTGGACCAGAACAATATTCCGAATGCGATGCTCTTGGTTTTGCGCTGAGAGCACGCCACAGGTCAACAGCAATAGAATGAAGAAGACCCGAGATATTCCTCTTGCTACTCGCATACGCTTCATAGAATTACTCATTTTTGTGGCTCCTTTTTTGCGAATTGCTTTGACGGATTCCTCGTCAGGAAAATACTCAGTCGGAGACTCAGACATAAAAGCCGAAACCTCCGTTTCCGGGAGGATATTTTTTGAGCTGGGCCTGAAACTCAGGCGATTCAAAGCCGTGTTTGAACGCGTCCGTAGACTCCCACATGACGTAGTTCATGAACAGGCAGCTCCCCCGCGATCTCGCGATGCAATTGCGCCGAGATAAGTCCGGGTTGCTTTCGCATAATGGCAAATTGCTTCCGAAATCCGGCCAGAAACTCTCCTAACGTGCTCATGCTTCACCTGCAAAATTGAGTATAGAGACTTAGGGCAGGAACTTGTAACCAGAGCTATGGACCGTATGAAAGTGCCTGGAGTAAGGCTTTCATTAGAAAACACCGAGGTCATCACTGCTGTTGCCGTACAGTCAACCACCCAAGTGCCGCGGAGCCTCCCCGCCGTCAAGACGGGCTGAGAACTCTGGAATCCCCTGGCGGGCAGTAACACTAGACGTTTGATCCTGCTCCAATCGGAACGAATGCTCTGATTGGAGGGTTAGCGGGTTAGCGTCGGTTGCTCCAACTGAGCAAGGGGGTTTTCAAAGTCGAACCCGAAGAGCTTCGGGTTTTCGCCGATTGCCCCAGCGGAGACGATGTAGAACACGTAGTCGTAAGTTTCCTGAGGAATCTTGTCGCGGTACTTGGTCAGGAGTTTCCAGAAATTGCGGTCGCGCGGATTGTCGGGGAGGCTTTGGATCAGCGGGAGGACCTGAGTTTCACCCCAGTTGTAGGAGGCCATGACCAGCAAGCCAGACGCCTGCGCATCCGTGCTGTACAAGTCTTTTATGTAGCGGGCCGCGGCCTTGGTGGCAAGGTCGGGACGGTGGCGCTCATCACCGGGATCCGGGCGCCGCATGTCCGCCAACGGTCCCACTTTTAGGCCATACTTGACCGCTGTTTCGGGGATGAATTGCCACATGCCCTTGGCGATTCCTTTTCGAGTTTCCGGTCCCACCACGTACGGATCAAAATTGCTTTCTTGCAGCGCCAGATAAAAGAACTGTGGCGGGAGATCCTGCGCGAGCATCTCGTTTGAGATTCGAACGTTGTAGCCATTCTTGACCGCGGTGTTAACGGCGTGCATTAGACGATCGGAAGACTTCCACTTGTCGATGTACTTATGGACCTCCGGAACGAAACCGGGCGGCATGTTTATCTCGCATTCGCCAAAAATTCGGGCGACACGCAAGATTAGACGGTCCTGCGGGCTCAATTTCGTATTGTAAACGTGGAGTGCGTCGAGGAACTGGTCATAATTCTTTTCCATCCCTTTGCGGCGAGATTGGAAAGTCAATATCTCGTCGCTGCCCCGCTGAGATTGCGAATCTATTACCACCAGTTCCAGACGCGCGATATCCACGTCCAGAGATTTCATATTGTAGAAAAGATCTTCCGCTAACTTTCTTTGCCGCTCTGTCTGCTTATGCTCGTAAAAGGCATAGGCACTGACACCGGAGACCAGGACCGCTAAAGCGGCGATGATGACCCAGTACTTCTTTTTCTGGCGAGTCTGGACTCTTTCAAATGCCTCCCGCACAAACATCGTGTGCGCGCCAAAGTCCACATCTTTTTGGGCCGGCTTAAAATAGTGATCGATGTAGCGAGCGATCGTAGTGTCTGTTCCAATGGCCGCGGCGGTTTTGGTCGGGGACTTTTCCAAGCTGAATATTAACTTCGGCCCACCATTCCCTAACTGAACCGTCATGTCGCCGACAATCGATACGAGTTCTCTGGGCTCGCTATTGACAAAGACTCCGTTGGCGCTCTGCAAGTCCCGCAAGCGCCATTCGCCCTCTTCAAATAGGACTTCTGCATGAGTGCGGCTCACGCAGTCGTCCTGAATGCACACGTCTGATTCGGGCCGTCTGCCGATCCGAAATGATTGGCGGAAGGTCCAGTGTTTCGTTTCGCCCAGAGCTGGTTCGAAGCTGACAACGATCTTCGGCGGGGAAGAGTCCGATTTACCCTTCAGGAGTCTCATTGCTGGTCCGGAATTCTGAATTTGCCGATGACTGATCATAGCGCATCCCAGGCTGCCACCAACGACGTGGTGAGCGACGGTGTGACCAATAGGGAAGGATTTCGGCGAGGCACAAGGGTGCTGTCGAAAGGGTTTGGAATTCGTCTACCTGGCACTCTGCCAGGGAACTTCAGAGCATCGCCTCACTGCTTAAAGAGAGAAGCGGTTGACTTGCGCATGGTCGTCGACGCAACGAAACGGCGTTGTGAGAAATGGAGCAGTGTATGGGCGCCCTCGCCAGTGTAACGGTCCCCGAACACCCCGAGCATCCGCCAACGATGTGGCCTTGGTTCTCGAGTTTTTGGAGTAACGTTGAAGCAGTTCAAGGATGGCTCGGGGGTCGTAAGCGCAACCGTCGCAACGACTTAGATTGAATTTGCGTCCACTTAGAAGGCAGACGCTCTCCATCCCGCTCGCAGTTTTATGGTCGGTGCGTCGTCGGGTCCTCCGGACTCGATGACGAGTACTTGCGCGCCGGACGCGGACAATTCAGCCGCCAGGACCGAACTGGCCGCGCCTGCTCCTACCACGATGAAGTCATATCGCCCTTCTTCATTCGATTCGTTGGTCATTTTGAATTCCTAGGATTCTGGTTCTCCCCTTTTAGGCGCGTTCAGCGCGAGCGGCGGGCATCAAGACTGAGTGACCCTGCACCGAACTGAGAAATCAGCAGGGCGCCGCCGAGCATGGAGACGTTCTTCATGAAGAGAATCATTTGGATCTGCGCCATCATAGGATCCCCGACCAGCCAGAACTTGTGCATGATTATGGTGACCGGAACTAGGAAGAGCGCAATGAGCCAGCCTCCCAGTCTGGCGCGATAGCCTAACAGAACGCTGAGGCCGCCTGCCATGGCCAGCAGGCCCGAAAATGGAACCGCGATAGAAGCCAAAGGCACCCCCTGAGAGGCCGCGAAGGCGATGGTTTGCCTAGAAAAGTGGTTGGCGCCGGCCATCAGGAAAATCAGCGCGAAGAAAAAACGCCCCAAAACGACTACCGCACCCTGCCAAAAGCTTATTGCCTCCACATCTTTGGAAATTGCGATCGAATTCGTTGCCATGTACTTCCTCCTTTTGCTTGTTGGATCCGCTTACGAGCAACCGCGCAAACTAAGTTTGCCTGCACCGTCTAAAAGTGGTTTCCTTTCGTTTCTCCATCGGCGTACTGCCTCTCCCAGTATCTATTGATGTCAATTATATTGACATAGATACATTCTTGTGGACATCGGTTATATAAAAGGGCAAAATAGTTTCGTCATGGACAAGAACTCGCGAGACCCGGTTCACTGTTGGATGGTATTGGGGAAGGCCTTTCAGGCGGCCGCCAAATATCTTTACGCGGGACTTGAGGAGACGGGAATCGACGATACCGACTTCCGGATACTTGAAGCGCTACTCAACAAAGGACCTCTGCCAGTGAATACGATCGGCCCAAAGGTCTACCTTACGCCCGGCTCAATCAGTGTGGCCATCGACCGCCTGTTGGATAGAGGCCTGGTAAGCCGGGTCGAGAGTCCTGAGGATCGGCGCGTCCGGATCGTATCGCTCACACCAAAAGGCAGAGAATTGATCGCGCCGATTTTTCGCAAACACGCCGCCGAAATTAGGAAAGTGTTTGCCGATGCGAGCCCAAAAGAGTTGCGAGATCTTGAAACGACGTTGAAAAGGATCGGGAAACGCGCCGAGAGCTTGGCGACCGGAGTCAATCCAAAGTGTTTGAGCCAACGATGACATAGCCGGGTAGTGCGTCGGTCAATCGAAATGAAAGTTGTCCTGGGAGAAGTGACGTAAATGCAGATTGGAATCGACAGTTTCGCAGCAGCTATTTCCGACCCGGCCACAGGTCTCACGCTCAGCCCGGTGGAGCGCATGCACCATTTACTCGAAGAGATTGAGCTTGCCGATAAGGTCGGCCTCGACGTCTTCGGCATTGGCGAACATCACCGAGCGGAGTTTCTCGACTCAGCTCCCGTTGTAATCCTTGCCGCTGCCGCCAGGCGCACCGAAAATATCCGCCTTACCAGCGCAGTCACGGTTCTCAGCGCCTCCGACCCCGTTCGTGTCTTTCAGGAGTTCGCGACTCTCGACTTGATCTCGCGGGGCCGCGCCGAAATTGTCGCCGGTCGCGGTTCGTTCGTTGAGTCCTATCCCCTCTTCGGTCTGCGTCTTGAAGATTACGATTCGCTCTTTGCGGAGAAGCTCGAGCTTCTCCTGAAAATTCGGGAAAGCACCAAAGTGCACTGGTCCGGAAAACACCGCGCGGCCCTTACCGGCCAGGCAATCTACCCCCGCCCGCTGCAGGAGCCGCTCCCCATATGGGTCGGTGTCGGCGGCACGCCAGAATCTTTCGTTCGCGCAGGAATGCTTGGACTTCCTCTTATGGTGGCCATCATCGGCGGCGAGCCCAGGCGCTTCAGGCCTCTTATAGACCTCTACCGCGAGGCTGGGCGCCGTGCCGGTCATTCTCCCGAGCAACTCACCGTAGGTCTTCATTCCGTGGGCTTTCTCGCGGACACCACGGACGAAGCCGCAGAAATATTCTTTCCAGGCTATGCGCACACTTTTACTGAAATCGGTAAGGAACGCGGCTGGCCGCCCGCCACACGCGCTCAGTTTGACGCCGTGCGCGGACCTACCGGCGCGCTGCTGATCGGCGACGCGAAAACGGTCGCGAAGAAGATCCTTTATGTGAATGACGTTCTGGGCGGCATCTCCCGCGTCACATTCCAAATGGGTGTCTCTACGCTGCCACACGAAAAAATGCTGCGCGCCATAGCGATCCTCGGCGCTCAAGTGGCGCCTATCGTCCGGAGCGAGCTTAGTGTCACTCCTGTACGCGCGTGAGGCATTTCCTGGCGATGGCCCGTGAACTGAAAGGACATGGCGGTGCCGAAAGACGAATACGCGATTTTTGAAGCTCTCAATCCTTTTTTCGAAGTCGTCGTGGAGGGCTTACGCGGACTTGTTGATGGCGACCATTATTTCGACACGATTGCCGAAGACGCATTCTTCGAGTTCCGATATCGTTTTCCGGGTTGGCCCCTGACGATTCGAGGACGAGCCAATCTGATGGCTAGCTTCTCGGGATACGGCAAGACGATCGAGCTTCACTCCGGCGACGCGCTTGTTGTGCATCGTTCTCAGGATAGTCGCGTCGTGATCCTCGAATACGAAGTGCACGGCACAATTCTCTCGAGCGGTGCGCCCTACGACAACAGGTTCATTTCGGTCATCACCATTGAGAACAGAAAAATCGTTCATTGGAGAGACTACATGGACTCTTTAGCTGCATGGAACGCGCTGACTGGCCCCTCTTAATGAACGCTAAGTGCAGGCTACTGGCGATGGGGTGTGGTTTTACCACGGCAATGTCACAAGCCCTGTTCCCGGAGATTTTGTTCCCGTCTCCGATCACTTCACGGGTTCCCAGCCCTCTGGGAGCATATCGAATGCCAGCGTGTCACGGTAGGCGTACTGATTGCCTTCCAGTACGGCCACTGGCGTCAACATATGCCAGATGCGATCATCATCGAAGACGTAACACTCACCCGATTCGCGCATCGTGAAGCGATCCATTTCCTGCTTGTCATTGTCGGTTATGACGACTTCGCCGCCCTGAGCGCCGCAGCGGCCCACTAGATGCGTGGCGATGTACTTTTCCCCATCTTTATGTAAGCCCGGTGGACTTGTGTCGCAGGGCCGGCCAGGCGTAGCCGTGAACCTTATTAGATGAACGTTGACCAAATACTTCGTACCCACCGTCGACAGCGGTAGGTAGTAAAGGTGGTGAGCAATCATCTTGCGAACGCCCATGGAACCGGCGATCGCCGGGGGCAGCGGAGCGTACTCTCGCGGCTGGCCGCCGATTGTCGTGTTGTATTTTTTTAGCTGCACATAGGGCGTGCTCTCTTCGCTCAACCAAACCTTTACACCGCGCTCAACAATCTCGGCCCTGACACGATTTAAGGAACGATACCTGTCGCCCCCTCGTAGTATTTGTCCTTTGGAACGGACCAGGCGGCATGGGATAACGCTTCCAGCGAGCGCGCTATGTCTACATCAACCCTGAGCGCCTGACGACTGAACCCGCGCTCGACGAGGTCGCTTCGCGACCTGGCATTGGTTGCAACCGGAATAAAACTATCTTGCCCCATGATTGCTCCTGATAAATGCTTGACGATTGCATGACCAACCAGCACCGCAGGGCCATGCGCGCGCGCAGATTATAGCCGATGCAGCCCATTGCAGAGGAAGCCGACGATTCTGGGCGGGTGGTCGGCAATTCTTACCTAATCACGTTACCTCAGAGTTGCCCGTAATGCGGGCAGGGTATGCAATCGCAAGGGGCTTGTGGTACGGCATCTTCGGGAAGCTCTTTGCGATCGCAAGTTTCGAATTTGTGATTTTCGGCTCTGAGCAGGAATTCGTAGAGACCCGCATTCTAGGCTGCTTTCTGAAGAACGATAAATTCGGTCTTGGTGACTGCCATGCGCTGGGCCTTGAGCAGAAGGTAGCCGAGATTTTTGTACCCGCGGCCCCTTCTAACGAGGCTTTTGATGTTGCCGTTGATGGCTTCCACCACACCGAAGCGTACTTTGGTGCGGCAGTAGTTCAAGATCCCGTCCAGGTGATCCGCCAACATAAGGGCAAGTTTTTGAAAGGGTGCCAACCGTTGCCAGCGCAGTTGATCGATCCAACTATGCAAATAGC
>Ga0210398_10006855_pt1 | contig 10408 bp, 9 predicted proteins | sample IncBWC4OmetaG_FD_161047 | JGI IMG/M metagenome (GOLD analysis project Ga0210398, IMG submission 161047) | Forest soil microbial communities from Barre Woods Harvard Forest LTER site, Petersham, Massachusetts, United States - Inc-BW-C-4-O | ecosystem: Environmental > Terrestrial > Soil >... | reverse complement strand
CGAGCAATTCCGATCAGCTTCGGAAGCCGTGGCAAAAGGGGCCAGGTTGTTGTACTCCGCCGAAATCGCAGCGGTAGCTGTTGCCGCGGCGGTTGGGGAACAGGTCTAAGGCCTGTCCACTGTCATCCGTTTAGATGGCCGCATTGCTTTGCGGCCAGAGCTAAAGCCGGATGGAGCGCTATCGAGAGGCAGCAGCCTCGAGCATTTCTTCGCGGTTCCTTCCTTTCGTATCGTTCCCTCCAGAAATAACCGGTCGAATGAATCTCTTTGAACTTACGCGCGCGCTCGTCGATATCGAATCGACGACCAATCGCGAGCAACAGGTAGCGGACTTCTTGTTCGCGCAACTGTCCATGCTCGCCTCGCGCACTTCCGGCCGCCTCGAACGCATGGCTGTCGAGCCGAACCGCGACAATATTTTTGCGGGCTGGGGCGAACCCATTGTTACGTTTTCGACGCACATGGACACTGTGCCGCCGTTTTTCCGGTCGCTCGAAGACGCAGAATTTATTTGGGGACGCGGTTCGTGCGACGCAAAAGGCATCATCGCAGCGATGATCGCCGCCGTAGAAAAACTTCTCGATTCCGGCGCCACAAACCTTGGCTTGCTCTTTGTCGTCGGCGAAGAACGCAACAGCGCGGGCGCGAAAGTAGCCGCTACCGATCCGCGCGGCGCGCGGTTCCTGATCAACGGCGAGCCAACGGAAAATCAGCTCGCTCTCGGTTCCAAAGGCGCGCTGCGCTTTGAAATTACCGCGCACGGAAAGCTCGCGCATTCGGCTTACCCAGAGCTGGGCCACTCCGCCATCCACTCGCTGCTTGATGTTTTGCGAGCCATCCGCTCCATCCCGCTGCCGGAAGATCCGCTCCTGGGCCACAGCACTCTTAATATCGGCACCATCGCCGGAGGCCGCGCGCCCAACGTTGTTGCCGATCACGCGCAAGCAGAAATCATGTTCCGCACCGTAGGCGATCCGGCGGAAATCCGTCAGGCCGTTCTCGCCGCCGCTGGGGGCCGTGCCGAAGCCCGCGAAGTGTTGCACACGCCCGCTTTGCGGCTCTCTGCTTTCGACGGGCTCCCCACTACCGTCGTCGCCTTCGCCACCGACATTCCCACATTTAACGGCGCGTGGGGCCAGCCGTTTTTGATCGGCCCAGGCAGCATTCATCTGGCGCACACCGCGGAAGAACGCATCCCGAAAAAACAGCTGTCGGAGGCGGTGGATATTTATGCGCGCATGGCGAGGCAGCTTCTCGCAACGGGGGGCGCCGAAGCATGAGCCAGGGCCTCGCCATCGTCGGCTACGGAAAAATGGGCAAGCTCATCGAGAGTCTCGCGCCGGGGTACGGCTTCGAGGTACGCGCAAAATTTTCAGGCGGCAGCAATCCCGGCGGCGCCGGGCTATCGCACGAAACGTTGCGCGGCATCGATGTTGCCGTGGAATTTACGACCCCGGTGGCGGCGCCTGTGAATGTCCAGCGCCTCGCGTTGCTCGGCGTGAACGCTGTAGTTGGCACGACGGGCTGGTTCGAGCAGCTTCCTGCGGCACGCGAAGCGGTCGCACACGCGAAGGCTGGGCTCGTGTGGGCGGCGAACTTTTCCGTGGGTATGAATGTTTTCCTCGAAGCGGTGACGCAGGCTGCGGCGCTTTTTGCGAAACATTCCGAGTACGAAGCCTGGGGCTGGGAGATTCATCATTCGGCAAAAAAAGACGCCCCCAGCGGCACGCTCAAGATACTGGCGGAGCAGATGAAGGCCGCGGGTTACGCGCGTCCCGTCAGCCTCAGTTCCAATCGGGCCGGCGCGATTCCCGGCACGCATGAAATTGGTTTCGATTCGCTCGCGGACACCATCACGCTGCGCCATACGGCGCGCAGCCGCGAAGGATTCGCGCGCGGCGCTCTGCAAGCGGCGCGCTGGATCGCCGGCAAAAAAGGTTTCTACGAGTTCAAGGAGATCCTCGGCGAAATAAGTTGAAGGATCTCCGCGGCGGCGGCCTTTAGGCCGCCTTCCGAAGCTTTCGGCAGCACGACGTTTAAAAAAAGAAGGAGAAACACCATGTTTACTGGAACAGGCACTGCGCTCGTCACTCCCTTTCGCCGCGACGGTTCGCTCGACGAACCCGCGCTACGCGGGCTCATCAAGCGCCAGATCGATGCGGGCATTGACTTTCTGGTGCCGTGCGGCACCACGGGCGAAAGCCCAACACTGACACACGGAGAACACCTGCGCGTCGTTGAGATCGCCGTGCAGCTGGCGAAGGGACGCGTGCCCGTTCTTGCAGGCGCAGGCGGCTACAATACTGCCGAAGTGATTGCGCTCGCGCGCGAGCTAGCGGAAATCGGCGCCGACGGAATTCTCTCCGTGACGCCGTACTACAATAAGCCGACGCAGGAGGGCCTCTTTCAGCATTACCGCGCGATCGCCGAAGCCATCACGCTCCCTATCGTCGTCTATAGCGTGCAAGGGCGTACGGGTGTGAACGTCGAGCCCGCGACGGTGCGACGTCTCTCGGCGGTTGAAAACATCGTCGGCATCAAGGAAGCGTCGGGGAACATTTCGCAAATGGCGGCGATACTCAACGCAGTGCCGGACGATTTCATCGTGCTCAGCGGCGACGATGCGATAACGTTGCCGCTGATCGCGCTTGGCGGACGCGGGGTGATCTCCGTCGTGTCGAACGAAATTCCATCTGAGATGACGCGCCTCACGCGGCTCGCTCTCGATGGCGATTTCGCAGCCGCGCGAGAAATTCACCGGCGCATTCATCCTTTGATGGAAGTGAACTTTATCGAATCGAATCCCATCCCGGTGAAGGCGGCCATGGCGCAGATGGGTTTGCTCGAGCCGGTGTGGCGTCTCCCGCTCGTTGCGCCGAAAGCCGAAAGCGAAGCACGCATTCGCACCGTGCTCGAGTCGCTGAATTCTGCCGTGCTGCCACATGCGGCTGCTCACGCTGCCGCATGAGCGAGTCCATGCTGCCGCAGCAAATCGAAAGACTGTTTGACGAGCCTCCGGCTCACTACAACGAAGAACACTTCCGGCTCTTCCGCGAATTCAAGGAATCCGTAAATCGCGGGGAAGTCCGCGCGGCGGAGCCGGATGCTGCCTCACCGACAGGCTGGTGCGTCAATGCTTGGGTAAAAAAGGGAATTTTGCTCGGCTTTCGCATGGGTGCTGTCGTTGATATGTCCGCCGGCTCGACGCGCCAGCCGTTCATCGATAAGTCCACGTATCCGGTGCGCGCGATCACGACTGCCGACGGCATTCGCATCGTGCCCGGCGGCTCGAGCATTCGCGACGGCTCATACATCGGGCGCGGCGTCGTCTGCATGCCGCCGATGTTTGTTAACGTGGGCGCATACGTTGGCGACGGCACAATGATCGATTCGCACGCACTGGTCGGCAGTTGCGCGCAAGTAGGGCGCAACTGCCATATTTCCGCTGCCTCGCAGATCGGCGGTGTGCTCGAACCGGTAGGCGCAATGCCAGTGATTATTGAAGATGATGTGCTCGTGGGAGGGAATTCGGGTGTGTATGAGGGGACCGTCGTGAAGCATCGCGCGGTTCTCGGCACAGGCACGATTCTCAATCGCTCGATTCCGGTTTACGATCTGGTGCGCGACGCGATTTACACTGCCAGCGAAACCTTGCCACTCGTCATCCCCGCGGAGGCCATCGTCGTTCCCGGCTCGCGCGCCGTGACGCATCCCGTCGGCGCGAAGCATGGACTCAGCCTGCAGTGCGCCGTCATCGTCAAATACCGCGACGCCAAAACCGACACCCGCATCCAGCTGGAAGATCTTCTGCGCTAGTTTCCTAGCGCGAGAGAACCTGCTCAAAAAAATCCAGCGCTCGCGGATCGTTGGATTGGCCTAGCCAGAACATAGCTTGCTTGCGGACTTCGGGGTTGCGGTTGGTCTTGGCTACTTCGATCAGTTTTGGTACGCCTTCGTCCTTCGGCATTTGGCTAAGTGCGAACACGGCTTTCTTCTTCACTTCGGTGTCGGGATCGTTTTCGATTGCGCCGGTGATGGCGCCCATGGCTTTTTGGCCTGCCTTTTGCGCGAGCCAGAAGAGCGCTTGGCCGCGCACGTGCGTGCTCTCGTCGTCTTTGGCCATGCGGATCATTTCATTGAGCGCTTCCGGTTCGTGGCTTACCGAAAGCGCGAACGCCACCTGCGAGCGAACCTCGGGGCTGGCGTCGCTCTTCGCCATTTTTTCGAGCAGCGCCTCACCGGATTTTCCGCGCGAAGCTCCGAGCCAGAAGGACGCGTGCTTGCGGAGCTGCTCCGGCTGATCGGGGGCGACGAAGGACTCGAACGCGCGGTCAGCGGCCGGATCGGCGTGCAGCGCGATTGCGGACAGCGCTCCCTGGCCAATTTCGTGCTCGCCATGACCTTCGAAACTTGCTTTGTGAACGAAATCGGCGAGCAACGCTACGCTCTCCGCGGGCTTCACGCCGGTGAGCCAGATAAACGTCAGGCCGCCTGCATCGAGCGTGCAATTTTCCGAGGCTTCGCGAATGCGCATCACTTGTTTGCCTTCCACTCGGAAGAGCACGACAAGCTGCCGCGAGCCTTCCAGTTGCAGCGTTCCAGCGGTTGCGTCTTTTTGCGAGTTTGAGCTCGTGACACCATTTTCTTTTTCGAGGCGGCAAGTACCGCACCCGCCGTAGCTGTCGTTGAAGTTCCCACAGCACACCGTGCGGTCGCCGGCAATTTCACCGACGCTGTACCCGACCCACTCCGGCTTGTCCGCCTGCGCTGCGACGCCGCGAAGAGTCTCCGCGAGAGAGCCGTTCACTGCGCGCGTCTCGATTTTCGCGTTCACCAACTGCGGGGTTTCCGCCGACTGCCGCGCAAACAACGGTCCGCCGGCGAAAAGCGCCGCTGCTAGAATGGTTTGCCCGAGCAAAATCTTGCGCCAAGTCATCATATCTGCCTCACTCCATTTTTTTCGAACCGCCAGAAGTCACGAGCCGCAACTCATCCGCCACTTGACCTATTTCTGCAAGATCTCCATCAAATAATCGTTGCCTTCCTTCGAATTCATCAAAGCGAGTTTGGAGACCGCAGTCTTCTTAAGCTGCGGATCTTTTTCGCCCCGCGCAATCGTCACTAGCGCATGCGCGTTGCCTTGGATGAAAAGTGCATTGAGCACCGCTTCTTTGTTCTCGCGGTCGGTCTCTTTTGCATAAATTGCCAGCAACGCTTCCTTGGCCTCCGCCGAACCGATCAGTCCCAGATTGCGAATCGCCGTGCGCCGAATCTCCGGGTCCTTTTCACTCTGCGCTGCGTCGGCCAGGAATTTTGCATCCCCGGAGAGGAAGAACGCCTGCAGGATGTCTTTTTTGACTTCGGGCGTAGTCTCGGCCGCATAAAGCTGACGCAATTCCTCCGGTGCGTGAATGAGGCCAAGCTGCCGAATGGCCTCAGCACGCAGGGATGCGTCTTTTTCGCTCTTGGCTGCCGCGAACAAGTGTTCCTTGTCGCCGCCGATCATGTAGCTGCGAATAATGGCGCGTTTCACCGAGACGTCGTTCGAGGAAGCGTAAATCGTGGCTAGTGTTTGCCGCGACTCCTGACCGCCAAACATTCCCAGATATTCGACGGCTTTGCGCTGCAGGTCCGGATTGCTCTCGCCGCGGGCAATACGAGCCAGGATCTCGCGCGATTGCGGCGAGCCGTTCTGCGCCAGCACGAAGAGCGCTTTCGACTTTTCCTTCGGCGTGCCCGGGCCGTTCAGCACTTTTTCGAGCAGCGGCATGGCTCGCTGCGGGTCACTGTTCATCAGGCCGGTGATTGCGAGTATTTTTAGTTCTTCATCGGGTTGTGATTCGGGGTGCGCGGGTTGTCCGTTCGATTGCCGCACCTCGATCTCCAGCGCTTTGGCATCTTTTATCCAGCGGCTTTGCGCATATTTCTTCTCCAGATCGGCAATCGTTGCCAGTGCGGAATCTCTTTTGCCCAGCTTGTTTTCCGCGTAGGCCTTCCAATACATCGCGGCATCCGTTTGCGGCCCGTTCATGGAAGCGAGTTCGCCAAATTTCTCGGCCGCGCGGTCGTAACGGTCTTCGTCGAGAGCTTCGCGGCCGTCACTGTAAAGTTCGTCGGTCCGTTCGATGCGCTCCTGCTCGCGGTCGCGCTTTTCCTGTGCTCTGTCGCGCGCTTCTTGATCGCGGTCGCGTTTTTCCTGCTCGCGATCACGGGCTTCCTGCTCACGGTCAGCGCTGCTCTGCTCCTGCCAGGAATCCGCGGCCGCCTCTGAAGCACTATGGGCAACCGCGGGGCGCGCCATCCGCGGCCCGATCAGCAATGCCGCTGCCATGCCCCAAATCTTGATTTCTCTGCTAGTCCGTTGTCCGATGCTCATGCCTTGTTCCTCTCTCCTGCTTTCGATTCCGTCGCCGCTGGCGTGGAATTCGTTTTGTTCTGCTTTTCTTGCAATTCCTTGCCGACCACTCGAACTTTGAACAAAATGCCGTGCGCCTCGATGCGCTTTTGCAGTGATTCCAGTTTTGCTGGCGTAATTTCTTGCGGACTGTGCGCGACATCCATCAGCACGCGCTCCAGATCATCCAGAACGTCGGCCAGCGCCGCATCGCCATTCTGCTGCGCCGTTTCGCGGTACAAGCGATTGGCGTCCAGCAAGTCTTCCGCGCGCTTCTGCTCCGCGGAGATATTGATTTGCTTTGGCCCCGACGCTGAAGGTGCCGCGTTCGCCAGCTCCATCAACACCATTTCTGATTTGCCCAAATGGTCCCCGACCGCCACGACAAGCACGCGCTCACGAACTTGCGCCACGCTGGCAGCTGGCGTTCCGGCGTCAGGCTTCTTTGTCCAGCGCCCCGCGACGAACGCCGCAATCACCAGGGCGGCCATGGCGCCGAGAGTCACCCAGCGGCGCGGTTCGAGCCACGTACGCCAACCCCGCCCTGCTTTTTCCGGAAGCCGCGGCGCAATTTTTTGCCAGACTGCACGGCCGTACTCTGGCCCTCGCCCGGGAACCGGGAAATTGTCCAGCGCGCTGAGCACGGCTTCGATGCGGTCGAGCTCTGTGCGGCAGGCTGTGCAGGTCGTCAAATGCTCGGCGATAGCTTCGCGTTGCGTAGTCTCCCCCTCTCGATAGCCAATCAATTCTTCTTCTGTCAGATGTTTCATAGTTCTGTTCCCCTGGGTTCCGCCGCGGCCCCTGCTGCTTTCGCTTGCAGCCCGCCTCGCGCTCCCACGTATGGTTCCAATGCCCGCCGCAATTTCTGCACGGACCTAAAAACGGTGTTCTTGGCCGCGCTCGTCGTTGATTTCAGCACTGCGGCAATCTCTTCAATCGCGCAGCCTTCCCAATGGCGCATCACGAACGCCGTTCGTTCCGAAGAGCTCAATTCCTTCAGCGCCTCTTCCATCTTTTTCCTCAGCTCGAGGTTGCCCGCCAAACGGTCCGGAGTCGGTCTGTCGTCGGCCACCAAATCCAAGGGATCCTGCTCCTGCTCTTCCGCCAGTCTGCCAGGCGTCTGGCGACGTGCATCCTCAGTGCGTTTTTGGCGCATGCGGTCAATCGCGTAATTCGCGGCGATGCGGTACGCCCAAGTGCCAAAATTCGCGCGCGAGCCAAATTGGCCGAGGTTCCGGTAAGCACGCAAGAAAGCTTCTTGCACCACTTCCTCGGCGTCATGCTCATTTCCCGTCATGCGAAACGCCAGGCGAAAGAGCTGCTGGCTGTGGCGTTCGACCAACACCCGGAAAGCATCGCGCTCGCCGGCGAGCGTGCGCTCCACGGCGATGGCATCGCTTTCTCGGGCCGCGCTCTGAAATGCCTCGCGGTCTTGGGTGCTTCCGGCGCTTTCGCTCATCCGAATCATTAGACAGAAAACGGGCCTTGCGGTTAGGTCCGGGGTGTCCGAATTCGGACAGTTCCGGGGCTACTTCATAAGCTAGGCCGTAAGTGCGCCAATATCATAGGGCTGCAGCGTGCTTGGGAGACCACGGTTTATTCGAAATTGAAACGACGGGCATTTCAAAGGGAGGGCGTCAAACCTATCCCAACCCAGACTCATTTTCATCCTTCGTTGTGGCTCTCTGAGAGCCATGATTTATTCGTATCTCAACGCCACCATCGGATCGATCCGGGAAGCTCGGCAGGCAGGGAAATAAGTCGCAAAGAGCGCGACGAGGACGAGCAACCACAGCGCTCCAAGAAAACTCACCGGGTCGCTATTCGTAACGCCAAACAACATCCGCTTAATCAGCGATCCCGACCAAAGCGCCAGCACTAATCCGACCGCCAGTCCCGCGCCGGCAAACCGCATGGCTCTTCGCACGAACATCGAAACAATATCGTTGCCAGAAGCTCCAAAGGCCATCCGCACGCCAATCTCAGGAATGCGCTGGGTAACGAAGTAATGCATTACTCCGTACACGCCAACCGCCGCTAGCAGCACTACAAGCGCCGAAAAGAGTCCCATCAACCACGCCTGAAAACGCCGCGCTGCGGTCTGCTCACGCAGCACATCCTGCATGCTTGTGATGCTGGAAAGGATGACACCCTTATCGAGCGAACGGAGGATGCTACGTATGGTCGGCGCGAGCTGCATCGGGTCAGCGGAGGTTCGCACTACCAGGTTAGGTGTAGCTTCTCCCCTTTGCGCTTGAACCTCGTAAATCTCCGCCATAGGCGCCCGTTCGAGGCCGTGGCTCCGCATATCCGCGACGAGCCCGACAACTGTCACCCACTCGTCATTGCGCCCCCGCGGATCGAATCCCTTTAGCCGCTTACCGATGGGATCCTCGCCGGGCCAGTAGCGTTTCGCCAAAGTCTGATTGATGATCGCCACTGGAGGAGAACCCGGACCATCCTGTGGCGTGAAGTATCTGCCTTCAAGCAGCGGGATCGCCAATGCGCGAAAATAATCGCCGCTAATCTGCGTCCAAACGAGCGGCGTCCAACTGCCGACAGGCTCGGGAGGATGTCCTTCGACCTGGCGCAACGCGTGATTCTGGTTCTCTTCGAGAAAGAAGATGTTGCCGGCCGTGCCCACGGCTTGCACGCCGGGTATTTCGCGTAGGCGCTCCCATGCGCGTTGATAGTAGTCAGCCATCCGAGCAGGAGGAGTGGCGTCGGGATTGGTAAATTGCACTCTGATTGTGAGTATGTGATCTGGCTGGAAGCCCGGATCGATGGCAAGCACTTCCACAAAGCTGCGAATCAGGAGACCGGCGCTGGCGAGCAGGACCAGCGAGAGCGCAAACTGAGCTCCGACCAGCAGGCCCTGCATTCTAAATGTGCTGCTCGCGGTTATTTGCTGGCCGGTTTTCAGCAACTCGTGGGGATCGCTAGCGGAAAATCGGCGCGCCGGCGCCAAACCAAAACCGAGGCCGCACAATAGGGCGACCGAAAAACTGAAGATCAGCACAGCGGGATCAATCCGCGTTTCATCAAGACGTGGAACGCTGATCGGGGAGAGTGCCACGATCAGATGCACAGCAGGACCTGCAAGCAGAACGCCTACGCCGCCCCCGATGATCGCCAGTAACACAGATTCCGTCAGTAGCTGCCGAATCACCCTCCACCGGGTGGCGCCGATGGCTGCCCGAACCGCCAGTTCCCGCGCACGCGTAACGCCGCGTGCGAGAAACAGCGTTGCAAGATTGGCGCAAGCTATGAGCAGTACCAGCAAGACGCAGAGAGAAAGCAACATCAGCGGCCTGTGCATTTCGCCGGAGATATATTCGCTGAGCAGGCGTACTTGCACTCCGAGCGTTTTATCAGAATCGGGATACTGAACCGCCAGGCGTGCCGCGATCGTGTCCATCTCCGCCTGCGCGGCACGGAGGGTAACTGTAGGACTCAATCGTGCGACGACTTGGAATCTGGCGGATGGATCGCTGGGGAAAGATTCGTCGGATGGATTGGTGGTCAGGGGTACCCAGAGTTGCACCTCACCCTCAACGTGGTTCTCCCAATTGCCCGCGAGAAACGGAAAACGAAACTGGGGCGGCATCACGCCCACCACTCTCCAAGCCTTGCCGTAAATGTAGATATCGGAGCCTACAGCTTCCAGTGAGCCGCCGAAGCGCGATTGCCAGAGTCCATGACTCAGAACCACCACGCGTTCGCGGCGCTGCAAATCCTCTTCCGTAAAGGCGTGACCCAGCAAGGGTTGAACGCCCATGAGCGCGAAAAAATTCGCCGAAACGAAGGCCCCTTGGACTTTTTCTGGCTCCTCGCCGGTCAAGGTAACAACCGACCAGCCACGTTTGTAGAAGATGGCCAGATCCTCAAAGACATGTGTCTGGCGGCGCCATTCGAGAAAGTCGCGATAACTGGTGCTTCCGTCCGTAACGGCAAAGTTATGGGGACGCGAGTCCGTGACCCAGAGCATCATCAATTGTTTAGGGTTCCTATAGG
>Ga0210398_10006854_pt1 | contig 10408 bp, 6 predicted proteins | sample IncBWC4OmetaG_FD_161047 | JGI IMG/M metagenome (GOLD analysis project Ga0210398, IMG submission 161047) | Forest soil microbial communities from Barre Woods Harvard Forest LTER site, Petersham, Massachusetts, United States - Inc-BW-C-4-O | ecosystem: Environmental > Terrestrial > Soil >... | reverse complement strand
CCGGTCGAGATTGCCGCCGACGAACGGTTTGAGTGCGGTACGCAGTTGCGAGAATTCGTCCGGCAAATCCCCCTCCAGGGATTTTGTCGCGTCGTCGACGCTGGCGATGGCGCCGCCCTGCTTGAGTAGAATTCGTTCCGTCGTCGCGTCGACAATGACGTTGGCGACAAGCCCGGCGAAATTCACGTCGTTGGCGCCGATGGTCAACAGCACCATGTCGAGGTTGCGCTTGGGATCCTGACGGTGCACCGCCGCCATGACGTCCCTGAGTTCGGCAAATTGCGCCGGCGCGGTGCCCGAGCACGTTTCGATGCCGACGACCCACGGGCAATCGTCGGCGCGCTGTCCGGCGAACATGCCGGCGCCGATCGTCGCGCCGGTGCAGGCAAGCGGGACCAAGGTCACGGCCAAATGCGGCTGCTCGATCGCCAACGCCAGCATGGTCCGCACTTGATAGCTGTATAGCGACCGGTGGCAGGCGGGGTTCATCCAGCGCGCGCCGTGCCGGTCCCAATCCCTTGCCGCAGTCGGGCTTGAAGGTCCGTTTTCGCAGGATCGGTCGTCGTCGTAGCCGGCGCGGCTCGGCCGGAAATATTGGCTGAAGCCGCCACTGAGAAACCGCTTGAAGCAGAAGCCGCCGTCGAGCTCCACTGCCTTGTCAGGATTGCCTTCGCCGGCGGCGATGGAATCGCCAAGTCCGGCAACCAGGACGTCGCGCACGGCGATCTCGGTCGAGACGCGTTGCGCCGTGCCGTCGCCGAGCGGAATATCGACGGAGGCGACGGTGGTGCGGCCCGAAGGCACGCGCAACTTGACCTCCTGATCGCACGGCACGGTGCTCTGCTGCGGCGGTCCGTTGCCGCTATCGAAGCTCCAGACGCAGCTCGCATCCTGCGGCGCCGGCCCGGAAATCGTCACGCCGATGGGATGGTCGATCGGCGTTAGGTAATTCTCGCGCACGCCGTCCCGTTCGCACGTCTCTTCAAGGTTACCAAAATTATCGAGGCACAGATTGGCCACCACATCTTTGGCCCAGCCGAGGCCGTCGCTCGCGCGTTCGAGCCTATCTTCGGCGGCAAGAACACCGTCGCCGCGGCTTGCCGCCGCCAGCCGCTGGAAGTCGGCGTCGTTACGGAACAGGCGAAAGCGATCCTTGACCTCCCAGACAATGTGAAAATCGCCCGTTCCCGCAAGGGGCGTTGCCGGAGCCGTGGGCGGCGTCGCCGTTCCGGCGGGCGGGGCCGGACTCGGTGGCGACTGCGCCAATGCTCCGCCGAGCGGCAGGAGGGCGAGCGACAAAGCCAGAATGAGGGGAAGGCGCATTTTTGTCGGCGGCGAGCGAACGGTTGTCCTTCTAGCACCCGGCTTGCGGCGGAAATGTGAGGGCGGCATCACGAACTCTTAGGCATAGACTTCGCTGCCCCCTTGTCGCAAGCCAATGCCGCACTCAAGTTGTATCCATGCCGGACTCGTCAATTGCCACCAAATGCGTCATCGCCGGCGGCGGGCCGGCCGGGATGATGCTCGGTTTCCTCCTGGCGCGGGCCGGGGCCGAGGTCGTCGTGCTGGAAAAGCACGCCGATTTCTTCCGGGATTTTCGCGGCGACACCGTGCATCCGTCGACGCTTGAGCTGATGTATGAGTTGGGCTTGCTCGACGAATTTCTCAAACTGCCGCATCAGAAGATCGAGAAACTCAGCGCTCAGATCGGTGACGAACGCATTCCGATGGCGGATCTTTGCCATCTCCCGACGCACTGCAAATTCATTGCCATGATGCCGCAATGGGATTTTCTCAATTTCCTCGCCAAGCATGGCCGCCGCTACAAGACGTTCGATCTGCGGATGAGGGCCGAGGCCAAAGAGCTGATCGAGGAAAACGGCCGCGTCGTCGGCATACGCGCCGAAACGCCGGATGGCGCGCTTTCGATTCGCGCCGAACTGGTGGTTGGCTGTGACGGCCGCCATTCGACAGTGCGCGAGCAATCGGGCCTGAAAAGCGACGACTACGGCGCGCCGATGGACGTGCTGTGGTTTCGCGTCACGCACAAGGACGGTGACGAGACCGACGCTTTCGGTCACGTCGAGGCCGGCAAGATGCTGGTCATGCTCAATCGCGGCGATTACTGGCAGTGCGCCTTTGTCATCCCAAAGGGCGGCATCGAGGAGGTCAAAGCGAAGGGCCTCGATGCATTCCGGGCCGGCGTGCTGGACATGTCGCCATTCCTTGGCGATCGGGTGGACGAATTGAAAAGTTGGGACGACGTCAAACTCTTGAGCGTCACCGTCGACCGGCTGCGAAAATGGTGGCGGCCGGGCCTGCTCTGCATCGGCGACGCCGCCCACGCGATGTCGCCGATCGGGGGCGTCGGCATCAATATGGCGGTGCAGGACGCGGTCGCCGCCGCCAATCGGCTTGCGGCGCCGCTCAAGGCCGGCACGGTGACGGACGACGATCTGCGCGCGATTGAGGAGCGGCGCACACTGCCGGTGCGCTTCACGCAGTGGCTTCAGCTCACGATCCAGAAGCGGCTGATCAGCCGGGTTCTGGCAAGCAAGCAGCAGCCGAAGCCGCCGCTCATCTTTAAATTGGTCGCAATGTTGCCGTGGCTGCAGCGTGTGCCGGCCCGGCTGCTCGGCATCGGCATCCGGCCCGAGCATGTGCGCACGCCGGATGCGGGCGCGGCCGCTTAGATGACGTCATTGCGAGCGAAGCAAAGCAATCCAGGAGGGCAAGCTCCACGGACTGGATTGCTTCGTCGCTCCGCTCCTCGCAATGACGGGCTCTAGCCGCGCTGCTGCAATTCCGTCACCGTGCGGGCAAGGATTTCGACGAGTCGCGCTTCGGCCTCGGCATCGTCGTCGAGACGCTTGCCGACCGCTTCGCGCAAGTGATCGAGGGTCGCTTCCACCAGCGGCGGCAAGGCGCGGCGATTTTCACGCTCACCGCGCGAGTCGCGACGCCAGCGGCGCACCCGTTCGCCGATTGCGGCCAAGCGATCGAGCACGACGTCGACGAGTTCGCGATTCGCCGCGAGATAGGCGCGGCCTTCATCGGTGATGGTGTAGAGCTTTTTGCTGCCTTCGGCGGAAGCGGTGACATAATTCGCTTCCTCGAGATAGGTCAGGGTCGGATAGACGATGCCGGGACTTGGCGAATACCAGTCGCCGGTTTTTTCCTCGAGCAGCTTGATGATTTCGTAGCCGTGGCGCGGCGCTTCGGCGATCAACGCCAGCGCAATGAGCCGCAGGTCGCCCTGGGCCAGCATGCGGCGCGCGCGCATCATATCCTCGCCGCCCATACCGCCAAAGCCACCCCGCTCATGGCGGCCACCAAATCCGAAGCCGCCAAAGCGGTGGCGCCGATGGCGTCCGGCGCCCCATTTGTCGCCGCGAGATTCCCCGTGATGATTACAATGTCCGTGCATTCTTGGTTCTCCATAGTCAGATATATCTTTAGATAGATCATATTCCGTTATAGCGCAAGATATATCTTTGCGATAGAAAAATAACTTTAAGATCAATATCTTAACGATATTTCGTGTCGTGGCGAGGTTCCGTAGCCGGATCACAGCGTCGGGATTAGACTGCCGCGATGTTCGCGACCTTCTTCCACGAACTCAAAGCCGCCGGCGTCCCGGTGACGCTGCGCGAATACCTCACGCTCATGGAGGCGATGGAGAAAGACGTTGCCTCGCGCCGTGTCGAGGATTTCTATTATCTGTCGCGTTCGGCGCTGGTGAAGGACGAGCGCAATCTCGACAAGTTCGATCGCGTGTTCGGCCACGTGTTCAAGGGCCTTGATCTCGTCGAAGACGCACTGACCGGCGAAATCCCCATCGAGTGGCTCAAGAAGCTGACGGAAAAATATCTCACCGAGGAGGAGAAGAAGCAGATCGAGGCGCTCGGTGGCCTGGAAAAGCTTCTGGAGACGCTGCGCCAGCGGCTCGCCGAACAGAAAGGCCGCCACCAGGGCGGCAGGAAATGGATCGGCACCGCCGGCACTTCGCCGTTCGGCGCCTACGGCTATAATCCCGAAGGCGTGCGCATCGGCCAGGACAAGAACCGCAATTTCCGCGCCGTGAAAGTCTGGGATAAGCGCGAGTTCAAAGATCTCGCGGGCGACGTCGAGCTCGGCACCCGCAACATCAAGATCGCGCTGCGGCGGCTACGCAAATTCGCCCGCACCGGCGCACCCGACGAGCTCGATCTCGACGGCACCATCAAGGGCACCGCGCATAAAGGCTATCTCGACATTTTGATGCGGCCGGAGCGGCACAATACCATCAAGGTGCTCTTGTTCCTCGACGTCGGCGGCTCGATGGATTGGCACGTCAAAGCGACCGAGGAATTGTTTTCCGCGGCCAAGACCGAGTTCAAGCACTTGGTGCATCTTTACTTCCACAACTGTCTTTATGAGAAGGTGTGGAAACAGAACGCACGGCGCTGGACCGAGACGACGCCGACCTGGGACGTACTGCACACCTATCCGCACGACTACAAAGTGATCTTCGTCGGCGACGCCTCGATGTCGCCCTACGAGATCGTGGCGCCGGGCGGCTCCGTCGAGCACTTCAACGAGGAGGCAGGGCAGGTGTGGATGGCCCGCGTCGCCGCGACCTATCCGTCCTGCGTCTGGCTCAATCCGGTGCCCGCGCGCGAGTGGGACACCACCGCCTCGATCCGCGTGATGCGGCAAATTCTCGGCGGGCGGATGTATCCGCTGACCATCGAGGGGTTGGACGCGGCGATGCGGGAATTGGGACGATAATCTGACTAAAATCTCCTTCGTCGCCCGTCGAATAAGGCGGACTTCCGAATCGTGGGGAAGGCGTTATATTGGAGGCCTTCGTCAACAACCGAAAGGAGGTGATCCAGTGTCTCATTGTCTATCGCCGCGGTCGCCGGCATCCGTGAACTGGATCCTCGCCTCTGCCGAGGTCCTCGCCTAGGTGGCCTAATCCGCCATCGGGCTCACGCGCGTAAGGCAGAAGATCGCCTACGCAACCGGGCCACGGCCCGACAATGGAAGGGTCGCCCGCAAGGGCGGCCCTTCTTTGTTATTCGAGTCATGCGCCGCGCCGGGGTGGTAAAATAGCTCGTGGTAGCGGAGTGAGGAGACCACCATGCCTGCCGAAAAATTCGATTTTCGTAACGCCCAGGGCCAGACGCTTGCCGCGCTGCTCGACCGGCCGGATGGGCCGGCACGCGCAGTGGCGCTCTTCGCGCACTGCTTCACCTGCGGCAAGAGCAATCGTGCGGCGCGCCACATCGCCGAAGGGCTCAAGCTCCACGGCATCGCCGTGTTGCGTTTCGACTTCACCGGGATCGGTGCCAGCGAAGGAGAATTCGCCAACACCACGTTTTCGTCCAACGTCGACGACCTCGTCGCCGCCGCCGATCATTTGCGGCGGACGCTCGCCGCTCCGGCGATCCTGATCGGGCACAGCCTCGGCGGCGCCGCGGTGCTGGCCGCGTCACATCGCGTCCCGGAGGCGAAGGCAGTCGTCACCATCGCCGCGCCGTTCGATCCCGCTCACGTTGTCGGGCTGTTCGGCGAGAAGATCGCCGAGATCGGCAGCAAGGACGAAGTCGAGGTTACGCTGGCCGGGCGGCCGTTCAAGGTCCGCAAGAGCTTCCTGGAAGACATCAGCCAGCAGAATCTCGGCGAGCATATCGGCCATCTGCATAAGGCGCTCCTGGTCTTTCATTCACCGACCGACGATACCGTCGGCATCGATAATGCCAGCCACATTTTCATCGCGGCCAAGCATCCCAAGAGCTTCATCTCGCTGGCGGGCGCCGATCATTTGATCAGCAGAGCCGGCGACGCGGTCTATGTCGCGCGCGTCGTCGCGTCGTGGGCGGACCGCTATCTCGACATGGCGGTCGACGTGCAAATGGCGGCGGACACGCCGGCCGGCACGGTGCTGGTGCGCGAGACGCGGCGCGGCAAGTTTCAGCAGGAGGTTATCCTCGGCGATCACCGCCTGCTCGCCGACGAGCCGGTCAAGGACGGTGGCCTCGACAGCGGCCCCGGCCCTTACGATCTGCTACTGGCGGCGCTCGGCGCCTGCACCTCGATGACGATCCGGCTCTATGCCGACCTCAAGCAAATTCCGCTCGCGCGCACACAGGTCCGGCTGCGGCACGAGAAGATCTACGCCACCGACTGCGCCGAATGTGAAACCAAAGAGGGCAAGATCGATCATATCGATCGCACGATTGCATTTGAGGGCGACCTTACAGATGAGCAGCGCAAGCGGCTTCTCGAAATTGCCGACAAGTGCCCGGTGCATCGGACGCTCAAATCGGAAGTGGATATCCGCACAGCGGAAGTTGGAGCAGACCAGGCGGCGGATAGAACGTGACCGAGCTTGCCGGAAAAGTCGCACTGATCACCGGGGCAAGCCGCGGCATCGGCCGCGCCATTGCGCTCGAATTGGCGTCGGCCGGCTGCGACATCATGCTCACGGCGCGCAACGGCACGGCACTGGAAGGCGTGGCGGAGGAAATCCGCGCGCTCGGCCGCAAGGCGGCGGTCCATGCTGTCGATTTGACGGCAGAGACGGAGCCAGCCGGGCTGATCGATGCGCTGACACGCGATTTCGGCCGTCTCGATATCCTGGTCAACAATGCCGGCGCGACAAAGCGCGGCGGCTTTTTTACCCAAAGCGAGCAGGAGTGGCGCGACGCGTTCAACTTGAAATTTTTCGCGCATGTGGGCTTAAGCCGGCTGGCCTGGCCGCTGCTCAAGGCCGGCAAGGGATCGGTGGTCTTCATTGCCGGCACCAGTCCGCGCGCGCCGGTCGCCGATGCCATGGTTGGTGCTTCGGTCGTCGCCGCGATGCTCGCCTTCATGCGGGCACTTGCCGATCTCGGCAAACGCGACGGCGTGCAGGTCAACGCAGTAAATCCAGGCTCGGTAAAGACCGATCGCTTCCGCGGCCGCCTTGAAAGGGTCATGAAAAAGACCGGGCTCGACGAGGCCGCTGCCTCCGAGCGACATCGTCAGGATCTCGATATCACGCGCTTCGGCACGCCGGAGGATATCGCCGGCATGGTGCGTTTTATCGTCTCGCCGCCCGGCCGCTGGCTACACGGGACGGCGATCGATATGGACGGCGGCCAGGTCAGTCCGCTGCGGATGTCGATGTACGACTGAGGCGGCGTCAAACGGCGGCGCGCTGAACCGTCTTGCGTGCCGCCGCAATAACTTCTGGGATTGCCGCGTCGTTGCCCGGCGCCATGATGTGGACGCCGGCGACGCCGGGGATGGTCGACAGTTCTCCGATCAGTTCGACGCAGAGGTGCACGCCTTCGCGCGCCGGATCGGTGGCTTTCTCTAGCCGCTCGATAAAGGTATCGGGAATGATGGTGCCGTAAAGGTGGCTCTTCATCCAGGCCGCGGATTTGGCCGAGCGCAGCGGATTAACGCCGATGAGGATGGCGAGCTGTTTGGTGATGCCGGCCGTTTCGAGCGCGCCGACGTAGCGGCGCACGATTGCCGCGTCCATGCAGAATTGCGTTTGGGCGAATTGCGCACCGGATCCGACCTTGCCGAGGAGCGCATTGGGCTGCCAGCCGGCCGGCGGATCGATCGGCATGTCGGCCGCGCCAATGAAGAACTCGGCGTTGCCGCCCACTTTTCGCCCGGTGGGCAGCGTGCCTTCGTCGCGCAGCCGGCGCGCGGTCTCGATCAGCGTCTTTGAATCTATGTCGAACACCGGCTTGGTGTCGGGCTGATCGCCGGCCTTCGGGTCGTCCCCGGTGAGGAGGAGAAGGTTTCGGATGCCGAGCGCCGCCGCGCCCAACATCTCGCTCTGCAGCGCGATGCGGTTCTTGTCGCGGCAGGTGATTTGCAGGATCGGCTCGATGCCGGCGCCGAGAATGAGGCTCGACGCCGCCAGCGCGCTCATATGCGCGCGCGCCCCGGCGCCGTCGGTGACATTGACCGCGTCGGCGAGGCCTTTCAGCCCTGCCGCCTTTTTCAGGAGCTCGGCTGCGTCGCACGAGACCGGGGGCGCCAGTTCGGCGGTCATGACGAATCGGCCTTTGCTCAAGTGGTCTTGCAAAGTGCCGGGGAGGGGGGTGCTGTGCTCGTTCATCGCGGCCACAGCGCATATATGCTTTACCGGACCACATCAAACTGCCTGTGAATTGCCCACTTCCAGGGCCGATTTCTGGACAGGCAAGCGGCGTGTGGTTAGACAGTGGCCCACTGCGAGGCTTTGAAATTCGGGACATTCAATGAGCGGCGTCAACGATATCAGGTCGGCCTTCCTCGGCTACTTCGCCCGCGAGGGACACGAAGTCGTGCCGTCGTCGCCGCTGGTGCCGCGCAACGACCCGACCTTGATGTTCACCAATGCCGGCATGGTGCAGTTCAAGAATGTCTTCACCGGCCTGGAGAAGCGGCCCTATTCGCGTGCGGTGACGGCGCAGAAATGCGTCCGCGCCGGCGGCAAGCACAACGATCTCGACAATGTCGGTTATACCGCGCGGCACCACACCTTCTTCGAGATGCTCGGCAATTTCTCGTTCGGCGACTATTTTAAGGAACGCGCGATCGAGCTGGCCTGGCGGCTGATAACGAAGGAATACGGCGTCTCCGCCGATAAGCTTCTGGCGACTGTCTATATCGACGACGACGAGGCATTCAATCTCTGGAAAAAGATCAGTGGTCTTCCTGAAAAGAAGATTTTGCGCATTTCCGGCAGCGACAATTTCTGGAGCATGGGCGAAACCGGACCGTGCGGACCGTGCTCTGAAATTTTCTACGATCACGGCGAGAAAGTCTGGGGCGGCCCGCCGGGCAGCCCGGAAGCTGAAGGCGATCGTTTTACCGAGATCTGGAATCTCGTCTTCATGCAGTACGAGCAGCTGCCGGACGGCAAGAGGATCGACCTGCCGCGGCCGTCGATCGATACCGGCATGGGGCTCGAGCGCATGGCCGCGGTGCTGCAAGGCACCTACGACAATTATCAGATCGATCTGTTTCGCGCGCTGATCGAGGCGGTTGCCGAACTGACCCACGTCAAGCCCGACGGCGAGCGCAAAGCCTCGCATCGCGTCATCGCCGACCACTTGCGCGCGTCGTCGTTTTTGATCGCCGATGGCGTGCTGCCCTCGAACGAGGGCCGCGGCTACGTGCTTCGCCGCATCATGCGCCGCGCCATGCGCCACGCGGAACTTCTCGGCGCCAAAGACCCACTGATGTGGAAGCTCGTGCCGCTCTTGGTGCGCGAGATGGGGCAGGCCTATCCGGAACTGCATCGCGCCGAGGCACTGATCAGCGAGACGCTGAAGCTCGAGGAGGTTCGCTTCCGCCGCACGCTCGAGCGCGGCCTCGCCATCCTCGACGAAGCATCGAAGTCGCTCAAGAAAGGCGACATGTTCGATGGCGTCACCGCGTTCACCCTTTACGACACCTATGGCTTTCCGCTCGATCTGACGCAGGACGCGCTGCGGCCACGCGGCATCAGCGTCGATATCGCCGCGTTTACCGACGCCATGGACGAGCAGCGCAAGAAAGCGCGCGCCTCCTGGGCGGGCTCAGGCGAAGCCGCCGATGAGGCGGTGTGGTTCGGCTTGCGTGAAAAGGTCGGCGCGACAGAGTTTCTTGGTTATGAGACCGAAGGCGCCGAGGGCGTCGTCTCGGCGTTGGTGAAGGACGGCAAGGACGTTGCCGCGCTCGAAAAAGGTGAAAGCGGCGCGGTGGTGCTCAACCAGACGCCGTTCTACGGCGAATCCGGCGGACAGGTCGGCGATACCGGCGTGCTGATCGGCGACGGCGTGCGTTTCAAGGTCACCGACACGCAAAAATATGCCGGCGATGTGTTCGCGCATATCGGCACGGTCGAGGAAGGCACGCTGAAAACCGGGACTGCGCTGGCGCTTGAGGTCGACCATACACGCCGCGGCGCGATCCGCAGAAATCATTCTGCGACGCATCTCCTGCATGAGGCGCTGCGCCAGGTGCTCGGCGATCACGTCGCGCAGAAGGGCTCATTAGTGGCGCCCGATCGATTGCGTTTCGATTTCTCGCATCCGAAGCCGATGACGGGCGAGGAGATCGAGCGCGTCGAGGATATCGCCAACGACCTCGTGCTGCAGAATTCTCCGGTGACGACCCGGGTAATGGCGCTCGACGACGCGCGGCAATCCGGTGCGCGTGCACTGTTCGGCGAAAAATACGGCGATGAGGTGCGCGTCGTCGCCATGGGTGACGGCAGTGGCAATACTTTGGGCTGGTCGGTCGAATTGTGCGGCGGCACCCATGTCAGGCGCACCGGCGATATCGGCATCATTTCGGTGGTAGGGGACTCCGGCGTGGCTTCCGGCGTGCGCCGCATCGAAGCGCTGACCGGGAAGGCCGCGCGCGCCAATGCGAACGATTTAGCCCGCCT
>Ga0210398_10006850_pt1 | contig 10411 bp, 7 predicted proteins | sample IncBWC4OmetaG_FD_161047 | JGI IMG/M metagenome (GOLD analysis project Ga0210398, IMG submission 161047) | Forest soil microbial communities from Barre Woods Harvard Forest LTER site, Petersham, Massachusetts, United States - Inc-BW-C-4-O | ecosystem: Environmental > Terrestrial > Soil >... | reverse complement strand
CGGAAGCTTGCTGCAGATCCTCAGGTTAACCGGGCGCGTTACTGGCTGAGCCTGATCGGAGGCGTTCCGGAGAACGAATTGCACCGTCCCCTGGTTGCTGGCCAGCAGAAGTTTTTCCGCATCACCCGGCGCGAGCAGGACCGTCACGACCTTTACATTTTGCGGCTTGCCGTTCGGGTCGGGCTGCAGTTTCTCACCGGTGCTCAAAACCTGGACGTTCTGCAAAACGGTTGTAGTCATCGGATCCTTGCCATTATCTGGGCGAAGACTGACCAGAACATCGACGTGCGAACCGGGAAACAGAAATCCTGAGACATTGTTCAGCTCATTGGTGACCACGGCTACCGCGCGCATGCCGTCCGGAATCTTGGCGGTCAGACCGACGGTGGCTCCTGGAGCTGCCAGTAATCCATCGCGGATGGGTTCTTTGTAGGCGATGGGATACATCACAATCCTGCCAACCAATTCCTCTGGCTTGTGGAAAGTTCCATCCAACGGAGCGTTGCTTGGCCAATCCATCAGCGCCAGGTCGCCAGCCGCCAGTGGTGTACCCGTGTCCAATGGCTTGGCAGCGGCTACAATCTTGATGAGCTGTGTGTTCCCGTACTGCCGCTTGATGCGGTTATACAGAAAAAATGTCACCACCAGCGAGACAACCAATGCCATCAACAGGGCGATACCTAACCGACCAGTTTTCATAATCACCTCCACCATGCCGCAAGGCACGCGTACAGGGTGCCGGCGGCGATCGCCAATCCGTATGGCATGCGTAATGTCGCGGGATTGTCCAGATTCAGTTCCGGGTGCGCCTGCAGACCAGCCCACGCATGGAACCGCAGCACCGAGCCAACATTCCTCAGGGTCGCTCCCACGCGGCGACCGTAAACGGCATAACCGATGGCTAACACTCCTCCGCAAATCGCCGTCGCAAGAAGCACAACGCCAGTGTGACCTACGCCCACGAGAGATCCAATGGCTGCCATTAGCTTCACGTCACCTGCCCCCATGGCTCGCACTGCGTAGAAAAGCAGCATCACACCACCCGCGATCAGGCACCCCGTAACCGCACCGGCCAGCCCTTTCCACCCGAACAGCAATCCGCGGAGGACTAATCCCAAGGCAATTCCGGGGTAAGTTAGTCGGTTTGGTATGCGACGCTGCTGCACGTCGAAAATGGCGGCGATAATGGCCAAGGCGAGCGCGTTAAAAAGAAGAATTGAGTCTCGATCCATGGCGCATAACCGCAAGTCAAAAAAGCTCAAGAAGAGGAAGCAAGCTACGAGGCTAACCAAATGCTCGTAGCAACACGCTCGGCCAAGCGCGTTTCTCTTGGATCCTGCGTGCAGAAGGCGCCAGCGAGTCTGGCCCCTCTTCTGCCTGCATAGCCTGCTTCCAACAGGCAAAAAGGTGGTTAGGTTAAGCTGCCAGCGATAGCGCTGAACAAACCGTTGATTGAATGGGACAAGGTGCCCATACCAGCGAGCGCACCAAGAGCAACGATCAGCGCGATTAATCCGTACTCGATCAGGTCTTGGCCTGATTCTTCCTTGTGCAGATTCTTCAACATGTTCATCATTTAGAGATCTCCTTTTTCCAGCGTCAATTAGCTGCCCCTCCCAAGCCCGTCGAAGGTTCCCCCACGAACCGGGACTTCAGGACGTACGCAAACGTCGCGATAACTAGGGTAGCGACGCGAATGTAACAACCTCAATGTCGGTTAAGCAAGCGGAAAAGCAAAAAGAGGAGGCCTCATTTTAACTAAAGTAATCATTTTGGGAAATTAGAGCGGTTACCATACACGCAAGTAACGTCCCCTATGCGCAATAGACATCGGCATCCCGTGCTTGGCAAGTTTCTAGCACCTTTTCATTGGTAAGTCGGAGAATAGTAGCGTACGCCATTGGGATCCAGGAACCAAGGTACGAAGATAACAATTGAAACCTAGTTCAAACCCGAAAGGGTAGTTTTCTCTTTAAAAGCTTCTGCGCACGAGGCACCAGCCGTACCACTCTTCCGGGATGCTTTAGCTAACATCCAACAGCCTAAATAGTGGTGGGGTAGGGAACTGCGACGTCTTTGGATCAAAACGCATCGATTCAGTTAGTAACATGCCCTGTCCCGGGGACTGGCGAAGGGTGCGCCAATTCGTAAAGGGCACGAGGCGTTAGAGTCTAGAACGATCGTAATCGAAATTTCGTTACCTTGGGCGTGGAATTAAAATGACCTCCGACTCGTCGCGTTGGGAGTGGAAGCGGTGGCCCTCCGGGGCTAATCGACACAAGAAAAATAGTACGACCACCTCTTCGTGAGGCATGTAATATGGAGCTGTCTCAACCCAAAATGGAAACAGCGCTTGCCACCCAACGCAACGAAAGCTCACGATTCGACCGCCTGATGGCAGTCACCGTGATATCACTCCTCGCCGTCGGTATGGTCTTGGCGAGGCTCGTCCACCTAAGCACCCTAGACCAATTACGTGCTCTGGCACATTTGTCCGTGGGGTCATTCGGCCTTTGGGTGCTGATCGCGGCCTACTGCTATTGCCGCTGGCGCGGGATGGAAATGGCAAAGTTGGGAGACATTTCTCAGTTGGCAGTCTGGGCGCTACTTGTCATTCCGGCCATTGCATTTCTCATTCCGGCGGCCGGCAGAAGCCCTTACCCGTTGGTCGACAACGCACTGGCGGGTCTCGATGCCAGAATGCATTTCCAGACGGTCACAGTCGTCCACCTGTTTTCCCATCTTCCGCTTTTACGGCGTACGCTGGCCATCGTCTACGGATTGCTGCCCATACTGATCTTGGGTTCACTCTTGGTTCCAACAATATGCGGACGAGTGATCGACTCGCGCCGTTATATTTTCGCAGTCATAATAGCGGCGGTAGTGACGGCTACTCTTTTCGCATTTTGGCCAGCAGCCGGTCCATGGACGGTCGAAGGTTTCGCGCCAACGAGAGCTCAGGCCGCAGTGACTGATAACTTATCTTTGTTGAAGTCGAGTAAGCCACTACCGGCGGAAGTGGGAGGTGCTGTCGTTGCCTTCCCCTCATTCCATGTCGTCCTCGCGGTTTTGTCCATTATCGCAATGTGGAAGGTACGCTGGGCGCGCTGGCCCGCGCTCGCTCTTGGCACGCTGATCTGCGTCTCAACCATCACGACCGGCTGGCACTATTTGATCGACCTTATCGGGGGCCTCGCTGTTACCTATGTAGCGCAAAGGATCGCCAACCTAGTTTTAGAATCCGCGCCCTCCCCGCTTGCTTCGGGCCTTACTAGCGACGAGGCCGAAACAGTACCGGTTTGAACCCGAATTTCTTAGCATTGGCAGCTAACTAAGTAGCGTCTCTCGTCGGCTGTCACGACTGGTTGAACGGATTCTCCTGACCTATTACGCAGTGGCAATTACTACGAGTTGTGCGCTATAAATACGGCTTATCCGGGTCAAAGTGATGACAGATTCTCTGGTCGAACCCGCGGCTCAGGCCGCCTCAGCCCCGTCCAAAGCAGACACGTGGCGGAGTAACTTCTTCCCCTTTCGCATAGTTTGGTTCTCCATTGTCGCTCTGGAGATCTCATGGCTGGCAGACCTGCGCATGGCCGACACCGACATATGGGTTCACCTGCGCAGCGCACAACAGCTTCTGACCACCCACAGCTTCATACGTGCGGACTCGTACACATTCACCACCGCAAGCGCTCCACTGCTAAACTTCGAATGGCTTTCTGGGCTGCCTTACTACTTTGCTTTCCAGACTTTCGGAATTCGAGGCCTGCTGGCGGTGTACACGGTGATTCTCTGGCTAGTCTTCGCCGGGGTTTATTACCTGGCGTTGCGGCGGGGTGCCAATTACGGGGACGCGGCCATGGTCACCATGGCCGGAGTTGTACTCGGTTCGTATTCCTTCGGGCCCCGACTGTTCCACTTCGCCTGGCTATGTCTGGTCGCACAGTTCCTGCTGCTGGATCGGTTCCAGCGATCCGGCAAGGGCCTGTGGATGCTGCCGCCGCTGTTCGCTTTATGGATTAACCTGCACGCTTCGTGGGTGCTGGGGTTTGTGGTGATGGGGATCTATATCGTTTCCGGCCTGGTGGAAGGCCAGTGGAACAACAACCTAGTGGCCGAACGCTGGGCGCCGGCTCAACTTAGAAAACTTTTGGTAGCCACCGCTGGGTCTGCGATCGCTCTATTAGTCAATCCTTACGGTTACAAGCTGGTGTTTTATCCCTTCGAGTTATTGACCCGTCAACAGTCGGTCCGTGACAAGATGACGGAGTGGCAATCAGTGGATTTTCACACCCTGTGGGGCAAACTTGCGTTGTTGATGATCCTCGCCTTGCTGGCCGCGACTTGGTTCTCCTCCAAGCCCTGGAATCTTCGTGATGTCTTGCTGGCCGCATTTGCGGTTTGGGCCTCGCTGACCCATCTTCGCTTTCTACTCTTTGCCGCCATCATCTTGGTGCCGATTCTTGGCCCGCGCCTACGATTATTTGCCCCTTACGATGCCGAGAAAGACAAGCCCTGGTTGAACTTGGCAATGACCACTTTCATCGCAGGCATCATCCTGTGGATGTATCCGAGTTCTGCCCAACTGCAAAGGGATATAGACAGCCAGTTCCCTAGCGGTGCGTTGCGTTTCATGCAACAGCAGCAGATTGCGGGCCGGTTGTTTCACTATTACGGCTTCGGCGGCTACATCGAATGGTACGCGCCCACGATAAAGACGTTCGCGGACCCTCGTACCGACATTTTTGTCTATAACGGCGTCCTCGATGACTATCTCAAGATAATCGCAATTGACAGATCGTTTGAGTTGCTCGACAAGTACAAAATTGAATACGTGCTTTTCCCAGTGAACAGACCAATCACCTATGTGTTGGATCACAGCTCGGGTTGGCGCAGGATTTATGAGGACCAAGTGGTGAAGCTCTATCAGAGAGTTCCCGCAGCAATGACAAGTTTGTCTGGCTCAAGACGATGAAAGATTCCTCGCTTGATGACATCGATTCGACCAGCGTGTCTGGGACCTCGCTCGACCAATCACCGAAGGTCCAGAGCCGCAACTTCTTTCCCTTCCCCATCGTGTGGTTTTCCATCGCTGCACTGGAAATCTCGTTTCTGGCGGGGCAATGCATCGAGCACTCCGATATCTGGTTTCATCTGCGGAACGCACGGCAGCTTCTGACCACTCACACCTTCTTACGTGCAGACTTATATACCTTCACCACGGCAGGCGCACCGCTGCTGGACCACCAATGGCTCTCCGAATTGGCCTACTATCTGGCCTTTCGCGCCTGGGGGTTGCATGGCCTGCTGGCGGTGTATCTGGTGGTACTGTGGCTGATCTTCGGCGCGGTGTATTACTTGGCGTTGCGGCGGGGCGCGAATTGCGGCGACGCGGCCCTGGTCACCATGGCTGCAATTGCACTCGGTTCCTATTCGTTCGGGCCGCGAACGCACCAGTTTGGCTGGCTCTGTTTGACCGTCCTGCTCCTCGTACTGGAACGTTTTCAACGAACCGGCAAGAGCTTGTGGATGCTACCACCGCTATTCGCTCTGTGGATCAACCTGCACGGTTCTTGGGTTTTCGGGTTTGTCGTGATGGCGATCTATATTGTTTCCGGCCTAGTGGAGGGCCAGTGGAACAATGTAGTGGCCGAGCGCTGGACGCATGCCCAAATCAGACAGCTTCTCGTAGTTTTCGGGATTTCTGTGGTCGCGCTGTTGGCCAATCCCTACGGCTACAAATTGGTACTTTATCCTTTTGACCTGCAGTTTCGTCAAAAGGCCATCCTTGGCAGTATGGCTGAGTGGCAATCGGTGGATTTCCACGTCGGATGGGGCAAACTGGCGATGTTCATGGTCCTCTCCTTGCTGGCGGCGGCGTGGTTTTCCCGCGAGCACTGGATGCTTCGCGATATCCTGCTTAGCGCCTTTGCGCTGTGGGCATCCCTAACCCACCTGCGTTTTCTGCTCTTTGCCGCCATCATCCTGGTGCCAATTCTTGGCCCGCGCCTGCAACTGTTTCCCCCGTACGATGCCAAGAAGGACAAGCCATGGTTGAACCTGGCGATGACGGCTGTCATCGCGGGCATCATGCTGTGGGTCTACCCGAGCGCCGCACAACTGCAAAACACCATAGACACGCAATTTCCCCGCGATGCCCTGCGTTTTATGCAGCAGAAACAGATTACCGGCCGCCTGTTCCATCTTGCTGAGTTTGGCGGCTACATCGAGTGGAACGCGCCCGAGATTAAAACCTTCGTTGACGGCCGGGCAGACATTTTTATATATAACGGGGTACTCAGTGACTACATCAAGATCAACGCAATCGAGAGCCCCTTCGAGTTGCTTGATAAGTACGACATCGACTATGTGCTGTTCCCGGTAAACCGACGCCTTACCTATCTGCTCGATCGCAGTGCGGGATGGCGCACGATCTATGAGGACCAGATTGTGAAGATTTACCAGAGGGTGCCCGGGGCCGGGACGACTTTGAGAGCGCCGTCGGACTAACAAAAATGAACCCGCCTTCACGGGTTCTTGTGATGCCAAATAGTGTAACGGCCGAACTCGGCTACCTGGATGTACTCCTGCCGGATGGCGTCATCCAGGATGCTCACGCCGCTGTCCACCGAACTTAGATTTGGTTCGTGAGACGGAGGCGCGCGAAATAGGACAACATACTCAGGGTTTTTTTGGCGGATGTCCCGTAGTATCTCCGATTGCACGGCAGCGCCGGTCGTAATGCCGGGAACTAACATATCGAAGCGAGTCACCTGGGGACGATCGGCGAGGAAATAAAATAGAGCGTCGTTATACGACACCAGACTGTGCGTTGCAGCGCCAACATATAAGGGACCGCCCGGCAACAGATGCCCCTGTATATACTCGACGGCCTGCCGTTCATCCAACGCGAGCAGGATGGGGCCGGCGCGCACAATTTCGTTTGGTGGCTCGTTTCTCGAATATCGCAGCTCGGCGGGTGCAATGCCAGGCGGCACTTCCTCTGTCCTTCTTGTCATTCGCCGCGCAAAAACAAACAGGGGCACGAGCCCACAGCAGAGGACCACACCAGAAAGGAAGAGATTTTGCAAAAGCCTTCGATTTTCAAGCTGCCAGTCGGCGATGCACGCGCAAAGGAGCACCGATGAGAACATAATTGCGGGGTACGCGTGCTGTATGTCCAGTCTCTGTGTGGCAAGGGCGATCGTGAATACGCTACACATCAACAGCAGTGTGAGGATGGGCTTACGGTCGGCAGCAGCCCGCCGAAGCGTGATGGCGGCGGCCACGATGACAGCCATGGGTAAATAAAACTCAGACCACGCCAGAATGGCACTAGGGCCGGGGACCGGGACGTATCGACCGGCGAAGTTGTTCCTCGGAAAATCAATAAAGGACTGCACCAGCAAATCGTGTGGCACCGATAACCAGAAATACAGAATTGGAATCGTCACAACCAGCAGCACGCCTGTCCAGAAGACAACCAGCAACTGAAGCCATCTCCGCTTCTCTCCGGCCATCGCCTGATAACAAATCGCGATGGTCACCGCACCGCAAACGCAAGCGGCGAGATCGTGCCTGTACAAGACCGCGAAACCAGCCGAGATTCCTGAGAAGAACAGCCATCGCAACCCGCGTTGGTTGAGATAAAGGACGGCAAACCAAACCGCCGCGAAGCACGGCAGCATGCAGCTAATTAGCGGATACAGATGGGCGCCGCAGATGCCCGTGATGAGAAGAGCGCAGATCAACGGTAAAGGATGCGCTTGTTGTCGTGGCGTCGCTGCTCTGGCGAGCACAACAGCCAATCCGACAATAGCCAGACGCCACAGCGTGTCCCATATTCGCTCTGCAAGGAGGGAGGTGCCAAAAACAGAGAAGACACCAGCTATCGTATAGAATCCCGCCGGAGGATAGCCGGTATTAAAATCCCGGTAAGGCAACTGATGGCGCAGAATCCGTGCAGCACCGCAGACAATCAGGCCCTCATCATAGGTTCCGGGCGGCTCTGTGATGAAAGCGCCGAGGTATGCAGCCGCGAGGACCGACCAGAAGAATGCTCGAATCGTGGCCTTGCGAGCTAGGCGAATGTGTCCCCAAAATCCGGTCCCCGGGTAGCCGAGAAAACTGTCCTGCCCTTGCTGTTCAGCCTGTCTCATTGTTTGGCGCAGCAGTCGTAAATTGAGATGCCGCCGATCGATCGAACCAGCTTATATCCGTGGACATTCAGTGAGCTTCGGAAAGTGTCCGATAAGCGTTGCATCCTCTTGAGCTCTTCCGCAGTAACTGCTGACAAGATCTGGTTACGCAGTACAACCACACGTGGCCTGTGGCTGGCGAAATCGCTTTCAATTTCGGTCGGCGAAATGATGTGGTACCTCACCCTCTGTTGTGAAGTGAGTTCTTCCGAGATGGGCAAAGCAAACGGGTTTTCCAATCCGGGCAAAGGATCCGCGTCGGTCTGAAAGATGTCTCCCGGCCAAAAGCTGGCCACCAGTTCACCTGGGCAGGCAATCTGGTCAACCGCTTGCGACACCTCGATGACTCGTTGCAGCCTCCAATCGCCTCGGTCAAGGGCAGGTTGCACACCAGGAACTCCATTGCCGGTAATCAGATAGTTGCGGAAGTCACTAACTGAGACGGCAAGATATGCCCCTAAGACGGCAACGCAAGCGATGGCCGTGATCAGTCGTTCCCGCCTGGATTCCAAGCGCGCAAACAATTCGCTTACCACGCATACAGCACTCACGATTAGAAAAGGAACACATAAACAGAAGTATTGCAGGTAAGTGGGTGTGGGGAGAAGCCCAATGATAGCTAGGAAGCAAGCGATCTGAAAAGCGAGCCGAGGCGGGTAGGCTCGCTTGGGCATTGCGGAGAGAAATCCCAAGCTGACGAGGAACAAAATGCTCCATTGAAGTCCGTTACCGTCCCGTCCTCCCAGGAATAATTGAAGAAAGACGACAAGTTTCTCTTGCCACCACCCTATCAGGCCCTGGTTCGACCGAATCCCATGGTATCGCAAGTTGTCGAACAGGAATACATCTGGAGAGGATATGAAGAAGATAAGACTTGGGGCAATCCCAATGGTGAAGCCGCCGAGAAACCATAGGATGGATGTCAGCCTGGTGCCCATTTCTGAGTTGTGAAAGATCCACCACACGAACACCGGAATAAGCAGGAGCAAATAGGAGCGGATATCGGCGCTCAATCCAAGCAATGCCGCGGCCGCTACGATTACCCATCGCTGAAACGCTCGAGAGGGCTGGCTTACCACCAAATAAGCACAAAAAAGAAATAGGCCGGCTAAGGAGTGGGTTTTCACCACCGTGAACCATGCGAAGACGAGGGTACTCGAAGCAAATAAGACCACCGCCAAGAGCCCGGCAATCCAGCTTCTTGTTTGCCGGCAAACATGCTCATATAGCAGCACACCAAGCAGGGTGGTGAGCAAAACAGAAAATATCCGAGCCGAGTTCCACGATACTGCGGTGTACTTCATCCATAGTGCGTAAATGTAAGGCAGAAGAGGCGCTTGGTTATAAAAGAAGTCCAAATACGGCCTTCTGTGCATGAGGACCAGCCGCGACGCCAGTAGATAATGACCCTCGTCTCCGTCGATGAATCGATGAAGCGCCACCCATGTGAAGAAGAGGGCTTGGACCAGCAGCACGGGAGCTAATAGCAGCTTAGCCGTGCGACTCATGGCGTTTCCTGGCTAATCGAAAAGCGAGCGAAGCTCTTTGGGAACACAATGAGGAAACAGCTGGAAACCAGCAACAGCGCCAGCCAGGCTTGCGAGTGTGGATAAAAACAGTAAATCAGTGGCGCCAAGTAGAACAGAATGAGCGGCCATCGGGACGGGAGCCCTCGCAACAAGGTGAAGGAAAGGGCCAGCAGGATCAGGTCGTGCATGAGCAGATGAAAACTGAGCAACAGACCCAGCAGAACGGCGAAAGCAAATTTCACTTCGGGATTCGCATCGGTGCGCATGAACTTCCAAGCGAATGCAAGGCACAGAAACTCCAACAGGCCAAGCGTGACCGGAAGCAATCGAGCCGCTGCCGGCGATACAGACCGATGGCCACGGCTGGTTAGCTCGTACGCAAGACCACGCAGCGTGGGGTTGGTACGTGGGTCTATCTGATAGCGCTCGCTTACCTCCGCGGCCGAAGCATGTGCCATGGCAGACACGTAACCCACGTAAGAGCGAAGCCCTGCAGGCCCAACCATGGCCAGTGAGAGCAGGGCGACGAGCGTCCCAGAGAGCGCCAGTCCTTTAACCAGCTTCGGCCTCCAAAACAGGAGTATTAAGGCAAGGGGAACCACGATCTGAAACCTGAACAGTGCAAGCCCGAGCAGGAATCCGGCGCGCGAGTCCAAGCCTTGGCGCAGGGCTAGCCAACAA
>Ga0210398_10006847_pt1 | contig 10414 bp, 9 predicted proteins | sample IncBWC4OmetaG_FD_161047 | JGI IMG/M metagenome (GOLD analysis project Ga0210398, IMG submission 161047) | Forest soil microbial communities from Barre Woods Harvard Forest LTER site, Petersham, Massachusetts, United States - Inc-BW-C-4-O | ecosystem: Environmental > Terrestrial > Soil >... | reverse complement strand
GCAAGCCCGGCGTCCGCCTGCAGCGCGATGGCGTCGCGGATCGCCGCATCCTGCGCGGCGGCAAAGCCGGCCTCGTCGAGCGCGCCATCGTTGAAGGCGCGATAAGCCTGCCGCAGCGCGGGCGGGCGCAACAGGCTGCCGATATGGTCGGCGCGAAACGGCGGGCGATGCATGACGTGTCTCTCGCGGCGAAATCCTTCTAGCACTCGTCGGCGACCGTTGAATATGATGCTGCGCACGGGAGGAAACCATGACGGATCGCGCGGCCCGAGCCGAGGCGACGCGGCGGGCTTGGCTCGAGACCATCGAGCGTCACCGCCACGACCGCGATACGCCGGGCTCGGCGGATTTTTGGTCGCCGCGCCTCGATACCGCGTCGCGCGACGAAATCCGCGCCATCCAGGACGACAAGATCGCCGCGGTGGCGCCGTTCCTCTACGAGAACAGCGATTTTTATCGCCGCCGCTTCGATCGCCTCGGCCTCGCGCCGACCGACCTGCGCAATGTCGACGACCTGCAGGCGAAGTGGCCGGTGGTCGACAAGCTGGAAATGGCCGAAGACGCCGCGGCGCAGCCGCCCTACGGCACCTATACGGCGATGAGCGAGGAGCTGTGGGCCGAGCGCGGCTGGATGATGTTCTCGTCGTCCGGCACCACCGGAACGCCGCGGGTGTTTCGCTACTCCCATATCGACCGCGAGCTCTGGGCCTGGGCCAATGCGCGGGCGCTGCATGCCATGGATTTTCGCCACGGCGACACGGTATTCATGATCACCGGCTATGGCCCCCATGTCTGGGCCTGGGGCGTGCAATATGCGCTGGCCAAGATGGGCCTGCCCACCCTGCCGGGTGGCGGCATGGATGCGCGAGCGCGTGCCAATATGGTGCTCCGCTTCAAGCCGACCATCGTGCTGTGCACGCCATCCTACGCGCTGCATCTCGGGCGCACGCTCCAGGCGCTCGGCGCCGACCCGCGTAAAACCGCGGTGCGCACGCTGTTCGTCGCCGGCGAGCCCGGCATGAGCATCGCCGCCACCCGCGAGCGCATCCAGGATTTATGGGATGCGCGGCTGGTCGAATTCTATGGTTGTACCGAAGCGTCGCCCCATGTTGGCGGCTTCTCCTGTGCGCATTCGCAAGATGCCGGCGGGCCGGTGACCACGCATCTCCTCGAAGACGTGCAGGTCTGGGAGACCATCGATCCGCAGACGCGAAAGCCGCAAGCGGACGGCGAGCGCGGCCTCACCGTGTGCACGAACCTGAATTCCGAATCCTCGCCGCAACTGCGCTTCCTGGTCGGCGATTACGCGACCTTCGATCGCAGCCGCTGCCCGTGCGGGCGCACCCATCTGCGCGCCGTCGGCTCGTTCGCCGGCCGCGCCGACGATCTGATCAATCTGCGCGGCATCAAAATGTTTCCGGGCCAGATCGAGCACGCCGTGCGCTCGGTCGCCGGCATCGGCGACGAGTTCGAGATCGTGCTCGCCACCAACGCCGACGGCCTCGACGTGATGACGGTGCGGGTCGAGCATCATGCCGGCGACGAGGTTGCCGCGGCGGTGGCGGAAGAAATCCGCAGCCGCTGCGAGGTGCGCTCCGCTGTGGAAGTGCTGACCCCCGGCACCTTGCCGCGCACCGAGTTCAAGGCGGCGCGGGTGAAGGATCGGCGCGGCAAATCCTGAAAGTATCTGTTGGGCTAACTTGTACTACGCGACGGACAAAAGAACGTTCCCTCCACTTCCACGATGTCGTCCTGGTTGAGGCGGCTGACTTCGACGATGGTGCGCGGCGGATAGGGTCGTCCGCCCCAAAACTCCTCCTGGATTTTATTCACCAGCGGCCGATGGCGGTCCATGTCGGTGACGTAGACCACGAGCCGCACCGCGTCGCGCAAGCTGCCACCGGCCGCCGCCGCGACGGTCTTCATATTCAGAAAAGCTTGGCGGATGCGAGCCTCGTCGCCGTCGATCGGCTTGTTGGTCGCCGGATCGATGCCGCGCATCCCGGCGACAAACACGAAATCGCTGGCGCGCACGCCGAGGCTCCATGGGCCGGTCGGTTTGATGGCGCCGGGCGGCGAGAGAAATTCGATGTCATCGAGCGGCATTGACTGAACCCTTAGGCAATCGAACGATCGGCGTGGCATCATACAGCAGGCATTTCGGGCCGTGCTCGCCCTTGCCCCACGCCGCCCCGCTTCGCTATTCTGTGCCAAGCGCGGGCGTAGTTCAGTGGTAGAACATCAGCTTCCCAAGCTGAGTGTCGTGGGTTCGATTCCCATCGCCCGCTCCAGCCTTCGCTGCTTCGCAGCTTCGGCTGGCAGGCCAGCCCAAGTCCAGCAAGGTTGCCCGCCGTAGCGTGTTTCAGGCTATTGTGGCCGCAAAGGTCGCGGCGGATTGCGGGGGAAACAGTTGGAACAGTCGGCCGCGGTCGAAGTCGCCAAGCACACGTTGATGTCCGGCGGGCTTATCCTCGCCGTCGGCACCGTGACCGGATTGGTGGCGCAGCGGGTGAAAATTCCCGACGTCGCGTTATTCCTTCTGGTCGGGATGTTGATCGGGCCGGCGGCGCTGGGCCTGATCGACATCAAGGCCGATTCCGCCTTGTACCAGATCCTGCTTTTGTTCGGCGCCAGCTACATTTTGTTCGATGGCGGTGCGTCGCTGCGCTTCCATGTGATGAAGCAGGTTTGGATCACGATCGTCGTCATCGCCACGGTCGGCGTGGTGATCACGGCGGCGATCACCACCACGGCTGCGCATTTGGTTCTGGGCGTGCCGTGGATCGTGGCGGCGCTGCTGGGCGCGACGCTGGCGTCGACCGATCCGGCGACCCTGGTGCCGATTTTCCGCCAGGTCCACGTTCGCGATCGCGTCGCCCAAATGGTGATGAGCGAGTCCGCCTTCAATGACGCGACGGGGGCGATCGTCACCTTTGGCGTGCTGACGGTGGCGATGGGGACCGGCGAATTCTCGCTGAGCTGGTCGCTGGTCGAGTTGTTGAAGGAAGCCGCCATCGGCATCGTTGCCGGCGTCGGGCTCGGCTATCTGGCCGCGTTGCTCATCGCCCACGAGCGGTGGGGCTTCTTCATGGAATATGCGCCGGTGGTGACGATCATGGCGGTGATCGGCGCCTATTTCGCGGCCGACGGTTTGCAGGCGAGCGGCTTCATGGCGGTGTTCGTGTTCGGCATCATGCTGGGCAACAAGGACACCCTGGGCTTCAAAATGGCCAAGGGGGAAACGCAAAAACTCGATCAATATGTCGAAACCACCGCATTCATCATGCGCCTGTTCATCTTCATCCTGCTCGGCGGCCAAGTCGATTTCGGCCTCATGAACCAGTATTTGCTGGGCGGCATCGTCGTCGTCGCCATCTTTATGCTCTTGGCGCGGCCAGTGACGGTGTTCGTGTGCGCGCTGCCGGACCGGCGGGCGCGCTGGAGTTTCAACGAAATGCTGTTCATGTGCTGGACGCGGGAAACCGGGGTCATTCCCGCGGCGCTCGCCGGCATTTTGCTCGGGGTCAAGGCGCCCGGCGCGCCAATGATCGCGTCCGTGACTTTCATTGCCATCCTGATGACGATCCTGATCCAGGCGCCGACGACGCGATGGCTGGCGGGCAGGCTGGGCCTGCTGGAAAAGGGACATCGGCACTGACGGGCTGCCCGCGGGGCCTGGAAAGTCGCTTATTTGCCGCTCCTAACAGGCGGCATTTATTGACGGCATGCGGCGCTGCGTCTCGGCAAACGCGCTTCCCGGAAGGCATTTAGACCTTTAAGATCGCCGACAAGGCCAATCTGATGACCTCGTGGGATTGTCACGATGGTTATTTCAGCACAGCCATGAGGGAGGGAATACATCATGAAACGTCGTGAATTCTTGAAAGTTGCCGGTGTGGGCGCCGCGAGTACCGCGATTGCCGCGCCCGCCATCGCCCAGTCGATGCCGGAACTGAAGTGGCGCATGACCACGAGCTGGCCGAAGTCGCTCGATACGCTGTTCGGCGCCTGCTTGACCTTCGCGAAATTTGTTTCCGACGCGACCGACGGCAAATTCCAAGTCCAGGTATTCGCCGGCGGCGAAATCGTGCCGCCGCTGCAAGCGCTCGACGCCGTTCAGAACGGCACGGTCGAGATGGGTCACAGCGCGCAATATTATTATATCGGCAAGGATCCGACCTGGGCGTTGTTTTGCGCGCATCCGTTCGGGATGAATTCCCGTCAGCAAAACGCCTGGTACTACGACGGCGACGGCCAAAAGCTGATCGATGAATTCGGCGCCACCTTCAATACCAAATGCCTGCTGATGGGCAACACCGGCACGCAGATGGGCGGCTGGTTCCGCAAAGAGATCAATACCGTCGAGGACCTCAACGGTCTGAAAATGCGCATCGGCGGCTGGGGCGGCAAGACGCTGGCCAAATTGGGCGCGGTGCCGCAGCAGCTTGGCGGCGGCGATATCTACCCGGCGCTGGAAAAGGGCACCATCGACGCGGCCGAGTGGGTCGGTCCCTACGACGATGAAAAACTCGGCTTCTACAAGATCGCAAAATTTTATTACTATCCCGGCTGGTGGGAAGGCGGCACGACGAACCACTTGCTGATCAACCTGCCCAAGTGGAACGAGCTGCCGAACAATTACAAAGCGATCGTGCAGGCCGCCGCCGGTTACGCCAACGTCGAAGAGCAGGCGCGTTACGATGCCCGCAATCCGCAGGCTTTGAAACGCCTGGTCGCCAACGGCGTGCAATTGCGCCCGTTCAGCCAACCGATCATGGAAGCATGTTTGAAGGCGACCAATGAGGTCAATGCTGAAGAATCGGCCAAGAATCCCAATTACAAGAAGGTGCTGGCTTCGATCGACACCTTCCGCAACGATGAACTTCTGTGGTGGCAGGTCGCCGAATACTCCTACGAGACCTTCATGATCCGTAATCGTCCGAAGAGCTGAAGCAAAAGCCTGCGGCGCTAACGGGGCTGGCCAGGTGCCAGCCCCGTTTCATTATTTGCCCGGCGCGATATCGGGCGGCAGCTCGATCGGCGGCAGCATTTGCTCGAAGCGCTTTTCAAGGTCGCGGTCTGAAATGGGGGGCGGCTTGCGGCTGCGATCGGCGGCCGTTTCTCCGACATGGGTGAGCTGGGGCAAGAGCAGCACCGCGAGCAGCAGCGCGGCCTGCGCCAACAGATACGGCAAGAGCGACCGCAGCAGCGCCGGAAACGGGATAGGCTGCCTGAGAACGGTGCGCGTCATCATCACTGCGTAGCCGATCAGGGGATTGAGGAAGCTCGCTTGCAAAGCGAGCAACACCAGAACGGCAATCCAGCGCGCATCCGCCACCCGGACGAGAAGCGGCGGAATGACGATCGGCACGACGACGAAGATGATCTCGAACGCGTCGAGCACCAGCGCGCTCAGCCCGATGGCGGCAAGCACGATGAGGGTCGCGGCGAGCGTGCCGCCGGGGATGGCGGCGATCCAGTCGGCGACGAGCTGATCGGTGCCGAGGATGCGCAAAACCAGCGTCAACGTGGTGGCGGCAACCAGCAGGAAGAACAGCGCCCCGGTCAGGGTCAGCACCTCGCGCAAGACGTCGTTGAGGACGGCAAGCGGCAATCGCCCGCTTACGAGGCCGGCGACCAGGAGCGTGAAGCCGCCCATCGCCGCGGCCTCGACGGCATAAAAATATCCGGCAGCCACGCCGCCGAGCAGGATCAATATCGCCAGCACGGTCACGGCCGCCAATACCGCCTGCTGTACGGTCGGGCGCGCTACGGCACTCGGCGCCGCGGTTACGCCCGGCTCGCGCCACCGATTGAACCACCAGCCGAGCAGGAGGCAGGCGGCGAGATAAAGGCCGGCGGGCACCAGCGCGCCGTGAAACACGTCTTGGGTATTGATCACCCGGTCTTCCCGGCCGGTCATGGTCACCGCAATGGTGTGCGCGTTCAGCATGGCATCGCCGAGAAGGATCAGCACCAGCGACGGCGGCACGACGACGCCGAGCGTGCTCGCCACGGTGATGATTGCGGCGCGGCGCGGCAGCGCAATGCCCGAGGCCGCGAGCCGCGGTTCGGCAACGCGCGACAGAGCGAGCACGCTGGCGCCGACGGAACCGTTCATCGGCCCGAGCAAGGCACCGAGCACGAATCCCGAGACCACCGGAGCCGCCGGTCCCGGAATAATGGCGAGACAGCACCGATAGAGCGCGTCGGCGAGCGGCAGCCGGTTGATCAGCGCCCCCATCAGAACATAGAGCGGAATGGCCTGGAGCAGGTCATTCTCGAGCAGATTGATCAGACGTTCGGGCAGGACGCCGAGCAGCTGAACTGGCGCGGCGCCGCTGATGCCGCCTATGGCGACGCCGAAACAAGCGGTCGCCAGCAACACCACGGCCGCCGGAATGCCGGTGAAGACGACACCGAGGCCGGCCAGCAGCAACAGCCCCAAGCCCAGCCAAGGCATCACGACGGTCATCGTGGATGCGGCGCCGGCCGGAACAGTTCGATCACGCCCTCGGCCAGGACCAAGAGCGCCAAGAGCAACAACGCCAGTTTGATGATGAAATAGCCGGGGTTGTTGGTGTCGGCAAAACGCTCGAGCAACAGCGCCGAATTGCGCACGATGCTCCAGCTCGTGACCAGCACGATGATCGACCACGGAATGAGGCCGAACAGCGCGCCGGCGCGTGCCAGCCATTGCCGCGTCGCATCCGAATAATTTCGCGATATCGTATCTGCAGCAAGGTGCATTTTGGCGCGCGTCGCGGCGGTGATGGCGGCTGCGACATAGATGGCGAACAGCCATTGTCCGAGGTCGTTTGCTTCGCGCGAATAAAGACCGACGAGGGTGCGCAGCGGCCATTGCAGGAACAACAAAGTCACGACCGGCAGCGCCAGCCATTTGGCGGCGGCCAGGACGAATTCAACGAAATGGTCGAGCAAGCGCAACATGCCGCCGGCGCCGGTCTTTTCAGGGTTCGCCGGATGACCGGCAAATCAGCGGAATATTCCGCGGTTTCCGAACCGCCTACAAGACCGGCCCGGTGTCGCGAACGGCGCTATTTGAAACTCGGAGGCTGGCTGAGATCGAGCGGCGGCAAGTCGATCTGCGGAATATTGATCTGCACCTTGTTGGGATCGACGGTCGACAGCCCGGACTTGTAGTGCGTGACCATGCCGGGGAACATGATCACCGAGATCACCATGATCAGCTGGATCACGACGAACGGCACCGCGCCCCAATAAATCTGTCCGGTCGTCACCCCGGGCGTGAGCTTGCCGGTGACCCGATCGAGGAAGCTGTCGCGCGGCGCCACGGAGCGCAGATAGAACAGCGCGAAGCCGAACGGCGGATGCATGAACGAGGTCTGCATGTTGACGCCGAGAATGACGCCGAACCAGATCAGATCGATGCCGAGATGCTCGGCGGCGGGACCGAGCAGCGGTATGACGATGAAGGCCAATTCGAAATAATCGAGAAAGAACGCCAGCACGAAAACGAAGGCGTTGACGAACAGCAAAAACCCGATCTGCCCGCCGGGCAGCGAGGTGAGCAGGCTTTCGACCCAGACGTGGCCGCTGACGCCGTAAAAAGTCAGCGAGAACACCCGCGCGCCGAGCAGGATGAAGACGACGAACGAGGCCAATTTCGCCGTCTGCTCCGTCGCCTGGCGCACCAGGTCCCAGGTCAGGCGGCGCTTGAGCGCGCCGAGAATGAGCGCGCCGCTGGCGCCCATGGCACCGCCCTCCGTCGGGGTGGCGACGCCGATGAAAATCGTGCCGAGCACCAGGAAGATCAGGAACAGCGGCGGCACCATGACGAACGTGGTCTGCTGCGCCATGCGCGACAGGAAGCGATAGCCGGTCTGGCGGTGCACGATCCAGTTCACGACGGCCACGGCGAACGCGAACAGGATGCCAAAGAACATGCACAGCACGACGAAGTCGGCGCCATGGGTCTCGGAATGGCGCATCATGAGCCAGCCGAACACGGCGCTGGCGATCGCCAGGATCAGCAGCGACCACAGCCCGCGGCTGTTGTCGTCCTCGCGAAAGCCTACGGCCTCCGCCGGCAAGCCCGGCGTCGCCTTCGGGAACGCGATCGACATGATGAAGGTGTAGAGCGCATACATTCCGGCCAGCGCAATGCCGGGAATGAACGCGCCCTCGTACATGTCGCCGACCGATTTACCCAGCTGATCGGCCATTACGATCAGGACCAGCGATGGCGGAATGATCTGCGCCAGCGTGCCCGATGCGGCGATCACGCCGGCGGCGAAGCGCCGGTCGTAGCCGTAGCGCAGCATGATCGGCAGCGAGATCAGCCCCATCGAAATGACGGAGGCGGCGACGACGCCGGTGGTGGCGGCCAACAGCGCGCCGACGAAGATCACCGCATAGGACAGGCCGCCGCGGATCGAGCCGAACAACTGCCCGATGGTGTCGAGCAGGTCTTCGGCCATTCCGGAACGCTCGAGCACCAGCCCCATGAAGGTGAAGAACGGTATCGCGAGCAACGTGTCATTACTCATCACGCCATAGACGCGCTCCGGCAGCGCCTGCAGGAAATCCGGCTGGAATTGGCCAAGGCCGATGCCGAGCAAGGCGTAAGACAGGCCGACAAACGCCAGCGAAAACGCCGCCGGATAGCCGAGCAACAACACGATCACCAGCGAGCCGAACATGATCGGCGCCAGATTGTGGATGAGAAACGCTTCCATTGCCCCTCAGGATCCCGCCGGCGCTTCAGTGTTTCTCGATGGCCTCGACGATGTGCTCGACTTCGGCTTCGAGCGCGTTGATCTGCGACTCATGCAGATCGGGAATCATACCGCGCATGATGGCGACGCGCTTGATGATCTCGGAAACGGCTTGCACCAACAGCAGCGCAAATCCGATCATGATCAGCGATTTTGCCGGCCACTGGGGCAGCCCGCCGGCGTTGCCGGATTGCTCGTTGATCTCGACGGAAGCGAGGAAGAATGGAATGCCGGTCACGATCATGATGATGCAGAGTGGCAGCAGGAAAAACGTCTGACCAATCAGCTCGATCGCATCACGAAGCCAGCGCGGCAGCTGATTGTTGACGATATCGATGCGGATATGCTCGTTCTTCAGCAACGTCCACGGCGCGCATAACAGAAACACGGCGCTGAACAGGATCCACTGCAATTCGAGCCAGGAATTCGAGGAGACGTCGAAGACTTTGCGTACCGTCGCATTGCCGGCGGACACCACGACGGCGAGCAGGATCAGCCAGGAAACCCAGCGGCCGATCTGTGTGTTGATCGCGTCGATGACGCCGCTCAGCTTGAGAAGCGCGCGCACCCCAATTCCCCGTTCCCCTCGGCGCCCAAGTCGTCAGTACCCCAAGTCGTCAGTACCCCAAGTCGTCAGTACCCCAAGTCGTCAGTACCCCAAGTCGTCAGTACCCCAAGTCGTCAGTACCCAGGACATCGCCCCAAAAATCGAGACCGCTGCACCGGCGGCCAGGACTACGGCCACCTTAACAGGGATTGTGCAGTCCAGGTCAAGCGCCGGCCGCCGCCGGAGACCGTGGGGCCGGAGCCGTTTGACGAGGTCGCGGCGACTGATGGTCGCGCCCGACCGCTGTAGCGGGCAGGCCCGGAAAATCTGGCGCAACGCCGGAGCCCGCGCTATTCTGGTGGGCAAGAGCCTCAAATGGCTCGCGCAAAGACAGACGACGGGTGGAAACAATGGATGAGAAAGCTCACGAGCACTCCAGCTGGAGCTGGTGGTACCTGCTTCTGATCGTTCAATTCGTCGCCGTGCTGTGGCCGCCGTTTTACAACGCAGTCGAGCCGGCTTGGGCGGGCATCCCGTTCTTCTACTGGTATCAGATGCTCTGGGTGATCATCGCGGCGGTGCTGACCGCGATCGTCTATTTCGCGACCGAGAAGAACTAGCTAGCTTCGCAAATGCGTCGTCGGGTAACGTTGTCCCGCCAAGTCGCGGGGATACAAGGCAATAAAAATAAAAACGAAAAATTGGGAGGCACGCCGTGCAGGACGTGAACTGGACTGCCCTGATCGTCTTCATAGTGCTGTTCGGCTTCATCACATGGCTGGGTTTCGCCGCCGCGCAGTGGCGCAAAGGCGATCTCGACCTGCTGCACGAATGGGGCCTGGGCGGCCGGCGCTTCGGCACCATCGTCACCTGGTTCCTGGTCGGCGGCGACCTCTACACCGCCTACACCTTCATCGCCGTTCCGGCGCTCGCCTTCGGCGCCGGCGCCATCGCGTTCTTCGCGGTGCCGTACACGATCATGATCTATCCGATCCTGTTCCTGGTTTTCCCGCGGCTTTGGCATGTCTGCCACAAGCACAATTACATCACGCCGGCCGATTTCGTCCGCGGCCGCTTCGGCAATCGCTGGCTGGCGCTGGCGGTCACC
>Ga0210398_10006846_pt1 | contig 10414 bp, 6 predicted proteins | sample IncBWC4OmetaG_FD_161047 | JGI IMG/M metagenome (GOLD analysis project Ga0210398, IMG submission 161047) | Forest soil microbial communities from Barre Woods Harvard Forest LTER site, Petersham, Massachusetts, United States - Inc-BW-C-4-O | ecosystem: Environmental > Terrestrial > Soil >... | reverse complement strand
CGATATCCTGCCTTCGGTCGGTCCCATAGCCTGGTGGCGAATGTTTTGGATAGGCCTGCTGGCTGAAGCGCTTTTGAAATTCGCCCTGGTGGGCGAGATATTCGGCCACGTATTTGGTCTCTATTCCTCGGTCGCGAAGCTCGGCAAACTGCTGATCAGCGGGGTCGGAGCGGTTCTTGTACTGCTCGCTGCCGTGGTGGCCGCATACACACCGAAGGACAGTATTCATTGGATGATCGCTGGCGGTCATGTCCTGGAACAGACGATATACATCGTCGAGTGCGGACTGATTCTGTTCCTCTTTGCGCTGGTGGCGTATTTCAAACTAACCTGGAGCCGTTCCTCTTTCGGTATCGCACTGGGTTTGGGTATCTCGGCTTGCGTGCATCTGGCGACTTGGGCGCTTGCGGCCAATGGAAATTTTTCAGCGCAATATCGGACTCTGCTCGATTTCGTTCATATGGCCGCCTATCACGTTTGCGTTCTGATCTGGTTCTACTACATCCTCGGACCCCAGAAGAGCACCACAAAGTCTCCAGTCACTATGCCCGAGCACAATCTCGAGCTCTGGAACCGAGAACTGGAGCGCTTGTTGCAACCATGAATCTAGCCATTGTTCTGGTCTTCGCTGCCTTAATTGCTCTCGGCATTATTGTCCGCCTGGCCATATCCCGGAGCTTGCCGGCCAAGCTGAACCCGTCGCTGGCGACAACCATCCGGCCTATCGACGTGGAAGCATTCCGCAATCTGATCAATCCCGCCGAGGACGATTACCTGCGCCGCCGACTGCCGCCGACAGAGTTCCGCTCGGTTCGTCGGGCGCGACTACGCGCCCTTGCCGCCTATGTGCAAGTCGCGGCAATAAATGCCTCCGTACTGGTGCGCGTGGGAGAATCCGCTTTGGCCAGCGGCAACCCGCAGTTTACCGAAAGCGCACACCGGCTGGTGAATGACGCCCTGATGCTTCGTCGCAATACCACGTTGGCCTTAGCACGAATTTATCTCGCCTTGGCGTGGCCCAACTCCGGAGTTGCTGCGCTGCGTGTGGTCGATCGCTACGAGCGGTTGAGCGGCTCGGCGATGCTGCTCGGGAGACTGCAGAATCCAGCGGCGACGGTTCGTCTTTCTCCCCGCTAATATGACATCCGTCACGGACCTGGCGCTGCCGTTTGTGAGCTTCTCCGCCTCGGCATCACTGTGCCTAAGAAAGGCTCCCGGGGTTACTGGCGCACTACCTTGGATCATTCTTGCCTTGTTTTCGTCACCGGTTCTGGTGTAAAAACCAGCGGGACCTGTCAACCCAAGAAAATTTTGTGCTTCACTTCCGGCCACCCGCCGGTGAGGTTGTTTCTGCCGGCACCTCGTTGTGTCGAAGTCAAGGAAGAGTTTATGACCCGCATCCGCGTGATTCGAAGTGTGAAAAATTTCTCTCCTTCAATGTGCCTCCTGTTGCTTTCTTGTCTGGCATTCGGCCAGGGCGGCGTTGCTACCGGTGACTTGCACGTCACTGTGAAGGATGCCAAGGGCGGCCTGGTGACGAATGCGACCGTCATCGTAAGCGACCCTGAAAAGGGCGTGGCACGCACCGCTACGGGCGACGGCCAGGGAGGCTACAGTGCCCGACAGCTGTCCCCGGCGGTTTATACGGTTAGTGTGGAAGCGGGGGGATTCGGCAAGGTGGAAGCGAAGGACGTCACGATCACCGTGGGAGGCACGCAGGAGTTTCCGGTGACGCTCGCGGTGGCTACGGGGAAAGAGGTGGTAGAGGTTAGTTCGCAAGCGGAGTTAGTGGAGACGTCGCGTACTTCGACGACCGATACGATCGGGCAGCGACGCATCGACAATCTGCCGATCAACGGCCGCAACTACATTAACTTCACCTTGACCGACTCTCAGGTGGTGCGCGACAACGCACCCAACACGGGAGCGGCACCGACTTCCGGGCTCAACATGAGCGGCCAGCGAGCGCGCGCCAATCTCGTGAACGTGGACGGTGCGGACGCTACCGACAACGCTACGAACGGGGTTCGCTCCACGGTCTCCCAAGAAGATGTGCAGGAGTTTCAGATCATCACCAACAATTACGCTGCCGAATATGGTCGCGCTTCGGGCGGAGTGGTCAACATTATTACTCGGTCCGGTTCAAATGATTTCCACGGCGACCTGTTTGGCTATTTGCGCAACCGCAATTTTCAAGCCGTAAACCCGTTCAGCACGGTTCCGAATCCAGCTTATACGCGGGTGCAAGCGGGCGCAGCATTCGGCGGACCGATCAAGAAGGATAAAACGTATTTTTATTTCTCCTACGAAGTCACCCGTCGCCACGAGACAGGTTTCTCCGACATCGGGGCCAACAACTTCGGGCTGGTGCCCTTTGATACGTCAACCACGGCGGGAGGAGCGGAGCCGCTGCCCTTGGGAATTATTCAAGTCACGCCGCAACAAGCAGCCTTCCTGGGCCCCGGACTGGCTCAGTTGGCACAACAGGATCCAGCTTTTTTCGGGTTGTTGGCGCCTACCGCTATACCGCAGTATGAGACGCTGGTGGGCGCGTCCTCCGGTCAGGCAACTCAAGGAGTTTGGCCGGCAGGACTCGTACAGGGCATCAGCCGAGGCCAGTTGACGAACTGGGCAGGCTTTCCCACCTCCTGCCTGCCGCCGGGACCGTGTGCCCCGGTGCCTGCTTCCTATCAGACGCTGAACTCACAAATTGGAAACTTTCCGGTGTTTGAGGGGACAAGTCTTTACTCCCTGCGCATCGATCACAACCTCAACCGCAACAATCGCCTGACGCTGCGGGCGAACGTCAGCCCCAGCACGGTGACTGGAATCGAGGTCAGCGGACAGGATCAGCCCTTCGGACAGAACGCATACTCGCGAACCTCAGAACAAACCTATCGTGACGTGGCTGGAGTGGCCGAGGACACCTGGACAATCGGCGCGAACCGGGTGAACGAATTCCGCTTCCAATATGCCCGCCGTGGACTGTCTTATTTCTACAACACGGCCATCCCCGGTGGAGCCGATCCAGCGGTCGACATTCCCGGCTATGCCTACTTCGGCCGCGAACCCTACTCCTACATTCAACGCGTGGAACAACGCTACCAGTTCACGGACAATTTCTCCTGGACGATTGGCCGTCACGGCACAAAGTTCGGAGTAGATTTCAACTACATTCCAACTACCGCCTCTTTTACCGTGAACTATGGCGGCGTGTATGACATCGGCTCGTTCAGCGCTACCAGCCTCGGGTTCCCTTCTGACCCAGCCAATAATTTTTCCTTTCCCAATCTGTCGCCAGTCGAGGCCTATGGGGCGGGATTGCCGGGAGACTTCATTCAGGGAATCGGAAATCCGCACGACTCTTTCCCGAACAAGCCGTTGGGCGTCTTCTGGCAGGATTCGTGGCGCGTCAGCCCAACCTTGACTTTGAACTATGGGGTGCGTTACGACATCGAGTTTCCGCCGCAGTTCAAGCCTCCGACCCCACTCGCTTTAGCGGGTTACCGGTATCTCGGGTTGCAGAAAGGAATTCAGACCGATACCAACAACCTGGCGCCGCGCATTGGCATGGCGTGGGATCCGAAGGGCGATGGCAAGACGGTGGTCCGCGCATCCTACGGAATGTTTTACGACCATCCGCTGCTGGGACTCTACTTTCTGGGCGACGCCTCCGATGGGTCGACCAGCGGGCAATTGGTTTTTGCCGGCACCGGACTCTGCGCCGGTGCGGGAAGCCCGGCGAATCTGAATGCGATCCCGATTTTCCAGGGTCTGCTGAACCAGCCGCAATGCGCGCCTTCACTTGCTCCAACGGCGAATGCCAACTTGGGCTACCTTCCCAATCAGCAACAGTTCAATTCGTTTCTACCGAACTCCGAATTCCTCAACCAGAGCTACCTGAACCCTGCGACTTTTCTGCCGCTTGCCTTCCAGCCGTTCGGATATCCGCAGGGCAAGAATTTTGTGTATGCCTACGCGCAGCAGGCCAACTTCAGTATCGAGCGCGATCTGGGCGGCGGCTTTGCGTTCAACCTGGCTTACAACTTCAATGGCGGACGCCATATCAACCGGCCCATCAATGCCAACGCCATTCGGGGCGATCTGATGATCTCCAACTTCGAGGCGGCCACGGCGGCAGCTGTCGGGGCGGGCCAAACTCCTCCCGCCAGTCCCTTCACTGTAAGCGGCTGCGGAGCCAGTCCCGCGGGCACGCCGTATGTGGACTCCTCGCTGATGAATTTCTTCCGTCCCTCGGGCTTGAATCCTTCGATTGCAGGGGCATATCTGGCCAGCGGGGGCGGCGCCTGCGTGACCCTGGCGCAAACCATTTTGCAAGGCTTGGCCAGTCAGGGCTTCAATGCCAGCTGCGATCCGGCGACTCTCGCCGGCTGCATCCCGTTCAGCGACATGGACGCCAACTACTCGAACGGTAGCTCCGTCTATCACGGACTCAGCGCGAATTTGAGAAAGCGCTTTACCGAGCACTACGAGTTTCTGGGTTCCTACACCTGGTCGCACGCGATTGACGATTCTACGGACTTACAGGCCACGCTCACGCCGCAGGACAGCTACTATCCCGCCCTGGACCGTTCCACCTCGCTGTTTGATCAGCGCCATCGCTTCGTGTTCAGCGGCGTCTACCAGTCGGGCAAAGTCGGCGGCAACGGGTTTGGCAGCAAGTTCTTGAGCAACTGGACCCTCGCACCCTTGATCGAGTTCGGATCGGGAAGGCCTTTCAACATCATTACGGGGAACGACGACAACTTGCAGTTGTCTTCCTTGACCGGAAGGCCAAACACCTTCGTCAGCCCGGCATGCACCGCGCTCGGGTTCCCGGCGGTGACCTCGAAGTATTCGCCCACTGGAGTTTTCCAGGAGCCATGCCCCGCCGAGTTCAACGGAACCCTGCTTTCGCTCGACGGCAATTTCGGGCGCAACGCCGCGGTTCAGCCGTGGACAGTCTTCAACGATATTCGGTTCTCGAAGCGAATCTACTTTAACGAGCGCTTCAACCTGGAGCTGATTGCCGACATGTTCAATATCGCCAACCGGAACAATACGGCTGCCGTCAGTCCGCTCTTCACCAATGCCGGGCAGGCGACCGCGGCTTATGATCCACGGCAATTTCAGTTCGCCATGAAGTTCTATTGGTAGGTTTCTCGGCGACCGGCAGAGGTTCGGGCCAGGGGGTAAAAAGCGGCTCCCACAGAGCGCCCGCCTGGCCAAAGCCCGAGAACCGCAGCCCGGTGGTACACTTTCCCTTTTACCCATCCTTGGCGCTTGCCCGGAGTTCGTTTCATTCATGCCTCAGCCCTATACGCCCACGGTGCGGACCCGTGTGGTCCGCGAAGCGGATCGCGCGGTCTATGATCGCGAAGCCGCGTATCGCATTCTCGACGAAGGATTTCTGTGCCACGTCGGTTTCGTCATCGATGGCCAGCCCTGGGTGATCCCCACGTCTTACGGACGTGAGGGCGACAACCTGTACATTCACGGCTCGGCCGCCAGCCGCATGTTGCGGCAGATGAAAGACGGGGTCGCGGTTTGTGTGACGGTTACATTGCTCGACGGACTCGTGCTCGCGCGGTCCATTTTTAATCACTCCATGAATTACCGCTCGCTGGTGATTCTCGGGAAAGCGACGCTGGTGGACGATCCAGCGGAGAAGATCGAAGCTTTACGCCGTCTTTCGGAGCACATTATTCCGGGCCGCTGGGCGGATTCCCGCCAGCCAAATGAGCGGGAACTGAAGGCGACATCCGTGCTGCGGCTGCCGATCGAGGAATTTTCGGCCAAGGTCCGGACTGGGCCAGTCGTCGACGACGAAGAGGATTACTCGTTTGCGGTCTGGGCGGGAGTCGTGCCGCTAACGATGGTGGCGGGTGCTCCGATTGACGATTCGCGTCTTCTCGACGGATGGCGAGCGCCGGAGTACGCGCGTAATTACACTCGCGGCAGGTGAGTCATTCGGCACCTCGACCGCCGAGACCAGATCGCCGCACCGGAGTGCACGGCCGAGCTTCCCTCGGTTCGACGAGCCAGGGCGGCTGTCCCTACATTTTGAGACCGGTCGAACTTCACGGCATCAGCAGCAGCTTTCCCGTCGTCTTACGGCTTTCGAGGTCCCGATGGGCGTGCGGCGCGTCGGCCAGCGGGTAGGTGTACTCGATGCGAAGCCTGAGCTTGCCTGACGCCAACATGTCAAACACCGCGCCGGAGCGCGCCACCAATTCTTCGCGGGTAGCGATGTAGTGGCCCAGCGAGGGCCTGGTCAAAAACAGCGATCCCTTATGAGTGAGAATGATCGGATCGAATGGGGCTACGGCTCCGCTCGAACCTCCGAAGAGCGCCATCATTCCGCGGGGCCGAAGGAGATTGAGGCCTTTCTCGAACGTGGTCTTGCCCACCGAATCGTAGATTACATCCACGCCTTTTCCGCCGGTGAGGCGCTTGGTCTCAGCCTCGAAATCGACTTGCGTATAGAGGATGACTTCGTGGGCACCAGCGGCGCGGGCCAGCTTAGCCTTCTCCTCGGTGGAAACGGTGGCAATCACGCGCGCGCCAATATTGTGAGCCATCTGCACCAGGAGCAGGCCCACGCCCCCGGCTCCGGCTTGAACCAGTGCCGTTTCACCCTGCTTGAGCGGATACGTATCATGCGACAGATAGTGAGCCGTCATCCCCTGGAGCATGACGGCTGCCGCTTCGCGGTCGCTGACGGCCGGGGGAGTCGGGACCAACCGCTCAGCCGGAATTGCAGCATATTCCGCATACGAGCCTTGCAGCCCGCTCCAAGCCACGCGGTCTCCCGCTTTCACAGTTTTCACCTCGGGGCCGACGGCGGTCACAACCCCCGCGCCCTCCTGGCCAGGAATGAACGGCAGCGCAGTCTGGTAGCGGCCTTCGCGAAAATAGACATCGATAAAGTTCACGCCCGAAGCAGTGAGCTTCACGACGGCTTCGTTCAGTTTCGGCTCCGGGACCGGCAATTCGACCAGTTCCATAGCTTCCGGTCCACCAATTTGTTTGACTTGAATGGCTTTCATGTGTGACTTGGATTCTCTCCCTGAACGAAAGATTCCGCCTGCGAAGCCGGAGCTGCCAGTGCCAACGAAGATATTACGCTCTGCTACACTGGCACCTTCCTCCGAAGGAGCCCTTCGTCATGGCCGAAAAGAAGCCTCAAAATTTGGCGAACCATGCCAAGTTGGATCCGCTGTTTCACTTTATCGTACTGCCGGTTTTCGCCCTCGCCGCCCTTGGTGGCACCGTGCACTTCCTTCGGCATCCCAGCTATCACTCGGCTTCATTCTTTGTGATCTCGGTGGCTGCGGCAATTGCGGCGCTAAAGATTCGCGTGTACTCACTGAAGTTGCAGGACCGCATCATTCGCCTGGAAGAGAGGCTGCGGCTTGCCAGCCTGTGCTCCGAGCCCCTCGGTTTTCGAATTCCGGAATTGACCGAAGACCAACTCATTGGGCTGCGCTTCGCCTCAGACGCGGAACTACAGACATTGGCTGAGCGGGCGATTAACGAGAAGCTTTCGCGGGCGGACATCAAGAAGGCGATTCAGACCTGGCGACCAGATTACGGGCGGGTTTGAGCTCGCTGCGGCCTAGGGAACAGGGGGGCCTATCGCCCTGATGGATCATCCCTTGAAACCTTTTGCCCCACTTCCGCCGTCTGACTAAAGAGCGGGAGGTAACCATCTGCGGCAGTGCCGAAGGTAACCGAGGCACTTCCTTTTCGGCGTTGACCCGGGGCCGACCGCGCGGTACGATTTTTGGTAGAATTCACCGGACTTTAACAACGGGGGCAATTCGTATCTCATTCAAAAATATGCGAGTTGCAAAAGTCCAAATGCGGGTGGCGGTGCTCGCGGTGCTGGCCATAGCGGGTTCGTCCTGCCAGACTGCGCAAAAGCCGGTGGTCATGGCAGCTCCCCCGACACCGCCGGCGCTGACCGCCAAAGCGTCCGAGGCTCGCCAAACTCTGCCTGCGGCGCCGCCGGTCGAAACCGAAGGCCAGCCCGTTCCGGCAGCCGGAGCAAAAGCCGACTCTACAGTCCCGAAGCCAGCATCCGATCAGGTCGACGAGCTGCTCGCGAGCGTCGAGCAAGAGTATCAGGCGGGATTGGCGAACTACCAGGCGGGCAGCATCGATCGCGCCAAACAGAATTTCGATCATGCTTTCAACGCACTGCTCGAGAGCAAGCTGGACATTCGCTCCGACGATCGTCTGCAAAAGGAATTCGATCGCATCACCGAAGGAGTCAATCATCTCAATCTGGGGGACCTGGCTTCCGACTCCGAGGCGCAGACTTCCGAGCCCGCGCCGATCGATGAGACCAACGGCATCACGCCTTCCGCCGAACCCGGAGTGAGGGCAAAAGCTCTGGCTGAAATCAAGTCGACGCACTCCGATCTGCCGTTGATGATGACGGATCAGGTGGCAGGCTATATCAGCTACTTCTCCAATCGTGGCCGGGGCACCTTCGAGCGCGCCTTCGCACGCTCGGGCCGCTACCACGAGATGATGGAGCGAATCCTCAAGCAAGAAGGCGTCCCGCAGGATCTGATCTATCTCGCGCAGGCCGAGTCCGGTTTCCAGCCGACCGCAGTTTCGCGCGCTGGCGCCCGCGGCATATGGCAGTTCATGGGAAGCCGAGCCCGCGGTTACGGACTGCAGCACAGTATGTGGGTGGACGATCGTCAGGATCCGGAGAAATCCACGCGCGCCGCCGCACGCCACCTGCGGGATTTATATGGCCAGTTCGGCGACTGGTACCTCGCTATGGCCGCCTATAACTCGGGGCCAGGAACGGTGCAGGCCGCGGTTAAGCGCACCGGCTACGCTGATTTCTGGGAACTTTACCGCCGCAACGTTCTGCCCAAGGAAACGCGAAACTACGTTCCCATCATCTTGGCCGTGACCATCATGACCAAGAATTTATCGCACTACGGCTTTGATGATGTGTCGATGGACGAGCCTACGGGCTTCGATACCGTCACCGTCAACTATCCCATCGACTTGCGACTGGTGGCCGATTGCGTAAATGCGACTTCCGCGCAGCTCGAGCAGCTGAATCCGAGCCTTCTGCGCCTGAGCACGCCGCGGGAAGGCACGTTTGATCTGCATCTGCCGGTGGGGACGAAACCGCAGTATCAGACCGCGATTCAAAGCATACCCGCCGGCATGCGCCTGTGGTGGCGTTATCCCACAGTACATTCCGGCGACACTCTCGCCTCTCTCGCGCGGGACTACCACACAACGGCGAAATCGATCGCGGATGCCAACCAACTCGATAGCAGCGAACTCCCCGCGGACGCCAAGCTAATTATTCCGGTCAAACCCAGCCAGCACTCCGCAAGCGATACTGCCACCTACTCGCGCCGGATCCTGCGCTATAAGGTTCGCCGGGGTGACACGGTTCAGACCGTGGCCGAGAACTTCGGGGTTTCTGCGCAGATGATCCGGCGCTGGAACGGCCTGCGTGGAGACAGCTTGCACGGCAGAACTGTTCTGGCCCTGCATCTACCAGTTTCGCCGAGTGGGGAACCGAGCACGACGGCCTCGAGCAGGCCAGCCGGGCGCGGCCAGAAGGCTGGGCAAACAGCGAACTCGAAAGCTCCGGCAAAATCAGCGAAAGTTTCAGATGAAGATGCCCAGGAGCAAGCCAGTGTTCTTCATCACAAAGTGAAGTCGGGCGAAACGTTCTATTCGATCGCCACTACCTACAAGACTACCGTCGCTGCCCTGAAACGCAACAACCAAAACGTGGCCGTTCTGCGCCCCGGCATGATTCTGATCGTCGAGCAAAACCGGTGAGAGAAAATCACCCGTCCCGAAAACATCCCCTCCAGCGTCTTTAATTTCCTCGCGGGTTCGATAACCCTGGGATCGCGACTAGAATCGCTCCCGACTGTCGAGCTTTGCCAATTCGGTTCGGAAGGGGCTTGAGACCATTCCGCAACGTGCTCGTTCTGTCTCTTCTCTTCACTCTGGCCGGGTCTTTGACTTCGACTTCGCCTCCCTGCGGGCAGGACGGAAGAGCGAGCCCTAAAACCAACTGCGCCGGTTGTCACGGCCGGGAAGGACAGGGCCAGGTCGGCCCCGGCGCTGAAAGGGACCAGCCTGACCGCCGAGCAGGCCCCCCGGTCTGCCAACCAAGGGCAATGACTCGAGAAAGCCGCCGCACAAGAAGGCTTTAAGCGGAGTCTCCGCCGACGATGCCAAGGCGACGCCGATTTCGTAAAGACGCTCGAGTAAGCCTCAGCTTTTGATGTCCGCAAGCTTCGGGGATAGGGGTCCGGGCTCCTCGCCGGCCGTCCTCGAGCAAGGCGTGAAAGTTCTGCCCGGCCAGCGCTTCAGCGGCGCAAGGAGGAGAGACGCCCGGGTCCCGAGGCGCAAG
>Ga0210398_10006843_pt1 | contig 10417 bp, 9 predicted proteins | sample IncBWC4OmetaG_FD_161047 | JGI IMG/M metagenome (GOLD analysis project Ga0210398, IMG submission 161047) | Forest soil microbial communities from Barre Woods Harvard Forest LTER site, Petersham, Massachusetts, United States - Inc-BW-C-4-O | ecosystem: Environmental > Terrestrial > Soil >... | reverse complement strand
TGGGCAACAAGGAGCCGCGCAACGAGATCGCGGTGGGCGCATCCTGACCGATGCCGTGTCCCCTGGCGTTGGCTACCAGCACCTCGCCGTCATCGATAGCGACGCGTGTGGGATACCATGCCGCGGGAATGTGGCCGAGCACGCGCTTCGCGCGCGTATCGATGACGCCGACGGCGTTGATTCCCGCCTCGGCCACCAGCAGCCAGCCGGAGGCTTCATCATACGCCATACCGAGCGGGATCACGCCGCGAAGCGGCTCCAATCCGGGAATTGAGATCGTGATGCGGTTGGCGACGGCATGAGTCTTCGCATCGATCTCCACAATGGAATCGTCGCCGGCATTCGAGACGAAGACGCGGTCCGCGGTAGCAACCACGCCCGATGGACTGATGCCGGTGGGCACGAATGCGACGAGTTTCGCGGCAGCGGGCGTCGAGACATCCACAATGGCGAGCGAGCTCGATTCCGGGGCGCTCACGTGGGACAGGCCTCCCGGCCTGTCGCTTTCGGTGGGATTGCTCAAGTGGGCAAGACCCCCGGGCACACCGCCTTCGCCGGATTCGCTCAAAGCCGCCGAGGGAAACTGCAGAGGCTTGGGGAGCGCATGGTATTCGTGGATTCCTACGTTGGTGACGTAGAGAGTCTTGCGGTCGGGCGAAAGCGTCAAGGCGAAGGGAAGGCGGCCCACGCGCACGGAGGCCACCACCTGGCGCGATCTCGCGTCGATAGCGGCTACGCGGAAGTTGGCCTGGTCGGCGACGTAGAGGATGCCGCGGGCGGAATCGAAGGCCAGGTCGCCGGTATAGCTGGCGGAGAAACCGCCCTGGTTGATATCGATGGTGCGGCGGCGCTCGTCGCTGGAATCGAAGAGGGCGACGCAGCCGGTGTTCCCTTCCGAGACGTAGATGGCGCGCTCGCCCGAGAACACCACGCCGATGGAGACGCCTTTCCAATCGGAGGCGCCGAACTCCTGCAGCCAGCCCAGAGAGCGGGCCGCAATCTGCCGCGGCTCCCAATGGCCGGCCTTGTCACGGTCCGCAACGGTGAGCGAATAGCGCCATGGGCCGGCGTTCGCCGTGACCGCGCCGCGGCCCGAAGGACTCACCGCCAGCGCGAAGGGGCCGGGGCCGGTGGGGTATTCCCGTCCAAATGGGGCGATCACGCGGCCGCCGGGCAGGATGGATGCGCCAGCGCGCCGGACCGCCTGCCGGATACCGGCCGGGGCCGTATAAGACTGCGAAAAGAGCGAGCCGCTGAACGTCAGCAGCGCCAGGGCCGAACGCCAGGCGGCGGACACCTTTCCATCATATAACCGCGGCATCAAGCACCTTTCGGACGAATGCGGTTGAAGCGCAGTACAGCGTGAAGTGCATATTCTTCCTGTGGGTAAGAATCTCACGCCTCCGCAATCTGTGACAGGCGGCACCACACCGCACTCTATCCTTCTGGAACGCCACAACTTAGGAACTTGTTGCATCCAACACCGGAAAGGCGTGTGATTTGGCACCAGAAGTGCTGTACAGTTAAATGGAGCAGTAAGGAATATGACGAACCGGGCGGTGTTTCCAGTTTTCGCAGCGATCCTGTTCGCGTTCCACTCGCCTAGCGCTGCTCCAGCGCCGCAACAGGAAGATCGGCAGCAGCCCAAGAAAGACGCCAAGAGTCAAAGCGACTCGATGACGGGCTGTATCGACGAGCAGGACGGCACGTACGTTCTGACCAACGATCGCGACCTGGCGCTCATTGCTATTTTACAGGCGGACGGCTTCCCGACCGAAGCGTTTGCCAAACACGTGGGGCACAAGGTTACGGTTCGGGGGACTGCGATCCCGGGCGGCGCCCACCCCACATTCAAGGTGCGCAGCATCGCGGCGGTCAGTGACACTTGCACGCCGCAGCATCAACAGTAGAAGGTTTCCGAAGCCTTTGGAGGAGAATATGGCAGCTAGTCCCCTAACATTAGTTCCTGAGAAACCCCTGGAAGATCCACTTGCCCACCTACCCTGCTCGAGCATTGCGGAGTATCGCAAGGGACAATTGATCTACAACCAGGACCAGCCTTCGACGAGCATCTATCTGGTGATCGACGGCAAAGTGAAAGTGTCGCGGCTTGCCGACGACGGCCATCAGGTAGTGGTGGATATCTATCAGGCCGACGAGTTCTTCGGAGAGTCGGCGTTCCTGAGCCTCTCGCACCGCGCGGAACAGGCCACGGCTCTGGAGAACTGCAAGTTGATGACCTGGACCACTTCCGAAATCGAGGATATCGTGATGCGGCGGCCGCGCCTGGCGGTGGCGTTGCTGCAGATTCTGGTGCAGCGCACCATCGACTTCACGCATCGCATCGAGAGCTTTTCGGTAGACAACATTGCCCGCCGGCTGGCGCGTTCCCTGATCCGGTTTTCGGAGCGGTTGGGGACGGCCGAGGACGATGGTTCGATCCGCATGGTGCCGTTCACGCACGAGCTGCTTTCGCAATACGTGGGAACCTCGCGCGAGATTGTGACGCACTACATGAACCAGTTCCGGCGCCAGGGATATCTGCGCTATTCCCGGAAAGGCATCATCCTGTATCGCGATGCTTTCAAGGATTGGCTGCGCCAGAACGTATGAGGTAGGGCAGACGATTGATTTATGTCGTCTGCCGCTGGCGAGGCGTGACAGACCACGGACGGCGATGGTCTGTCCTACTTTGTTTTAGTAGCGCGTGCCTCCGCCACCATCTGCTTCACCTTCTGCATCAACTCCGGCGCGTGGTATGGAATTCCGTCCTTGATGGTCCATTCCACACCGCCGGTGTGCACCGTTTTGCCGTCGCGAATTTCATCCACGCCCGTCGGATACAGCACTTTCAGATTCTCCAGCGGGTTGCCGTTCACCACAATCAGATCTGCCGCAAAGCCGGCGCGCACCCTGCCAAGCTTCTCTTCCTGCCCCAAAATCCTGGCGTTATTCCCCGTGGCCTGCTGAATAATCCTAAGCGGATGAAAGCCCGCCTCCTGGTGCAGCTCCATGCCGCGGATCAAGCCGAAGCCGTACATCTGGTAGATGAATCCCGCGTCGTCGCCCATGCCGATCAGTCCGCCCAACCGGTCGAACTCGCGCAGCGCGGCCATCCACAAGCGGTAATTCTCTTTCCAGAAAGCTTCGTCGGTGGAAGTCCAGCCGATGAAATAGGAGCCGTGGTTCGACGGGTTCGGCCGGAAATACTCCTCCAGCGTGGGATGCAAATACTCGGCGAACCAGGGCTGCGTTTGGGCGCGCTGCAGGTCGCGGCTGGCCTCGTAGATATCCATGGTGGGGTCCCAGGCGACGTGCGCGTTCACCATCGCCGCCAGCACTTTCGTGAGTCTCTCCGGATCGGCTTCGCGAAATAGATGGCCGGCGTAGCGGAAGCGGTCGGTCTCGTTGTTGTAGTTGTAACTGGAAGGGAAATGCTGCACGCCGTCCTCGATGGCCGCATCGGGAATGCCGTACCAGTGCTCGATGGACGTCGTGCCGAAGCGGATGTCGTCCCAGGCGTTGGTCTCTTCGACGCCCGCGTGGTGCGCGATGCGCAGGCCGAGCTTGTGGGCTTCATCCTCCATGGCCTGCATGATGTCGCGGTCGATGCCGAGAATCTTGATGCCGTCGGCGCCCATCTGTTTGAGCGAGCGCACGCGCGCACGCGCTTCATCGGCATTGCGCACCTGACCGAACATGGGATAGACGAAGATTCGCGGCGCGGCGATTTCGCCCTCGGCCGACATCTTGCGCAACTGGAGCGCGCGCGGCGTCGGGCTGCCCACATCGCGTATCGCGGTGATGCCGCAGGCGAGCCAGATATTCAGCTCATATTCGATGGGTTGCGGCTTGCCGCCGCGTTCCTCTTGCAGATGCGCGTGGTTGTTGATGAGGCCCGGCAGCACGTACTTGCCGGTGGCGTCGATGACCGCGTCCGCCTGCGTCTGCCCGCGCCCGCCGCGTCCGACCGCTACCGGGTCGAGGGGAGTCACCTGCGTGATGAGGTTATTCTCGATGACGATATCTTTGGGTCCGCTGGCGGGCGTGCCGTTGCCGTCGATCACGGTAGCGTTATGAATCAGCAGACGGCGCACGCGCTGCCCGCTCTGCGGCGCCTGGGCAGCGGCGAATCCGGCGATTACGAAGGTGGCGGCCGAAATGAAGGTGAAGCGACGGATCATGCGCAAGATTATGACATAAGAGCGCGAGGCGCCAGGCACGTTCTCGGGATTTCCTCTCCGGTCCGCGAAATCCCGCTCCGTCACGGTCCCGGCTCTGTCACGACTGCGCTTTGCAGATAGGTACTGGAGCCGCGCGTCGGCGCCTTTAAGCACCCAACGACGCAGGGCGCCCGGCATGCCCGGCTCTTCGCGGGTAGAATAGAAGGAAACCGCATGCGGGCGCGTAGCTCAGTTGGTTAGAGCACCTCGTTTACACCGAGGGGGTCCGGGGTTCGAGTCCCTGCGCGCCCACCATCGTATTCACGCCGCCTTGCGCGCGCGAAATCGAAACGCGCGTGGATCCAAATCCACGCTGACGTCTTCGAATCCCGCGGCCTTCAAACGCTCCGGAAAACTCTCGGGATCCACTACTACCATTGTATCGAACAGGTGCAGCAAGCGAAAAGTGCGGCTGTAGCGACTATCCGCGCCCGCGAAAATCCCACCGGGCCGCAGCACTCGCGCCACCTCCGCCAACAGCCGGTCTTGAAGCGCCGCCGATGGAACGTGGTGCAGCATGGTGAAGCATACCGCCCCATCGAACGCCGCGTCCGGCAGAGACATCGCCGTGGCATCCTCATGCAGGATGGTCATCTTCCGGCCCAGCGTGCGGCGGCGCAGACCTTCGGCCAGGCCGCCATCCACTTCGACGCAGGTCAGATGCGCAACCATGCCACGCAGCAGATCTGTCGTAACGCCGTAGCCCGGACCCACTTCGAGAACATTCGCTCCCAGATCCAAGCCTTCAAGCACCCAGGGGATACGCACCGCGACGGTTTGCTTCCAGCGCGGCGAAGAGCACAGCCAACGATGCGCGAGGTTCACTTTTCCCAATCCGGATGTTCGGAGACGCTCAGAATATTTCCATCTGGGTCCTTGAACCACGCCACCTTTGCGCCAGTGGGAGTGGTCCAGATGCCCAACTCGTCCTGCTGCATGAAGCCGTAGCGCTCGAAGGTGACGCCGGCTTGTCCCAGGTCTTTCACGACCGCGGCAACGTCCGGAACCTGCCATCCCAAGACCGTGCCCTGAGCCGGCGGAAGCTCTTTGCCCATGCCGAGGCGCAGCATGATGCCGTTGGCATCGAACACCAGCGCGAATGGGGGCTCTTCGTTGATCAACCGCAAGCCAAGCGTATTGCCGTAGAATTCCTTGGCGCGAGCTATGTCCACAATGGTGGCGAAACCGATAATGTTGTACTGGCTGAGTCCGGCGTGCGAGGGCATGCAGCTATGATGAGCGGATTTTTGGCCTGGCGCAAGTCCGGCATTGCGCCATAATATATCTTTATTGCGACACTCATTGAGGCGCCATAGATAGTTAATGAGACACGACGGCATTTCGCGCAAATTCGATCCGAAGCGCGGCGTCTCCGTGGCGACGCTGTCTTACGAATATCCGGCGGGGTTCCAAATCCCGGAGCACGCGCACGGGTCAGATCAGTTGATCTATGCAATCCGCGGCGTCATGGAAGTATCGGCGGGGCAGAGCGTGTGGTTGATCCCGCCGCACTTTGCGCTTTGGATTCCCGCGCGCACATGCCATCGGATTCACATGCCGGGTCCCGTTTCCATGCGCACGCTCTATCTGCGCCGCGGGCTGGTCTCGGCATTGCCGGCCGATTGCGCCGTGCTGCACGTGACTCCGCTGCTGAGGGAACTGACCGTGGAAGCCGTGCGCGTCGGGCAGCTTCGCGCGCGGAACCGGCATGAGTGCGCCCTCCGCGACTTGCTGATCCAGCACCTGGAGAAAGCGTCCCCAGTACCAACCTTCGTAACGCTTCCGAGGGAATCGCGGGCGCTCGCCGTGGCGCAGGCTGTACTGGCGAACCCGGCTCGCTCGAAGACGCTGGCGGCATTGTGCGCCGATGCCGGAGTGAGTGTCAGAACCGTTGAGCGGGCGTTTCAGAAAGATACCGGAGCCGGTTTCGAATCCTGGCGCCGGCAGGTTCGCTTGATGAAGGCGGTGGAATTGCTGGTCTCGGGCCGCTCCGTCAAGGAGGTTGCGTTCGGAGTCGGTTATTGCCAGCCCAGCGCGTTCGTGGAAATGTTCCGCCGGAGCTTTGGAACCACTCCGAAGGCGTGGATGGTGGCGCTGCAGAAACTGAATTAGAGCCGGGTGGATGAAATGCTTCCGCTGGCGCCCTCTCGACCGCCGGCGAAGCAAACTGCCCGATCGACGCGCGACGCCGATTCAGATCGATCCGTAAAGGGCCACGGCCGGATAGGCGTGCAATCTAACTGTCTTTGTCGAGAGCAAGCAGTCCGTCGAGTAATAGCACCAACGGAGGCAAATCCGTTTGGATCGTCTCGCACATGAGTGCCATGTCTACATCGAAATAAGCGTAGATCAATCTATTGCGCATGCCGACAATATCCGGTCAACGCAATTTTGGAATCGCAAGCCGTGATTCGGCTTCGACTCTGGAAGCCGCCTCGCCGATGATTTCGATGCAACGCACGAACGCCAGTGCGCGAACGCGATCATTTTCAAGATCCGCCGCGGGTCCTGCCCGATGCGAACTCAATCGCTTCCCGCGCCGCGTCCAACATGTGCCGCAGCCGAACCCGATCAGCGTCGCTCATACTGAGGAACGGCGTCGCGCAGGACGTCTTCCCGGAAGTACCGGCTCAATTCGCCTGCCGTGCGCAAGTCGGCCTGCCGTCCAATAATGTCGGGCAACTCCCGCTCCAGCACGGCCATTCTCAGATAGCCAGTTCGCTGCTCAGGCTCGAATTCAATCGATAAATCCATGTCGCTGTCGTCGCGGAATCGATCAGTCAGCGCAGATCCGAACAGCGACAGTTTGCGGATGCCGTTCGCACGGCAAAATGCCGCGATCCGGCCCGGACCGGGGTTGAATCGTATTCCGGCTTGAATGGTGGTCAATGCCATGCATCCATCATTATGCCGTATGGATCGCGCCGGAATCCTCGTCCGCCAGCACCAACCCCGAAGGCAATTCCTCGCCGAAGATGCGCCCCAACGCGCTCTCATCCGCTTCTTCGCCTTCAAACAACGCTAACAGGCGCTCTGCATGCGGCGCCGCCCGCAGCTTCACGCGGATGGCTTCGCGCGTGGGCGCCGGGAGATCTCGCGTCGGGTCGCCGGTGCTCCGCCCGATCGCCGCCAGCGCATCGGCCGCGTTCGCCGCTTTGAGCAGCGCTTCGGCCCATCGCGTCGCCGTCGCGGGCGGGACCACCAGATTGATGGGCCCATAGAAGAGCTTCCGCGCGCCCAGCCGCGCCAGGCACCACAGCTCGCTCTCTTTGTAGTCGCCGGTCTTGACCCGCTTGATGAGCGCTTCGCCCAACTCCGTCTTCGTGCCCACGGGCAAAAGCTCCAGGCTGGACGCGGTGCGCCACATTTCGCGCAGCAGCGCCGAGTTGATGCGCTGCGGCTTCTTATTGCCGCGCGGCAGCAGCGACGCCGCCAGGCGCTGATATACATCGGTCTGCTGGTTGCGGTTGAGGCCGCCGGCGACGCGGCCCCAGAAGATCCACCAATCGATTTCGCACTGCGTCTGATTGCCGTGAATGAGGCCGGAGGCGTAGATCTTGCGCGTCTGCTCAATGCGGAAATCGTCGCCGGGATATCCGAAGCCGGGGCGCAGACAGAACCCGCACAAGTTGAGCCAGCGCGCTTCGCAGGCGGGGCTCTTCTTGCGCCCGTCGGCGACGGCGAGGAACGCGTCGGCCATCTGGCGAATCGCGGCGACCGGCCACGAGTTGCGGCCGAGGCCCATCGTCTGCTCCAGCTTCGACGGCAATTCTTCCGGCGGGGCGCCACCTGAACCCGGCGATTTCGCGCCGGGCGAAAACACCGCTCCGATCGACTCCAGCGACAGTTTCAGCGCCTGCTCGCTCACCACGGCCGCCGCTTTGCGTTCGGCGGGCTGCTGCACGGCGCGTTTGCGAAGCTCGAATTGCAAACGCCAGCGGTTCTCGCTGATCTTCGATTCGCACCACGTCTCCAGCGTGCCGAGCTCTGTCAGGCGCGCGCCCAGCTTCACCGGAATCAGCCGCTCCTCGGCCTTCTTCCCGAAGCGAATCACGGCGTGAAGCGGCGCGTGGCCGTGTAGAGAAGCGTCGTCCGCGCTGAATTCGAAAACATCGCCGAGCTTGTCTTCGGTGCGCGTCAACGAACTGTAGAGGCGAAACGAGACAGGCCGATTGGCCACCAACTGCAAAGCGCCATTGTCCACTTCCACCGACGCGCCCTCTTCGGCGCCGCGCGGGACCAGGCAGACAGCGGGGAATTTACCCTCGCGCGCCTCCCCGAGACCGATGTAATATGTTCGCGGCAATCCGCCGCGCACCAGCACGCCGCTGCCGGTGGATCGCACGTAGGAGTAGTATGCGGCGCCGCGCGCAACGGCCAGGTCCAGGTCGATGTTTTCGAAAATCTCCGGCCGCCGTCCGTACCAGCGGCCTACCGCTTCGGCCACGCGCTCGCGCAGAATTTCGGGGATGAAGAAGCCGCCGTTGAACAGAATCGCGTCCGGCGTTTCCCCCGTGGGCTCCAGGAACGCGTTCAGGTGGCGCGTGATGGCGGCGTCGGAAACGTAGGGCAGACCGAGTTCGCGGAAGAGGCTCCGCTTTTCCTCTTTGGGCGCTTCGCCTCGTTCGGTGAAGGGCAGAAAACCCTCCAGCGCCAGCTCCAGGGCCTCTTCGCGCAGGATTTCGGTCTTCAACGATCTGCCGATCAGCGACGAACCTGTGCCCAGCACGGTGATCTCGACGCTTTTCAAATTCGGATCGTTGAGCAGCTTCTCTTTCGCCGCCGAACACTGCCGCCGCAGGCCGCTGCGCTGGCGGATGGTGAGCTGGGAGTTGAGCTTGGTTTCTACCAGCCAGGCGAGCGTGAGATCGAGATTGTCGCCGCCCAGCAGCAGGTGCTGGCCTACGGCGGTGCGCGTGAAATTCACCAGGTCGCCTTCGCGCGCGACGCGGATGAGGCTGAAATCGCTGGTGCCGCCGCCGACGTCGCACACCAGCACCACCTGGCCATTGAACAGCTTCTTGCGCGATTGCGCCAGGTTGTTGGCGATCCAGGAATAGAACGCCGCGGCGGGCTCTTCAAGCAGCGTGAGGCGCTCGATGCCGGCGTCTTTGGCGGCCATCACGGTGAGCTCTCGGGCTTCTTCATCGAACGAAGCGGGGACCGTGAGGACGATGTCTTGTTCGGCGAGCGGCGCGCTTTTGGCGCGGTCCCACTCTTCGCGGAACTTGGCGAGATAGCGCGCGGAGACTTCCACCGGCGACAGGACGCGGCCGGTTTCGGGCGAATCCCAGGGCAGGATTTTGGCGGTGCGGTCGACATCGGGATTGGAGAGCCACGATTTCGCCGAATGCACCAGGCGCGTGGGGACCAGCGCGCCTTGTTCGCGCGCGTAGGCGCCGACGGGTTCGCCCTCTTCGAGAAACAGGAACGAGGGCAGCGTGCGGCGCGGCTCCACGCGTCCCGCGGCCACGAGCTGCGGCGTTTCGAAGACGTGGACGGGCGGAAACTCGAGGTCTTCGGCTTCGCGCTCGTCTATGTAGGCGAGTGCGCAGTTGGTGGTGCCGAGGTCAATGCCGATTTTCATGATTGGGTAGGGCGAAGGGAGAGTTTCCTTGGGCTCGGGGCATGGGTCGGCGGCCCGCGGCCGGTTTCAGTCCCCCTAGAGTTTCATGCCGCAACTTCCACAGTATCCGCAACCGCGCAGGGTTCTGGGACGGAGGCGCACCAGTTGGCGGGCATTGGCTTAAACACTACCGCGTATTTCATTATTTCTTCCCCCCGCCTGCCTCATTATCGAGTTTAACGTACCGGGGGCCGGTTCGTCTTTTGGATAGCCCGATACCGTTACCGTGCCCGAATCCGGCCTGCCGTCGCGGACTATTTGGCGAATGATCCCCGCGAGTGGGCTCTCTGGAAACTCACCCTAATTCGTCGATTCTCCGCGATGGGCTCGAAGTGCGTTCATACGATTGTGACCGCTGTACGCAAGGTGCGCGCCAGGGTGCGTGCGCCCGCGCAGTTGGGTCAGGGCGAGACTTAGTTTTCCGACGGTCTCTCGACGTGGTCGATGACGAGGATCTCAACCGGGCTTCTCTGGGGCTCCAGTTTCAGGCCAAGGTCTTTCAGCGACGCGCTCAATCCATTATCCATCTGCCGGAGCATATCACCCTTCGGGCCGGTTTCGCCGGTCG
>Ga0210398_10006840_pt1 | contig 10419 bp, 7 predicted proteins | sample IncBWC4OmetaG_FD_161047 | JGI IMG/M metagenome (GOLD analysis project Ga0210398, IMG submission 161047) | Forest soil microbial communities from Barre Woods Harvard Forest LTER site, Petersham, Massachusetts, United States - Inc-BW-C-4-O | ecosystem: Environmental > Terrestrial > Soil >... | reverse complement strand
GCGGAACCAGAAAAATCGTCAGGAACACCGATACCGCCAGACCGCCAATTAGAGCCTGCGCCAGGGGAGCATACGACTCGCTGCCCTCACCCAACTTGAGCGCCATCGGCAAGAGTCCGATTAGCGTTGCGAACGAGGTCATTAGAATCGGCCGGAGTCGCACGCGGCATGAGCTGACAATCGCCTGATGCGCTGCCGCACCTTCTCTAATCAAATGGTGCGCAAATTCGACAATCAGAATGCTGTTCGAGAGGGCAATGCCTGCCAGCATAACTACGCCCATCAGCGACATGACGTTTAGCGTCGTCCCCCAAAACAGAAGCGCCACTAGAACACCGGTTATTCCAGGTGGCAGCGCCAGCAAAATGATGAACGGATCAAGGAACGACCGGAACTGAGCCACGAGGATCAGATACAGCAGCACTAGGGACAGAATTAGTCCGATAGCAAAGCTATGAAACGATGCACTCATCGATTCCACGCTTCCCATCAAAGTCGCATCGATACCGTGCGGCGGCTCGGTTGTATCGAGGATGTGATGAATCGCCGCTGCGATGCGCCCGAGATCCTCCTGCTCCGGTCGAACATACACATCCACCGCCCGACGAATCTGCGTGTGATCCATCTCTGTTGGTGCGTTGAATTGCTCGATTCTGGCGACCATATCCAGCCGTGTCGGCTGCGTAATATTTGCACCGTGTAGCGGAATCGCCTTCAAGTCGTCGATCGACTTGACCTGCCCCTCTTTGTACATCACCGTCATAAAATAATTGTTGCCGCTCTTCGGATCAATCCAAATGCTTGGCGCAATCATTTGGTTGGAGGTCAGCGCCGTAATCACATTCGACACCACCTCCTTCTCCGTCAGCCCCAACTCGCTCGCCCGTGTCCGATCAATCGTCAGCCGCAGCGATGGATAGTCAATATCCTGTGGGATATACACATCGGCGACACCATGAATTCGCCGTATCTGCGCAGCTATTTTCTGCGCGAATTCGTAGTCGCCCGTCATGTCTGTACCCGCAATGCGAACGTCGATCGGAACCGGAGAACCCATATTCAGCACACCGTCAACCAGGCTTCCGGTCGAGAAGAATGCCTGCAGCTCAGGCATCTCCGTCGATACCTTCTGCTTGACTTCCTTGATGTACTCGAAACTGCTCGTCGCATGATTCGAGTTCAGCGCCACCTGCATGAAGCCCGTGTGCATCGCCGAGTTCGGCGAGAACAATGCAGAGAAACCCGGATCGAGCCCAAGGTTCGACACAATCATTCCCATGTCATGTTTCGAGACAACCTGTCGGATCAGACCTTCAAGCCGTGCCGTCTCCTCCTCCGTCGCCTCCAAATTTGTGCCCGACGGAGCCTTAAAGTTGATTACGAATTGCGCTGGATCGGTGCGTGGAAAGAATGATAGACCCAGCAGCGGAAACAACAAAAGGCTCAAGAGAAACGCGATGCCGAAGATCCCCAGCGTAGCCCGCGGCCACTCCAAGACCTTTTGCACAAGTGAGTCATACCGGATCAACAGCGCATCAAAACCTGCGCTGAATCGAACGTTGAACCTCGCGCCAAAGCTCTGCTTCTTCACCAGTGGAGCAGCTTCACCTGCAACCTGTTCATGACTCGCGTTGCCGTGTGCACTCTTGATAAAGCGCGCACAGAACAGAGGCACCACCGTCAATGCAACAAAATACGATGCGAATAGCGAGATGACTACTGCCAGCGCCAGCGCCGAAAACAGAAACCGGCTCACGCCATACAGCAGAGTTACGGGAAAGAACACTACTACCGTGGTCAGAGTTCCAGCCAGTACAGGCAACGCCACCTCGCGTCCGCCCTTCTCCGCGGCTACGGTTGGGGGCTCGCCGCCTTCCAGATGCCGGAAGATATTTTCAAGTACGACGACCGAGTTATCGATCAATCGGGATAACGCCAGTGCCAACCCGCCCAGCACCATGCTGTTTATCGAGCTTCCCGTCAGGTGAAGCACGAAAAACGTAGTTAACACCGATAGTGGAATCGAAAAGAACACTGCCAACGTCGCTCGCATGCTGCCTAAAAAGATCAAAATCATCAGGCACGTAAGGAACAGACCTATGCCGCCCTCATGTATCAGAGTCTCGATCGCCGTCTTTACAAACCGTGACTGGTCGAACACCACCTTCGTCTGCAACGTCGATGGCACGTCGTAGAGTTTCTTCAGCGTCGTCTGAACGCCATTCACAATGGCAATGGTGTTCGAGTCGCCGCCCTGCTTGAAGATCGGCACATAGACCGCGCGGATCCCATTAACACGCACAATGTTGTACTGCAGTGAGAACGCATCCTTTGGCACAGCAACGTCGCCCACTCGCACAGGCGACTGGCCAACCATTTTGAGCGGCACCTGCGCGATATCATCTGGCCCCTTCAACATCGAGTTCGTGTAGATGTTGTAGTCGTACCGGCCTACCTGCACATCACCCGCCGGCAAAATCACATTCGCGTCATTAACCGAGCGCACGACGTCCATAGGGCTGAGTTGGTTCGCCTCAAGCTTGAACGGATCGGCGTACAACATGATCTGTCGCCACCGGCCTCCAAAGGGCTGTGGCACCGATGCTCCGGGCACGCTGGCAAGCTGATTGCGGACGAAATTCTGTCCGACGTCCTTCAAAGTGCTCTCATCCAGTCCTGATGCACTCAGCGTCACCAATACCACTGGCAAACTCGACGCATCCTGCTTTAACACGATCGGCGGATACGTTCCAGGTGGCATATCCCGCATGTCACTCATCGCCAGCGTTGCAATGGAAGAGGCAGCCGCATCCGGATTGGTCCCGGCGCGGAAGTAAACTTTGATCAGGCTCGCCCCAGGTAACGAACGCGACTCCATATGGTCGATTCCACTGGCAAGCGTGAACATCCGCTCCAGGTGATACGTGATGTTCGTCTCGATTTGCTGTGGCGGCATACCCGAATAGAAGGTCGCCACGGCCACAACCGGCAACTCAATCGGAGGAAACATATCCACTGGCATGTCTGCAGTGCTCACGGCGCCAAGTATCATCACCAGAAAGCACAAAACAACAATCAGATAGGGGTTACGTATAGCAAATCCCGGCATAGCGAGTCGTTTCCTTAGTTTGGAGGTGAGAGTTCAGGTGAAGCAGTGAGATTGAGGCTAGCTGTAGCTGCCTGCATCGGATTCGTACGATGCCGCACGAGGTGTCACCTTCTCCCCGTCCGATAGTCCGCTGTGTCGACCCACCACTACCTGATCGCCGTTCTGTAAGCCTGAGAGAATCTCTACCTTCGCTGGGGTCTGCAGCCCTATGGTCACCTTCACCAAATGGAGTTCACCATCGCGAACGACGTAGACATGCTGTACCGTTGTGCCGAGCCCATCCACCGCATCTACTGGAACACTCAGCACATTCATGTGTGTCGCCAAGTGCAGATGGACCTCCGCATACATTCCAGGCACTAACGTCCCGTCGTGATTCGGAACATCTACTTCCGTGTCCATTGTGCGTGTCGCAGTGGCCAGAGAATTTGAAAACCGTGTGATCTTCCCTGGAAAAGTGCGGCCGAGTGTCGTTACGTTTACGCTAACCGGGTCGCCGTTGTGAATGTCCGGCACCGCGCTCACCGGCACCGGTAGCGTCAGTCGCAAGAGGCTATTCTCCGCAAGCCGCACGACTGGCATCGCCTGCGTCTGTGACGAAATACCCGCCTGGATCATCGAGCCCGTGTTCGCATACCGTTTTGTAATGACGCCGGCGAAAGGAGCCCGTATAGTTGCGTACTGCAGCATTGCGTCGGCACGCGACTGCTCCGAGCTTGCCTGTGCTTTCTGCTGTTCTGCGCTTTGTAATCCCGATTGTGCGCCAGCTAACTGTGCCGCTGCCTCCAAGTCGTGGGCCTGAGCGACATCGACTTCCTGTTTCGGAACCAGCCCAGGCTGCTTTATCGCCACATCCTGTATTCGTTGAAATGAAAGATGGGCAATATTCGCACTCGCCTCTGCCCGCTTCATCGCACCTCGCGCCGTAATGATGTTTGCCTCGGCAGCAGCAAGACCCGCAGTCGCTTTTGCTTTCTCATCCTGTAGTTCCGGCACCTCAAGCGTTGCCAGCAAATCTCCCTCGCGCACGTGATCGCCAATATCTACGCGGATGTTCTTGACGTACCCCGCTACCTTGGCCATCACATCGACATCCTGATACGGGGTAAACTCCGCAGTAAGAACCAGCTCATTGGAAAGGTTTGCAGGATGCACTGTCGCCGTCGGCACAGTCGGCGCGTCGGCGGCAACCACCACAGGCTGTCGACAAGACGTCAACAGACACAATGCACCCGCACAAGCTGCCGCAACCATCGCTTTTCGCAGAGTGAGTTCCATGAGAGTTAATCCTTTGGATACAGAGTTAGTTCAAAAGGCCCGCCGCATAGTCGAGCTCAGCACGCCGGGTCAGATAGTCGTAGTTCGCTCCAGCCGCGGTGATCTCGGCGGAGGTCTCGTTCAATTGCGCCTCGTTAAGTTCCACAATGCTGCCTAAGCCGATCTCGTACCTTGCCTGCGCCAGCCGCAGCGCTTCTTTAGTCTGCGCGACCAGCCGTGCGGAAACGTCGAGACTCCGATAGGCCTCGCTGGCCTGATACCACTGGTTGCGTACCTGTTCACTCACCTCAAGCTTCGCCTCGTTCACGTCCTGCGTTCGCGCCCACGTCTCCAACTGCGCTTCGTTGCGGCGAGCCTCAAATAGACCCCCATTCAGTACTGGGATATTCAGGTTGAAGCCAATCGCAGCATAGTTGTCGTGCAGCGTGTGATCGTGATACGGAATCTCGCCCGCCGCTCCTACGACGTTCAGGGTCGGATAGCTCAACCGCTTCTCCGCCGTAGCGAACCGCTGAGCGGCATCCTGCCGTGCGATCGTCGCCTTCAAATCTGCCCTCTGCGCCATTGCCTGCGCCAGAAAAGACGAGGCGTCCGGTGGAAGCGCCACAGGTAGAGCTTCTTCAATGAGAGTTGCCGTTACCGGTTGCGACTCTCCCATCGCAGTTGCCAGGTGCGAGCGCTGCTGTTGCACAGCACTCTCAGCCCTGACTACGGCCAGCTCCGCTTCACTCTCAAGCACAGCGGCAAAGTTCACATCCATCGTCGATCGGAGTTGGCTTTGCGCGAGCGCACCGATCTGCTTCGAGATAAGCTGTCGATTTGATTGAGCCTCACGCGCCGCCCGGAGCACAGCTTCGGCTCCCATTACCTGGAAGTAGGCACGTCGCACATTCAGGCGGATCTGCGCGCCCGTCAGCGTCGCGACATCCTTCTGGGCCTCCGTGAGCGATCGCTCCGACCCTACCAGGGCGCTTGTGCGGCCAAAGTCCGTCACCATCTGCACCAGGTTGCCACCATACGCAAATCGATCTGAGATGGAAGATGTCGTGATCGAGCCCGCAGCCGTCGATGTTCCTGTGTCCGCAACACTGACGCCCGTTGCGTGGAAGGCTAGGGTCGGAAACAAACTCGATTGGGCCTCACGAATTCGTTCTGCTGCCGCCCGGGAGCGAAGTTGCGCCGCCAGGATCCTTGGCTGGTTGGCAATTGCGATCGACTCAGCCTGTGCCAATGCTAAGGTAGTAGCCGCAGTTGCTACATCGGCCGCGGCCGGCGACTGGCATACAGCGGCATTCGTAGTAAGAACCAGAGCTACATATAAGATGCAAGTGCTGACTCGAACCATCAGGCCAGCACCTTCTCCGCAGTTGCGATGTTCTTCAGGATGTTCGTCGGATGAGCTTCTACCAACCCATCTGTCACCATCGCCAACAACTTCGGTAGAATGCCCTCTACTTTTGACCTCTCATCGACGAAATATACAATCATCGGCAAATGTTCCGCTGCAACATCGCCCGCATCCTGGCGATGCTGCCTATGGTGAGCGCCAAACCCTGCATGCGCCCGCAACGCCGTCGCCCCGTCAATTCCGCTTTCCTTCAGGAAACGAAGAATGTCTTCATAAAGAAAGCCCTGCGTCGAGCCCGTATCCTGATTCAGGTGAATGGTCACCTTCAGTGCGGGTCCTGCCTCCAGCATTGAGAGATCTCCAAATATTTGTTTTTTAAATCGGCAAAGCTGACGCGACAGAGCTACTCCGCTCCCATCTTTGAACTGTCGCCCACGACCTCAAGTAACGCTTCGCTCTTCGCCCAGATCTTTGCCGATCGACGGCGTGCTGATAGGGTTAGAGTTGACGTATTGCCGCTCTTCCCGGCGTCCAACATCCTTACGTCGGTGTAGCCATAAAGGCCGCAAGCAGAAGCGGAAAAGTGTCCCATTGACTGCTCCGTATCGCTCGCATCACAGCTTACTGGACCATTTCCCACCGCCGAGATCAGGTGTGCGTACACGCCTCCGTGCCGGTTATATCCGACGATGTCGTCATCCTGCGATCTGACTTCGCTCTGCGATGGAATCACTTGGTCACCACCGATTTGCGTTCTTGTGCTCAAGGGATCCATATCGGTTGCCTGGGGCCGCTCAGCGTCCCACACCGCCAACGGATCGGCCATTGCCCGCACACACACCTGCAACGGCAAGGTCTCTCCCTTGCTCTCAATGGAGTCAAAACGAATCGTTAGCGTTGAAGCCTGCTGCTTCGCATAAGGTGTCTTATCGAAAGTGAATGACTTTGCAGCCACTACATGACCGGTGACATGCGCGCCGGCGGGCAGCACCTGTCCATTGGCAAGTCTTACCTGCTGGGTTGTCTTCGCAACAACCGCTTCGCCAGCCTGGACATGACTACTATCGACGCTGCGCTCAAACTGGATCGGCAGGGTGGTTCCGGGCGATAACGTTGCCTGCGAAGCCTGGGCTATGGCGAAGGGGGCGGAAAGCAGAGCGACTACTGCAAGAAGGGAAAGTTTCATCTCGGCTCCAATGCCGGAGGATCCGGCGACAGCCCGAGTGGATCACGGAACTGCCTTACGCCTGACTGACATATCTCTTACATTTCCGTGGGCCCCCTTGCTCTATACGCGATCTGTGGGAAATGATCGACTAGAGGGACCCTTTGAACACAACTTCGCCCATTTCAGGCCGCATACTCGTCGTCGAAGACGATCGCCGAATGGCGGACAGCCTGGTCTCCGGTCTCACCGGCTACGGTTACCAGGTCTCCCTCGCTCGCACTGGCGAGGAGGCCTTCTTCCTCGTTCATAGCACTCAACCCGATCTCGTGTTGCTCGACCTCACTTTGCCGAAACGCGGAGGACTCGAAATTCTCGCACAGATCAGAGCCGAGCAACTCCCGACGCGAGTTCTCATCCTGACCTCGCACAACTCCGTTGACGATCGCGTTACCGGCCTCAACTCCGGCGCAGACGACTATCTTGGCAAGCCGTTTTCTTTCCCGGAGCTCCTCGCCCGCGTCGCTTCGCTGCTCCGCCGACTTCCTGCACCTCCGCGCTCTGCGTCGCTGCAGATTGCGGACATCCACATCGATACGAAAGCTCATCTCGTTAGTCGTTCCGGAACTCCCATCGACCTGACTCCCCGCGAGTACGATCTACTTCTTTACCTACTTGAGCATCGCAACCAGGCGGTCTCCCGCGAGATGCTCGCAAAAGATGTCTGGCGCGAGACTTCCCGCTTCACTCCAATAGATAACGTGATCGACGTTCAGATGGCGCGCCTTCGCCGTAAAATCGACGATCCATTTACCACCAAACTGTTGCTCACTCTGCGAGGTGTTGGATTCATCCTGAGGGAGCCAGAACAGTGAAATTCCTTCGCCCCACGAACATCCGCTCACGGCTCGCTATCTGGTTCGTCGCCATTCTTTCGACCATACTTTTGCTGTACATCTCAGCGGTCTTCGTCTTCCAGTACGTTCTGCTTCAGCGGCAAATCTTCCACGACGAGATCCAGGATGTCGAAACAGTCGAGGGACTGCTCTACTTCGACCAGCATGGCTCACTTCAGCTTGAGCAGGGTTACCACACGCATCAGCAATCGCGTCTTCTGGAAGACCGCCTCATGGAGGTTCGGGATCTTGCGGGGAATGTTCTCTACCGGACCGACACGCTGAAAGGAGCAACGCTCGGCGGCACTGCGTTGCCCGACGAGGGCATCCACTCCTACAACGAGCGCTCCACGACACTCGCCGACGGAACACGCGTTTTGCTGATCAGTCATATTCATCCTGTGCAAGGAAAGCCAGTGCTCATCCGGCTCGGCTATAGCATGGCGCCCCTGCACGACCGCATGCTCTACTTCTTCTTTTTGCTTCTAGTCGCAACTCCCATCGCCCTCGTAGCCGCGGGGTTCATCAGTTATAGTGTTTCTCGTCGGGCCCTTCGCCCACTCGTATCAATGGCCTCACGTGCTGAACAGATCACGGCAAGCAATCTCCACGACCGCATCGTCGTCGAGAACCCTGACGACGAACTTGGCCATATGGGTCGAGTACTTAACCATCTTCTGGAGCGTCTTCAGCAGGCCTTCGCGCAACTTCAGCGGTTCACCGCCGATGCTGCCCACGAACTCCGCACCCCACTCGCCTCCATCCGTTCGACTGGCGAGCTTACCCTCCAGCACGATCGTCCCAATGCCTCCTATCGTGAAGCAATCAGCGGCATGCTGGAAGAAACCACGCGTCTCAACCAGACCATCGACGGACTCCTTCTTCTCTCTAAGGCGGAAGCCGTTCAGTGTGACAGCGAGCCAACCTCATTCTTCCTCACCGAATTAGTGCACGAAATCCTCGTTCTGTTGGAAGTCCTCGTCGAGGAACGGCAAATCACAGTACTTGAGGAGTACGAAAATGCCCCCCACGAACCGCTCGTAGCCGACCGCAGCCTCATGCGCGTCGCGCTCCTCAATGTGCTGCACAACGCGGTCAAGTTTTCCCCAGATCGTTCAGTTCTCCGCATCGTGTACGGGAGTATCGAACGCGAGGGGCATATTTTTCATCACATCTCGATCCACGACAGCGGTCCCGGAATCGCCCCCGGCGAACACCTCCGCGTCTTCGAACGATTCTTCACCAGCGCTGTTCATCAAGCCACCGCTTTCCGTGGATCTGGACTTGGACTTTCGATCGCACGGCTCATCATCGATCGCAACGGCGGCCGTATTAATTTTGAAGAAAATGTCGTCAATGGCGCTAAATGCTGCATTGAGCTACCAATCTCAACGAAGAAATCTAAGACTGCTTAAAGGCATGAACATGGAATTGGTGCAAGGCTGAGTAACTTATGTTTAACTTCTGCTGTGAGCGGTAAAGGTCGCGAGAAGGAATACAGATGGATCGGCCAGCGTAGGCTGATTTGTGCATGGCAGAGGACATAGATTGGCTTTACGCATCATGAACAGGTTTATGTTATAAACCTTACGATGGAAATTCGGGAGCGCGTCACCTTTCTCACATCTCATTTTGATGATCTACAGGGGCTTCGTTTCGCACCCATTTGGACACTCTTCCTTCTCACACCCTCTATCCTCAAGTACCGAACCGCGCTTGGACATGGGTTCTTCGTTTGGAGCTTTCCTATTGCTATAGCTGTATGGTGGCTCTGGTTAAGATGGTGCTCTCAGTGCTATGTCAATCATTACGGATCGGTGAAGGCCAAGACCTACCTGCCCCCCGCTTGGGTCTTTGTGATTCCTGCGCTTTACAGCGTCGTTTGCGTTGGCTTACTTGGGTTTGGTTGGTTCCATCTGAACAACAGTTATCTAGCCCTGTTCTGCGCCTGTTGGTTGACTGGTCAAGTTTTTTCCCCGAAAAACCCGCCGATTCGCCGTTTCTATTACTCAGCAGGGCTGCTGATTGCGTTTGCTGTATTCGTGTCCGCTTTCGCAGGGATATCGAGTACATGGTGGCCAATTTCAACCGCATTGTTGGGTCTTGCGCTGCTGGTCGTGAGTCTGCTGGATCACTGGCTTCTCTTGCATACTTTTTCTGAGATTCGCCGGGGGGTGGATGCCTGATTCCCCGCCACCTTTGCCCCCAATCGATCGGCTCATTCATGAGCCGGCTCGACTAACGCTCCTCACTGTTCTGTCAGCGTGCGAAAGCGCCGATTTTACCTTTTTGCGGACCGCAACCGGACTTTCAAAAGGAAATCTCTCAGTTCAAATATCACGCTTAGAGGAAGGCCGACTCATAAAGGTGGACAAAGTAATCCGAAACAAGAAGACGCTCACCACGATCCGGCTTACCCGGAGCGGAAGAGAAAAGATTATGGAGTACTGGGCGACCATGGACGAAATCCGGCGAAGTCAACTACGCAACCAGTGATTCGCCTCCGATTCGGACCACCGCGCTTTGGTTTCATAATCCAAAGGGCTGGATCGTCGGCAAACAGGAACTAATCCCGCCGGCCATGGCCGAATAAGGGGCAGATCAAGATCCTTAACGGAGGTTT
>Ga0210398_10006837_pt1 | contig 10424 bp, 8 predicted proteins | sample IncBWC4OmetaG_FD_161047 | JGI IMG/M metagenome (GOLD analysis project Ga0210398, IMG submission 161047) | Forest soil microbial communities from Barre Woods Harvard Forest LTER site, Petersham, Massachusetts, United States - Inc-BW-C-4-O | ecosystem: Environmental > Terrestrial > Soil >... | reverse complement strand
CGGTGGCATTCTGTACGGCATGCTGGTCGGCGCCCTGCTGGTGGTGATGTTCGACGCCAGACGCATCGTTCATCGTCTTCGAGGGGGGACTTTCGACATCGGCCTGCAAAAGCAGATCCTGGCATTTGCGGCACCGATATCCCTCGCATTCTTTGTCGAGTACGTCATGTCATCGGCCGACCGTATGCTGCTGCAATTTTATCTTGGTGCCCATCAACTCGGTATCTATGCGGTTGCTTACAACATCGCTGATCGCGCGGTCACCGCGGTTTTCCTGGCAATTAGCGTCGCGGCCTATCCGTTGATCGTCCAGGCTCTCGAGCGAGGCGGGCCAGCGGCTGCCAGGCATCAGGCAAGACAGAACGTCGATGTTTTGATGGCCATTGCTATACCGGCCTGGGGTGGCTTCACAATGGCTTCCAACCACATCGCAACGATTTTGGCTGGCCCGGCCTTCGCCGCTTCAGTTGCTGAGCTGCTGCCGTTGGCTGGCGTGGCCGTTTTCATCTGCTCGCTGAGAGTCCACTACTTCTCCTACGCACAGCAATTGACCCACCGGACCTGGACGCTGATGGTGGCAACTGTTCCTGGAGCCCTCGTGAACGTCGGGTTGAACATCGTCCTTCTGCCCACCATGGGCCTGAAGGGAGCTATCTGGGCGCGGTTGGTCGGCTACGTGGTTGCACTTGTTATCAGCATCTGGTTAGGCCAGCGCCAACTGCGGCTCCCCTTTCCTGGTTGGAGTGTCGCGAAGGTATCGCTGGCGACGCTTGCGATGTGCGTCTTACTCCACATGCTGGCCTTCCGGACTAATACGCTCGGCCTTGTTGGCATGATCCTGGTTGGGGCCTTATTCTACGGAGTCATCGCGTTGGCGTTCGATCTGGGCGGCCTGCGAAACATGTGGTACCTGCGCCGCAGCTTACGACCGTTGCCGACCTGATGTAACCGATGCCCGGGAAGCAATGCGGCGATGATGCAACTGGAGTCAGCAGTAACCGAAGGTCGGCCCGGCACTGCGTTGGCTAACAAAATACTCGACAAGATCACCGTCATTGCCGACGAGGCCGACGAGGCCGCGTTGATCGCGCGCATCACCCGGACCGGCAGTCCGTTGGTTATCTCGTTTGTCAATCAGAACGTCATGAACCTCGCCTGGCGCTCGCCGGACTACGCCGCCTGCCTGATCGACAGCGATATCCTATTCCGTGATGGCATAGGGATTGAGTTGTGCCTGGGCGCCTTGGGACGCCACGCCGGCCGCAACATGAACGGGACTGACTTCACCCCGCGCCTCGCGGCCGCGTTCTCCGGCAGAAGAGCAGCAATCTTTGGAACCGAGGAACCCTGGATAAGCCGGGCGGCGGAAGCTCTGGCTGGATTGGGCTGCCAGGTTGTGGCGAAGATGGATGGGTTCAAACCGGAGGCGGACTATGTTGGCGAAACCATACGCGCGGTTCCCGACCTCATCATTTTGGCAATGGGAAATCCGAAGCAGGAATTGGTCGCGAGAATTATCGCCTCGTCGGTACGGAGCCCGGTCGTTATCGTGAACGGCGGGGCTGTTGCGGACTTTCTTGCCGGACGCTTCGAACGCGCGCCACTGTGGGTGCGGCGAGCCCGTTTGGAGTGGGTCTTTCGGTTGCTGCAGGAACCCAGGCGCCTGTGGCGCCGATATCTGCTGGGGGGCGTTTCGTTTGCATGGCACCTGATGCGGTTGCGGATTGCTCCATAGCGAGCCCAGCATCCAATGCTCCCGAGCCACTAAGGGGCATGACCGGCGATCGTGACCAAAGCCTCCCCACGATCCTGGTAATTGGCGCAAGCGGGTTCGTCGGTGCGGCGATCGTTCGGGCCGCGATGGCGAGCAACGAAATGCGTCCGGTTGCCTGCATAAGAGGATCGAACCAGGCGCTGGATTCCCTTGGTGTCGAAACCAGAATCTGCGACGCGAGCGATCCCGCCGCGCTGGCGCACGCCTTGGAGGGCGTAACCTATGCTGTTAACTGCGTCCTGGGCAGTCGGGCAACGATGCTCGCCGTGACGCGCAACCTGTGCGGAGCCGCGCGCCAGCTTGGCCTGCGGCGGATCGTCCACCTAAGCAGTATGGCAGTGTATGGTCGGATGACCGGCTCGGTGGATGAGACAGCGAGGCTTCAGCCGGTTGGCGGCTACGGCCTGGCCAAGGCGGAATGCGAGATCATCGTAGGCGACTTTATCGCCGCCGGTGGCGACGCTGTGGTGCTGCGCCCTGCGTGCGTCTACGGGCCAGGCGGCGAGCAATGGGTCGGGCGCATCGCACGATGGCTGCGCGCAGGCCGCCTCGGCCAGCTTGGCGAGTTGGCAGACGGATACTGCAATCTGTCATTCAATGACGACCTTGCAGGTGCCGTCATCGCGGCAGTGAAGACTCACGAGGGTGCGGGAGAGACTTTCAACATCGCCGATCCAGATCCAGGCACATGGGACCAATACTTTCTGCGTCTTGGCCGTGAGATCGGTGCTCCCTTGCGGCGCGTCTCCCGCCGTCGAATGGCTCTGGAAACCGCTATTTTTGCCCCGCCACTGCAAATCGCCAAAATCGTCGGCCGGCGGTTGAGAGTGCCGCCGGGAGCCATTCCGGAGCCGATCACGCCGTCGCTGCTTCCACTGTGGAGGCAACGCATGCGACTGAATTGTCGAAAGGCCGATAGCGCGTTGGCGCTGCATCACACACCGTTACAGCAAGGATTGGCGCTGTCCGCGGACTGGTTCCGATCGGCGGCGACCAAATAGCCGGCACGGCGGCGACTGGGATCAAACCGGAATTATTTGTCCCAAGTCCTTCGGATGAAGTTTGAAGTTGGTTGCGCGCTTTCCTTGCCTTAGCTTATCCAACAGGCCAAGACGATACACGCCGGACTGCAGCAGGGACTTCGCGGCGTAGCTCGGTCCCTGAATAGAATCACTCAACTTGAGCTGGGGCAACCTGGTGTGAATTAGCCCATTTCCAGCATGCACCTTGGCGAGGCGCCTGATCCGGGGCGTGTAGTATTGTGTTGTATAGGACACGCTGAATTCCAGGTTTTCCACCCGGTGGGGGGAAAACAATGGCCAATGGACCATTTGTCCGGCCTTTAGCTCATATACCTTGGCTTCCTTATCGTACCATGGCTCATACGGTACTGAGGTCTCATCGGCATACAATGCCGTGTATTCCAGCATCTCCTTTGTCAGGAACGGTGGTCGGTTAGGATACACGTACACCCGCTTCGAGCCGTGAATTTGCCAAAGCGTCTGGCCATTATGATCGAAGTGATAATATACCTGTGCCGAAGGCGAAGAGATCAGGATGTCGGAGATACGATTGAACGTGGGATAACCACCCTCAACGTTCGAATCGATTTCATCATACACTTGTTCAAGCAAATGAGACATTGCCTCGCTGACGTCTTCGACACGGCGTACAAGAAGCCACAAGTTGCCGCGGCGGATCGCCTCGATAACCTCCTCCCCGCTCAGGTCGCCGATTTCCCCCTCGATCCATAGCTTCTTGTCGGATCCTACGCGCCCGGTGTGCATCAGCATGTAGTTTTCTCTAGGCAACGTTTCAATCAATCGCGCGAGCGCTGCCATGCTGAACAACGGGTGCTCGGGCAGGGTATGGTCAATGACCACCGTATCGCCGTGCCACATTCTGTTGGCACCCGTCGCCTGCCAGTTTGTCGCAAAAATGGGCATCTAGCCATATCCTAACTTGTCAACGTGGTTGCCAGACCCGAACTATAGTGCTTTCCGTCGAAGAAGCGGATCATTGGCTGCCCTCGCGGCGGTTCAATAATTTGTGTAGCCAAATGATCAGCGGTTGACGAAGGCCGAAAGGTGTCTGAACGGGTGCACAACCGCATCGGGACCCGCCGCCACCTTCACGGCCCCTGCGCTCTTCCGCAGGTTGTTTGCCCAAAGCGCGGCCCGGCCATTCTTTACCATTGCGAACGCGGCACCGTGGCACCGGGCAACTCTGCTCGTTCCAAAGGTAGAGGCCTTCTGAGGTAGATCAAGCCCGCAAGCAGCGGTATCAGCCAAATCACACGCGCCTGGTAACGATCCTCCGGGCCCGATAGGGCGCCGCAAACAAAGGCGTTTATCAGCACGCCTGCAGCGAGGATGACGGAAAATCTCCGTAGATCAGGGTCACGGCCCGCAACTCTCTTGTCGAGAAAAACCAAGAATCCAAACAAGTAGGCGAGACTTGCGAGCGAACTGCCTAGCACGATCGCTGACAACGTGACGCCCGGCAAAGTTCCCTCCCATGCTCTCGTCCTCTCTGCGACGCTCAAATAAGACGGTGGGATCTGCGCGAGGTAGACGGCCCTCTTCTCGTCATCGTAGTTGATATCATCCATCGAAAACTTGCCGATCTGCTCCACCGTGTCCTTCAGCATCGCCAGGGCCACCCCAATGGGGTCGTAGCTCAAGGTAGCGAAGAAGAACCTCACCTGTTCGTTCGATAAGGCACGGCGGAAGTCAGGATCCGCTGGTGTGAACACGCCTCCGTCGGCGGCATCGGCCCAGAGAAACTGATGTGAGGTCGCAATGGGAAGCCGGTCGACAATGCGACACAAGGCAAAATTCGCCTGCGGACAATGTACTTTCAGATACTCGGCGCCTGGTCCATCGACAACCAGCCGTGCGGTGAGCGTCGGAAAGCGGATCGGCGCCACTCCAAACCCCTTTATTGTTGCCAGAGTGAAGGCTTCCTCACCAGCGAATGCGATAATGACACTGAAGAGAATTGCAGCCAGACCTCGCCATGACACCGACCAACGAAGAAGGACGCGGCTGACCAGCCAAAGCCCGACCAGGCACAGCGCGACCACAACATGCGAGATGTGAAACAGCAGCGCCGCGCACATCAGCCCGATCCAGGAAATCAGGGACACACGATGCATGCGCCCGCCATAGACCATGAGATTGGCCGCACCGAGGATGGTCACGCCAGAAAATATGTCCGGCATCAGGCACGATGCGTAGAATGCCATGGGCGTAACCAGTGAAAGTAAGATAAGGACAACGGCAAATTTGGTCCAACCGAAGCCCACTGTCCGACTCAGCGTCAAGGCCACCGCGAGCATCAATGCCGCAGCCTGCACAGCGATGCTGACCCACAGTAATCCGAATGCATCGCCTAATCGCAACAGTGCCCCATAGTATATCGAACGGCCGTAAAACGGCGGCTGTCGCTGCGCTTGGCCATCGGCCTGGGCAGCTACCTGCCCGGCCGCCTGCGGCGTAAATCGCGGTGCCATCGGGAGCCATTCGGATGAATGACCCGTGAGCTTCGCGATGCCAGCGTCCGCATAGCGGATGTACTGTAGTGTATCAGGATTGAGGAAAGGCTGTCCGTTATAGATGGCTGGCCATATGCAGACCACCAGTAACCCGCCGATCAATGCAACATGGGCAACGGTCCCGCGAAGAGTGTGCATCGGATTACCCATTGTCGATCGCATTGACACCGCTACACCAAGGGGTTGGCTTGATCCAGGGTTAACCGGTGGGATTATTGGCGTCGAGCGCAGATCACCCCACGCGATGGCAAGCGGACCGGCTACCAAACCGCCGGCCGTTACCCGGACGCCGCCATCATTCGGCCGCCGCGATGCGCCCCGGGCCGCCACCGGCGGATTTCACCGTTCGGGCGGGCCGTACTGCGGACCCGTAAAGCGCAAGTATCCGACCGGCCGCCACACTGATGTCGAATCTCTCAGCGAAGACCTGATTGCCCGCGCATCCGAGACGCTGGCGCTGGTCTCCATCATCGATCAGCCGCACGATCGCGTCGGCGAGTTCATCGGGCGCTCCCGGCGGCACTAAAAGTGCCGTCTGCCCATCGGTCAGAAATTCCGGAATTGCACCGACCGGCGTGGCTACGACTGCCACGCCATGAGCCATTGCCTCCAGGATGGCGATCGGCATCGCCTCGAAATGTGATGGCAGCACGAATATGTCGGCCTCGCGCAGTAGATCGCTGGCAGCTTCACGCCCAACCCATCCAGGCACCGAAACCCGATCCTGCAGGCCAGCCTTCGCGACGGCAGCGCGAAACTCATCCACCTCGCCGTCCCCGGCCACCGTGGCGGTCCAGGACCTCGCCAGCAGCCGAGGGGTCTGGAATGCGGCGAGCAGATCCGGCACGCCTTTTCGCTCGCCGATCTGACCGAGGAAAACGATGCGGCAACTCGCCCGATCTGCTGCTCGAGATCGGTCAATATCGTCTGGCCCTGGAACGCCGTTGACGATGATGGCGATCTTGTCTGGCTCGACCCCGATGCTCGAGATGAGGAATTGCCGCCAATCGTCGCCAAGCACTACGACATACCGAGCCCTGTTCAGGATGAACCGGAGGCCTTTCTGACACGGCCCAGGCAGGTCGGCGTAAAACTTATAAAAGTTGGAGCCGTGCATGTGCACGACCACCGGAATGCCGAGCATATCCCCGATCAGGATCAGCACGCCCTTGCGCAGCGCACTGCCGTAGGCGGCCAAATGAATATGCAGGAGGTCGATGCGGCCGATAGAGCCCCAGGAGAGCAGGAGCCCGATCGCCTTGAGGAAGTGCAACGCCATACTGGCCTTGCCGCCCGGACCGCGCGTATCCACCACGCGGACCTCCGGCGTGCCCGGCTTGGTCGTCCATTCGTCCGTCAGATAACGGATGAATGTTCCGACACCACCCGACGCATGGGTGAGGCCGCCACCAGCGAACATCATGACCAGCTTGCGACGTGCTCTCATCGTGTTCCTACCGGCGGCCTTCTGTGCAGCATAGTGGTCGTCGTCATGCCCAAGGAGTCAGCCGTCGGCAGACGCCTACAACCTGCATAGCGCCACCGGTGAACGTCATCCTGTCCTTTGGATCACCCATCAAGGTAAGGGCTAGCTGGCGTAGACGCGATTCGAACAGTCCCTCATAGGCAACCAGCTCCGCCGTGTGTGCCGTAGCCTAGGGTCATCGTGCACCGCGAACGATCATGCTCTCTTCCATCATGGAGCCAGCAAGCCCGGTCAACATGGCAATAAGACGGCCGGGCTGCGCGTCGGCCGCGATCGGCAAAGCGCCATGGCAGAGTCCTCGCTAACCCGTGAAACCGGCGTGCGGCCGGCGATCCGCCCCGATGAGAAAAGCGAAGTGACCCATTGGCGAATTGCAGGAATGCTACCATCCTTGGCGAGTGGTCACGAAAGTCGGCGCTCTCGGTCGTCCATTGAGCCTGCGCCAGGCATTCGTTGGGTAAAGGCGCGCGAGCGCCGCCTTATAGCAAATCGGTCGTTGTCTTGACCAGCTGGGAAGCACGGTGCACCGGTGCAACGCGCTCGGGTGAACTCTCGGCTTGCCGCCACGCCAGACGGCTCAACCAGTTGTTTAGCTGGTCCTCGACAATCGCCAGAGGAAACAACAGGAACCCCCGCAGGTAGCGCCACCACAGGCGTCTCGGTTCCTGGCAGACACGCCACAGCCACTCGCAGTTCAATCTGCGGACCAGGACAGGAGCGCGCTTCGTGACGCCACATGCAATCCTGGTCGCCTGACCGACACACAGCGCCCAGCAAGGCGGCAAGCTGCTGCGCCAGGTGTCTACCCAAATCTCCGACTTTGGCGCGCCCACGCCCATGATCAGCATCGACGTATCATGATCGTTGATCTGCCTGATCAGCTCCTGGCACTGATTCTCGTCCTCCTCGAACATGACGGGTGGGACCGCTGTCTTCACTTCGATGGCTCGCCGCCCGGCCCAGTCATGGATCCCCCTCGCCGTCGCCTCACTGTCAACGACGAAAAACAGCCGATGGCCGTAGAGCGGGCCGCTCATAAGCCTTTCGAGGATATCGACACCGGTCACACGCTGGACGGGTATGCCGCAGAGCGCCGCGTAATAACGAACCGGAAACCCGTCGCAAACCACAATCGCGGCCCTGCGATAGGCACGCGCAAAAGCCGCGTTGGTTCGCAGGTTCACGATGTGGTCGATATTGGGGGTCACCATCAGCTCGACCCGCACGGGCCGAACGCGGACGACGTGCCGGGCCACATCGGCCGTGTCCCCACCCGTGATGTTCAGGCCGAAGATTCGTCGCTGTGGCTGGGAAAGTTCTCCCATCGTCTTCTCCGCGAGAGGCTTGGCGCTGAAGTCGATATCTGTCTGATTGCTTGACGTCTCGTGAACAAGGCTGCGCCGCATTGACCTGGGTCAATGCCATAACGCGCGGCCGGGTCGAATGTGCCGCCAGAGACAGGAGACAAGCCATGTTGAACGCCGCCAGTATCATGAGCCGCGACGTTGTAACAGCCGGCCCCGACGACACCGTGGCTCGCGTGGCCCAGGTTCTCGCGCGCCACAAGATCAGCGCCGTGCCGGTATGCGATCCCACCGGTGGATTGCTCGGAATGGTGAGCGAGGGCGATCTGATGCGCCCGTACCTCAGCAGCAACCTCCAGCGTCGCGCCTGGTGGCTCGCATTGCTTGCCGATGGCACGGACCTGGCTCCCGAATTCCTCGAATATGTTCGCGTCGACCGTCACCAGGTCGGCGACCTGATGACCAAGCCGGTCATCACCGCCAGCGAAACCACCCCGATCACCGATCTGGCCGAACTACTGGCGAAGCATCGGGTCAAGCGATTGCCGATCGTCCGCGACGGCAAACTGGTGGGCATTGTCAGCCGCGCCGATGTGATCCGCGCAATCGCCCGATCGCCTGAGGCGGTCGTGGATCAGACCTGACCGAATGGCCGCAATGGGCGACAGTTGGGGGCGCGTCAAGGCGGTCCGCGGCGCGGTTGTCGACGTCAGCTTCACGCGCGACGTCCTGCCGGCGATCGGCGAGGCGCTCCGCATCGAGACCTCCCAAGGTCGTCCCCTGATCGCCGAAGTGCAGAGCCATATCGACACTGCGACGGCGCGGGCAGTCGCCCTGCACTCCACCGCCGGCCTGGCGCGGGGAACGCCAGTGCATCCGACGGGAGGACCATTGACCGCGCCGGTCGGCGACGCGGTGCTCGGCCGGTTGCTCGACGTGAGCGGGGAGGTGCACGACAACGGACTGCCCTTGCCTGCCGACACGCCCCGGTTGCCCATTCATCGCGCCCCGCCGCCGCTCGCGAGCCAGACTGCCGCGGCCACGGTGTTCGAGACCGGCATCAAGGTGATCGATCTGCTGGTGCCGCTCGCTTTTGGCGGCAAGGCCGCGATGTTCGGCGGTGCCGGCGTCGGCAAAACCGTCCTGCTGATGGAACTGATCCACTCCATGGTGGAGCGCTACCAAGGCATCTCAGTCTTCGCCGGCATCGGCGAGCGTTCGCGGGAAGGCCACGAACTGTGGTCCGACATGCAGGAGTCGAACGTGCTCGGCCGCACCGCCCTGGTATATGGCCAGATGAACGAGCCACCTGGTGCGAGGTGGCGTGTCGGATTCACCGCACTCACAATTGCCGAATACTTCCGCGACGCGAAGCACCAGAACGTGCTGCTGCTGATCGACAACGTATTCCGCTTCGTGCAGGCCGGCAGCGAGGTCTCCGGTTTGCTGGGCCGACTGCCATCACGTGTGGGTTATCAGCCGACGCTGGCCACGGAAGTGGCGGCGTTGCAGGAGCGCATCGCATCGGTGGCCGGCGCCGCCATCACCGCCATCGAGGCCGTCTACGTGCCGGCTGACGACTTCACCGATCCCGCAGTGACTGCGATCTCGAGCCACATCGACAGCAACATCGTGCTGTCACGGGCGATGGCGGCTGAGGGGATGTATCCGGCGATCGACCCGCTGGCTTCCGGTTCGATTCTGCTCGATCCGCTGGTGGTTGGCGCGGAGCATTTCGCGTTGGCCGGCCGCGTCCGCGAGGCGATCGCGCACTATCAGGAGTTGGCCGATGTCATCGCCTTGCTCGGCGTAGAGGAGCTTGGTGCGGCAGACCGCCTGATCGTGGCACGTGCCCGCAAACTGCTGCGCTTCCTCACCCAGCCCTTTTCGGTGACCGAGGCCTTCACAGGCGCGCCAGGACGCTCCGTCAGCCTCACCGACACGCTCGCAGGCTGTCGCGCAATTCTCGACGGCGAGGCGGACGATTGGCCGGAAAGCACACTCTACATGCTCGGCAATTTCGCCGAGGCGCGGCAACGCGCGAAGGCTGCATGATGCACCTGACCATCACCGAACCCGCCCGGCTGATTGCCGATCACGACGATGTGGTGTCGATGCGCGGGGAAGATTCCAGCGGCAGCTTCGGCATCCTGCCGGGCCATGCTGATCTGATCACGGTGCTGACGTCCTCAGTGGTGGCCTGGCGCCATGCGAACGGCCGGCTTGGCTGGTGCGCGGTGCGTGGCGGCGTGCTGTCGGTGCGCACAGGACACGGGGTGGCGATCGCCACACGCCAGGCACAGC
>Ga0210398_10006835_pt1 | contig 10425 bp, 9 predicted proteins | sample IncBWC4OmetaG_FD_161047 | JGI IMG/M metagenome (GOLD analysis project Ga0210398, IMG submission 161047) | Forest soil microbial communities from Barre Woods Harvard Forest LTER site, Petersham, Massachusetts, United States - Inc-BW-C-4-O | ecosystem: Environmental > Terrestrial > Soil >... | reverse complement strand
TGGAGCAAAACACCGGCAGAACATAAAAAGATTGAACACCTTATTGACCCTGACTTAATTGAAAAAAGTTTCTGGTGGTATATGATAAGGGTATATTTCCTTGCATTGTTTATTCCCGGTTTCCGGACAAAATCAAGGCGGCTTTCCAGAATGAAAGCACGCCAGGTTATTGCAAGGTAATTCTGCTACCGGTTTCCAATATCTTCAACATTTATTTATTGCGCAGCGCTGAAATCTGCATTGCCCTTACCTAAAGGCACACAGACACCGAGATTAGCTATAATTTCAGTGGCGCCAAAAGCCTGCGCGGCCCTGCCGTCGTATATATGCAGCTGTGAATAACGCGCGTAAACCAGCTTACCTTCAAATTCGCCGTAGAAATATTTTAAAAATACCAGGCGTAAAGCCCCCTCTGTACCCATATTCCAGCCACCCACCTGGAAATGCTGGTTATTAGGTTCTCCGAAAACCACATCCTGAACATGCGGTATATTAGGCCCGGCACCCACTTTTATTAAACTGTAAATAATAAGTTTACGGCTCTTTGCCTCGTAAAAATTAATTCTGCGCGCTATAGCAAGCTCAAGCCAATTAGCGCCATTGTTTAATTGCCATTCCAACACATTTGCATTAATACCAACGGTTGTATTTACATTTTGGCCATTCATTTGCCCGGTAATGTTGGAATAATAGCCATACTTTACCACATATTTAGCATGATCGAAATTCAACTCGAGGGCCCAAACTTGCTTGGCATCGAAAAAATAACCTAACCTGTAATTATATTCGGGAATAGTAGGTTGCTGATCGAGAAGGGCATCGTCCCAGCCTCTGTGGTCGTGGGCCTGTATACCATTAAAAGTATAATTATTCCCTAAGCCCGGTTGGTCAATATGTATGTTACTTGTGGTATACCATTCTGTATTGTAACCCCACGAGGCATATAATATACCATTCTTAACAATTTTTCTATGCCTTACATAGGAAGTGTCCTTTTGCGCCGATATTGAGTTAACCAGTACAAGCAATAAAATAAATACAAGGTTGTGTTTTTTCATACTGCTGTTGTTCCTTTAATGATTCCTTTAAAAACGGCTGCAAGAATACAAAATATTGCCCAAATTTAATGTGATTTATGCGCTGAGAAGTTCAACAATATCTGCTAAGGTCTTTTCATTTGTTTTAACAAAAGCTTCACCTGCATTATAAAGAGACTGTATATTCTCCGGTGCCACATTATCCATTTCCTTGCTTAAGCCGTGTAAGGCGGGTTGCAGGCGTATATATGTTGAATGCGATTTATTTCTAAAAATATCTTCCAGCTGGTAATTAACAACATCGCTATGAGCGTCGAACGCGATATTAGCCAGCAGACGGGCCCAGTTTTTATCACTGCTGTCGTCTATTTGCGCCTCCGTATATGCTGCTGTAGCAAGCCCAGTTCCCAATGAGAGTAAAAATACTCCTTCGGTTGCCTGAGGGTAATGTTGCTTAGCCTGCATATAAGCAAACAAAGCAGGATTATAGGCGAATATGCTGCCATCGACAAATGTATATTGTCTTTCAGCCAGGCAATGCACTTTAGCCGGTGGAAATATGCCGGGCAAAGCCGAAGTGGAACGTATTACGGAACGTAAAAAGAAATCGGAACGAGGGTCTCCCACTGCTTTATGCGACAGGAATAAATAGGGCTCGGTGTTTATAAGATCGTAAGCCGTAATGCAGCATGGCTTTATAAGTTGGCTCAGCCTCATTTCTTTAAAGAAAAAACGTAATTGCGCCTCTAGCCCCACCGGCGAATACTTATGAAATCCCTTATCTTCTGTCTCTCCGAAAGAAACTCCCCCGTATGCAAAATAGAATTCAATGGCTTGCCGCGCAGTGAACCTCGGGCGTTTGGCATCGGTTTCATCGGGCGTAAGATAAATGCAAGTCAGTAATCCTCCTGTGCTTGTACCTGCAATGAGGTCAAAATAATCGGCCAGGCGGGCATCGGGGTTATTGTGTGCCTGTTGCAACCTTTCTTCTAATGCGGCCAAAAAAGTAGCCGGCAGTATTCCGCGAATACCACCTCCGTCTATCGATAATATATTAACTGTTTTGCGCATAGGCTTTTTTTGCTGACAGCAAAAGCCCTATAAAGGTAAGCAAAGCATTTAAAATAAGCAGTTCGAAGCCAAACTGGTAGCCGCCAAACCATACTTTAGAGAAAGTATCGAGCATATAACACACTAATGGTGAGGCTATACAGACAAACGGAATGTACTTATCATTTACCGGTATCCTGGTAAGCAACCCGAATGCATATAGCCCTAAAAGCGGCCCATACGTATATCCGGCCACTTTAAATACATCGTTAATAATAATAGGGTCATTTATCAGGCGATAGAGTATTATGACAACAATAAGCGCCGCAGCCATTAATACATGTACAATTTTTCTTGTCCTTTCCTGTTTTTGTTTTTCTTTCCCGCCTATGTCGAGTATATCGACACAAAAAGATGTAGTTAATGCCGTAAGGGCCGAATCGGCACTGGCAAAAGATGCTGCCGTTAATCCCATTACAAATAAAAATGCAACTGTGGTACCAAAATATCCCTGTGTGGCAAGTGTAGGGTACAAATCATCGGGCTTGGCGGGTATGGCAACATGATTGGTTTCGGCGAATGAATACAATAACACACCCAAAACGAGAAACATAAATACCACAACTGCCTGAACAATACTGAAAGAAAAAATATTCTTCTGCGATTCACGTAATGTTTTGCAGGTAAGGTTCTTCTGCATCATATCCTGGTCGAGGCCTGTCATTGCAATGGCGATAAATACTCCACTGAAAAACTGCTTGAAGAAATAATATTTGCTTTTATAATCCCAGTTAAAGACTTTGGAATAGGGCGACGAAGCAACTGCATTTGACAAATCACTTATATGCAAATGCAGCGATTGTGTAATAAGTATAATACTGCCTATAAGTGCTGCAAGCAGAAAGAAGGTTTGCAAGGCGTCGGTCCATATTATAGTCTTCATACCCCCGCTACGCGTGTAAAGCCATATAAGCGCCACCATAACTATTGCGTTGAGCAGGAAGGGAACATTCCACTGGTTAAAAATACTTATCTGCAAAACCTCAACTGCCACATATAGCCGGAATGACGCACCAATAATACGCGATATAAGAAAGTACGATGCGCCTGTTTTATACCCATAATGCCCGAAACGGGTTTTTAAATACGTATATATCGACGTTAGTTGCATACGATAAAAGACGGGTAACAATACCCATGCAATTACCCAGTAACCAAGTATATAACCCAATACAACTTCATAATATGTAAACCCTCCCGCCTTTACTGCTCCCGGAACCGATATGAAAGTTACTCCTGAAATAGAGGAGCCTATCATACCAAATGCTATAAGGTACCAGGGCGATTTACGATTAGCGAGAAAAAAACCTTCGTTAGTAGCGTTGCGGCTTGTAATAAACGACACCGCCATAAGTACAGTGAAGTATGAAACAAGGCAAATGAGTATGGCTATGGGAGACACTAATCGATACGTTTCTGTTCAGAAAACATTTTGCGGGTAATGACTTTCAACACAATCCTTTTAACTATTATCTCGCTCATGCAGCGGTAGTATATATCGGTAGGCATTTCTTTCAATGCAGTTAGCTGCTGTTCAGGCACATCTATTCTGTACAGTATTTCCGATAATTCAGGAGTAATGGTTGGAAGATATTTTTGCAAGGCAGTTACAACTGCCTCAGCTGCAAATTCCCCACGCAGGTTTGAATGCGGAACGTTTACGGCAAACTCTTTATTCAGGTCTTTGTTCAGTTGAAGAATCACTTCATCCCAGAAGGCCTCTTTTGAAATAAAGTTGTTGTATTGTTGCAGGTAGGAAAAATCGTTTACTACTATGTCGCTCATAATCTTATTAATACCTCAAATTTACGGAAAAATCACTCACCCCTGACCCCTCTCTATCAAATAGAGAGGGGAAGCGAAGCGGGGTGAGTAAAATATCTAAATTTGCCCTATGAGCGACTTCTACGAAATGATATATGAAGTGGTGAGGCACGTACCTAAAGGCAGGGTAACCACCTATGGAGCCATTGCAAAGTACCTGGGCTCTCCTCAATCGTCGCGATTAGTGGGCTGGGCCATGAACCAGGCACATTCGCAGAAAAAGAAGGTACCGGCACACCGTGTGGTGAACCGCACGGGCATGCTTTCGGGTAAACATCATTTTGGGCACCCTAAACTTATGGAGCAAATGCTTGCTAAAGAGGGTATTAAAGTGAAGAAGGATGTGATTGTCAACTTTAAGAAAGTCTTCTGGGACCCGGCTGTAGGGCTTAAGTTGTAATCTTCAAGAAATCACACCACTAAGGCCACAAAGGAAATCACCACTAAGCTACTCTAAGGTATTTATTTGAATTTTCTTAGTGCGACTATCGATTCTAAGTGAATCTTAGTGGTAAAAAATCATAACTTTACGCTTAATATAAAGCAGTCAATAAATTTTTCACACTATGATTACCAAAGAACAAGTTATAGAGGCTCTTAAAAATGTAATAGACCCCGATTTCGATAAAGATATTGTTACCCTCGGCATGGTACAGGATGTAGTTATCGATGGTAAAAAAGTAAACTTTACCGTGGTACTTACAACCCCTGCCTGCCCTATGAAAGATATGATTCATAAGGCATGTGTGAATGCTATTATCTATTACGTAGATAAAGAGGCCGAAGTGAATGTAAATATGACCGCTAAGGTTACTTCAAAAAGAACACCTGCAAATGCGAAAGCATTACCAGGAGTTAAAAATATTATTGCGGTTGCATCAGGTAAAGGTGGTGTAGGAAAATCTACTGTGGCTGCCAATTTAGCTGTGGCATTGGCTATGCAAGGCGCAAAGGTCGGTCTCTTAGATGCAGATATTTATGGCCCATCGGTACCTATGATGTTCGATGTAGTTGATGAGAAACCTATGCTGAAAGACGGTAACAACGGAAAGACTTATATGATACCCGTTGAGCATTATGGTGTGAAGGTTCTTTCTATCGGTTTTTTTGTAACCAACTCTCAAGCAGTGGTGTGGAGAGGCCCCATGGCTTCTAAAGCATTGCAACAACTTATATCTGATGCCGACTGGGGCGAACTCGATTACCTGTTTATTGATTTACCTCCCGGTACCGGCGATATACAACTCTCATTGGTTTCTACTGCTTCGCTTACTGGTGCGGTAATAGTAAGCACCCCGCAGAATGTGGCCCTGCTCGATGTACGCAAAGCAGTCACCATGTTTGGCCATAAAGATATTCATGTGCCTGTATTGGGCATAGTAGAAAATATGGCATACTTCACCCCTGCCGAACTGCCCAATAATAAGTATTACATATTCGGTAAAGATGGTGCTAAGAACTTAGCTGACGAATTAAAAGTTCCTTTCCTCGGACAAATACCATTGGTGCAAAGCATTTGCGAATCAGGTGATGCGGGCCGTCCGGCGGTATTGCAGGAAAACACCCCGCAATCAAAAGCATTTAGCGAATTAGCTATGAACATGGCTCAACAAGTGGCTATTGCAAATAATAAGAAAGAAGAGAAGCAGTTGGAGACTGCATAGGTTAACAGGGCAGGGAGATTGGTATTTTACCCTTTCAGGGTTTTATGCGTTAGTCATTTAATCGCCTGATGCCAAAGGCATCAAACGTTTATAGAAATGCAAGTACGAATACATTTCGATACCGAAGGTATCGTACATTTACATAAACAATTCTGTTATGCCCGGGACCTATTCTCAAATCTATATTCATGTTGTTTTTGCAGTAAAAAGCCATGAAAACCTTATTAGTTCAACATGGGAAGAACGGCTTTACAGGTATATCACAGGAATAGTTGAAAACAAGAGCCAGAAAATGCTCGCCATTAATGGCATGCCAGACCACATACATTTCCTTATAGGGATGAAACCAGAGTGTTCCTTATCTGACCTTGTAAGAGAAGTCAAGAAATCTTCGAATGAATTTATTAATGAAAACAAATTCGTTAAAGGAAAGTTCAATTGGCAAATTGGTTATGGTGCATTTTCATATAGTCATTCACAGTTAACGACTGTAATTAACTATATAATGAACCAAAAGGAACATCATCAAAGGAAAACATTTAAAGAGGAATATATTGATTTCCTGAAAAATTTCAATATAAAATACGACGATAAATATTTATTTGAATGGATTTTATAGTTCGATGCCTCCGGCATCGGTACTCTCTTTATGCTCTACCTTTTCTATAAACGTTAAATCCCTTCGGGATTAGAAAAATAAGCAGAAACTGGACTATTTATTACAGCCCTAACAACACTTCATTCGGGTCTTTACTTCCAAAGAGCAATCTTGTCGGGTCCTCAATGCCCTGCTTAACTTTCACAAGGAAACTTACCGATTCACGGCCATCTATAATGCGGTGGTCGTATGAAAGGGCAATATACATCATCGGGTGAATTTCCACCTTGCCTTTTACCGCAACAGGGCGTTCAACCACATTGTGCATACCCAGTATGGCACTCTGTGGTGGGTTTATAATGGGTGTCGACATTAACGAGCCGAACACACCACCATTGGTAATGGTGAATGTGCCGCCTATCATTTCTTCCAACGACAGTTTATTGTCGCGGGCTTTTACGGCAAGTTCCTTTATTTTAGCTTCAATCTGGGCAAGGCTCATCATCTCAGCATTACGCAATACCGGCACCACAAGTCCTTTAGGAGCGCTTACAGCAACACCAACATCAGCGTAGTTATGGTAAATAATTTCTTCTCCGTCAATCATTGCATTCACAGCAGGGAATGCTGCCAATGCTTCAGTAACGGCTTTAGTGAAGAACGACATAAACCCTAAGCGTACTCCATATTTCTCTTCAAACTTCTTGCCATATTTTTCACGCAGGGCAAGTATAGCGCTCATATCAACCTCGTTGAAGGTAGTTAGCATGGCTGTCTCGTTCTTAACTGCCACCAAACGTTGAGAAAGCTTTTTGCGCAGAGCTGACATCTTTTGTTTGTCTTCAGTACGGTCGCCCTGGAAAGGTGAAGAATCCTCTACGCTAAATCCTTTTGACATGGCATTCATCACATCCGATTTGGTGACCCTGCCACCCTTGCCTGTTCCATTAACTGTTGCAATTCCACTTTCAGCCATCATTTTCTTTGCAGCCGGTGATGGAGTACCCGATGCATAAGTAGTTGCTTGTTGTGCAGGTTTTGCAGCTTCAGCAGCTACGGGTTTTGCAGCCGGTTTTTCTTCTTTCGCCTTACCATTATTCTCTGCAGGCTTCACAGCAGTTGCAGGGGCCTTAGCATCTGTATCTATTTTAGCAATAATACTTCCTACCTTAATTGTCTCACCTTCTTTCGCCAGTGTCTTAATCTGCCCGGCCTGGTCTGCATTAACTGTCAGCGTTGCTTTATCTGAATCTATCTCACATACTTCCTCATCCTTCTGAACATACTCTCCGTCTTTTTTCAGCCAGCGTGCAATCTGCACTTCTGTTACCGATTCTCCGGGGCTGGGAACTTTTATTTCTAAAATCATATTGTATTATTTTTCTGCTTTCACTAATGTCTTATGAAACACCTTATTTAAGATCTCCTGTTTTTCCATTTCGCTTTTTTTCTTTGCACCGGTTGCAGGGCTTGCGCTTTCAGGGCGAGAAATGCATTTCAGTTTTATATCCTTCACCATTCGGGTCATGAACAACCATGCACCCATGTTCTCTGGCTCTTCCTGCACCCATATATATTCTTTAGCTTTCTTATACTTGCTTAATACAGTGCTTAGTTGCTTGTATGGGAAAGGATAAAGCTGTTCAAAACGGATAATTGCCACATCGTCAGCGCCCTCTTTTTCTTTGGTCTCCAGTAAATCGTAATAAACCTTGCCGCAACAGAATACCAGTTTTGTAGCAGATGTGTTGCCATCATCTATTATCTCAGTAAAACCGCCTTTGGTGAAATCCGCTATTTTAGAAATGCATTTAGGGTGGCGCAATAAGCTCTTAGGTGTAAACGCTACTAAAGGTTTACGGTAAGGCGAGTGCAGTTGCCTGCGTAATGCATGGAAGAAGTTAGCCGGAGTAGTTGCATTAATGATCTGCAGGTTATTTTCCGCGCATAGCATCAAAAATCTTTCCATGCGTGCGCTTGAGTGCTCTGCTCCCTGTCCTTCATAGCCGTGCGGCAAAAAGAGACATATATTATTCATACGGCGCCATTTGTCTTCCGCAGCGCTCAGGTACTGGTCTATAATTATCTGGGCTCCGTTGGCAAAATCGCCAAACTGTGCCTCCCATATTGTAAGTGCTTGTGGCGACGACATGGCATAGCCATATTCAAAACCCAACACAGCATATTCTGAAAGGTGAGAATTATAAATTTCAAAGCTTGCCTGGTCCTTACTTAAATTCTTAAGCGGGGTATATTCTTCCTCAGAATCGGTTATCGTCAACACCGCATGGCGGTGAGAGAATGTTCCTCTCTTCACATCCTGCCCGCTGAAACGCACCGGGTAACCTTCCAATACCAGCGAACCGTATGCAAGCAATTCGCCCATACCCCAATCTAAGGCGCCATCGCCTTGCAACATGGCTTTCCGGTCGGCCTGCAGTTTAATAATCTTATTGAAAAAACTTTTATCCGCTGGAAGGTCAGTTATTTTTTGCCCTATATCGAGCAATACTTTTTTATCTACTCCCGTATCAGGCGATTTCTCAAAGTCTTTGTCGTCGGCAATGCGTATACCTTTCCACACCCCTTCAAGGAACGAGGTTACTTTAGTTTTACGTATCTGCTTCGATTCATCTAACCTTTCCTGCAATGTTTCTTTAAACTCGCTTTCTATTTTCTGTAAGTCGGCTTCATTTATCACGCCTTCCTGTAATAGTTTATCTACATAAATCTTGCGCGGGTCGGGGTGTGCAGCAATGGCTTTATATAACAACGGTTGTGTAAAACGCGGCTCATCGCCCTCGTTATGGCCATATTTGCGGTAGCCCAACAAGTCAATAAATACATCGCGGTGGAATGTTTGCCTGAACTCTATTGCCATCATAACTGTAAATACTACAGCCTCCACATCATCTGCATTCACATGGAACACAGGGGATAATATCACCTTAGCCACATCGGTACAATATGTACTTGTGCGGGCATCAATATAATTGGTAGTAAATCCTATCTGGTTATTGGTAACTACGTGTATGGTTCCACCTGTGCGATAGGCCTCAAGTTTTGCCATCTGCACGGTTTCGTATACCACTCCCTGGGCAGCAATAGCGGCATCGCCATGAATAGACACTGTAACTATCTTATTCATATCCTTGCCATACTGCTTATCGAGCTTGGCACGGGTAATACCTTCTGTTACCGGGTCAACGGCTTCAAGGTGCGAAGGATTTGGTGTAAGGCTTAAATGCACCTTATTACCATCGCGGGTTACAACGTTTGAAGAATATCCTAAGTGGTATTTCACATCTCCGCCAAAAAGTGCATCCGCATCAAACTCCTTTCCTTCAAATTCAGTGAAAATATCTTCGTAGGTTTTCTTAAGAATATTAGCCAATACATTAAGCCTTCCGCGGTGGGCCATGCCTATCACCACTTCCTGAATGCCCATGGCAGCGCCCTTTTCAATTATACCATTAACAGCAGGAATGAGGGCTTCTACCCCTTCCAGTGAAAAACGTTTTTCCCCTACAAACTTTGTATGCAGGAAATTTTCAAATACTACTGCCTTACTTATCTCCTGTAGTATCTGGCGTTTTTGCTCGGCATTAAAATTGGGTGTGTTGCGGGTCGATTCCATTCTATCCTGCAACCACTTCACCACTTTCTGGTTTCGTATGTGCGTATATTCTACTCCTATTGACTGGCAATAGGTTTGCTTAAGAAAAGCTATAATATCAGATAATTTGCATGAGCCTAGCCCTATTTCCGAACCCGCGTGAAACACAGTATCCATGTCGGACTGACTTAAGCCGATAAGTTCAATTTCATCAAGCGTAGGGTAATATTTCCTGCGTTCGCGAACAGGGTTTGTATGTGTAAATAAATGCCCTGATGAACGATATAGGTTAATCAGGTTTAAAACCGCGAATTCTTTGCGTACCTGTTCGGGCACTTGTTCATTACCCGATAAGTCGGAGTAATTTTTACGTGCGAAATCAAAGCCCTCGAAAAATTCTTTCCAAGAGGCATCAACTGAAGAACTATCCTGTAGATATTTCTTATAAAGGTAGTCTATTGCAGATGGGTCGGAACTGCTGAGATAAGAATGCTTGTCCATACTCTATTCAAATGGACAACAAATTTACACATTATTACCGTTATCAGGCAAGTGGAACAGGCCTTAGCCCGGGAA
>Ga0210398_10006834_pt1 | contig 10427 bp, 8 predicted proteins | sample IncBWC4OmetaG_FD_161047 | JGI IMG/M metagenome (GOLD analysis project Ga0210398, IMG submission 161047) | Forest soil microbial communities from Barre Woods Harvard Forest LTER site, Petersham, Massachusetts, United States - Inc-BW-C-4-O | ecosystem: Environmental > Terrestrial > Soil >... | reverse complement strand
GCGGCGCTGATCGCTCCCTGCGCATGGTCAAGGATTACGAGCCGACCAACGTATCGGACAAGGTTCTGCGGATCATCCTGAGCTACACGGACTTCGTCCGGCGCCGCGTTTGGGGCGAGAGCTAGAAAGACGCCATCGAGGCGATCGATGTTATATCTCAAAGAGTGTATCGCCGCTCTGACGGTGCCCTTGATGCTGGCGCTCTTGCTGGCGGTCGCAGCGGGAGTTGTCGCGTGGCGGGGCCGCAAGCGGGCGGCGGTAAGGTTGCTGGTCGCGGCGCTCATCGTTGTTTTCGTCACCTCGGAGGGAGTCGTGGGCGACGGGCTGTTGAATTCACTGGAGGCGCGTTATCCACCGCTGCAAGATCCGTCGGCGCTGCAGGTCCGCTGGATCGTGGTCTTGGGCAGCTCTTATGCGCCCCACGAAGGCGTACCCGTCACCGCAGCGCTCGATCAGGACGCGCTCGTGCGGATTGTCGAGGGCGTGCGACTTGCGCGTCTCAATCCCGCGGCCAAGCTGCTGGTGTCGGGAGGCGCCCCTGACGGGCGGCCGCGACCCGCGCAGGGCTACGCCGAATTGGCGCGCGATCTCGGCATCGACCCGGGTTCGCTCGTGCTCTCGGATCAGGCGCTTGACACCAACGCAGAAGCACGCGATGTCGTGCAGCGACTGGGTGGCGAGCCGTTCCTTCTGGTAACGTCTGCCTATCATATGCCGCGCGCCATGCAGTTGATGCGTCGCGCCGGGGCTCGGCCCATTGCGGCCCCCACGGGTCAGCTGGTAACGAAAGACTTCCATTGGCGCCGTCTGCTGCCGAGCTCCGCCGGATTGGGCAAGTCGGAGCGCGCCCTTCACGAATATTTGGGATTTCTGGCCATGGCGATTGGCGTCAATTGAAGCAGCACGTGTTGCTGGAGATCCTACCGAGTGCGCTCACGTCGCTGATCGTATCGGCGCTACTCACCGGAGTGATGCGGCAGCTGGCGTTGACTCATAGGGTGCTCGATGTACCCAATGAGCGCAGCTCGCACTCGACGCCGACGCCGCGCGGCGGCGGTCTCGCGATCGTCATCACCTTGCTCGCGGCCTTGTGGCTGCTCGAGATCGTCGGGTCCATGCCCTTTCGCTTGTGGGCGGCCCTGTCAGCCTGCGGCAGCGCCGTGGCGCTCGTCGGGTTCGCGGATGACAAATGGCATCTTTCCGCCAAGACTCGATTGACGGTGCATTTTGCCGCCGCCTCGGTCTTTGTCTGGTCTAGCGGCCGCTTGCCTCCCGTCGATTTCGGAATCGCCATTCTGAATCTAGGCATTGCGGGAAGCATCGTCGGCGTCCTGGCCCTGGTATGGTTTCTCAATCTCTACAATTTCATGGATGGGATCGACGGCATAGCGAGCATCGAGGCGATGACGGTGGCCTCGACCGCGGCGCTGTTCCTCGTCCAGCACGGCGGCGGTTCACCGGTCGCGGTTTTCATGTGGCTCACGGTGGCGACCGTCGGCGGCTTTCTCCTCTGGAACTGGCCTCCGGCGCGGATTTTCATGGGAGATGCCGGCAGTGGATTCCTGGGCTTCATCCTGGGAGCCATGGCCTGGAGCACCGCCGCCGCCGGAAAGCTGTCTGTTTGGTTCTGGCTGATCCTGGTGGGGGCATTTTTCGTGGATGCGACACTGACTTTGCTGCAGCGTTGGCGGCGCGGCGAGCCTCTGGCAACGGCGCACCGCAGCCATGCATATCAGCATCTGAGTCGCCGATTTGGAAGCCATCTTAAGGTGACTTTGGGGGTCCTGATGGTGAACCTCTTATGGCTCGCGCCGCTGGCGTGGCTCGCCGCCCTGCATCCGTCATTCGGGGCCGGGCTCACGCTGCTCGCCTGGGCACCTCTGGCTGTCTGTGCATGGCGTAGCGGTGCCGGGCTGCCGGGTGACTAGTCGCGATGAGGGTGCTGATCCTATCGCAGTATTTCTGGCCCGAGTCGTTTCGCATCAACGAGGTCGCCGAGTCACTACGCCAAGCCGGCTGCGAGATCGCGGTCCTCACGGGTCAACCGAACTACCCCGACGGAAAGGTCTTTCCGGGCTATCGAGCGTCGAGCAGCGGACGCGAGCAGCATCCCGCCGGATACACCATCTATCGGGTGCCGATCGTGCCCCGCGGATCCGCCAACGGTTGGCGACTTGCCCTCAATTATCTCATGTTCGTGGTGAGCGCCTCGCTGCGCGGCCGGCGGCTGCTGCGCGGCCAGCGCTTCGACGTGATCCTGGTCTATGCGCCCTCGCCGATTCTGCAGGCGATCCCGGGGATCTTCCTCAAGCGGCCGCTACGCGCCGCTCTGGTGACCTGGATTCAGGACTTGTGGCCGGAGAGTATCGCAGTCGCCGGGTTTGTGAGTAACCGCTGGCTGCTGGCGCGCGTCGGTTCCCTGGTTCGCTGGATTTATCGGCGCTGCGACCTGCTGCTGGTGCAATCCGAGGCCTTCGTACCCACCGTGGAGTCGATGGCCGGCGGAGTGCCGGTCCGCTACCAGCCAAACCCCGGTGAATTGACTTCCGAAATATCGCCGGCGGTCGCGGATGCAGGAATCACGCTGGAGCCGGGATTCAACGTTGTGTTCGCCGGCAACTTCGGCACGGTTCAGGCGCTGGACACAGTGCTCGAAGCGGCTGAGCGTTTGCTCCCCCATCCCGACGTTCATATCGTGCTGGTGGGAAGTGGCAGCCGGCACAGTTGGCTGATGGAGCAGGTCGCTTCGCGAAAGCTGAGCAATATCCGGTTCGTCGCGCGCCTGCCGCCGGAAGCAATGCCGGCGGTATTCTTGCAAGCCTCGGCGCTGCTCGCGAGCTTGGTGCGGAGCCCGATCATGAGCAAGACCATCCCGAGCAAGGTCCAGGCCTATCTCGCCTCCGGACGTCCGATCATTGCCAGCATGGATGGGGAGGGAGCGCGAGTGGTTGAGGAGGCGGGCGCGGGCTTGACGTGCGCCGCGGAGGATTCTGCGGCATTGGCTGATCGGATACTGCGGCTGCAGGCCATGCCCCAAGGTGAGCTGCAGCGGATGGGCGAGGCCGGCCGCGCGTATTACCGGAAGCATTTCGATCCGGGTGTGCTTACGCAAAAACTGCTCGCGCATTTTCGGGACTTGGGGGAGCGCTGCTGATGAGCCTTACGAGCGGTGCAGGCTCGCGCGCTCTGGTGACCGGCGCGACCGGCTTTGTCGGCACACAACTCTGTCCGACACTCGCGCAGCACGGCTGGCACGTGGTTTGCGTCAGCCGACGTCCTTGGAAGGGCACCCGCACCGGGGGACTGGAAGAGGTGATCTTGCCTTTGTCATCGCAGGATGTGCTCTGGCAAAACGCGCTGCGGTCGGTGCGCTGCATCGTCCATCTGGCCGCACACGTTCACCAGATGCGTGACGATCCGCAGGCCGCGAATGTCTATCGCGAGGTGAACGTTGCGGGCTCGCAATTTGTGGCCGAGCAAGCCGCGCGCGCCGGGGTGCGCCGGTTCGTGTACTTGAGCAGCATCAAGGTCAACGGCGAGGGCGGCGCTCCGGCGCCATACCGGGCCGAGGATGCACCGAATCCAGTCGATGACTACGGCCGGTCGAAGTGGCAAGCCGAGATCGCACTTCGCGACCTGTGCGCGCGTTCAGGGATGGAACTGGTAATCATCCGACCCCCCTTGGTCTACGGGCCTGCGGTGCGCGCCAACTTCAAGCGATTGTTGCATCTGGCAGCGTTGGGAGTGCCCTTGCCTCTGGGCTCGATCGACAACCGGCGAAGCCTCGTCAATGTATGGAACCTGGCGGATTTCATCGAGACCTGCATGATCCATCCGCAGGCCCCGGGGAACACGTTCCTGATTTCCGATGGCGAGGATTTGTCGACGCCGCAGCTTTTGCGCAGGTTGGCTGGCTTGATGCATCGCCCGTCACGCCTGTTCCGCTTTCCGCCGCGGGGCTTGAATCGCCTTGCCCAATGGGTCGGATTGGGGCCGGAAATGAGACGACTCTGCGAGTCATTGCAGGTCGACTCCACACCGGCTCGCGAGCGGCTCGATTGGCGGCCGGCCGTGAGCGTCGACGAGGGGCTCGAGCGTACCGTCGCTGCCTATCGGGAAACCCGACAAGCGAGCTGACCGAAGCCGCCTAAGCCGTATACGTTGCGGTGATGACGAGGGTGTCGCTCCCCACGTCGATGGCCGGCAGATGAATGCGGGTACCGTCGATGTAGCCGCCACCGAGCTCAGTGTGTGAGGTGATGTTCGTGATCTTGACGTTCGCGGAGATATCGGCGGCGGCGAAGGGCAACCCCTCGATCGCGGCACCCTTGTCGCAGACAATAGATACCGCGGCCGCCAGAACCACGCTCACCGTGACGAAAGGGCCGTGAACCAGGTACGTCGCCCGATTTTGAAGGGCGCCCTTGGCGCGCAGGGCTGCGGTATTGGCTTCCCAGCTCCTGCTGCCCCCCTGATCGGCCCAGGTATCGCTCGACCGCGTCCCGATCGTCCAATTAGCCGAATACCCCGTGAGGGAGTTGTTTTTCGATCGCCCGATGCGCAGCGGCATCGCGCCGGTCTGCAGCACCGAATCTTGCAGGGCGCCGGCGGCCTCCAGCCCATGGGATGCCTGTTCGGAAAGGTTGGCGATGTGAAACGTATCGAGGGTGCTGCGGACGCCAGCATGCAGCGCCCGAATTGCGCTCGGTAGTCTGCAGCCACTGATTGTCCATCCGGTCGGCACCGCCGGATGGTCGCTGAAGCGGATGCCGTACGCTTGCAAGTGTGTGGAGACCTCGCCTGTCAGGCCCTGGACGACGCCGAAATTGCTCGCACCGTTGCTCATGTCGACATGGATGAGAGCGCCGCCGTTGGAGGTTGGCGACGCGCTATACGCCCATCCCCCGAAGTTCTTCCAGGAGTCGGCGTCTTCGAGGTAAACGCAGTCGGAGGTGGGCGAGCCGCCCTCGTTGTAGAACTGATTGCCGAAACAATTATGCTCTATGCAGGACTGTGCGCCGGTGGCGATGAGTCCGTCCACCACGGATCGGAGTCCCGCCACATTGTGGGCGGTCCACACGGCAACTTGGGTGTTTGGTGTCGTCGCGAAGTTCGCCAGATAGCAATCGATCAGGGCGTCGTTCTCGGCGCCGTAGTTGTAGAAAGGCGCAACGCTGAATTTGCCGAGAATGTGGCAGTTCTGCATTTTGTGGAACAGGCTACCGCCATGCGAGTTACGCGCCCAGAGCACGCCGGTCTGCGGGTAGACGACTGCGTCGGTGCCGATGACCACGTCATACAACTCGACGGCCGAGGTGCCGGTGAAATCGAAGACCGCCACACCGCGGTGCCTGGCGAGGAGGCCGGGAATGTTAAAGCCCGCATCACCGATGTTGCGGATGACGACGGCGTGCTGGGTTGCGGCCCCCGCGAAGGTGCAGTTCACCGGCGAATCGAGGAGATAGGGGCCGCTAAGGCCGTAGGTTATCTGCGCTCCACCCTGCTGGGCCTGGCGTACCGCGGACTCGAAAGCCGCAACCATGGTCGTGCTTCCCGGCGCGGCGTTGACCTTGTATCGATCGACGCAACCTGGCGGCAATGAAGAATCCTCAATTGTAACTTTCGCGGCAAGCTCGGCGCCAGTTTGTGGGTATTCCGGCCGATTGCGGTCTGGAGCGACCGAGCGCGCGGCGGGGACGGCAGACCCCAGGGCGGAGGCGAACAAAGTGCGCGATAGATCTCGACGAAGCATGATGCGGTCTCTGAATCGAAAGCATAGTCGATTACAATCGAGGCACCTGCGATTGCAGTTCGATGGCATCCTAAGAAATGTCGGTCAGGATGTCACGCTGCAATCACGTTCGTGTCAAACTGCGCATTGAGCTTGTGATTGATTCGCCGGAGAGCAGATGACAAAGACAGCATTGATCACTGGCATAACCGGTCAAGACGGGTCATACCTGGCCGAGCTCCTGTTGACGAAGGGCTATAAGGTGCACGGCGTCAAGCGCCGCGCGTCCTCGTTCAACACCGATCGGATCGATCATCTGTACCAGGATCCGCACGAGAAAGACGTGCGCCTGAAATTGCATTACGGAGACCTGACCGACTCGACCAATCTCATCCGCATCATCCAGGAAGTGCAACCGGACGAGATCTACAATCTCGCCGCGCAGAGTCATGTGGCGGTCTCGTTCGAGACACCGGAATACACCGCCAACGCGGACGGCCTGGGCACTCTGCGTCTGCTCGAGGCCATCCGCATACTGCGCCTGGAAAAGAAGACGCGCTTCTATCAGGCGTCGACCTCCGAGATATTCGGCAACGTCCGGGAAATACCTCAGCGCGAGACGACTCCCTTTTATCCCCGATCGCCCTACGGCGCGGCGAAGGTTTACGCCTACTGGATCACCGTCAATTATCGCGAGGCTTACGGGATGTTCGCCTGTAATGGCATCCTTTTCAATCACGAGTCTCCGGTGCGCGGCGAGACGTTCGTCTCCCGCAAGATCACCCGCGCGCTGGCGCGCATCCGCCTGGGGTTGCAGGAGGGCTTGCATCTCGGCAATCTCGATTCCAGGCGCGATTGGGGCCACGCCAAGGATTACGTGCTGGCGCAATGGCTCATGCTGCAACAAGAGGAGCCCGACGATTTCGTGATCGCGACAGGGAAGCAGTATTCCGTGCGCGACTTCGTCGTGGCCGCGGGTACCCTGCTCGACATGAAAATCGAGTGGCGCGGGGAGGGCGCGGACGAAGTCGGAATCGATTCTGCGAGCGGTCGGACTCTGGTGCGGGTGGACCCCCGCTATTATCGTCCCACCGAGGTGCAGACATTGCTCGGGGATCCGAGCAAGGCACGCCAGAAGCTCGGCTGGCATGCCGAGACCGACTTCGCGGCGCTGGTCGCGCAGATGGTCGCCGAGGACCTGGAACAGGCGAAGCGCGATGCATTGGTCGCGAAGCAGGGCTACCGAGTCCTGAGCCGCCACGAGTAGCGCGTGTCCATCACCAAGCGCTCCAAAATCTACGTCGCGGGACATCGAGGCCTCGTGGGCTCGGCGCTGCTACGCGCGCTGCAGTCCCGCGGCTATGAGCGGATCGTGCTGCGGAGTCGCGCCGAGCTGGATCTTACCCGTCAAGAGGCCGTGCAAGCCTTCTTCGAGCGGGAGCGGCCCGACGCGGTCATTCTTGCCGCCGCACGCGTCGGCGGGATTCATGCGAACAACTCTCGTCCGGGGGAGTTTATTCGCGACAATCTGCTGATCCAAGACCACGTGATCGATGCCGCACAGCGCAGCGGCGTGGAAAAGTTCGTATTCTTGGGCTCGAGCTGCATCTATCCGAAGCTCGCCGAGCAACCCATCCGCGAGGACAGCCTGCTCACGGGGCCGCTCGAGCCCACCAACGAGTGGTACGCCATTGCCAAGATCGCGGGTGTAAAGTTGTGTCAAGCTTTGCGCCGGGAGTACGGCTTCAACGCGATTTGCCTGATGCCGACGAACCTCTATGGTCCCGGGGACAATTTTGATCTGCAGCAGGCCCACGTGCTGCCGGCGTTGCTACGGCGGATCCACGAGGCCAAACGCAGCGGCTCGGCGAGCGTCACTGTGTGGGGGAGCGGCGCACCGCGGCGCGAGTTCTTGCACGTCGACGACCTCGCCGATGCCGTGTTGTACCTTTTACACGAGTATGATGGCGAGTCGCTCGTCAACATCGGGTGGGGAAAGGACATCTCGATTCGGGAGCTAGCGGAGCTTTTGGTGTCGGTAATTGACTACAATGGCCAGCTGGTTTTCGACACTACGAAGCCCGACGGCACGCCTCGTAAGCTGCTGGACGTCGAACGTTTGACCGCGCTTGGATGGGCGCCGACAATTGCGCTCAGAGAAGGCATCCAGAGCACATATGGATGGTTCGTGGAACATTTGGGTGAAGCCAGACTCTAGTAAGTGTTGTCAACCGCCCCGGCGGTTGCACGTTGAGTATTAACTTAAAATAAGCCTTTGTTCGCCTGATTTCGGTAGACTGGGCCGAAGGGAGTTGATCGTCACGCCCAACGAACGACAAACCGAGTGGGGGCGAGGCTTGATCATGGAGGCTCGCGTTGGGGTCGAATCATCGCAAATCCGCTAGCTACATCAGCCGCACGATCGAGCTGCCGCGTCCCGCAAAACGCATAATCTCCATCTCTGCGGATGTTTTGATGATGCCCGCTGCACTCTGGGCCGCGATGAGCCTCAAAGCCGGGTACCCGCTGCTCAGCCTGGAGCACTGGCTCACGGACTGGCAGGCCTATGTCGCGGTGGTCGCCGTCAGCATTCCGGCCTTCGTGCGGTTGGGGCTATACCGTGCAGTGATCCGCTACCTCGGACACCAGGCGGTATTCGCCGTCGCGTTCGCCGTGGCGCTGAGCGGTCTGGTGCTGGGAATTCTCGGCATGGTGTTCGGCCTGCGCGCGCTGTCGTGGAGCGTCGTGGTCATCTACTCCTGCTTGGCGCTTCTGTATGTTGCGGGGTCGCGGTTCGTCGTACGCTACTACCTACTGACCCGGCACATTCAGCCGACGGTGGCGCGCGTCGCCATCTACGGGGCCGGCGAAGCCGGGGCGAGATTGTCGACCATGCTGTCGACCACGCGCGCCTTCGATCCCCTGGTGTTCATCGACGATAACCGCAGCCTGCGCGGCCGCATGGTCAATGGGATCAAGGTCCATCCCCCCGAGGATCTGGCGACCCTCATCAAGGATCGAAACATCGACCGCGTCCTTTTGGCGCTGCCCTCGCTGACGCGCCGGCGCCGGCGGGAAATATTGAGCTCCCTCGAGCCCTTGGGCGTGCACGTCCAGACGGTGCCCGAATTCGAGCAACTGGTCACCGGCAAGGCGAACGTCGAGGATATCCGTGAAGTGGACGTGTGCGATCTTCTCGGTCGCGATTCGGTGCCTCCGAAGGCCGGTCTGTTCGAGGCGTGCATCCGCGATCATGTCGTGATGGTCACCGGCGCGGGCGGCTCTATCGGCGCGGAGCTGTGCCGGCAGATCATCGGGCTCGTGCCGAAGCGGCTGGTGCTGTTCGAAATGTCCGAGCTGGCCCTCTACAACATCGAGCGCGAGCTGCGCATGTTCGCGGAGCAGAATTCACTGCACGTGGAGTTGGTAGGTCTCATCGGCAACGGTTATTACAAACAGCGCATGCGCGAGATCTTTCTCGCCTACCGCGTCGAGACTGTGTATCACGCGGCGGCCTACAAGCACGTGCCCATCGTCGAGCAAAACGTCATCGATGGGATCTACAATAATGTCATCGCGACGTGGAACACGGCGGAGGCCGCGCACGAGACGGAAGTCGAGACGTTCGTGCTCGTTTCGACCGACAAGGCGGTCAATCCCACCAACGTCATGGGCGCGACCAAGCGTTTCTCGGAGATGGTGCTGCAAGCTTTGCACCGGCGCGGCACCAAGACGCGTTTCTGCATGGTGAGGTTCGGCAACGTGCTCGCCTCATCGGGCTCCGTGGTCCCCTTGTTCAACGAGCAGATCAAGGCGGGCGGTCCGGTGACGGTCACGCATCCCGAGGTGATTCGCTATTTCATGACCATCCCCGAAGCCGCGCAGCTGGTCATCCAGGCGGGGTCGATGGCAGAAGGCGGCGAGGTATTCGTGCTCGACATGGGCAAGCCGGTGCGTATCTGCGATCTGGCGAGGCGCATGGTTCATCTCATGGGCATGACGGTGCGCGACGAGCAGCATCCGGACGGCGATATCGAGATCGCGTATACGGGACTGCGGCCGGCCGAGAAGCTCTACGAGGAGCTTCTGATCGGAAACAACGTCACCGGCACTCAGCACCCGATGATTCTGCGTGCCATCGAGCATTCCCTGCCGTGGGAGCGCATCCAGGGCATGCTCGATGAGATACTGGCGGCGATGAGCCGGTTCGATTGCCCGCGAGCCCTTCAGCTCCTGAGCGAGGTGGTTGTGGAATACAAGCCGGCCCCTGAATCGCATGACCTCGTGTGGGCGCGGCAAGCGGCGCTCCCGGCGGACGATCGCAAGGTCACGAGCCTCAAAGTGCGGCGAGTCGTGCGCAACACCGGTCCCAGCACCACCGGACCGACCGATACCGCTCGACCGTAGCCGCCGAGGCGCGCCGCGTTGTCCAAGCGCACTATCCTGGTCACCGGCGGGGCCGGCTACATCGGCAGCCATGTGGTGCGCCAGCTGCTCGAGCGGGGCGAGCGCGTCCTCGTCTTGGACAACCTCGGCAAGGGGTTCCGCCAGGCCGTTACGGGGGCCGACCTGGTGGTGGGCGAGGTCGGCGATCAAGCGCTGGTGTCGCGCCTGATGGCCGAGGGCCAAGTCGACACGGTGATGCACTTCGCCGCCCACACCATCGTGCCCGAGTCCGTGGCGCTGCCGCTCAAGT
>Ga0210398_10006832_pt1 | contig 10428 bp, 8 predicted proteins | sample IncBWC4OmetaG_FD_161047 | JGI IMG/M metagenome (GOLD analysis project Ga0210398, IMG submission 161047) | Forest soil microbial communities from Barre Woods Harvard Forest LTER site, Petersham, Massachusetts, United States - Inc-BW-C-4-O | ecosystem: Environmental > Terrestrial > Soil >... | reverse complement strand
CGCGGGAATTGATTATCGGCGTCGCCGACGATCCGACTTTCGGCCCGGTCATCGTCTTTGGGCAGGGCGGCACCGCCGTCGAGGTCATCAGCGACAAGGCGCTGGCGCTGCCTCCGCTCAATCTCGACCTAGCACGCCGCCTGATTGCACGCACGCGCGTGTCCCGGGTCCTCAAAGCCTACCGTAATGTGCCGGCGGCCGACGAGCGCGCTATCGAGTTGTTGCTGGTCAAGCTATCCCAGCTGGTGGCGGATTTTCCGGAAATCCGCGAGATCGACCTCAATCCGGTTCTTGCCGACGAGACCGGCGTCATTGCCGTCGACGCGCGGGTGGCGATCGCGCCGGTCGAGAAACGTCACGCCGGTGCTACCGGCAACCCGCGTTTCGCCATCCGGCCCTACCCGAAGGAATGGGAGCGGCACATCGCGCTGCGCGACAGCACGGCGGTTTTCGTCCGTCCGGTACGCCCCGAAGACGAGCCGCTCTATGGACCGTTCTTCGCCGCGGTGACGCCTGACGATCTGCGGCTGCGCTTCTTTGCGCCGGTGAAGGATTTCAGCCACACCTTCATCGCGCGATTCACCCAGATCGATTACGCGCGCGCCATGGCCTTCATCGCGATCGACGAGGCCACCGGCGCGATGCTGGGAGTCGTCCGCGTGCACGCCGACGCCGAGTACACCAGCGGCGAATACGCCATTCTCGTGCGCTCGGATCAGAAAGGACACGGCCTCGGTTGGCTATTGATGCAGCTGATCATCGAATATGCCCGTAGCGAAGGATTGCATACCATCAAGGGGCAGGTGCTGCGCGAGAACACCGGGATGCTGGATATGTGCCGGGAGCTCGGCTTTGACATCGCATCCGACCCGAGCGAGCCGTCGTCGGTTATCGCCACGTTACCGCTGTCAGCGTGAGATCAGGCGCCCAACACCTTCTCGGCCGGGGCGTAGGGTAGCGCCAGGGCATCGGCCACGGCGCGGTAGGTGACGCGGCCATCCTGCACGTTGAGGCCTTCGCGCAGATTCGGGTCGTCGCGCAGCGCAGCCCGCCAACCTTTGTCGGCCAGCGCCAGCACGAACGACGTAGTCACGTTGCTCAAGGCAAAGGTCGAGGTGCGCGCGACCGCGCCGGGCATGTTGGCGACGCAATAGTGCACGACTTCGTCGACGATGTAGGTCGGATTGGAGTGCGTCGTCGCCCGCGAGGTTTCGGCGCAGCCGCCCTGGTCGATCGCGACGTCGACGATCACCGAACCCGGCTTCATCGCCTCGACCGTCTGCCGGTAGATCAATTTCGGCGCCATTGCGCCGGGCACGAGGACGGTGGCGATGACGAGATCGGCGCGCCGGCACAGCACTTCGACGACGTCGCGGGTCGAAAACAGCGTGCGCACCCGGCCATTGAATTGCGTGGCGATGCGGCGGAGCGCCTCGGGGTTGCGGTCCAGCACCACGACATCGGCACCCATGCCCGACGCGATCAAGGCCGCGTTGGTACCGGCGACGCCGCCGCCAATGACAACGACACTGGCCGGAGACACGCCCGGCACGCCGCCGAGCAGCACGCCGCGCCCGCCATTTTCTTTTTCCAGGCAGTGCGCCCCGACATGGGGCGCCATGCGCCCGGCCACTTCCGACATCGGGGTCAGCAGGGGCAAGCTGTGACTAGGGCTGGTCACGGTCTCGTAGGCGATCGCAGTGACGCCCGACTGCAAAAGATCTTCGGTCTGCGCCCGATCGGGAGCCAGATGTAGATAGGCGAACAGAATCTGATCCTTGCGCAGCTTCTTGCGCTCTACTGCCATCGGTTCCTTGACCTTGACCACCAATTCGGCCTTGCCGTAGACGGCGTCGGCGTTGGCGACGATCACGGCCCCGGCGGCTTCATAATCGGTGTCCGGCAAGCCGGCGCCTGTGCCGGCACCGGTTTCGACCAGCACCTGATGCCCCTTGTCGGTCAGTTCACGCACCGTCGAGGGCACGATGCCGACGCGGTACTCATTGTCTTTGATTTCTTTCGGCACACCGACGAGCATGGCCACCTCTTCTGCATCGGACCGACGCCGTGCGGCATCCAAGCGGACCTGCCACGACGGCCCGAAATTGTTTGGACTTTACTCTAGCGCTCGCGCAGCGGGCGATTTGTGTCAATCCACACACTGCTGGCGATGCCGCACCGCACGCGCTCGCGTTAATGCATGCCAGAGCGGCAATCAACCTCGACGGGAACAAAGCCCTGTCGGACGCCGCGACACCCGCGCGCACCGCTCCTTACATATGGTATCACACAGCCGAGATTCTCGGTCAGGTTTGGCGGCCGCAGACAAGACGGCTGCGGCCGGACCGCGACGGCGCCCAAGCTTTGGAGACGCAATTGAGAGTTCACGGAAATTCGCTGGCCAGCCGCGACATCGCGACCGTGTTGCATCCTTACACCAACCTCAAGGCGCACCAGACCAAGGGACCCTTGATCATCACGCGCGGCCGCGGCGTCAACGTCTACGACGACCAGGGCAAGGAATATATCGAAGGCTTGGCTGGGCTGTGGTGTGTCTCACTCGGGTTCAACGAGCCGCGGCTGGTCGAAGCGGCACGGCGGCAGCTCGAGACGCTGCCCTACTATCACAGCTTTTCGTCCAAATCGCATGGCCCGGCGATCGAGCTCGCAGAGCGGATACTCGATCTCCTCCCCGACACGATGTCGAAGGTGTTCTTCAACAATTCTGGATCGGAAGCGAACGACACCGCGATCAAACTGGTCTGGTACTACAACAACGCGCTGGGCCGGCCGCATAAGAAGAAGATCGTCTCGCGCATCAAGGCCTATCACGGTGTCACTATCGCCAGCGCCAGCCTGACCGGACTGCCGAACAATCATCGCGATTTTGATTTGCCGATCGCCGGCATCGTCCACGCCGGCTGTCCGCACCACTATCGCTTCGCCGGGCCCGGCGAAAGCGAGGAAGTCTTCGCCTCACGGCTGGCGGAAGAGCTCGATGCCTTGATCGAGAAGGAGGGGCCGGACACGGTCGCCGCTTTCATCGCCGAGCCGGTGATGGGAGCGGGCGGCGTGCTGGTGCCGCCGCGCACCTACTTCGACAAGATCCAGCCGGTGCTCAAGAAGCACGACGTGCTGCTCATTGCCGACGAGGTGATCTGCGGCTTCGGCCGGCTCGGCACCATGTTCGGTCACGAACTTTTCGACATGCAGCCCGACATGGTGGTGATGGCAAAGCAGCTCACGTCGGGCTATCAGCCGATGTCGGCGACGGTAATTTCCGGCGGCATCTATGATGCACTGGTGAGCCAAAGCGAGAAAATCGGCGTCTTCGCTCACGGCTTTACCTATTCCGGGCATCCGGTCGCCGCCGCGGTCGGGGTCGAGACGCTGAAAATCTATGAAGAGCGCCGAATCCTTGATCATATTCGCGCCATCACGCCACACTTTCAGGAGCGATTGCGGCAGTTGGGACGTCATCCGCTGGTCGGCGAAGCCCGCGGCATCGGCTTGATCGGGGCAGTCGAACTGGTTGCCGACAAGCAATCGAAAAAGCCGTTCGACGCCGCGGTGGCGGCCGGCCCGCTGGGCGCAGACATCGCGCTCGACAATAGTCTGATTGTCCGGGCTGCGGGCGACACGCTGGCGCTCTGCCCACCGCTCATCATCGAAGACCAAGAGATCGATCAGCTGTTCGACCGATTGGCGACGACGCTCGATCAAACGCATGCGGAATTGCGGCGGCGAGGTGCCGTCTAACCGGCACGCGGGAGCGCACAATGAGGCTCAAAGGCAAAGTCGCGATCGTCACCGGCGGATCGCAAGGCATTGGCGAAGCCATTGCGGTTCGTTATGGCGCCGAGGGTGCGCGGGTCGCGGTGGTCTATCGCAGCAATGATGCCGCCGCAGACGCCGTGGTGAAACGAATCGCCCGTGCCGGCAGCGACGCCAAACCGGTCAAGGCCGATTGTTCGAAAGTGCCCGAGATCGAGCGCATGGTCGCCGAGGTGATCAAGCATTTCGGCACCGTCGACATTCTGGTCAACAATGCCGGCGTGTTCCGCACCGTGCCGGTTGCGGAAACGACGGAAGCTATTTGGGACGAACAGCTCGACCTCAATCTTCGCGGCGCATTCTTCTGCGTCAAAGCCGTGCTGCCGGAATTTCAGAAAAAGGGCGGCGGCAAGGTGATCAACATCACCTCGATTGCCGGGGTTGGCGCTTTTCCGAACTGTCCGGCTTATTGCGCGTCCAAAGGCGGCTTAGAGATTTTGACCAAGGCGCTCGCCGCCGAGCTCGGCAAGCAGAACATCAACGTCAACTCGCTCGGGCCGGGTAATGTCGCGACGCCTTTGAACGCGCATCTGCGCGGGCCCGGCAACGAAGACTATATCAATCTGATGCGGACGATGACGCCGACTGGCCGCGATTTCCTGTCGGTCGACGAAATGACCGGCGCCGCCGTGTTTCTTGCCTCCGACGACGCCTCGGCGATCCACGGCGCGACCTTGATGGTCGACGCCGGCTGGTCGGCAATTTAGGCTTTCGACGCGCCCGACGGGCGATAGCCCGAGAGAAATACGCCGACGAACATCAGTACCATGGCGGCGAGCACATAGATCGACAGCCGCTCGCTGAAAATCACCGCGCCCCAGGCCACTCCGGCGAGCACCGCAAGGTAGTTGAATTGCGCAAAAAACACCGGCCCGGCGCGCCGGATGATTTCCAGGAACAGCACCAGAAAGACGGCGTTGATGGCGATGGCAATCAGCGTCGCGATCGCTCCGTCATCAAGCTGGGTCGGAAACCACCCCTGTCCCGCAAATAGCATGATCGGCAATATCACGGCAGCTGAGCCGAGCATGACGCCGGCGCCGGTCGCGACCGACGAAGATGCCGGCGGGCGCAGCACAGCAGCGGACACGTTCGATCCTGCGAACATGACCGGCGCCAGCAACGCAAGCAGGAACCACTTCCAGGCTCCGCCGTCGCCAACGCTGGCGCTCGGCGCAACGATCAGCACGACGCCGGCGAATCCGAACAGCAAGCCGATGAGGCCCAGCCAGCGAAAACGCTCGACGCGGGCGAGTACGCTGATCGCGAAAGTAAAAGGCGGCGACAGCGCCAGCACCAGCGTCATGACGCCGGCAGGAAGCTTGGGCGCGATGTAGGTCAAGAGCGAGATCGGCAGGCCGCTGACCAGCGCGCCGATGACAAGATAACTGGTCAGCGCGGGGCGCGACAGGCTAAGCCGCTCGCCACGGAACGTGAGCACGATCCACAGCACCACCCCGGCGCCGAACGATTGCCAGAATGCGTAGGCGAGGGGAGGCGCGCCGCCGGCCGCCGCCATCTTGTTGACGCTGAACACGGCGCCGTAAATCACGGCGGCGCCGACCAGCATCACATAGTCGAGCGGCGCGCGGGCTTGCTGGGCGCCGGTCGCGGCGTCTTTCACCGGCTCGTTCACAGCGTCTCTCGCAAGGTCGTTCAAACGGTCTTGCCGATGGCCGTATCCTTAAGCTCGATCTCGATGAAGATCATCTCGCCCGGCCCGTTGTTGACGACGTCGTGCTCGACGCCGGCATTGCGGAAATAGGATTTACCCTGCTGCAACTTCGCGAACGAGATTTCGCCCTGCGGACCGACAAGCTTGAGTTCGCCGTCGCGGGTTGGCACAACCACATAATCGTGTTCGTGGCGGTGCCATCCGGTGGCGGCGCCGGGCGCGAAGCGCCACTCGGTTACGCGCAGATGATTGTTGTCGATCTGCACCGTCGGCGTGGCCCTCTCCTCGCTCATTTTCCTCTCTCCTGTTATCGGTTTTTTGCAGCAGCAGGCGCGCCGCGCGAACAGCAGCAAACGAACAAGCATCAGGCGCGGGTCGCGCGAACGCGGTCGAGGAAGATCGCGGCGATGATGACGCAACCGAGCAAGATCTGTTGGACGTAACCGCCGACTTCGAGCAGGTCCATGGCGTTGGACAGCATGGTGACAAAAATCGAACCGAGGACCGCCGGAACGATGCCGCCGACGCCGCCTTGCAGGCTGACACCGCCGATGACAGCGGCGGCGATGCTCTCAAGCATCAGGCTGCCGCCGAGATTTGGCTCGCCCGAACCGGTACGCGCTGTGAGCATGAGCGAGCCGAACGCGGCCAGCAGGCTGCACGTCACATAAGCCAGGAACAGGTAGCGCTTCTGCGGTATGCCGGCGAGGTTGGCGGCGCGCGGATTGTTGCCGATCAGATACAGCGCGCGGCCGAACACCGTGCGGTCGAGCAGCAAATAAAGCAGGATGGCGACAACGATGGCGAGCGCGACCGGTATCGGAATGCCGGGTATGAAGGCGCCGTCATAGAGCGGGCGGGTGAAGGCATCGGGTACATTGAACACCGGCCGGCCGCCGGAGATCGTGGTCGCCAACCCGTAGCAGATATTCAGGCTGCCGAGCGTCACCACGAACGGGTTGACGCCGACCCAGGACACGAACAGCCCGTTGAACGCGCCGACCAGCAATCCGACGCCAAGCCCGACGCCAATACCAGCAACGAATATGAGCCACGTCGGCGCGCCGGCAGCGGCGAGGCCCGTCGTCGTGAGCGCCGTGGCGACGCTGATCACCGACACCGCCATGCCCAGCGAAAGGTCGAAGCCGCCGGTCAAAATGACCACCATCTGCGCCGAGGCGAACAGCAGCAGATAACTGGACTGCACCAGAATGTTGGTGATGTTGCGCAGCGACAGCACGCGCGGCTCGATCAGCGAGACCCCAAGCTCCATCGCAACGATCAGGAGCGGCAGCAGCAGCGCGTAACCCCAGCGTGCTGTGTTGCGGTGCCGGCTCGGCTCGGCGGCCGGCGGAAGGCTCACGCCGGAAATGCTGGCATCAGACAAGCGCCGCCCTCCGTTGCGAAAACTCATCCAGCGCCACGGCGAGCACGACGATGATGCCGAGAAAGATCGCCTGAATGCGAGGATCGATGCGCAGCAGGTCCATCGCATCAGTCAGAGTGAGAAGCAGGATGGCGCCGAGTGCCACCATCTCGACCCGGCCGACGCCGCCTTTGATGCTGACACCTGCAATCACCGCCGCCGCGATGCTTTCGAGCGTCAGCTGCGCGTTGATCACGGCCTGGCCGGATCCGAGCTGCGCGGTGAACGCCAATCCCGATACCGATGCAAGCATCGAGCAGATCACGTACGAAAGGATAAGATAAGTCTTCGCCGGCACGCCGGAGACGACCGCCGCCTGCATGTTGCCGCCGATGGCGAGGATGTAGCGGCCCATCCGCGTGTAATTTTGCATCACCCAGATGGCGGCGACGACGGCCGCCGCGAGATAAAAGGCCGTGGGTAAATCCAGCCACAGGCCGCGGCCAAAGCCTTCGACATAGCTCTTCGGCATGCCGTAGACCGGAATGCCGCTGGTCAGGAGCAGTGCAAAGCCGGTAGCGATCGACATGGTGCCCAAGGTCACCATGAACGGCGAGATCCGCAGAAAGGCGACGCAGGCGCCGTTGACAAGTCCGACGATGGCGCCGCAGCCCAGGCCCGCAAGCACGCCGACCAGGATGATCAGGCCGGGCTCGTTCGCAAACGTGTCCTTGAACGCGACCATGACCAGCGCGCTCGTGACACTGGTCAGCGCCACGACCGCGCCTTGCGAGAGGTCGAAGCCGCCGACGATCAGGACCAGCATCTGGCCGGCGGCAATGATGACCAGATAAGACGAGCTGCGCAGCACATTGAGGAGGTTCTGCACGGCGACGAAGTTCGGCACGAACAAAGCGAACGCGACCAAGAGAACCGTCAACAGCACCGGCAGAAATCCGGCCACCCGATAGGATCGGAAAATCCGCTCGAACACCGACACCGGTAGGGCATCGTCGCTGGTCGAATTACTGCTCATTGCCATTGCGATCAGCTCCGGTCACGTACTCGCTTGCAATTCGCGCGCCACCGCGCCCTCAGCTTGTTGCTCGCGGAAGAAATGCGACAGGACCGCCGGCTCGTTGATGTCGGCGCCGGTGAGCTCGGCGGCCATTCGCGACCGGTGCATGACATAGAGCCGATGCGACAGGTTGAGGACCTCTGGTAGATCGGAAGAGACCAGAACGATCGCCACGCCGGTTGCCACCAAGTTTTTCATCAATTCGTAGATTTCGATTTTGGCTCCCACATCCACCCCCACGGTGGGCTCGTCGAAAAGGTAAACCGAGATTTCCCGCGTCAGCCCGCGCGCCAGCAGGATTTTCTGCCGGTTGCCGCCGGAAAAAGATGCTACTGCCCGCTCGATCAGCGGCGGACGCAGCGACAGCTTCTCGACGATCCCCTGCACGATGCGCCGCTCGCTGCGGCGCTGCAGAATCCGGTGGCGCGAGAAACCCGGCAGATCGAGTGCCGCCATCGAGACATTCTCGCGCACCGGGCGCGCCAGCGCCAGACCTTCGGCGACCCGGTCGGACGGGAAATAGCAGACGCCCTGTTTCATCATCGCCGCCGGCGTCGGCGCTGTGACGGCGGTTCCGCGCACGCGGACCACGCCGGCCTCGATCGGCTCAAGCCCGACGATCGCGCGGATGATCTCAGACTTGCCGCAGCCGACCAATCCGGCAATGCCGGTGATCTCGCCGGCGCGCGCATAGAAGCTGACGTCGTTTACGGTGCGGTCGCCGAGCGTGACGTGCTCGGCCTCCAGAAGCTTGTCGCCGGGGTTGTGCTCGATCTTTGGGAACAGCACGCCGATCTTGCGGCCGGTCATCAGCTCGACCAGTTCGGTCTCCGACACGTCGCCGGCCGCCACCGTCTTGATCTTGTGCCCGTCGCGCAACACGGTGATACGGTCGGCGATCTGTTTGATCTCGCGAATGCGATGCGACACGTAGATGATGCCGACGCCGGACGCTTTCAGCTTGGCGACCAGATCGAACAGCTTGGCCGCCTCGGCGTCGGTCAGCGACGCGGTCGGCTCGTCGAGGATCAGCAAGCGGACCTCGGTGAGGAATGCCTTGGCGATCTCGACCATCTGCTGATGGGCGCGCGACAATTGCGCGACCTTGTAGTCGGGCCGCAGATCGAAATTGAGTTCGCGGACAATGGCGCGGGCGCGCGCTCGCATCGCCGGCCGGTTAAGAAAGCCGCCGGCGGTCAGTTCGCGACCGAGGAACAGATTTTGTTCGACGGTGAGCTCCGGCACCAGGCTGAATTCCTGGAACACCGGACTGATGCCGATGACGCGCGCGCCGTGCGGCGTGAGATAGGTTATCTCTCTGCCCTGATATCTGAACGCACCGGTATCGGGCGGATAGGTGCCGGCGATGATATTGATCAGCGTCGATTTGCCGGCGCCGTTTTCGCCGAACAGGACGTGAACTTCGCCGCGCCGTACGTCGAAGTCGACGCCGTCAAGCGCGATGACGCCGGGAAACCGCTTCGAAATATTGGTGAGTTCGAGAAGGAGGTCGGCATTGTCGCGGGCCGCTTCGGCGGCCCGCGTTTCTTGGTTCGTTGCGACCGCGGTCATCTGCGCAACCGTCAGTCACGAACTGTGCCGATCACGGCGCCTTGACGGAATAGGCCGCCTTGAAGTCCGCCGGAGCCAGCACCAAGCCCATGTTGATCTTGTCGAGATTGCTCTTGGCGATCATGTCGGGGATCGCCTTGGCGCTCTTCACATAGTCCTTCTTTTCGAGAACGCGCACCGCCGTGTCGATGGCGATGCGGCCCTGCATCACTGGATACTGGGTGGCGAAGCCGAGGATTTCGCCCTTGTTAAGGGCGTCGAGCATCGCCTGGTTCTCGTAAGAGGACATGATCAGCACGTCCTTCTTGCCGGCCTGGGCCACCGCGCCGACGGCAGCTTCAGCAGCCGGAGCGCAGCCCCAGATCACGTTCATGTCCGGATAGGCTTGCAGGGCGTTCTGAATCAGACCGAGCTGCACCGCCACGCCGGAATCGCCGAACTTGTCGTCAAGCATGGTGACGTTGCTTTTGCCCTTGACCGCCTTCTTGAAGCCGTCGAGGAACGCTTCAGCCCAACCCGAGCCCGACGGACCGGGGAAGGTGCCGACCTTGACCGATTTGCCCTTGAGAAAGTCCAGCAGATAAGTGCCGGTCTGCTCGCCCATGGTGTCGAAATCGACGGTCATTTTCGAGGTCACGGTCGACTTGGAGACCGGATTGACCGTCGAGATGATCGGCTTGCCTGAAGCCACGCCCTTGGCGAACTGCTTGTCGAGGCCGGCTTCCGAGATCGGACCGATCACGATCGCATCGAAGTTGCCGGACAGGCAGTCGTCGAACTGCGACAGCTGTTTGGGCAAATTCTCATAGCCGCCCGCCTGATAGAGCGTCATGTTGACGCCCATGCGCTTGGCTTCCTCGACGACGCCGTAGTCGACCGCCACCCAGAAGGTATCCTTCATGT
>Ga0210398_10006830_pt1 | contig 10429 bp, 6 predicted proteins | sample IncBWC4OmetaG_FD_161047 | JGI IMG/M metagenome (GOLD analysis project Ga0210398, IMG submission 161047) | Forest soil microbial communities from Barre Woods Harvard Forest LTER site, Petersham, Massachusetts, United States - Inc-BW-C-4-O | ecosystem: Environmental > Terrestrial > Soil >... | reverse complement strand
AGTAAGGTACGAATTGATCCTCCTAAATCGATAGGGCAGAGTTTAGCAGATTCAGATAGCTCACTGTGGCATCCAAGCTCATCAGCGGACTCTTAAAACGGAATTTCCCCTTCTTCCCGGTTCCTAATTGGCTGGCCCCAACTGCTGAAACCGAGGGCACGCCACTCGGCTTGGTGCTGGCGCACGGCCGATTCAATTCTAAACGAGGAATGAACTGCAGAATTTGTGAGAAAATACTGCTGACTCGAGTCAAGGCTGCTGAGCCTCCTTAGCGTTGTGATTGGCTTTTGCATTGCCCAACCTTAAGCTATCAGATGCTCGGCCTTTTTTACTTCACAAAACCAAATCCTAATTTGGACAGGCGTGATATGACATGATGATAGCTATGTATGTGCGCCGTTTTTGGGTGTCAGGGATCGTCCTCGTAGCAGCCATCGCACTTCTTCCATTCTCTTTTCATGCGGAGCGCCGCCTGGAGACCGCGACGCGTGTAGAAGGGAGCCAGGCTGAAATTGTCCGGGAGGAACTGGCCACTCGTTTTCGGTCGCCGTTTGTGGACCGCGTAGTCCTAGTGATCGAGGGACTCCCCCCTGCGGATTCGGTGGAGGGAGGGCAATCGTTAGCAGCTATCGCGGCAGCACTGAGAGATCAGCCCGGCGTTTCAGGAGTGGTGTCCTATCTCGAGTTGCACGATCCGATTTTTCTGGGCCGGGGAGGGGGAACGTTTGTTCTCGTGGGACTCACGTCAACCGGCAGTCCAGTCGAATCGCTTGTTCCTGAGCTTCACCAGCTGGCAAGCGCGTTTGAAAATCAACTGCGGGGCCGTTACCCGGCGGTGAAGCTCGAACTCACAGGCGAGATCCCACTGAATTTCGATATTCGGAAAGCGAGCGCCGCCGACGTGCGTCGCGGCGAAAGCCTGGTGATCCCTGCGACCCTCGCGCTTCTGCTGGTGGCTTTCGGAAGCCTGATCGCCGCCCTGATTCCGCTGGCGGTTGGCCAGCTTGCCATCGCGACCACGCTGGCGATTACGGGATTCCTGGCCCAGCGCTGGCACTTGTCCATTCTGGTTCAGAATTTGGCCACCATGCTTGGCTTGGGCCTGGGAATCGACTACGCGCTCCTGATGATCAGCCGATTCCGGGAAGCGATTGCCGCAGGGAACGACGGACCCACCGCCGGGTTGATCGCGGCACGTCAGGCGGGTCGCACGCTCTTGATTTCAGCCTCAACGGTAGCCATCGGATTTCTAGCCCTCTTGACGGTTCCGATCAGCGAAATCCGTTCCATCGGTGTCGCGGGATTCCTGGTGACGGGAATGAGTGTCTTGCTTACAAATACCCTCGTTCCGGCAACGCTCGTCTTGCTCGGTTCTCGGATTGATCTGGGCCGATTGCCCTTTACTCCAAAGTTGGATGCGCAGCGGGCCGCGCGTACAGGAAATCGCTGGCGGCAATGGGGAAAGACGATTGTCGCGCATCCCTGGCTTGCCCTCTTTGTGGCGGGTACTCCCTTGCTTCTGCTCGCCTGGCAGGTCAGACGATTGGATACCAGTCTCCCCCGAGGGGATTGGCTTCCGCAGGCGGCGGAATCAGTCCATGCGCTCCACACCCTTGAACGGATGGATCGGGGCGGCGTTGTTGAATCGTTGCGCGTCATTGTCGAACTTCCGACGGATTCCATCGCGCAAACCGATGCGGGGTGGAATGCGCTGGATCGTCTCACCAAGCGCCTCGCGAGCGACCCTCGCTGTGACCGCGCGATTTCCATCACTACGATTGCGGAGAACAACCGGTCTTCCCTCCCTGAACTCTCGCGGGAGACGCGTCGAACGTTCCTGAGTAGCGACGGACGAGCGGCGCTGCTTGAAGTGTTACCCGCGAGTTCGGTCTCGCTGCGCGACCAGGTCAACTGGGTGCGGGAGCTCCGTAAGACCGGCGCGCCAACTCTCACCGGAGTGCCTGGCGCAACCCTTCTCATTGGGGGCATCCCGGCACTCAACGCCGACTATGAAACGATCATCAGAGGCCGCTTTCCGTCCGTAATGGCGCTGGTAGTAGTGGGGACGCTCCTTGCTCTGCTCTGCGGGTTCCGATCGATCTTCGCCGCCGTGAAAGCCATCGCACTCAACCTTTTCTCGGTCGCGGCGTCCTTCGGAGCATTGGTTTTCGTTATCCAGGACGGACACGGAAGCCGCTTTCTGGGAGTTCTTGGGGGGACCGGTAGCGTGTTCCCCCTAGTTCCGATTGTCGCCTTTGCCATCGTCTTCGGATTAAGCATGGACTACGAGGTATTTCTGGTCGCACGCGTTCTCGAAGCTAGAAGGAGCGGACTGAGTGAAATGGATGCGATCCCGGAGGGTCTGGCTAGAACCGCAGGCCTGATTACGAGCGCTGCCGCGATCATGATCGTGGTATTTGCGGCATTCACCTTCGGAGATTTCCTAGTGGTCAAGATGATTGGATTTACCTTGGCGGTCGCCGTGTTAATTGATGCTACGCTTGTTCGCATTGTGATCGGTCCGGCGCTCCTTCGCATTGCAGGCGATTGGAACTGGTGGCCTGGCGGGCTCGCCACAGCGCGCAGGGCGCCAGTGATAGGGAGTCGCGAATAGCATCTTTCCCGTGTAGACCCTTAATCTCCCGACGCTACTATTCCGTGGTTGGTTCTTGGACTAGCGCGTCCAACTCACACTTGCGCTCAGCGAATTAACTTTTCGCCCCGCCCGCCAAACCCTTACGCAAAAATTGAGAACGTCGGCTCCTTCCGCCTCTTGCGCAAACCGCATGACTTGGCGGCGCCTCACAAATCGAAAAAAAGAGCTATGGCTCGAACAGGAATTTGATCTTCACGGTGATGTGAGCTGCAACCGGCTTCCCCCGCTGCGTGGCTGGCTCGTAGGTGTACTGCTTGAGCGCTTCGATCGCCGCATTGCGCAGCGAAGCCGGCCCCGAGAGTGCCTTCATGGACTTCACGCGCCCCGAGGTATCCACCAGCGCGTCGAGCGTCACGCTATCCCCATTGCCCGGCGCAAAATATTGCAACATGCTCGGTGAGGCCACTGCGCGGACCGACTTGATCAATTTGGGGGGCACGACACCCGCTCCGTCTGCAGGTGGCACCGCGGAAACCATGGCCGCTTTGCTCAACGAGGGCGCCGCAGATCGTTTCCCGACTGAGGCAGCAATCTCTGGTTTCTCCGGCACCGCCGCATCATTTGCGGCGGCGTCGGGCGCCGATTTGACTTCACCCGCGGGCGTTTCGGCCGCAGCCTTTGTGGAAGGCTTCGCAGTTCGCGGCGCTGCAGGTTGCGACGCATCCAGCGAAATTGCGCTCGGCGAATTTGCAGGCCCCTCGCTTGTCTCCGCCGACTTGCCGGAATCGGCATGGTCGTCGGCGCTCTGTGCAGGCGCGCGAGGAGCAGGATGCCCAGCGCTGCTTGGAGCAGTGCTGGGCGAAAAGTTTTTCCGCTGCGGCAGCCACGGAAGCAAATTCTGATACCACGCCGCGCCTGCAGTGATGATCACAAACGCTGCAAAAAGGAAGTCCTTGCGCAGTGCAGCGCGCTGGGGGTCTGCGGCGATTTTCTGCTTTGGCTTGGAAGAAGCCTTCGCCGCCGGCTTTGCATTTTCGAAATTGAGCGCGGGCTTTGGTAGTAGATCTTCTTCCGAGAATGGTGTCTCGGCGCGGTCGCTCGGCAGGGAAGCAGGTGCCGGAGAAAGAGCGCCGTGGGCGCCTGCGAAAGCGACGGAAACTTCCGCCGGCATTTTCTGTGACGCTTCGCCAGCTGTAGTCTGCAGTTTTTCCAACGGTTGGCCCGATGCATCCGCCAGAAGCGGAGCTTGTGGAGCAACGCCAACAGGGCCGCGTAGAGCTTCTGGAGTTGTTGCTTGAGAATGATCGTGAGTTTCGGCGGAGGCGGGAGGATTCCCAGCCACGATTTGTGTCTGCAACAGTTTCAATTGCTCGCGGAGCACTTCTACTTCGTCCTTCAGCGCCGAGACTTCTTCGGCGCTGGGGGCTGGCGTCGGCTCGATTGGTTCGCCACCGATAAAGTCCTCTTCCGCTCTCGCCGAGTGGTCCGCCTCTTTTTGCTGAGCGTTCGCAGGAGCCATCGCCGGCGTTTTGGGAAACTCGATACCCCAAAATCCGGGCGAGAGCTCGCTGAATTCCACTTCGACGTAACAAATCGTGGGACGAAAATCGCGCTTGCGCGTCACTTGCGCCACCACTTCGCGCTTCGTTTCCTTGTGCGTTAGAAACAGGAGTTGCCCAACGATCACGGCCGAGGAGAGCTTCAGGACTCCGCCATTTTCAAAAACCAGTGCCGTGGAGGTCTCTTCCGTGAAGAGTTCGCGCTGCCCGTCTTTTTCCGAGGGGCGCGCGCCGGTTGCGATTACCTGCACTTCGCAAGCAACCGCATTCATCCTTGGTTTGTTCGGAGCGTTTTCCCCAGAGGTTTTCGAGGGGTTCGCCGAGGGCGAGACAGTCGAAGGAAGTTGATCCGCTGCGGAAGCCACGTTTGTGTTGTCCCTCGTGCGTCGGAGGGCGACGCATCTTAAATAAACGATCAGGCCGCGGAGGGCCCCACACGCAGCGGCCCAGACAACATCCAAATTGTTGCAGGCTTCGAGCGCCATGCCGATAGTACAAACGTACTGCGTTGCGGAAGCTGTCCCAATGGACAGCACTTTTGTACGAGAGAAGGGATCTCCAAAGCCCTGCCAGTACTGCGGCCTTTCTTATTTTGGCCAGATAGCCACTCCTGGCCTTGGCTTTCTCTTTCCTTTCGCAAACCACTGATCGCTAATTGCACGCTGCTGAAAATGTAGCGCAGGTCGGAATCTCCCGGGGTTCTTTCGCTTCGCGCCTGAGCAAGGCCAGCCATGCGCTAAATCGCGCCGCCCATATGCCCCGAAATCGAGGGATTTGAGCAAGAGTCATATGTGCATTCAAGCCCCTTAGAATAAGCGCTTTAGCAAAACACGCCTGGAACCCCTGTAGAGTTCGCACTTCCAAAACAAAGGACTTAAAGCGGCTCAGTACTTGCTCGGCCCGCAGAACGCACAGCAACCCGCGACACAGTAGCTACGTTGGAGAAGTGTGACCCAGACAAGGGTCATCTACAAATCAGCTATGCGTTCTTGTCTGCGCTTCCGCTGGCACTTTCGCCGCCGCCAATTCCTTCAAGAGCGTCTTGCCCTTGCGGAACCACGGCCGTTCATACCGCTGCATGTACCGAGGAAGAGTCCGTTTTTTGGCCAGCAGTTTCTGTGCCCATTCGCGCGCTTCCTCGCGCCGGCCCGCGAGCTTCAGAAAGTTTGCATAGTTGTAAAGCGTCTCGGTCGTCGTAGAGAATTGCGCCACATCTATATAGAGCTGCTCGGCGCGTTCCAATTGTCCCGTCTGCGCGTAAGCATCTGCCAGAAGCCCTGCAGCCCGGTAGTAATCGAACTTGCGATCGCTTGCGACGACGCGCTCCAGGTCTGGAATCGCTGCAGCGAAATCGCCCAATCCGAGCGAAGCCTGCGCGCGGTAATAAAAGGTGTAAACCGAATCGCTGCGCGCCGTGATTGCGTTCGTAAACGCCTCGCGCGCTTTGGCAAATTGCTTCTGATCTTTGTAGAGCTCGCCAAGCTCTTCATAGTTTGCAGCCGAGGGATTATCCAAAATCTGCGTCTCAACAATCTGGATGCGTGATCTCCGGCCAAGCCCTTGGAACACACCGCGCAAAAGGCCGAGATCAGGCAACACTTCCGCGATGATGTACACGCCCGCGCCGAGAAAGCTGCCGAAAAAAATGATGTAGAACCAGTAGCCCTCCGGCCGGCGTCGGAAGAAATGGATGATCGCAATGCCTTGCAGGATCAATCCCCAAGGATAGAAGAGGTGGCTTAAGCCAAACATGGACGACCGCCCTTGTGGACAGCATCTCTGTCCCGCGCCAAATCGTCAAATGGAACGTCTCGCCGGGAGGTCCGGAAGTAACTGTCCACCAGGGCAGCGGCTCAGTTTCCGGTCCGATTAACGAGGAGTCAAACTAACATTGGCAAAGGTGTCGGCATATGGTTAAGACGGGCGCCATTTTTTTTATTACTGGCAACCTAGGCTTTTGGCAGATGTCACGTTTGAAGAATATTCTTGTGGCCACTTCATTGTCAGAAACTGGGCCACAACCCCCGCCGGCGCTATCTTGCTTTGCTATGATAGGCAGAATGAATCCTATCGAAACATTGGGGATGGCCCTAGGCGCTGGATTCTCCTCGGGCTTGAATCTCTACGCGACCGTCGCGACGCTTGGCCTTCTGGAGCGTTTCGGAGTCATCCATCTTCCGACGTCGCTCCACGCGCTTTCGCACCCCGCGGTTCTCGCCATCGCGGTAGTTCTCTATGTTGTTGAGTTTTTTGCGGACAAGATTCCGTATGTCGATACCGCTTGGGATGCGCTTCACACTTTCATCCGCCCGCCTGCTGCCGCGTTGCTGGCATACGGCGCAGCGGGGGCCGCTCCGGCAGAGTGGCGCTGGGCTGCCGCGCTTCTCGCCGGTGGCGTCGCGCTAACATCTCACGGCACGAAAGCCAGCGCCCGCGCCGCCGTCAATACCGTGCCCGAGCCGTTTAGCAATGCGGCTCTGAGCTTTGGAGAAGATGTCCTGGCAGTTTGGCTGACTTGGATGGCGACCGCGCATCCCCTGGCCACAACGATCATTGTCGTCATGCTAATTGCGCTCTCCGTGTTCCTGCTTTTCCATCTCTTCCGATTTGCACGCCGCGCGTTGCAGCGTTTATTTGCCGTCTGAACCTTGGGCCTATTTCAGGTACGTAGCCAGCCAATCCAGAAATGTCTTGTACCAAAACTTGCTGTTTTGTGGCTTCAGAATCCAGTGGCCTTCATCCGGAAAAACTACTAGCTTTGACGGCACGCCCTGTCTTTGCATCGTGTTGAAAAATTCCAGTGACTGCGTGTACGGCACGCGATAATCCCGCTCGCCGGCGATCACCAGCGTCGGCGTCTTAAATTTTCCCAAGTCGCTCGCATACGTCATCGGCGCCCATTTGCGGTAACTCTCTGGGTTTGTCCACGGCATGCCCTGCATGTCGTGCTCTTCAAACCACAGCTCTTCCGTGGCGTACATCGAATTCTTGTCATAAATCCCCGCGTGGCTGATGATGGCCTTGAAGCGGCCCGTATGCGTGGCGATCCAATCCGCCATATAGCCGCCGAAGGATCCGCCTGCGGCCGCCATGCGCGATCCATCCGTATACGGATATTTTTTAAGTACAAAATCTATGCCATTCATCACGTCAACGTATGCTTTGCCGCCCCAATCGTTCGTGATTTCGTCGGTAAATTTCTGGCCGTAGCCCGTCGAGCCGCGCCGGTTGATCATCAGCGTCACGTACCCAGGCGCGGAAAATACTTGCGCGTTCCATCGGTAGCCCCATGCGTTCGACCACATCGTCTGCGGCCCGCCATGCAGCAGCACCAGCAGGGGATACTTTTTCGAAGCATCGAAATCCGGTGGCCGGATCATCATGGCTTGCACTTTAGTTCCACCCGCACCCTCGAACCAAAAAGTTTCAGGCTCGTTCATTTTCAGCGACGCGAGGATCGAGTCGTTCTGGTGCGTAAGCTGCCGCACGACGCTTCCATCGCTCGCGGCCGCAAAAATCTCGGCAGGATGCGTCAAACTCGAGCGCTCGAAGACCAGAGTCTTGCCGTCGCTGCTCAGTGAGATGCCCAGGTTGTAGCTGTTTGCAATCAGTTTCTTTGGTGCGTCACCCACGCGCGGGGCCATGATGTAAATCGGTTGCAGCGTTTCATCTTCCGCCGTGAAATAAATCGTTTTGCTGTCGGCTGACCAGTTCAATTCGTTGGCGCTTCGGTCGAAGGCTTCCGACAAATTTTCGATCTTGCCCGTCGCGCGGTCGTAGAGCATCACGCGCCAGCGGTCGGACTCATATTCCGCCGTCAATTGCGCGTGGTAGGCAATGTACTTTCCATCCGGAGAGTACGCCGGGCCACCATCAAATCCCGGCTGTGTCGTGATTCGTTTCGCTTCGCCGCCCGCCACGGGAACAACAAACAAATCTCCGTTCGTGCTGATGGCTTCAACGGAATCGGTCACGGCCGTGAAACAAATTTCCTTCGAGTCCGGCGAAAAATTCAAATCGCCGGGCCCGCCCCGCTCGTCGGGAGGCACGTCGTAATTAGCGCCCGCCGTCAAATCGCGCGGAGGCATGCTTCCATCCACTGGGACAGCAAACAAATGGCCGCGCTTGCCGTCATTCCAGTGCGTCCAGTGCCGGTAAAGCAGATGCTCGGCGACATGCGCCTTCACTTTGTCTTTTTCCTTCTCCGCGTCGCGCGCGCTGTTGCATGCATCGTCTTTGCAGTCCGGATACACGCTCGAAGTAAAGGCAATCGTTCTCCCGTCCGGCGACCATTTCACGATGTCTGCGCCGGTTGAAAGATGCGTCAAGGGTTTCGCTTCACCCCCGTCCATCGAAAGCAGATAGACCTGCGAATCCCCGCTGCGCGATGACAGAAACGCGATCGTCTTTCCATCCGACGACCAAACCGGCGACGAGTCGTGTCCGCTCTGTGTCAGTTGCAGCGACGCTCCTCCCGCCGTCGGCACAATCCATATATTGCTTGCGCCGCGATTCGCGTCCATGTCGGGCGTCGAAACCGAATAGACCACCCACTTGCCGTCGGGCGACACCTGGGCTTCACCCACGCGATGCATCTGTATCATGTCGTCAAAGGTGATGGCATGTTTTCCGGCGTCTTGCGCTCGCACGCCGGTTTGCCCCGCTAGCAGCACCACGATAAACAAACTGCATCGCAGAATGGCTCGTTGCATGGCTTTTCCTCCAGATGGAGAACAGCGAATTGCATTTTCCCTGTGCGGAACTTCGGATGATGTCACGATTCGCATGGGTTTCCAAGCCTACGCACTTGCGCTCCAAATTACTCCTTTGCGGCGCCGGCGGGGGGAGCTTTCATTTTTGCTATTTCGCCAAGAAGATCGGGTTTTCCGCTGATGCGTTCCAGATGTGGATACCGTTCGCCGCCGTGATAGTCCATCCGGTAGGTCTGAAAAAAATCTTCGTTCTCGATAAGCAACTCAATCGGCGTTCCCCCGTTCTTTACTTGCCGTATTGCCGCGCGAAGATCGTCCGGCGTCCATCTCCGCCCATTGACCGCGAGCAGCTTCATCCCCGGCGCGATTCCCGCCTGCGCCGCCGCAGAGCCGGGAACCACATCGATCACCTCGTCGCTGTTGTCCCCGCCTGTGTCGCGCACCAAAAATCCGAGCGAGAACTGCACATCCGTTAGATGCGTGGCGGCTTCGGCAGCTTCGCGGCTTTCGTTAGGCGTTTCGCTATAGACGAGTTTCCATCCGCTATTTTCCAGCCCGCCAAGCGGCGCGCCCGGTCCATGCGAATTCACGCGCTGCGTGAAAAACGCCCGCCAATCATACGGTGTGATTTCTTGCATGGCCGCGACGACATCATCAAACGTGTACGGCACGATTTTCGGCCCGGTATTTTCTCCGCCCTCGAATTTTCGGCAAAAATCATCCAGCGATTTCTTTCCCTTGGTCTCCTGCCGGATGATTGTGTCTACCTCCAGCCAGATCAGCGTGCCTTCGTCGTAATAATCCGTATCGCGGCGCCACGTCCGGTATTCTTCGGGCGATGCATAGAGCAACTGCGCTGCAACCGCCGTGTCTTCCAGTCCGCGCCATGTTCGGCCCTTTCGCTGATCGAGATACGCCGCCACCCACGCAAGATTTTCTCTTAATTTCTCCGGAGTCCAGCTTCCGATGCGCGCGGAAAGCATTGTGCCGTAATACTGCGTCATGCCTTCATACACCCAGAGCAAATTGCCTTTCATTGGCTCTTGATAATTCGGAGTGGCCAGACCCGCGGGCCTCCGATATTTTCCGTTCCACGAATGTGTGAATTCGTGCGGCAAAAGATCCGTCATGGCGTCTTCGATGCTGGCATCCTGGAAAGTACGGGCCGGCACGCGGTTGTCGCTCGATTCGTGATGCTCGACGCCGTCCGTCTCCACGTTATCGCTTTCTGTAAGCAAGAAATCGTAGTGGCGGTAATGACGCGCGCCGAAGAGCGCTCCCGTTTCGGCCACGAGCTGCCGCCATTGCTGCACGGTTTCCGGCGCGACCTCCAGCCCGGCTTCGGTTTCCGCAGCGATATGAATGTGGTGCTCGGGCTTCTGTCCCGGAGACAAATCGATCACGCGCATGTGTGCGCCCATCAGCACCGGCGAATCCACGAGCGTCGTCAGACTTGCCGGTTGAAACTCAATAGCATCTCCGGTCTCGCTCGCGACAGGCAGAGCGGTTCCGTATTTCCATTTTGCCGGTAATTGCAAGCTGGCCGAATAGCTCAGATCGTC
>Ga0210398_10006827_pt1 | contig 10432 bp, 6 predicted proteins | sample IncBWC4OmetaG_FD_161047 | JGI IMG/M metagenome (GOLD analysis project Ga0210398, IMG submission 161047) | Forest soil microbial communities from Barre Woods Harvard Forest LTER site, Petersham, Massachusetts, United States - Inc-BW-C-4-O | ecosystem: Environmental > Terrestrial > Soil >... | reverse complement strand
TATGTTCGCGATGGAAAGGTCCAGACACAAACCAGGGAAGACTTGCGCAAGCGGTTTACCGAGTATTTTCAAGGAGCGGAATTTTCGGCTTGGGACGATCTGGAGCCGCCGATCATCCATGCGTCTCCGGATGGCCAGATGGGATGGATGGTCGTTCGCGTGAAGATCGCTTATTCGAAGACGGACGCAGCGGGGAAGAAATCGCAAGAGCAATCCGTGATTGCCTGGATGTCAGTTTACGAAAAACATGAAGGCAAGTGGCTTCATATGGCAAACGCATCCACGTTTGAGCCTGAGTAATTTAGAAGCATTCCCTCAAAAATAGTCTTTGCTTTTTGTTCGCCTCATGCTAAGGTGGGTCCAGAAACGGTCAACTTGGGGGAACGGATACTTGGTAGTACACTTAGCGCGCCTCAGGTCCCAAGAAGAAAGAAATCCCTCTCGAGGTCTAACGATGAATGATGAAAAAACCAAGAATCTGGATTTGGCTATCTCTCAAATTGAGAAGCAGTACGGCAAGGGTTCGATCATGCGCCTGGGGAACAAGGATGTGCTGGTGCCGGTGAACGTGATTCCGACCGGATCGATTTCAATCGACGCTGCGCTGGGCGTGGGCGGTTTCCCGCGCGGGCGCGTGATTGAAGTGTACGGACCGGAGTCTGGCGGCAAGACCACCCTCACGCTGCACGTGATTGCGGAAGCACAACGTTTAGGGGGGCAGGCTGCGTTCATAGATGCGGAGCATGCGCTGGATCCGTCATATGCGCGAAAACTGGGAGTGGATGTCGACAATTTACTGGTATCGCAGCCCGATAATGGAGAGCAAGCGTTGGAAATTGCGGAGGCGCTGATTCGCTCGAACGCGGTGGACATTATTGTGGTGGATTCGGTTGCTGCGCTGGTTCCACGCGCGGAACTGGAAGGCGACATGGGCGACGCGCAGATGGGCTTGCAGGCGCGGCTAATGTCGCAGGCGCTGCGGAAGCTGACGGCAATCGTTTCGAAATCGAAGACCTGCCTAATTTTCATCAACCAGATTCGGGAAAAGATTGGGGTGATGTTTGGCAATCCCGAAACAACCACCGGCGGGCGCGCGCTGAAATTTTATTCTTCGATTCGCGTGGACATTCGTCGCATACAGTCGATTAAGGAAGGGGATCGCGTGGTGGGTTCGCGCACGCGCGCAAAAATCGTAAAAAACAAAGTGGCTGCGCCGTTCCGTGAAGCCGAGTTCGACATCATTTACGGTGAGGGAGTTTCGCGCGAGGCCGACTTGATTGATTTGGGCGTTGCCAAGGGGCTGCTCGAAAAGTCGGGTACGTGGATCTCTTATAAGAACGAGCGACTTGGACAAGGCCGCGACAATGCCCGGCTGTTCCTGAAAGAAAACAAAGATATTCGCGCGAAGATCGAACACGATCTGCGAAAGCTATTGGGTCTACTCTCAAATCTGACGGTGGTGGAAGATAAGCCGGCAGCGGCCGCTGAAGCTCCGAAACAGGCACCTAAAGCGGTAGCGGCGGCGCAAGGTCGAGCGGCGCGCTGACACTGGACCGCCCAAAGAAGAACATCGCGTAAAACGTTGGTACTCTGGGCCAGCGTGCCTAGCAGGAAAGCTGTCCTCCTTTACAGTTGCGCAAGCCTCTAACATTTCCCTAAACTACGGTCACAGCCTGAGTTGAGGCGATTACGGGCCAATATAATTCAAATGCGCATCAAACCAGTCCACTACCAAGCGGTCTCGATATTTTGTCTCTTTCTAGCAGGTGCCCTGGGGGTCGCCTTCGGGGCTACGCCTACTACTAGCACTCGTCATAAGAAAAGCGGCACGCCTAGTTACGCTGATCCGGGAAAAGGCGATGCGGTGGAATATGACGACCCGGTGGTGCGTCAGATCGCGCTGGATGCTTTGGGTCACGCGAATGGTTCTGTTCTGGCGATGGATCCAAGCACGGGCCGAATCCTCACAATCGTTAATCAAAAAATGGCTTTCTCGTCCGGATTCGAGCCGTGCTCGACAATAAAACCGGTGATTGCGCTTGCTGGCCTGGAAGAGGGCGTTATCACGCGCGACACGATGCTCAAGGTCGGTCGGCGGCGCTATATGGACCTCACCGAGGCAATGGCGCATTCTAATAACACTTATTTTGAAGAGGTAGGTACGCGATTGGGATTCGAGCGCGTGACAAAGTACGCGACTCTTCTGGGACTGGGGTCTCGCGCGGGCTACAACATACGCGAAGAGCAGCCGGGCTCGCTTCCAGTGCGGATTCCGGTTTATGGCGGAGTGGCTCGGATGTCGAGCTTTGGCGAAGGAATACGCATTACCCCACTGCAGCTAGCGTCGTTAGTTTCTACTCTGGCGAATGGTGGAACGCAGTACTACCTGCAATATCCGCGAACAGAGCAGGATCGGCAGAATTTTCAGCCTCGCATTAAGCAGCAGCTCGATATCGGGCCGCTGCTGCCGGATTTACGCGAAGGCATGCTGGCGGCGGTGATGTATGGCACGGCGAAACAGAGCTACGATCCTGACGGCGAACAGGCACTCGGGAAAACCGGGACTTGCAACGACGAATCGCTCGGCGGCCGCCTCGGCTGGTTTGTTTCTTATGCGGATCAAGCGCATCCGAAAATCGTGTTGGTAGTACTGATTCGTGGAGGAAGCCGGGCTATCAGTGGACCTCACGCATCTGAAATTGCGGGCCGAATCTATCACGGCCTGCGCGAAAGAAATTACTTCGCTGAATCCGTTCATCATTCGACATACGCGACCTCCGCAGTTGGCTCGCAATAGCCTCAGACTTTTACTTCCGCGAGACTCCACGACTTTTTACGCGCCACAGGGTTTACTGCCTGTATCAGAACGGAGCATTTGTCCTTTTCGGCTGGAGTACGGTTGAGCTAAGCTTCGTTACCTGAGTGAATAAGGCGGTTCACGAAGTATGGGCAAGTTTGGAAAAATTCTTTTTTGGTTTGCTCTTGTAGCGCTTAGCGCGGTATTTATCGCCGGGTCCTATTACATTCGTAATTCCGCGGAGGGTGAAGTTTCTGTGCAGGCCTCTTCTGCACGCGAAGAAGCCCGACGAATCCAGGAACAGGTGGTACTTTACAGCGAACGCTTAGTTCCGCCCGGACTTCCGTTTCAAATGTTACTGCGTGGGGTGGGCATCGATGCGGACACCGCGGAACGAATTAGGGCTTCCGCGCAGTCTGTATTTGACTTGCGGCATTTGCGAGCTGGAAATCGACTGGATGTGGGGCGCTCGGTTCTGGGGGAGCTTCGATCCGTTCGTTACAGAATCGATACGGACCGAGTGCTCTCGATCGCGCCTCAAGGGAACGAAGTTCACTCGGAGATTCAAACCATACCTTCGGAAATGCAGACCATCGGGGTCATGGGAGAAGTTCACGGCTCGCTTTTTGAAGCAGTTATCAACGCGGGCGAAAAGCCCGAACTCGCCATGCGCCTGGCGCAGATTTTCGGATGGGATCTGGATTTCTATACAGACCCGCGTCCGGGCGACACGTTTCGAGTGGTGGTCGAGAAGAAAGTGCTTTCGAATGGCGAACTACTTTCGTACGGACGAATTCGCGCCGCCGAATATAGAAACGCCGGGCATTCGTATGGCGCGGTGCTTTTCCATGACGTTTCAGGCGCGCCCGCCTATTTCACGCCCGCAGGCAAATCGATGAAGAAGGCGTTTCTGCATTCGCCGCTGAAATTTGCGGCACCCATTACTTCTCATTTCAGCGAACATCGTTTCCATCCCATCCTGAAAGAATATCGAGCGCATCTGGGGATTGATTACGCGGCACCCACCGGCACCCCAGTACAGACGATTGGCGAGGGGCGCGTGGTCTTCGCCGGACTAAAAGGCGGCGCGGGAAATCTGGTTCAGGTTCAGCATGCCAATGGGTACACGACCTACTACATGCATTTATCGCGAGTGCTTGTACGATCCGGACAGCATGTGGAGCAAGGACAGAGTATTGGTCTCGTGGGAATGACCGGGTTGGCCACCGGGCCGCATCTTGATTTCAGAATACAGCGCCAGGGACAATTTTTGAACTTTGAGCGCCTGCCATTGCCGCCGTCCGATCCGGTAGCGAAGCGGGATTGGAATGAATTCGCGGGCTTACGGGATCGCGCGCTGGCTTTGATGCCGACGACATCGTCACAGCCGAATGCAACGCTTGCGAAGAATTCTTCGTCAGTCCCTGTGGGACAACGCCAAAACAGCCCGTGAGACCGGATTGTTCGCTCCAAGAGCCAAAAAAAAATCGGCGCCGCTGAATTATCCAGCGGCGCCGATTCAGTTTTCAGAAGCAGTTGATTGTTATTTCTTGACTGCCGACGCCGCCGCGAAGAAATCGGCAAACGCTTGTCCGTTTGGTGTACCCAATCCGGTGACATTGTCCCAGCCTATTTTGGTTCTGAGCGACAAGTCGGTACCGAATGTGATGATATCCCACTCGTCGTCAAAGGGGCTGTTATAGATGCCGCTGTAAAAGGTCGTGGTGCCATCCAACGGTGCAGCAAGTGCCGCTGCAGTGTAGTGGTGGAAGCCGCTGGAGTCCTGAATGATGCCTGTGGGGTTGGTCTTGGAGCCTACCGGCACAACGTCGGTAATAGTGCCAGCGGGCATGCTGTAAAGGTAAGGAGCAGCTTGTCCGAGCGGTACGCCTGCTTCCTGGTTAGCGATTGCCCAGATGGCCGAGAACATCGGAGTAGCCAAGCTAGTCCCGCCGTATACCGCCACGGCCTCACCCGATCCGTCGAACAACACGATTTCCGCTCCGGTGTACGGATCCGCGAGCCAAGAGATATCCGGGAGCTCGCGCCACTTCCCGGAAACTTTCTTCTGGAAACTAGGCTTCAAGAAGAAGCCGCTGGCACCGCCGCCAGACCCAAATTGAAAGCCAAAATTCAAAGGAGGATCTGCAACATAGCCGCCAGCGAACGGAGGAGCAACAATACCGGTAGCGTTGGTGCCCCAACCGCTTTGCCACGCCATGGTGTTGTCGGAATTCGTTGCCAAGCTGACCCCGCCAACGCCCGTGGAGTACGGTGAATCGGCAGGTGTGCTGACTGTCGGTGGAATCCCGTATACGGTGTCGTCGCCTTCGTCGCCGGTTGCATAGTTTGTGGAAATTCCGGAAACCGCAGCGAGTTCTGAAATCAAGCTACTTTGCTCGAGAATTACAGGGGGTACCAGGGACTCTGGAGCGCCGTAGCTGCCGGAGATGACGTTCCCGAGACCGTAAGTGATCGCGTACACAGTTGCGTTGTTGATGTCCGCGAAGCTAGCGGACGGTGGGACCAACAAAATGATGTTGGCCTGCGGCGCGAGCGCGTGAGACCACTCGACGTCCAGGTTAATTTCAGGATCGATACCGCCGCAATTGCAATTGTACGGGTAGTAGATAATGTTGAAATTTGACGAAGTTAGAGGAGGCAAATTGTTCAAGCTGCTGAACACGTTTGCGTCCGCGGTAATGTAGGGAGAACCGTACCAATCGATAATTACGATTGTCTGACCCTCACCATGGAAGCCTTCTGTATAGAGGCCATTGAGATTGTAAGCGGTTTGAACTTCTGCAGGATCGTATCCGCACGGAGGCAAGCTTCCGAGACCGCCGCCATTCGCCGGCTGTCCGTAGGTATTGCCGGTGTAGGTACCGAAAGGCAATGCGCCTCCGGTGGTGAATACCTCGGTCGCGGTTCCAGGGAAGCACTGCCCAGAGTAGAAGATTCCGTCGGAGGTTACGCCGCTGAGCTTTGCGGCAGCCGCCGCTGGCGTGCTGGATTTGAATGCGTTGGTGACCTGTGCGACCGGATGCGTGGCTGTGTAGTCATCCAAGCCGTACACGGCGGCCACAACGGCAGCAGCAGGACCAACAATCGTAGGATTGTTGACGTTGCCGCGATGGGTTTCAGAACCTACGGTGAACTTATCGATCTGAACGGAAAAAGCCTTTTGGACTTCCGCTACAGTTCCTTGTGCTGTGACCGAGAAGTTTGCGGGGCCGACATTCGTAACTTTCAAGTTGTGCTCGGTTAAAAATTGCTTCGCGAGACCTAGGTCCGCTGCCGTTGGTGCGAATTGAGATATCAGTTGGGCCGGTTTTAGCCATTGATGATAATTCGTGGAGCTCTTGTCATAGAGCTGGTCTGCCAAGGTATCGAGAGCGGCTCGATTGTGGGGCTGGAGCCACAGAGTAACGCTAATTGTTGTGGATGCTTCTTCGGGTCCAATATTTTTTCCGGTTGCGATAAATCCGGGCGTATTACCTGCGATTACTTGGCTGGTCACCGCCCCACTGGCTGACTGAGCGCCCGCACCACCAGCCAATAACAAGACCATAGTGAGTGCCGCCAGGGCAACGAAGCCAAATCGTGCAGCCCACAATTTGACGAGAGGTTGCGAAAATGCGTCCGCCTTCCTGTCCTTCATCGATTATCTCCTTTGGAAACGTCCAAACTGGTTTGGAATCTGCGCTGAGCTCGGCTGGGTAATCTACTCACGCCTCGCGGTACTTCCAGTACCTGGCGGACGTCAATAGTTGAAAGGGACCGACCGAGTGGAAGCCGTAATATAGCCAATGGCGGAAGAAGTCAAGCGAATCCGATGAAATTTCGGATTGATTCTAATCAGAAGATCAAATTTATCGGAGAGCGACTGCAGCTACGCAAAAAATTTACCCAAAAGAAACAAAACTACGCTTTTAGTTCCCAAGTGTCGCCCGAACGGAGAAGTTTTGCGAGGTCCCCTTTGCCGCGCTTAGCCTGGACTTGGCGAATCTGATCGTTGATCAGGTCTTCGTAGCGAGGCACTTGGTCCCACGAGCGGAGAACACCGATGGGAGTAGGGAAACCGGGTCGTTGCTCCATGTGCGCCAGAAGGAAAGCATATGCAGCGCGAGGGTGTTTTTCGTCGTGGACGAGCAGGTCTTTTTCGGTGATGCCATTGCCCAATTGAACGACCTCGAGGTCGAGACCGTTTAGGCGAATGCCTTTATCACGATTCTTGCCAAAAATAAGAGGCTTGCCATGTTCGAGCTGAACGATATTTTCGCTGCGCGCATCTTTTTCTGTAACGGTTTCCCAAGCCCCGTCATTGAAGATATTGCAATTCTGGAGAATCTCGACGTACGCGGAACCTTTATGCGCCGCTGCCTTCCTCAAAACATCCTTCAGATGCTGTTGAAAGACGTCCACAGAACGGGCGACAAAGGTGGCCTCCGATCCGATGGCGAGGGAAATGGGATTAAATGGCCGGTCAGTGGTGCCGAAAGGCGTGGATTTTGTTTTCTTGCCCACTTCGGAAGTGGGCGAATACTGACCTTTGGTGAGACCGTAGATCTTGTTGTTGAAGAGAAGAACTTTCAGCCCGACGTTGCGGCGAAGCATGTGAATCGTGTGATTCCCGCCGATGGAAAGCGAATCGCCGTCACCAGTGGCGACCCATACTTCGAGATCGGGACGAACGATTTTCAAGCCGGTAGCGATAGCCGGTGCGCGGCCATGGATGGTGTGGAAGCCAAAAGTGTTCATGTAGTAAGGAAAGCGGCTGGAGCAGCCGATACCAGAAATGATTACAAATTTTTCGCGCGGGATGCCCAGATCAGCAAATACCATTTGTACGGCGGAGAGGATCGCGTAATCACCGCATCCCGGACACCAGCGAATCTCCTGGTCGGTTTGGAAATCCTTTTTTGTGTAGACGGGCAATGTGGCGGTGGTCATAGCTGCTCTCCTGCTTGCTCATCGGTATCATCTTCGACCGCTACGGATGGAGCGAAGCCAAGCATTTCTTCGATCTTTTGCTCGATTTCCGAGGTCTTGAAAGGCTTGCCCTGAATTTTGTTATAGCCCTGCGCGTCGACCAGGTACTTTGCGCGAAGGATCATTAAGAGCTGGCCCATGTTCATCTCTGGCACGAGCACTTTCTTGTACCGGCTGATAACCTCTCCAAGGTCGCGCGGTAGTGGGTTCAAGTGACGCAGGTGGACGTGTCCGATGCGACGGCCTTTCTCTCGCTGAGCATTTAATGCGGCTGTAATTGGACCGTGCGTTGAGCCCCACGCGATAATTAATAAATCACCCGACTCGTCGCCTTCGGGAATCACGGGAGGGATATCGTTTGCGACGGACTCGACTTTCGCGGCGCGCAATCGCACCATGTGCTCATGGTTTAAGGGTTCGTAGTTGATATTGCCGGTAACATCCTGTTTCTCGATCCCGCCGATGCGATGCTCGAGCCCGGGCGTCCCTGGAATAGCCCAGGGTCGAGAAAGAGTGACCGGGTCGCGGCGGTATGGCAAAAAACCTTCGGGATTCGTTTCGAAGTGAACCGGAATTTCCGGTAATTCTTCAATGGTGGGAACTTTCCAAGGCTCCGCGCCGTTGGCCAGATATCCGTCGGACAAAACGATGACGGGAACCATATGTTTAATTGCGATTCGGCTGGCTTCGAGTGCAATCCAGAAACAATCACCCGGGGAAGAGGGAGCAAGGACTGGAATTGGAGCTTCCGAGTTTCGTCCGAATAAGGCTTGCAGCAAATCTGCCTGCTCGGTCTTAGTAGGAAGGCCGGTGGACGGGCCCCCTCGTTGAATGTCGCAAATCACCAAAGGTAGTTCGACGGCTACGGCCAAGCCCAGCGCTTCGGTTTTTAGCGCCATGCCCGGGCCGGAAGTTGAGGTGATGCCCAGAGCCCCGGCATACGCTGCCCCAATGGCGGAAGTGATCGCTGCGATTTCGTCTTCCGCCTGAAAAGTGATTACGCCGAAATCTTTGTACATCGAAAGTTCATGCAAAATATCGGAAGCGGGCGTGATCGGATAAGAGCCCAAAAATAGCGGTATACCCGCCTTTTGCGAAGCGGCGACGAAGCCTAAAGCGAGCGCCGCGTTCCCGCTGATATTGCGGTACACGCCCGGAGCGAGTTTCGCGGGCGGAATTTCATAGCTGATCTGAAATGCTTCGGTGGCTTCGCAGTAGCTGTAACCAGCCTGCATGGCGAGCTTGTTGGCTTGCACTAATTGCTGTTTATTTTTGAATTTTTCCTGCAACCAACCATGGGTCGGTTCCATGGAACGGTTGTAAAGCCAGTAGCACATTCCCAGCGCAAAGAAGTTCTTACAACGATCCATGCTCTTGGCGTCCAGCCCCAAATCTTTGAGAGCGGCGCGAGTCATTTTTGTAAGTTCTACGGCGAAGAGGCGGTAACCATCGAGGGAGTGGTCTTCCAACGGGTTGGTCACGATCTGCGCTTTGCGCAGATCGTTTTCCTTAAAGCTATCGAGATTTACGATCAAAATTCCGTTCGTTTTCAGGTCCGGCAAATTCATTTTCAGGGCAGCGGGATTCATCGCCACAAGAACGTCCACCGAATCGCCGGGAGTGTAAACATCGCTGGATGAGAAATGCACTTGGAAACCGCTGACTCCCGGCAGGGTTCCGGCAGGGGCGCGAATTTCAGCAGGGTAGTCCGGGAAAGTTGCCAGGTCATTGCCGTACAGGGCGACTGTGTTGGTGAACTGGCTTCCGGTAATCTGCATGCCGTCGCCTGAATCGCCACAAAACCTGATTACGGCCTGATCGATTACCTCACGCTTGCGTTTAGGAAGCTCGATGGTTGTCAATGGCATGGTCTAGAATTCCATCCTTATAAAGGCGGAGAGATAGAAAATCTTGGTCCTGCGCCAACATTGTTCATTCGGAATAGAGAACTTGTTCTTTCACAGAAAAGCGTAGCATAAGGAGGGTAACAGGAAAACGGAATTTGAGGCGCGGTCATTACGCTTCAGACATAGTCTAAGATGCCCAGCTCGCTTGGCATGTTGTACGACGACTTGTCCGGCCAAATCGCCCGGTCGACTAAACATCGAGACCGATGGAGCGCATAAGCTGCAGCGCATTGCTGGTTTGAACGATTCCGTGGCTCAAATGATGATCGAATCGCAATTTGCCCTCTTCCAGATGATCCTCGAAATGAAAATTCGCGCCGATGGAGGCCAGGTCGATAGCGATTTCGGTGAGAGCGAGGTCGTGGGTCGTAAGAAGCCCGATAGCTCCTCGCTTCAGCAAGTTCCCGACCACGGCTTCGGCGCCGATGCGGCGGTCATGGGAATTTGTTCCTTGGAGTAGTTCGTCGAGCAAGAAAAGGACAGGCATCGGCCCAGCGGTCAAATCCGAGATAACTTTCAGCCGGGTGATTTCGGCGTAGAAGCGGGAGATTCCGCCCTGTAGCGAATCAAGTACGCAAACGGAAGCGCCCACGGCGAGCGGAGAAAGCCGGAGTTTGTGTGCGCGAACTGGTGCGCCGCATTGAGCAAGAACTACGTTGATTCCAACCGATCGGATGAAAGTGCTTTTCCCGGCCATGTTGGGCCCGCTGATAATAATGAGCCGCAGATCTCGTCC
>Ga0210398_10006826_pt1 | contig 10433 bp, 14 predicted proteins | sample IncBWC4OmetaG_FD_161047 | JGI IMG/M metagenome (GOLD analysis project Ga0210398, IMG submission 161047) | Forest soil microbial communities from Barre Woods Harvard Forest LTER site, Petersham, Massachusetts, United States - Inc-BW-C-4-O | ecosystem: Environmental > Terrestrial > Soil >... | reverse complement strand
CGGTCCAGACGTGAAAGCCACGGCGGCGTCCACTGGCGGCGCGCTGACGGTGATGGAGTCGGGTCTTCCTGCCGCGAGGGCTTGCGCATACCTTCCGGGCTCCTTAAGGCGAGGCCCGGTTGCTGCTCATCGCTGTCCCCGGCGGCATCGAGCACTGCTTCGGAGAGATCAACAATGCGGGCAGCGCCACGGAACGGGAGCGGATCGGCGACAAGTACGAAATTCGTGTCGTCTTATCAGTGCCGCAGTCGCGGTGGGCAGGCCGGTTACCGGGTCCATGCCGGCGTAGACCTTCACCCGGAGAGCGCCGCTCGGCAGCCGTTCTATCTGACCTTTGCTGGTCGTGGCCATGGCGGCAGGTAGACCGGAAGCGGGCAATCGGTCCACGAACCGGTCCACGCGGACTTTCACGCCTATTCGAAAAACCAGCTGTTACCTGGGAGCCGCGTTACGGAATCGAACCGTAGACCTTCTCCTTACCATGTCGATTCCGGGTCGAAATTCAACTGCTGTGATGCTGGTCGGGACCGGTTTCGTTGTCGTCCTGGTGCTGGTCAATGTGCCTGGTTCCGCCCCGTTCTGGCACGCGGCTGGCACGAACTCCATTTAGTTGCTTCCCTATCCTGGGCACTTCTCCGTTACATTAATAGCTCGCTGCGTAAGTTCGATTGCAGAAGGCGATCCCAGACTTGTTAGCCCCTGTGTATAAGAGCTGTGGTGGGTATCTACCCATATGAGTAGTGCGCTCTCCTGCGCGTCTGGAACGAGCCAGACCTGAAGTGTTTGCTTTCCTATACCAGGACAAACGTTCGGCATGCTCCATGTTTCGTTCGAGCTCATAAGGGAAAACGGATACCATTCAGCCTGACTCCCGGCTCGAACTATAAACCATAGATCAGACGAATCCGGAATGTTATTCGACCTAACGCTTACCAAGAATCCGGCGGGTACAGCATTGATAGAAGGACTAGGGGAGACGAAATCCGCCTCAGGTGAAGCGGCAAACCATGCCTCGATGTGAGAGTAAATTGGAGACGACAGGACCACCGATGCCAGGAGGGCAATGATAGCGATCGAATTCGTAGCTCTGTTTGAATCAAACCAATTCTTGACGTTACTTCGAAGTGTTTTCGTTCTTGACTGTCCCATGTGCCTAGCGTAGCGGACTGGATGGGCACCCTATCCACTCAAGAGAGAACGGACTGGTATTGCCAATCGTGTTTTGCTTGCTAACTTAGGCGAGCGGAGTCCTCCCGTCCAACCTGATAGGTGCCAATGGGTTTGCCGTGGAGGGCGCAGTCTAGGGTGGCGCTTGCGTCATCCCGAAGGGACGCGACCGCAGGGAGTGCCCTAGACGGCGTTCTTCCACGGCGAGAGAATCGTCGGCACCCTTGGACGGCTCTCACCCGCACTGATCGGCTTAGCGCGGTGCCGGAGACCTGCGTGACGGCGAGCAAACCACCGGCCCGCAGGGAAGCGGGGACAGCCGCCCGGCGTCGACCAGCCGCGCCTGTGGGCTTCCGCCCGGTAGGGCGCGGCTTTTGTCGACGCCCCGGACGCGGACAGTCCCCACTTTCCGGCGGCGGGTCTGGGTTCCGGCGCTCGCCGCGGTCGGCATGGCAGGCGTCCACATTCACGACCTGCGCCATACCGGCAACCAGTTCACCGCCAATGCGGGCGCGAATCCTCGGGAACTCATGGCACGGATGGGCCACGATAGTCCTCGCGCCGCGCTGATCTACATGCACTCGTCTGACAGGCGGCAGCGCGCCCTGGCCGATGCGGTGGCCAAGGCTGCTCGGGCCGAGCTGGCGCAGTCCAAGAAGCCGGGCCGATCTGGCACACGGAAGGCACGGCTTCAGGATGACACGTCAAAACCCTAGAGACGGTGAACCGCAACTCTGCACGTCACGGCCGCTATCAGAGTGGAGCCCCGTTACGGAATCGAACCATAGACCTTCTCCTTACCATGGAGAATCATCCAGCTCAGATCCAGTTCACTCCAAAATACGTCAATGACTCTAGCTGGGATTATGTCGCCTGATATGGCTCACCGAGGCTGGACATGGCTGGCAGTTGGCCCCCGGCATGGCCCCCATTTCTTGCTATCCTGAAGCCATGAACTCACGACGCGGCTGGGGCGAGGACGGGATCTTCTTCGAACACGACGCCCCATGTCGGGACAGCGACAGGCACCGGCACTGCGGAGGGCGGTGGCGGGGCGTGATCAGTCTCGGGTTCAGCGCTGACGGGAAGCGGATCCGCCGCAAGGCCTCTGGCAAGACCAAGGCCACAGTTCAGGATCGGCTGAAGAAACTTCATGACGAACTCGAAACCGGTGTCCGGGCAAGTCCGAACTACACGGTCCGGCGTGCGGCGGAAGACTGGCTGCGGGAAGGACTCGCCGGACGGTCGGCCAAGACGATCAAGAAGAACGAGAACGTCCTGGAGCCCATCCTGACAGGGATCGGTGCAAGGAGACTCCGCGAGCTGACGGCCGGGGACGTGCACCAGGCGCTGACCACGATGGCCCGGCGCTACTCAAGCGCCGCCGTGGCCATGGGCCATAACGCGCTGACCCGGATGATCAGGCACGCCGAGGCCCGCGATCTCGTGGGACGCAACGTCGCCACGCTCGTGGATACTCCTAAAGGGCAGGCCGGGCGGCCGAGCAAGAGCCTCACACTCGAGCAGGCGTCCGCGCTCCTGTCCGCCACCGAGGGCACGAGGATGCACGCTTACATCTCCCTCTGCCTGGCTACCGGCATCCGCACCGAAGAGGCCCGGGCGCTACGGTGGGAGCATGTCGACTTCGGCAACCCCTCCGCCAGGCCGCCCGCGGCAGCAAGCGCAGCAGTATGGCGCTCGGTACGGTCTGGAGGGGATACCAAGACCGAGAAATCGCGCAGGACGCTCGGCCTACCGAAGATGGCTGTGGAAGCGCTCCGAACGCACAAGGTGCGGCAAGAACAGGAACGGCTGGCTGCAGGTGGGCAATGGAGCGAGTACGACCTTGTCTTCTCCACACGGACTGGAGGCGCCCTAGACGCGGCCAACGTACGGCGGGATTTCAAAGCAGCCTGCAAGGCGGCGAAGATCGACGGAACCTGGAAGCCGCGGGAACTACGTCACTCCTTCGTGTCGCTCATGTCCAGCTCGGGAGTACCCGTCGAGGAGATCGCGCGGCTGGCAGGCCACTCCAACACCAGAACGACCGAGGTGGTCTACAGGCGAGAGCTACGGCCCGTTCTGACCACTGGAGCTGACGCCATGGACAGACTCTTCCAAAGCCCGTCGGGACCAACCGCCAGTGGACGCCGACCACGAAGGACCTCTGGCCGCCAATCGTCATCAGCCGCTTGATGGAGCAGGGGCTCTTGGCGGCAGGTGTAGCCTAGGACTGCGTACAGGTCATTTGTAGCTGCAAATGGGTTCGAATGTGAGACCCCCTGGCTTGTGTGACTCCCCGCTTGTAAGACCTGCCTGGTCCATCGCGTGACGTCGCCCACTGTCGCCCATACACGCCGTGAGCGGCCGCTGCTGCCAGGCCTGCATCTCCACGGATCACCTTGTCGGTGATCCGGCTGATCGTCTCCTTCGAGACCGCGGCCCCGTAGATCTCCGCCAAGTGCGCGGAGATCTCCCCGGTGGTCTGGCCCTTGGCATACAGCGACAGCACGATCTCATCGACCCCGGTCAGCCGCCGCTGCAGCTTCTTGACGATCTGGGGCTCGAACGTCCCGTCCCGGTCCCGCGGCACGACCACCTGCACCTGGCCAGTGCTCTCGGTCAGCACCGTCTTGGGCCGGCTGCCGTTGCGCACGTTCCCCGTCGCGTTCTGCGCCGTCCCGTTCTTCTCATGGCCCAGGTGCTCAGTCAGCTCCTGGTCCAGCGCGGTCTCCAGCACCGTCTTGGTCAGCTGCTTCAGCAGCCCGCCCGGGCCGGTCAGCGACAGGCGCTGCTCCCGGGCCCGCCGCACCAGCTCCTCCGCCGCCTTCTGCTCAGCCGACGGCTCTGGCCTGTCCTTCTTCCTGGTTGCCACGGCGTCCAGTGTCTCGGTCACTACGGCACCTTTCCGCCAAACCCGGTAAGGGCTCAGCGATCAGGGCCGGAAACACCGTTGTGCGGACACTCCCTTATCTGGAGTCCTCGCGGTGCAGGGCCTGCTCGGCAACTACGCGACTCGGTCGGCGACGACTGTCACAGGCGGGAAGTTATTCATAACCAGGCCGAAACGCATGGCTCAACTGAGCCGCTCAATCACCACAGCATTTCCCATCCCGCCCGCCTCGCACATCGTCTGCAGCCCGTAGTGGCCGTCGGTTTGCTCCAAGTGGTTGATCAGCGTAGTCATCAGGCGGCAGCCAGATGCGCCGAGCGGGTGACCGAGCGCGATCGCGCCGCCGCGCGGGTTCAGCCGGAGCGGGTCAGCCCGGAACTCGGCCTGCCATGCCAGCGGTACGGGGGCGAACGCCTCGTTCACTTCGATGGCGTCCATTCGGTCAATCCTCAGCCCGGTTCGCGCGAGCACCTTGTGCGTCGCCGGGATAGGGCCGGTCAGCATCAGCAGCGGATTGTCGCCAATGACGGAGGAGGCGACGATGCGGGCACGGGGCCGCAGGCCAAGCTGCGCCGCCCTGCTCTCGCTCATAACGAGCAGCGCTGAGGCGCCGTCAGTGATCTGGGAGGAGTTACCGGCCGTGATCTTCCAGTCAGTGCCCGGGAACCGCGTGGTGTAGGGCTCCTTGGCGAACGCCGACCGCAGCTGGGCGAGCGCGTGGGTGGTACTGAGCGGCCGGATCGTTTCATCAGCCGAGAACCACTGGCCTTCGGCTGTCCTGATCGGCACGATCTCGTTTTTGAACAGGCCCTCGTTGACGGCTGCCGCCGCCCGGTGATGCGATCCGACGGAGAACTCGTCCAGCTGCTCGCGGGAGAGTGACCATTTCTGTGCAACGAGCTCGGCCGATACCCCCTGCGGTACCAGCTCACCGAAGCGCTCCCGGACTCCTGCCCCGAACGGGTCGGCCCCCATGCGCGCCGAGCCCATGGGTACCCGGCTCATCGACTCCACGCCGGCGGCGATCACGATGTCGTAGGCGCCGGCTTGCACGCCCTGTACAGCGAAGTCGACGGCCTGCTGGCCCGACCCACACTTGCGCTCGACCGTCACCGACGGCACGGATACCGGGTACCCAGCGCCAAGCCACGCTTGCCGGCCAATCGTCGCCGACTGCTCGCCATTCTGCCCGACGCACCCGACGAGCAGGTCGTCGACCGTAGCGGGGTCAATGCCGGAGCGATCGATCAGCGCCGTGAGTACCTGTCCCAACAGATCCGCCGGGTGCAGCGAGGAAAGCCCTCCGCCGGGTTTGCCCCGTGCCATAGGGCTGCGGACGGCGTCGATAATGACGGCACTAACCATGATGAGTGTGTCCTCCGTGTAGTATCAGGCGGGTCGGCCACAGCAACCAGATCGGCGGATTCACGGTTGTCCGCCGTCAACCGCGATGACGGCGCCGGTGGTGTAGCTTGCGGCGTCGGAAGCTAGGTACAGCGCCGTTCCGACAATTTCGTTGGGGCGGGCAGCGCGCCGCAAGGCGAAGGTCTCGGCGCGCTGGCGGAAAGCCTCCTGGTCCCAGGACTTGCTTACGTCGGTCAGGAAAGTGCCCGCCATGATCGCGTTGCAGCGCACGTCCGGCCCGTAGGCTTTCGCGAACCCGACCGTCAGTGCATTCAGGCCGGCTTTTGCCGCCGCGTACGGCAAGACCTCGGGCCGGGGCTTGACCGCAGTTATGCTTGTGACGTTGATGATCGAACCGGAGCCCGCCGCGACCATACGGGGGCCAATGACAACAGTCAGCCGGAACGGTCCCTTAAGGTTCACGTCGATTACCTTGTCGAACAAGGCCTCCGATGCTTCGGGCAGCGAGGGGTACAGCGGTGACATCCCCGCGTTGTTGACCAAGACATCGATGCGACCGAAGTGCTTGTAGGCCCGGTCCGCCAGATCCTCGGCTTCGTCCCAGTGCCCAGCGTGGAAGGCCAGCGCCAGCGTCTCGGCACCCGTTTCGGCGGTGATGCTGAAGGCGGCCTTCTCGCAGGCCTCGAGTTTGCGGCTGGCCACGGCCACGGCCGCCCCGGCCTCTGCGAAACCTCGGGCCATCGCCAGGCCGAGCCCACGGCTACCGCCTGTGACAAGCGCGACACGGCCGCTCATGTCCCACCGAGGGCGTGCGCCGCCTGGTCCGGTGCCGAGTGACATAGCGGCCTCCTGCTAGCGAGCCTACTAAAACTACTTCTATTCTAATCATATTACTAGTTTGAAGATCTGTGATTCTAGACAAGCGCTCCGGCGCTCGCGCACACCGGATCGGTGCGCCGCCAGACGCGGCAGCCAGCGTGCACCCCAAGAGCTACTAGGCCATCCGGGACAGCCGTTCCGAGCATTCCGACGCCAGTTCGATGAAGTGATCCCAGCGTCTTACCACCGGTGAGCTGTCCACCGGCGGGCAAGTGGCTTTCGTTCCCGCTAGCCTTGCGCGGCGGCTGCGGTCGTTTTGGCCTTGGCGCGTCTGCTGCCGACGTAGAGTGATGGGGAATTTGTCCGTATTACCTGGCAGGAGAGCGCCGCAGGAGCCGCCAGAGTTCTTCAGGACGCAGGTAGAGGGTGGAGGGCATGGAGCCGAGCAGAACGGCCTTGACCGCGAGGTTATCGCTCTTGACCGACATGCTCGTGATCTCGGCCAGCACGTTCCCGCGCAGGTCGTAGGCACGAACTATTTCCTGGCCGACTGCGCGCCGACCGACCGCCGGGGCGCGGCGTCGGCCGCGGTCACGACATCACCGCGTCATCGAAGTCGAGGCCGAGGTCGCCCATCACAACCTAGGCGGTCGCCCGGCCCGCGCTGATGATCGATGCCGCAGGATCGCCGGTCTGCCCGGTCAGGTAGAGGCCCTCGACCGGCGTCCTGAACTGCCCGAGCTCCGGGACGGGGCGGTAGGCGAAGCTCTGGCTGAGGTAGCTCCCCAACCCGAAGGTCGCACCGTTGACGATGCTGGCGTTGAACTTCGGGTAGTCGTTGGGCTGCCGGGTCGAATGTTGGTCGTGTAGCCGCAGACTGCGCCAGCACGTTGTCGGCGACACTTTCGCCTATTGCCTCCCAGAGAGGCTGCGCCTCGACCGCCGAGTTTCGTGGTTCCGGTCTCGCCGATACCGCGCTCGGACACCAGGTAATGCTGGAACCTCTCCAGCAGTTCCTGCGCCGGCGTCACCAGCGGGGCCTGCGGCGCGGGAGCCACGCCCAGCCCGCGCAGGTAGCCCAGCAGCGGCTCCAGCGCATGAACCGTCCGCTAGCTCACATAACCGGCAGGCCGGCGAGCCGACGTATACCGCTCCGTCGCCTGCGCGGTAAGCCGCCGGGCTCCACCCCAGCCGCAGCCATCCACCGGCTCAGATGAGCAGCCAACCCCACCTGCTTTCCCGCGACACCGGCCGTATACCCCTGGCTTTCCAGCTCAACGGCAAAGCCCGCCGCATACGGCTCCAACGGGCCCACCACCACCGACTTCAAGACCTTGATCACGACATGCCCTCCTCTCCACGGTCAGAGAGGACAGCGTCCGTCACAGCGACCGGATTATGCCGACCTCCCGCCAACTACGCGCCCGCCACCAGCAACTCCCGCCGCCAGGTCGGCATAATCCCGAGGTCGGCGTAATGAACGATGCACGTTCGGACGATGGCCCTGTCCCAGACCGCGCTCACCGCGTCGGGCAGGCCCTTCAGGCCGTCGCGGACGACCATGAGCGCGTCCCCCGTGCCGCGGTTCTTGATCTCGGACAGGACGCGCGGAGCTAGAACTTGGCGCCCTCGCCGTCGCCGTGCTCCCCGGCCCACAGGCCCAGGATGTCCCGCTCTCCGTCCGCCGTGACCTCGAGGGCCAGGTAGACGGGCCGGTTCGCGACCTGGCCCTCGCGGATCTTCACCCGGATCGCGCCGGTGAACACCACCACGTAGCCCGGGTCCAGCGGCCTGTTCTGCCACTCCGCCATACCGGCCATCACCCAGTCGGTAATCGCGGTGATCGTCTGCTTCGAGATCTCGGCACCGTATATCTCCTGTAGGTGCACGGAGATCTCCCCGTGCGTGAGCCCTTTAGCGGAAAGGGAGATGACCATGTCCTCGACGCCGGTCAGCCGCCTTTGGCGCTTGGCGGCGATTTTCGGCTCGAAGCTGGAATCCCGGTCCCTGGGAACCGAGATTTCTTTGGCCCGGTCTCGGTCAGCACGGTCTTCACCCGGTGGCCGCTACGGGGATTCCCCCTGTTGTATTTACAGTCCCTCACGAAATACACGGGTCAGATCCACTTGGGATTGACAAAGCCAGGCTTCTCCCGCAGCCCGGCGGCCAGGTCCAGCACCTCCACGTCGGGCCGCGGGGTAACCTGGCGGGCCGACGGGGCCGACGCTTCGAACTCGCCGGTGCGCCAGGCCCGGATCCACCTGTCAATCGTTCCCCACGACACGCTCACGGCTCGCCGAACTGGCCCGGATGCGCGCGGGATGCCAGCTCGCGGACCAGCCGGCCGCGCTGCCGAGTAAGAGTAAACAGCCCGCCATCAACCGCCTCGCGGATGAGCTGATAACAGAACAGCGCCATCTGCTCGGCCCGCGCGGCCCGGTGGCGTTCTTCATCGGCATTCGCCGACATCAGGTACCTCTTCGGTGTCATGACGGCAACCGCCACTCTCCGAGGCTGGCCGATCACCAGGCCGCTGCCCAGAGCCAGCTCGTGCTGATCACCTCCGGTCCCCCGCCCGGCGCCAGCAGCGCGCTGGAAGTGCGCGGTGGCGACCAGCCGCCACCGCGGCACCTTGGCTACGGCGAGGAACCGCGCCGCTGCCACTGCGGCAGCGATAGTAGCGGCCACCGCGTCAGTCGCCGACGAGCCCGCCGGGGCCGGTAGCGAGGGATCGGTGACCATACCGACCGCTAGCGCGGTGAACACCGCCCGGTCCCGCTCCGCCCCAGCCGCGAACGCCCGGAGCTAGCCCACACCGTCGAGGCCGGGCGGCCCAGGCCCCGGCCATCGGCCGGTGACCGCGCCCGGCGCGTTCGCCGCCAGCGCCGCCCCGATCACCCGCGCATGATCAGCTCGTCGCGAGAGAGAGACTACCGGCAGCAACACATGGGTCGGCGAGCACTCTCGGCACCGCGTCCGCCGCGGCCGTACCCGTATGCCCGTGTCACCGGGACTGCGCACCCGCCGATCCCGGGCATGCCCCCACCCGACCAGCACCCCGTACATACCGGGCAGGACAGCGCGCCCGCCATGCCGCCCGACCGCATCCTCATCAACGCCTACCGTGATCACTGGCGCCTCCGCGCGCCGAAGGGCGGCCCTCCCGTCTCCTATACCAAGCGAAGAAGGAAGAAGAGGGAGGGCCGCCGCCTACCCGGACGTGATCACGGTGGCATCGCGCACGAAAAAGGACAACCCAGCGGGTTGCCCTTCACCTCATCCGCACCGTCGGTGACGCAACGCAGGCCTTACATCCTCAGATTGGCGGCGGGGAACACCGCGCCTCCTGCCAGTTAGCCGGACCGGACTCTTCCGCTGCCAGCCGACGACGTTACCTCAGCATGTTCACCTCCCCTCCTCGGCGCAAGAAGCGCGACGCTAACGCAGTCCCGATGGCCCCACAAGGTCTTGACACCAGCAATATGATGACTACTATCATCATCAACTACCCGGGCCGCTCACACACAAAATGGGCCCCAGACCAGAGGGGAGCAGACGGTGAGCCCCGAGGATTCTGCCCACGCCGAGACCTACGACGCACCGTTGGCATCGCATGGGCTCGCATCGTCGCTAAGCCCTGAACACATGAGCAGATGGGTCAGCGTACGAAAGTTCATATCCTTTCGAAACATCAGCGCTTTCTATGTACTGCTCGCGTTGATTCTGCTCTTCTCTTTGTGGATCCCCGGGCTCTTTCTAAATGCCACCAATCTCCGGACCACACTGCTAGACTCAACTATCACAACCATGCTAGGCGTCGGGTTGTGTGCCCCCCTTGCTGCAGGCGTCTTTGACGTGTCAGTAGGAGCGATGGCTGGCGTTGCTTCAGTAATAATCGGTGTGCTCGTGGTAAATTTCGGTTTGCCATGGCCACTGGCACTCGTCATCACCGTACTCTGCGGGGTATCCGTCGGTATTCTCCATGCGCTATTGGTGATAAAGCTGAAGATTGATTCTTTTATCGCCACACTCGCGACTATGTCAATTCTAGTAGGCGTAGGCACTGGAATAGGCGGAGTAAACATCATTGTAGGGTTCCCCCACACCTTCGACGAGTTCGGAGGATCCTCATTTCTCGACATAGGCTATCCAGTCTACTTGCTCATTCTCGTGGGACTCGCCGTTTGGT
>Ga0210398_10006824_pt1 | contig 10434 bp, 8 predicted proteins | sample IncBWC4OmetaG_FD_161047 | JGI IMG/M metagenome (GOLD analysis project Ga0210398, IMG submission 161047) | Forest soil microbial communities from Barre Woods Harvard Forest LTER site, Petersham, Massachusetts, United States - Inc-BW-C-4-O | ecosystem: Environmental > Terrestrial > Soil >... | reverse complement strand
GATTTGTCGGGCAGGGGGATGTCCTCGATGTCGCCGAGCTTGTAGGTGAGGTTGTCGAGGCCGTTTTTCTTCGCGAGCTCGGCGCCGACCTCGACCATGCGGGGCGAGTTGTCGATGCACCAGACGCGCTGGGCGCGGCGGGCGAGGAGTTGCGAGATGAGGCCCTCGCCGGCGCCGAGGTCGGCCACGACGATGGCCGGCGTGAGGCGCAGCGCGAGGTGGCCGATGGCTTCCCACGAGCGGCCGGGGCAGTAATTCTTGCCGAGGCGGCCGGCGATGAGGTTGAAATATTGTTCCTGGGCGCGGCGGCGTTTCTGCAGGACGCGGTCGAGGTTGGCGCGGTCGTCGACCAGCTCAGGCAGCTCGGCCACGGATTCGCAGGCGGAACGCAGGAGCGCGAGCGTGCGGGGCGGGAGCGCAGTGCGCAGCGAATAATAGGCGCGCTTGCCGTCGCGGCGGTCGGCGACGAGGCCGGCCGAGCGCAGCAACGCGAGCTGAGAGGAGATGCGCGATTGCGCCATGCCGAGGATTTCCTGCAGCTCGGCGACGGAGAGTTCCTCCCGCAGCAGCAGCGCGAGCAGGCGCAGGCGCGTGGGGTCGGAGAGAAGTTTAAGCGTGTCCCAGGAGGCGTTCACTGGGCGCGAGGGTGAGTGAGCCACGAGGGCGTGGCAAGTGTCAGGTGGCAGGTGCAAGTAACAAGTGCCAGGTATCAAGTAACAAGAATGTGAGCGGGCCACCTGACGATCAATGTCGGATCGTTCTCGTACTCTTAATCGTTCTCATTCTCCCGGCCAGAACCGAGTACGAGAAAGATAACGAGTACGAGAACGATGGGTTCGCGCAATCTTCAGATAATCTTGAATGCGAATACCAGCAGTTCCCACGCGCCAATGAGCGCGATGGCGAGCCCGGTGCCGATGTTGATCGCATGGAGTCCGCCGTCGGGGATTTTTTTGCCCAGCCAGGCGGCGAACCCGCTCAGCAGGAGCCACCACGCGGCTGAGCCGAGGAAGACGCCGGCCACGAGCCAGGAGATTTGCGCAAGGCCGGTCGTGGTGAGGCCGACGCCGAAGCCGGTGAAAATGGCGATGAACCCGGCGATGGTGATGGGATTGGCGAGGGTGAGGAAGACGGTGGAGACGTAGGCGGCGGTCAGGTTGGGCGCATGCACGGGTTGGCGCGTGCGCTCGGGCGGATGGCTGCGGATGGTGGCCAGTCCGATGGCGAGAAGGCAGAGCCCGCCGACGAGCTGGAAGCCCCGGGCATGGCCGGTGAGAAACACCGTCACGGACGTGAGGCCGATGGCGGCGATGAGGCCGAAGATCGCATCGCCCGTGGCGGCACCGAGGCCGGTGACGAAGCCGGCGAGGCGGCCATCGAGGATGCTGCGGCGGATGCAGAGCAGGCCGACGGGGCCGACCGGCGCGGCCACGGCAAAACCGATGGCGAAGCCTTTTACGATATGCTCCATGCGGTGGATACGCGGGCCACTAAGCGTTCTTAGTTGCGCGCGTCCACGTAGCGGCTGATGCCAGCGATGACGTACTCATGCTCGCTGCCGCTGAGTTTCAGCTTCACCCGGTCGCCGGCTTTTTTCGAGAGCAGCGCCTGGCCCAGCGGGGTTTTGTACGAAATCAGCCGGTTGTCCGGATCGCTGTCCCAGACGCCGAGGAGCGTGTAATTCACTTCCTTGCCGGCATCGTCGCGGAGGCTGACGATGCTGCCGACGCTGACCTGCTCGATGGTCGCGTCCTTGAAATCGGTGATGCGGGCGCGGGCGAGGTCTTTCTCGAGGAGGGTTTTCTGGGCCATGAGCACCTGCTGGTCCTGCTTGGCCATCTTGTACTCGGAGTTTTCCTTGAGATCGCCGTGTTCGCGGGCCGTGGCAATGGCCTTGGAATTCTCGGGGATTTTCTTTGAAAAAATGGCCTCGTATTCCTCGCGCTTGCGTTCGTAGCTCGAGCGGGAGACGAGCAGCTGCTCGTCCTTGCTTTCGGCCGCCTCGGCGACCAGCGACTGGATGTTGGGGAAAATTTTGATGAAGCGGGCGAGCAGGGATTTCTTCGTGAGTTCCTCGAAGCCCTGGTTGAGCAGGAGGGTGTTGGCGAGGTCGCGCGCGGTTTCGGGGTCGGCGGTGGAGAGCAGGTCGCTGATCAGGTCGACGTCGTCGCTGAGAATTTCAGCCAGTGGGATGCGGCGCGCGTTGGAGGCCTGCAGGGCCTCGTAATCGATGGCGAAGAAAATGGCGCTGAGCAGGCGGGGGGTGATGAGCTCGGCGAGGAGCTTGGCGAATTTCTTCGAATGGCGGTTCTTGACGATCCAGAGGAGGACGGGGGCGCGGAGGTTTTGCTCGGTCTGCCAGCGCTTGAGGGCGGCGGCGAGATCATCGGCATAGCCGCTCTCGACGAGGAAATTGATCGATTCGGTGGTAAACTTGCCCGAGGAGGTCTTGAGCAGCGTGAAGAGGAGGTCGCGGGCTTCGACGGGGTGCGTCTCCTTGACGAGTTCGAGGAAGCGGCGCTGGAACTGGACGGGAATTTTTTCCGCGATGTCGGGCAGCGCGCGGACATTGGCGATCAGGGAGGCCTGGGTGGGCTCGAAAGCCGTTTCATTGCCGATGAGCTTGGCGAGATCGTCGCGCACGACGGCGCCGTAGAGACGCTCGGATGGATTGATCTGGTTGCTGTCTTTAACCGCGTCGGCCACGCCGGCGAGGATGGCGGAAAGATCCGTCTTCATGTCTTTCTTGCCGGTGGCGACGAGTTCCTCGGCGAGCTGGATGCGGCGCCGGGCGGAACGGGTGGAGTTGAACGCCTCAAGGATTTCATCCTCGGCCGAGACGGGCACGTCGCGCAGGATGTAGCATTCGGTTTTCTTGACGGGGACGGAAACGCGGGGATCCTTGGCCACGTGCTTCTTGGCGGCGGCCCACCATTTTTTAAATTTATCTTCACCAACGACCTGGGCGAGGGTGAGTTCAAGGTCGATGACCGTCGTGGCCTTGTTGGAGTAGGAGGAGAGCGCCTCGACGACGAGCTCGACGGGCTCCTTTTCGATGAGTTCCTTGATCCGGGCCGGCTCCGTCTGTTTGCGGACGAGGAGACTCTTGGGTGACAGGACCTCCATCGTGGTGAGGCAGAAGGCCGGGTCCATGGCGTGGCTTTTTTTGCCATCAAAATCGAAAATAAGCCTCTGCGAGGCCTCGTCGTAGCTCTTGATTTTGCCGAAGCCCCAGCTCCGGTGGACGACGTAAGCACCGGGCTCCATGGCCTCGAGCTTGGATTTGGCCGACTTGAGCGAAGGCGTTTTGGCGATGAGCGCGGAGATAGCTTCAGAATTCATGATTGCGGATGCGAGTAACGGAACTGAAGAGTAGAGGCTATAATGCTGGGCATTGTCAAACTGTGTATCGGCCATGGCGAAAACGACGCCTGAAACGGAACTGGCGTGGCCAGCGGCCATCCAGGCCGTATCGCGCTGGCTGGAGCACGGCGAACGGCTGGATACCCTGCTCGAAACGCGGCTGCACGGGCTGGCCGGTGCGGAGCGCGCGCGGGCCCAACAGCTTATACTGGGCGTGGCGCGCCATTTGGGGCGCATCGAGGCGGCGCTGCGGCGACTCGTGCCGCGCCAGCCGCGGCCGCTGGCGAGGGCGGTGCTGGTCATGACTGGCGCGGAACTCATCGCCGCGGACGATAGTGAAGGGCGTCCGGCCAAAATCGTGCACCATGCGGTCGGGCAGGCAAAATCGCTGCTCAGTTCGCCCGAGGTGAAGCTGATCAATGCGGTGGCGCGCAAGCTTGCCGGCGTGCTGGCGGCGCAAACGGAGCCGGCGGTTGGCGCCAGTGCCGCCGAATGGGCGGAATTTTTTTCACATCCGGTATGGCTGGTGGAGCGATGGCGCGGGCAGTTTGGCGATGATGCGGCCCGCGCGTTGCTCGCGTGGGATCAAACGCCGGGGGTGATGCATGCGCGCTGGCGCGCAGCCGGGGCGCCGCCCGAGTGGCTGCAGCCGGCGGGCGGGCCGGGGTTTTTCGAGGCGCCGGCGGGGCGTTGGGCCGATCTCGAGCCGTTGCTGGCGGCGGGGAAGATTTACTTGCAGGATCCCTCCACGCGGCATGCGGTCGGGCTGCTGGCGCCGCAGCCGGGCGAGACCGTGCTTGATGTGTGCGCGGCGCCGGGCGGCAAGAGCTTGTCCATTGCCGACGCGATGCAGCGCGGGCAGGTGGTGGCGGTGGATTTGCCAGGCGCGCGGCTCGCGCGGTTGCGGGAAAACCTGGCGCGCGCGCCGGCCGGCGTGAGGACCGCACTGGTGGAAGGCGACGTGCGGCGGCTGACCGCGGATTTATTCCGCGCGCAGGGCCTGCCGGAAAAGTTTTCCGCCGTGCTGCTCGATGCGCCCTGCTCGAACTCGGGCGTGATCCGGCACCGCGTCGATGTGAAATGGCGGTTGCAGCCGGGGGACTTTGCGCGCCATGCGCGGCAACAACGGGAACTGCTCGCCGCCGCCGCGCAGCTCGTGGCGCCGGGCGGCCGGCTGGTTTATTCTACCTGCAGCCTCGACCCGGAGGAAAACGAACGCGTGGTCGCGGCGTTTCTTGCGGACGCCGGCGGTGAGTTTACGCTTGAGACGCAAGTGTTGAGCCGGCCGCCGCAAAGCGGGTATGATGGAGCAGGGGCGTTTTTGCTGCGGAAAAAATAACCGGGTGTCCGGGAGGTCCAAATCGTTCTCGTGCTCTTAATCATTCTCGTTCTCTCGGATACCTCGAGTCTGATAACGAGAACGATAACGAGTATGAGAACGAGGTCATGTAGCGCAGGCCTGCGCTGCATCACGGCACCAAGTCGAAGACGGCGACGGTGGTGGACTGCTCCACCGTGCCGCGCAGGAAGGTGAAGGTGATGGTCTTCGCACTGTCGGTGAGTTCCCCGTAGCGGCTCAGATTCCAGCTGGCGACGAGTTCGCCGTTGATGCGGGTGCAAAGGTCGCCGGCCTGGATGCCGGCGGCTTCGGCGGGCGAGCCGGGCACGACGTGGGTGATGCGCCAGTAAACGGGGTTTTTCTCAAAGCTGAGGCCGGCGCTGCGGCGCGAGGGCGTGAGGATGGGCGCGGAGCTTTCACGGTAGAAAGTGACCTGGCTGCGCTGCTGGTCGAAGGTCACGGTGAAGTTTTTCAACACGGCACCGCCCAGCGAAGCGAGGTCGTCGGTGAGCCCGACGATGGGGTGCATGAAGGTGTAGCCGCCGATTTGCAACGACTGGGCCACGCGGCCGACCTGTTGCGGGCGGTCGCCGGTGAGCGTGGCCACGGCGAGCCCCGGCCGCGGGCCGTAGTCGAAGGTCGGGTGCAGGCCCACGGGGTTCAGGTTGAGCGCGCCGTCGCTGCCGGAGTCGATCAGGGCGATGAAAGTCTCGTCGCCGAGCGTCACGGGGATCAGCGGCGTGTGGCTGGCGTTATCGAACTGGATCGTCGAGCCGCCCAGGGCCGGCGGCGCCGAGTTGATCGGGACGAGCAGCACGCGCGAACGCGGATAGTCGAGGGTGAGCAGCGTGTCGCGGAAGAGCGGAAAACCGAGGACGCCGTCGATTTTTATCCCGAAATGCGCCGAGAGCGCGCGGCAATCGTAAACCAGCGCGGGCACGCGCTCGAAGCGCGCCTGGCCCAGGAAAAAGCGCCGGAGCGTGACCGGGGGCAGAAGGGTGGTGCTGCCGTCGGCGGACTTCACGCTCACCTGCGTCGCGGGAATGGGCGGCACGGACGTGTCGGAATAGCGGGCGGCGAGTTCAGGCGAGATGAGGGTGACGGACGCACCGGTATCGATGAGGAAGTGATAGGGCCCCTTTTTATCCCAGCGCGTCTCGACGATGAGGTAGTTGGAAATGGTCTGCGCGGGCAGCTCGATGAGTTGCGATTCGAGCGTGGTGCGGCGGGGCGGCATGGGCACGCGCCGCAACAGCGAGCAGCCGCCAAGGAGGAGGGCACCGCACACGCAGAGCAGCGCGATGACGCGGCGCGAAGTCATTTGACCGGCTTGGGCAGCCTCTTGCTCAGGGCGAGCGCGCCGAGCGAAAGCGCGGCGCCCCCGACGAATACCGTGGTTGAGCCAAAAACCCAAAACACGACACCGGCGACCACCGGCGTGATGGCGCGGGCCAGCGAGCCCAGCGAACGGAAGATGCCCAGCACGCGGCCTTGTTCGGCTTGCGTGCAATAGAGCGAGATGAGCCCGGTCGTGGATGGGTTCACCAAGCCGGCGCCCATGGCCAGAAACACCAGGCCGGGATAAAGGACCCAAGGATAGGGGGCAAACCCGACGCAGAGCAGGCCAATGGAGGTGGAGATGAGGCCGGTGGTGAGCACCCGGATCTCGTCCACGCGCTTGAGCAATTTGCGCACGATGTAGCCCTGGGTGATGATCGAGCACAGGCCGAGAAAGCCGAGCAGGTAGCCGTTTTGCCGCGCCGTATAATGAAAGCGCTGGGCCGCGAGAAATGTGAGCGACGATTCCATCGCGACGAAGGCGAGCGCATAAACAAACGCCACGATGTTGGCGCGGCGCACGGCGTTATTATCGAGCGAGAAAATGGCGCGCAGCGGATTGCGCAGCCGCGCCTCGCGCGCTTCCGCCCGGGCGGCGGGCGAGAGGGTTTCCTTGAAGCTCACATAGACCCAGACGACATTCACCACGCACAGGATGAAGGAAATGAGCGCCGGCACGGAAAACGGATTTACGCCGAAGCGCGCGAGCGAGGGATGGTGCGTGAGCAGGTTGATATGCGCCGTGAGCGCGCCGATCATCGGGCCGGTCACGAGGCCGATGCCGAAGGCCGCGCCCACGATGCCCATGGCGCGCGAACGTTCCTGGCGCGTGGTCACGTCGGCCACGGCGGCGGTGGCTACGGAAAGATTGCCGCTGAAGGCCCCGCTGACGATGCGGGAAACAATGAACAGCCAGAACGACCCGCTAAAAATCCAGATCAGGTAGCCGACCGCCGTGCCGATGACGGTCTTGAACAACACGCCGCGCCGGCCGCGCCGGTCCGAAACCGAGCCCCAGAAGGGCGCGAAGACAAACTGCAGGATCGAGAAGAAAGAACTGATCACGCCGCCGAACAGCACGGCGGAGAAATCCTCGTTTTTGCCCAGCAGGTGCGCGAACGCGTGGGTTTGGGTGAGGAACCAGCCGAGCGCGCCGGTGTGGCCGTCAACCCGCAGGTAGTAGTCGATCAGGTCCGGCGCCAGCGGAAAGATGATGGAGAACCCGATCAGGTCGATGACAAGCGTCAGGAAAATGACGCCGAGCGAGAGCGGGCGTTTGGCGTTGGCGGCGTCGGGCATGGTTGAAGCGCAGGCTTAGCGCTTGGCGGGAAGATGCCAAGGCGCAAACAAAGAACCTACCGCGAAATTGAAATCAGCAAATGTTAATTTCGCGGCCGGGTCCTGAATGGGACGCGCGACGCCCGCGCGGGTTCCATCGAACGTTCACGGCTTTGTCTCGGCGAGAAGCTGCGGCACCATGGGCAAAAGTTTAGTCCAAAGGTCGTCGCCCGTGCTGGTTTCGCCATACCACCAGGCGCGGAGCACGAAATTTTTGTCGATGAGCTGGAAACCGGGAATCATCGCGTAGCTGGCCGGCCCGATGAGCTCGGGCGTGCCGGCGAGCACGTAGACGTTGGGCCGTTCGTCGAACTTGAAGTGATGCGCCCAAGCCTTGGCATCGGCGGCCGAAGGTGCGTGCAGGTCGAGGCCGTAGAGCAGCACCTGCACATAGGCGATGCGCGGGTCGGAAAGCGAAATTCCGCCGGTGTAGCGCGGAAAATAATCTTCCAGCGCATCGACGCCGGCCTGGGCGGGTTGTTGGCCAAAGCAGCCGAATTTGCCCGCGCCCGAAAGAGACTGGCAGGCTTCGCAAGTCATGCCGACGGGTTCGAGGAGGATGACTTTGCCGCGCAGGGAAGCGAGCGAGACGAGCTGGCCGCGATGGTCGTAGAGCGTCAGGTTGGGGTAGCGTTCGCCCCGGCGCGGCGGCCAGAACTCGATGCCGGGCTTGGTGGCGGTCGCAGTCGCCGGCTCGGGCGAGGCGGTGGCTGCCGGGGACGGGCTCTGGTGCAGCGAGACAATTTGGTTGCTGGGGAAGATGATCTTCGAGCCGTCGCTTTGGCTGATAATGACCCGGCCCGCCTCGATGGTGATGGTTCCTTTCAGGTGGGTCCCATCCCGGAGGACAACCTCGTCTGCGCGCAGCAGCGGGGCAGCCGCCAGACCGGTGAGAAAAAGAAGGGTGGTTATCCTGAATATATTCATTCGCCTGGTTTGTAATCCGCAAAAACAGCGGCAAGCGCGAAGGGAAAATGAGGAACGGACCCGCGGGCAATACTTTTATTCTTTTTCCCCGTCCGGATCGTCCGTCAGGTGAAACCGGTGGAAAATCCGATGGACAAACGGCGCGAGGATGACGCCGACGATGCTGATAAAAGCCAGCCCGCTGAAAAGCGCGTAACAGCCGGCGAAGAGTTTGCCGGCGTTGGTTTCCATCGCAGCGACCGGACCCATGCCGGCAAGAATCATCGAGGCGTTGACGAACGAATCGATCCACGAGAGGTGCTCGGTCACGTGATAACCCAGCATGCCGGCAAAGAGCGCGACGGCGAGCAGCCCGAAGCCGATGCCCGCGCTGAGCGCGGCGCGGCGGAAGAAAAGCGGGCGCGGCAGCAGGGGCGCGTTGAGGCGTTCGAGCTTCAACAGCGAATGGCTGACCTCGGCCTCATCCCCATCCTGGTCGGGAGCATCGGGGTTCATGGTGATTTTCCGATCGTCATGACAGCATGGGCCGGTTCGCCCAGCAAGCCCGACGGACCTGGGCTTACAATTTATACGGCAACGGGAAGCGGCCGGTGAGCACGTGGACGCGCGTTTTCGCCTCGGCCAGCGCGGTGGCCTCGCGGTCGGTGCCGATGGCGCGGAGCACGAGGTCGATGCAGCCGGCGATTTCGTCCATGTCCTGCTCGACCATGCCGCGGGTGGTGACGGCGGGCGTGCCGAGGCGGATGCCCGAGGCCTGGAAGGGCGAGCGCGTCTCGAAGGGCACGGTGTTTTTGTTGCAGGTGATATGGGCAAGATCGAGGGTCTCCTGCGCTTTCTTGGCGGTGAGCTCGGGCAGCGCGGGGCGCAGGTCGACGAGGAAAAGGTGGTTGTCGCTCCCGCCGGAAACGATCTTGTAGCCGCGGCCGGCCATGGCGGCGGCGAGGGCGCGGGAGTTCCTGATGATCTGCGCGGAATAGATTTTGAACTCGGGCTTCAGGCACTCGGCGAAGCACACGGCTTTGCCGGCGATGACGTGCATCAGCGGGCCGCCCTGGCCGCCGGGAAAAACGGCGGAGTCGAGCGCCTTCGCGTATTGCGCCTTGCAGAGGACGAGGCCGCCGCGCGGGCCGCGGAGCGTCTTGTGCGTGGTGGTGGTGACAAAATCGGCGTGCGGCACGGGCGAGGGGTGCAGGCCGGCGGCGACGAGGCCGGCGATGTGCGCGATGTCGGCGAAGAGGAGCGCGCCGTTGGCCCGGGCGATCTCGCCCATGCGGGCGAAGTCGATGGTCCGCGAATAGGCGCTGGCGCCGACGGTGATCATCTTCGGCTTCTCGCGCGCGGCGGTGGCGGCGAGCTCATCGTAGTCGATCAGGCCGTTGTCCTCGCGCACGCCGTACTGGCAGAACTGGTAGAGCTTGCCGGAAAAGTTGGCGGGGTTGCCGTGGGTGAGGTGGCCGCCGTGGCTGAGGTTCATGCCGAGGAGCTTGTCGCCGGGCTGGAGCACGGAGGTATAGACGGCGAAATTGGCCTGCGAGCCGGAGTGCGGCTGGACGTTGGCGTGCTCGGCGCCGAAGAGCTGCTTCGCGCGGTCGATGGCCAGCTGTTCGATCTTGTCCACGAATTCGCAGCCGCCGTACCAACGTTTGCCGGGATAGCCTTCGGCGTATTTGTTGGTGAGCACGCTGCCCTGCGCCTCGAGGACGGCGGGGTAGGTGAAGTTTTCCGAGGCGATGAGCTCGATGTGGCCCTGCTGGCGGGCGAACTCGGCGGCGATGGCCGAGTAAATTTCCGGATCGAGGGTCTTGAGCGGCGTGGCGTTAAGCATGGCGGGAAAACGCAACGCTCGCGCAAACTCGCCGCAAGGCAAAGAATTTTTTTCGCAAGAGGCGTCTCCGCTTAACCAGCTCGGCGCAATGGAACTGCTAGAGCGGTTTTAAAATTAGTGTAACCACGAAGGATCACAAAGCACACAGAGAACAACCTCTCTTTGAGATCTATGTGATCTTGTATGTCCAACCCCGTGAAGAGGCGCAAGGCAGTGACAAAGGCTGCTTCCGCGAACGAGCCAAAAAGCTCGTCGCCGGAAGCTGCCTTTGTCACGGTAGACTTGGCGACAGACGAGAGAACCT
>Ga0210398_10006823_pt1 | contig 10436 bp, 7 predicted proteins | sample IncBWC4OmetaG_FD_161047 | JGI IMG/M metagenome (GOLD analysis project Ga0210398, IMG submission 161047) | Forest soil microbial communities from Barre Woods Harvard Forest LTER site, Petersham, Massachusetts, United States - Inc-BW-C-4-O | ecosystem: Environmental > Terrestrial > Soil >... | reverse complement strand
GCACACCTACTGCACAGTGGTGCCCAAACATGATCTTGTAGTAGCGTCACGCGGCCGGTCACGAAAGTTGCCTGCACTCTACGGCGCCGCCCCTTGAGCCGACGACGTGTTCGCTGAGGGATTGGATAGCTTCTTGATAGCCTCCCATAGCGGTTTCAACTGCCAGAAGCCGATAAGAAAACCGAAAATGACGAAACCGATCAGAGAACTCTTGTCTGCACCCTTGAATTGAACAATTTCTGTCGTATTAAGGATGTATGAGATCACAAATGCAATGATGCCCTTTAATGCGGGCTCAATAATTTCAACACCGTTCGAACCAACGAACACTTTCAAGAATGACACTTTTTCGTTTGCTCGCGTCGCGAGGACAACCTGGACCATACCTGCTAGTACATATTGCACGAAAGCGCCGAGCAGACAGAAAACAAGCGCGGCCCAGTAGTTTGGCTTCACGTTTAGCTTTAAAGAAGCCACGGTCATCCGATCTCCCGCCGACTCCACGTCAACTTCTAGTGTGCAAAAACTGTTAAGCCAAATATTCGGCTCGACGGACAGGGTGTCGATGGTCTCATTTTTCCACCCAGGGATGTCGATGGTAGTCCACAGACCAGAATTTGATGAAGTTTCTTTCTGTTCTGTCTTTACGGTGCGCACCTGGGCACAACCATCCTTCGCTGTGACCGCTAAGTGAACGAGAGTGGTTGGACTGAGCTTGACTCCATTTGGGCCCTCCAACCAGAGATGGGCGCTTTCAGGATTGCCGCCCATGAGTTCTCTTGGGAAGTCGCTACCGATACTTTCAACCGAATCCCACAAACCAAAATTTAATGGGCGCGCCGCTCTCAGGGTACTTCCATCGCTGACCGTCATGACTAGGTCAATCTCAGCAGAATTAAGGGCTTCCCCTAAATCAACAGAAAGCGACTTCAATTGGGGTTTCGAAAACAAGACTTTCTGCTTTAACGGCTGGCAGTGGAGACTCGTGCTGCAGTTGACGGTCAGGTCGCCAGTTCGCTGATCCCCAGCGTTTGATTGAAGGCTGATTGGAAATTCGTAATGTTTTACCTCGGACTTCATGGTGCCATGAGGAATGTCAATGTCCAACTTTGCTCCGAACGGGGTTGCCTGAGAAGCGGTGTCAGAGTGCGCGGCAGGGATCAGTAGCAGGCAAGCTGCAAGAAACCGGAAAGTCTTCCATCGCTGCGATTTGTCTGGCATCCTAAGCTTTCCCGACCTTCGAAGTCCTTCATTTCGAGGAATTCTGTTTTTTCCCCATGGCCTAGAGATTTTCCTCCGCGTCTACCACTTTTGCATATACTTAACCGTCATTCGGATGTCACTATCTCCTCCGTTTATCCATCCGCTGCAGCGAGCAGTGTTGCTCTCGCTCTTGCCCTTCGTATCTCCCATGATTTCGTTAAATTCGTGCGATCCGAGCGGCTCGCACTGTACTTCGTACACCGGACCTGGAGCTTCCACGCTCAAATTCCAGCGATCATACGGTGTGTTGTCCCCCGGGAATGAAACCTGCGCGTGTTCAAAACTGCAAAGATGGGTTGCGTCAGATCTGACTTTGAGACATGCCGGGTCGGCCTCCCAAACAATGGTGTAGGGCTGGCCCTGTTTATCTGTGGCGTGCCAATCAGAAGAAACAATCGGATCCGATATGCGAGGACGTTGGGAAATCGTCGGTGGCTGGTAATCGTAGCGGAAAAAAACCAATAGAAAGAGTCCCAACGCTGCGCTCGTGCGAAGGAGTGCGCGAGAGCGCAAAAAGATCATTGCGCCGAATGCCGCCGCGACCAGAGCCAAGAAAACCCTAAGAATCCCATTCGCTTGTGCGGTCAGACGAGGGTGCTCGAACACCAGCCAAGCCACGATTATGACGAACACCAAAAGTAGAAAAGCGGACGGAATGAGAAACTGCCAAATGGAATATCTTGGTCGCGTTGGCTCGACTTCAGAATTCATTTCGCGTTTCGACCCCTTGCACTCCGAATAAAAGCATTCACAGTTTTCCATTCGGCGACTGTGTTCGAATCTTATATCACTCGAAAGCACCCCGCGAGAACCACTTTCGGGTTTCTCTTTGTAGATGATGGCCGGATTTCGATTTTCGAGCCAAATTAGATGTAGACACGTGCAAAAACCAAACCCACATTCTGACCCTCAAATTCAACTGCCCTTGAGCGACTTTTCTGCGTGCTTAGGCAGCCTTCGTAGTATCGTCAAATCGTTGTAGAGTTCTAATCCTGTTAGAACAGGCCGCGCATGCGGCCCGTGGAGGAATAAGACTTTCGTCAAGTTAAGGACGGCCTGAAGGAAATAGCTCCCGCTGGGAGGTGAAGGAGGGGCATTGTCGATATCGAACACGATTGTCGCAAAACTTGGTCAGATTGCTGGCTTAGGTGGAATGGCGCTGGGAGTGCTTCTGGTTGTGTATAGGAACACTTTAGAGAAGGACTTTCTGCCTAAAGGCGGACTGAACAGCAATCAGGCATACAACATTATGTTTGCGGTTCTACTATTCACGTTTGGAATAGCCTCGGTAGGAATTCTGGCTTGGATCATCGGAAAGGCTGCTACAGGGCCCGTGTCAACGACTTTGATTCTGATCTTGGCTTTGATAACTGTCTGCATCGCAGGGAGCGCTGTATTTTTGGCATCTAGATCTAGTGCGGCGCCAGTCAACATGGGCGGGGGGCCAGGAGCGGAGTTAACGACGCCACCGCAACCCACATTTCATGATACGGATCCCGACGGCAACAAGTATGTCGTTAGCTGGGATTCAGATCCTAATTGTTCGAATTTCGATCACGCCCCGACTCATAGGTGCAACTTCACTCGAACACAAATGAGCTTTCCTGGAGACAATACGCCTTATGATCATTGGGACTTGAAATTTGAGACGCCGGGGCCCGTAACATCTGTTGCCTGTCAGCCGACCGGCGGTAATGAATTCAACCAAGTTAAAGGCGATACCAGAGGGGAGATTGATGGACACTGGGCGACTTGTCAGGGTTGGATAAACGGTGGAGATGCCCCGATACACATGACCGCTTACTATCAACAAAAGTGGTAACGATACTAACCGAGCACAAACAGGGGAGATTGGTTTTATTAGTTTTTAGCAAAACTGCCACCATACATTTCTTTTGGTGCACAGTTGCTGCACAGTTGTCCCCGAACACGGTGTCACTCGCCCGAAAACGGCGCTCTTGTCCGAACGCAAGTCACTGAATCCGAACAGCAGGTCCCAGGACGGATTAGTTTGCTAAACCGTTGTACGGGCTAACACCTGTACCGAGGGTTCGAATCCCTCCCTCTCCGCCATACAGTCTGGGTTGTGGAGAAACCGGACTGCATTCCTCCGAAAATCGCTGGAAAACTCCGCAATTTTACAATTCTGTGCCTCAAACCGGACCGGAGAAAATGTCCTACTGAACCCGGCGGGCAAACCTTTCAGCCATTTTCTCTGTACACAGTCCGGTTTCGACAGGGCCACTTGGCGAATGGAATGCGATCACAAACCGATCATTCGGCGAACACGATATGACTTTTGCCAACACGCTGCTCTGGCAATTTCTCAGAACCCTCTCTGGATAGTTTCTGTGTGAAAAGCCATCCGGAACGCGATTCGAACGAGGGAAGGTGGCGCTCCAGTTTTGTCCTCCGTGCGATTATGCTAACCTCCTTCACCTGGAGAACTTCAATGCTGCACCTCGATACTGGTAATACAGGTTTCATGATTCTGTGCACCAGCCTGGTCATGCTGATGACCCCCGGTCTCGCATTTTTTTATGGGGGTCTGGTAGGGCGCAAGAACGTGCTCGCGATCATGATTCAGAGCTTTGTCTCGATGGGCTGGACGACGGTGATCTGGTATTCATACGGCTACTCTCTATGTTTCAGCGGCGACTGGCACGGGATCATTGGGAATTTCCACTACGCATTTTTGCGCGGGATCGATCTCGCTACCGCATCGCCGAATGATACGATCCCGGCATTTGTGTTCATTGCGTATCAAATGATGTTCGCCATCATCACTCCCGCCCTTATCTCGGGTGCGTTCACCAACCGGGTCACCTTCAAAGCATATATGCTGTTCCTGACCGGTTGGCTCACCTTCGTCTATTTTCCCTTCGTCCACATGGTTTGGGGTGGAGGCATGCTGCAGAAATGGGGTGTGCTGGACTTTGCGGGCGGCATTGTGGTGCACAACATCGCGGGCATCGCCGCTTTGGCTTCTGTGCTGTACGTGGGGAAACGCCGCACGGCGGATCGCGGCCCCCACAGCATCCCGCTCGTCGCCCTCGGGACCGGCCTACTGTGGTTCGGATGGTACGGCTTTAACGCCGGCAGTGAAATGCGCGTAGATTCGGTGACCGCCACTGCATTTCTCAATACCGATTTGGCTGCCTCGTTCGCTGCTGTCGCTTGGATGCTGGTGGCATGGTTCAACGAAAAAAAGCCCAAGTTCCTCGGCCTGCTGACTGGAGCCGTCGCCGGACTGGCGACCGTCACTCCCGCCGCCGGGTATGTTTCCCCGACCACAGCGGTCCTCATCGGCTTGGTTGCTGGAGTCGTTTGCTATTATGCGGTCGAGATGAAAAACAGAATGCACTGGGATGACGCGCTGGATGTTTGGGGAGTCCACGGTGTAGGGGGTGCCCTCGGCATCGTCATGCTGGGAATCTTCGCCAACCGACAATTTAATCCCGCAGGCGCGAACGGACTGCTCTACGGTGATCCGATGTTCCTCCTGAAACAAGTTGTGGCCGTGATTTTCTCGTCGGTATGGGCCTTCGTGTTTACCTACGCGATGTTAGGAATCATCAATATGTTCACGACGGTGAAAGTCGACGAAATGAGCGAAGAAATAGGCCTCGATGAATCGATCCACGGCGAACATGCCTACGAGGAGTTTCCCGGGCACGACGGTCTGGTTCATGTGGATCGACGCTAGCCAGGCTGAAACATCCTGGGCGGGAACTCTGGTTTGGACAGCAATCGACAGAACCGCCTGCGAATCGGCACTTCGTCACAGAATTTAACGGCTTCGGCGACGGCAAGGGCGCAGTGTTCCTTGCCGTCGCCGAGGCAGGAGCGCGACGCTGCCGGCTGAGGTACGCACTGATACAACCAAAGCACATGACGCCATCGGCTGGCAGCAACAAGGCATTGCGTCGCATTGAAGACTTCGAGAGCCAGGACCTCAGCACCGCAGCGAGACTATCTTTGGCGCGTGTTCAGCTTGTCGAGTGCGCGTTTCAACTCTTCGAGCAGAATTAGAAAAGTCCGCCCGGCGGATTTTTCGCACATTCCGTGGTTCCGTTGGCGGCTTGCCCTGCTTCCGGTGTGAAGCAACCTTCGACGCTCGGCACGGATCAGATTTAACATTCCGGGCGGGGAGGGGTTGGGGTCGTGGCATTTGCCCACAGGCCTAAAATTAAGTGCGCGGTGAAATCCGTGGTAATACGTGTGTGTCGAGACACACGCGCGTACTTGCCAAGTTTATGAATTTATTACATTCTTTCACGTATCGTCACCTGGGACCGGTTTCCGCTGGTTACCATAAAGTCGGAGTTCACAACGTGAATCGATTGACGTGGCTGCTCTGTGGAATCGCCCTCCTAGCCAGTCCCCACGCACTCTTTGCGCAGCGTCGAGGAGGGCAAGGCGCAAGCGCTGGGCCTCCTCCGGCAGGCGCATCCAATAGCGACGAAATAAACGGTTTTAAGCGGGCGATTGCAGTGCAAGCCACTCCAGACCAGGTGATTCAGTTCCAGCGGTTGACTAAGAGCACTCAAGCCGCCCGAAAGGAAGCGCAAGACCTCCGGCAGCTTGCTGAAAATGCAAGCAACTCCGACCTGTTCCACGACGCTAATCCGGTGACCGGCGCGGTGGACGAAGCCCAAACTGACGCTGAGCGATTCTTGCAGAGCTTTTCCGAGATTCAGAAGTCCCAGTTGAAAGATGTCACTAAGAAGTTAGCGAAAGCGAACTCCGAGGTCACGAAGCAGAGCAAGGCTCTAACTCGGGGGCTGGGACACCCGGGGGGCGACGACAAGCAGATTGCCAGTGTCGTCGGACAACTTGATAAGGCGCTCAGCGATTTCCAGACTAGACAGATTGCGATTGGAAGCGAGATGGGCATTCAGGACGCGGGAAGCTCTCGATGACCGGGAGGTTGACTTCGCAATTCAACGTGGAGGAATTGGTATGAAATCAACTCTCGTAGTGATCTGCCTATGTTGTTCAGCGTTCTGCGTTGGACAAACCAACCCAACGAATCCCACGCCTGAAGATCAAAGTCCGGCTGCAGCTCAAAACGGCCCTCGGAATGGTCATCGCCCACCAGGAGTGGCGGGAACCATTACCGTGATCGATGGCAACACCCTTACCATCAAGACCCGGGGTGGCCAGTCGACACAAGTAACCCTGAGCGACAAGACGCAGTACCGCAAGGACCGGGAACCTGCGAAGTTCAGCGACCTGAAGGTGGGCGACATGGTCTTTGTGCGCGGCGAAAAAAACGGCGACAACTCCTGGCAAGCAGAGATGGTGGGCGTCCGCACTGGCGGAGGATCTCCGGACAATTTCCGCGGAGGCATGGGCAAGCGCTTCATCGCCGGCGAGATTAAATCAATCAATGGAACGCAGTTGACTATTCAACGCCAGGATGGCTCCGCCCAAACCATCTCTGTTGACGAAAATACTTCTTTCCGCAAAGCCGGCGAAAGCGTTACGCTCGCCGACTTCAAGGCTGGCGACCATGTGTATGGCCGTGGCGAGCTTAAGAACGGCGTCTTCGTGCCTACCGTCCTGAATTTTGGGGAGCCCAATTCCGGAATGCCGCGCGAGAATGCGCCCCCTGAACCACGGTGACGTTTGACAACCACTGTCGGCCAGGTCGGGAAGATGGTCTCATGGGCACATCGGAAATTGTTCATGAGCATGCAGTTCGGTGGCAGAGCCTGGCCTTGGCGAGGTCTTCGAACACTCTATCGAAGCTTGCCGATCGTGGTGGCTGTGTGTGCGGGGAGCTGGTCGTCCGCTCAAGTGCCGCAATCGCAGGGCGGATCCATCCACGGGGTCGTGAAATCCGGGAACATGCCCGTTCCCGGGGTGACGGTCACTGCGGCGAATTCTCTTACCGGTCAAAAGGTGACGACCTCGACAGATGTAGATGGTAGTTACTCGCTGCAACTCGCTTCCAACGGACGCTATGTAGTTCGCGCCCAAATGGCGGCCTTTGCTCCTGTCACGAAGGAAGTGGTGGTCAACGCAATCTCGAATAACCTCGAGGCTAATCTCGAACTCATCCTGCTTTCCCGCGTACCCAAGACGACGACTGAACCGACTGGTCAAACAGCGCCGGCACAGGCGTCAACCAGCGCCGCTGGCCGCGGATTCCAAAACCTTACCCTGATGCAGAGCGCCGAAGGCCAGGAATCAAATGGCAATGCCACAAGTGACATCGTGCCGTCAGGTATGCCGGTGCCGGGGATCGCACCCGACAGCGCCACCGAGTCTGTCGCTGTGTCCGGAAACAACTCCAGCCCGTTTGCTGGGATGAGCAGCACCGAAATGCAACAGAGATTCAATGATGCGCGACCACAGGGAGGTGGATTTGGCGGCGGCGGAGGGTTTGGCGGCCCCGGCGGATTTGGCGGGGGAGGCTTGGGTGGTGGCGGCGGTTTTGGCCGACGAGGTTTTGACGTCAACCGTCCGCACGGTTCAATCTATTACGGGATCGGAGATTCTGCCCTCAATGCTACCCCGTTCTCACTAACCGGCCAGCCGGTGATTAAACCCGGGTACGAACAGAATAGTTTTGGCGGATCGATTGGCGGACCACTGAACATTCCGAAGCTTTATCACGGCGGAGACAAGACCTTTTTTTTCGTGAACTACAACGGAAAACGTGGCGAAAATCCCTTCGATCAGTTTTCTACCGTGCCCACTATGCTTGAGCGACAGGGCAATTTTTCTCAAACCGTATACACTTCCGGTCCTAATGCCGGACAGGTAGTGCAGATCTTCAATCCTGCTTCCAACACTCCATTTCCGAACAATACGATTACGCAGATTGATCCTGTCGCGGCCGGATTGCTGAAATATATTCCCCTGCCAAACTTGCCGGGAAACACTCAGAACTTCCACTTCATCACCTCAGCCGACAGCAGCAGTGACGACCTGAACATCCGCATAAACCACAGTTTCGGCGCAGCCTTGCGTGGCCGGCGTCAGGGTGGACGCAGAGGTCCGCAGAACAGTCTCAGCTTCGGCTTCCACTACCACGGATCAAGCGCAGAGCTGACCAATCCTTTTCCCAGCGTCGGCGGACACACCGATGTCCGCAGTTTCGATGTGCCGATTTCCTACACTCGCAGCTTTGGCAAGCTGACTAACGTTGCGCGCTTCGATTTCAACCGGAGCCGTACCCGCACACAGAACCTCTACGCATTCGTAAACGACATTACCGGAAATCTGGGAATCGGGGGTGTTTCGCAGAATCCTTTCGATTTCGGTTTGCCGACTCTTTCGTTCACCAATTTTGGCAGTTTGCAGGACACCAATCCGGCACTTCTGCGCAATCAGACGTTTACTTATTCGGACAATATGATCTGGAATCACGGGAAGCACACCTGGCGGTGGGGCGGAGATTTCCGGCGAATTCAAGTCAACACAGAGACCGACAGCAACGCCCGCGGCAGCTTCATTTTTACTGGGTTGAATACTTCGCAGCTCGCCGGTGGTCAGCCTGTGGCAGGGACGGGCTTTGATTTTGCCGACTTCTTACTCGGTTTGCCCCAGCAAACCGCGGCTCAGTTTGGCGAAAACAACTATCATTTTCGCGGAAACTCCTCGGACTTGTACGCGCAGGATGAGTGGAAGGTGCGTGGTAATCTCACGCTCAATCTGGGCGTGCGTTATGAGTATGTCTCACCCTACACAGAAATCAACAACCGCATCGTGAATCTTGATCTGTCTCCCGGGGTGTTGAGCCTCACCGGTGGAACTCCGACGGTAGCCGTGGTATTGCCCGGCCAGGCGGGCTTTCCCGCTACCCTGGTGCGGCCCGACCGCAACAACTTTGCGCCTCGCGTTGGCTTGGCCTGGAAACCCTTCTCCAAGACCGTGGTACGAGCCGGCTACGGCATAAACTACAACACTGGGGCTTATCAGGGTATTGTTCAGCAGCTGGCGTTCCAGCCTCCGTTTTCGTTTACCGAGACCAATGTGCAATCCAACCCCGGACAACTCACGTTGCAGAATGGGTTTCCGGTTACTCAATCCGCAGGAATTACCAACAACTACTCCGTGAATCCCAACTACCGCTTGGGCTATGTTCAGATCAGGAATCTGGATATTCAGCAACAAATCAGGCCCACCGTGCTGCTTAACGTTGACTACACGGGAACCAAGGGAACGGATCTCGACATCCTGGAAGCGCCGAACCGTACCGCGACGGGCATACGCATTCCGGGTGTGCAAGCGTTCAACTACGAAAACTCGGTGGGCGACTCGGAGGCCAACGCTGGCTCAGTTCGCCTGCGCAAAAGGCTGGCACATGGATTTGCGGTGGGCGGCACCTATACATTCTCCAAGTCGATTGATGATGCCTCTACCATCGGAGCAGGAGCGACTTCAGGATCGGGATCCAGCGGTCTCGGGGCTGGAGGCACTGCCGCCGGATCGGGCGCCAGCAGCGGATCTTCGAGCGCTGGAGCCAACAACGTCGCGCAGAACGCGTTCGATCTTTCCGCGGAACGCGGGCTCTCCAGCTTCAATCAGACCCACAAGTTTACTGCCGACTATTTGTGGGAATTGCCTTTCGGCCACGACAAGCACTGGCTGACCGGAAACAGCGTGCAGCGCGCGGTGCTTGGCGATTGGCAGTGGAGCGGCGACTGGACCATCGCCTCGGGACTCCCGTTTACGCCTCGGCTCCTCGGCGATTTTTCTGATGTACAGCGTGGTACGAATGGCACGTTGCGGCCGGATCTCGTCCCGGGAGAATCTATCAGCATTTCCAATCCTTCGATCGCGGAGTGGTTCAATACGGCCGCATTCGTGACGCCACCGGCAGGGCAGTTTGGCAATGCGCGGCGCAACAGCATTATTGGTCCCCCGACTCGGGTTTTCGATATGGCATTCACCAAGATATTTCCCTTGAAGGAATCCCGCGTGTTGGAATTTCGTGCGCAAGCCACCAATGTCTTCAATACTCCCCAGTTCGTGAGCATTGATACACAGGTAAACTCTCCAACCTTTGGCAGAGTTACTGCGGTAGGGGCCATGCGAGCCATACAGATGACGGCAAGATTCCGCTTCTAATCAATACAATGAGACATTTCAGCCAAGTTCGTCAGACAAGAACAGCCAGGCTCGAAGCTCTGGTTCTGACTGTTGTCCTGCTGTCTTCT
>Ga0210398_10006822_pt1 | contig 10437 bp, 15 predicted proteins | sample IncBWC4OmetaG_FD_161047 | JGI IMG/M metagenome (GOLD analysis project Ga0210398, IMG submission 161047) | Forest soil microbial communities from Barre Woods Harvard Forest LTER site, Petersham, Massachusetts, United States - Inc-BW-C-4-O | ecosystem: Environmental > Terrestrial > Soil >... | reverse complement strand
CGGCATCCATGGTGTACACACGCTCCCATCGTTCCGCTGTTGGATCATGATGAAGCCAGAGATGTCCTAGTTCGTGCAATGCATAGTAGGGGTACCGACGTGGTGGGACGTCGGAACTAATGACAATGGTCCAGGCGCCTCCATACTGGACGAGTTGCGCCGGACGAGGGAGCGGAGCGATCAAAATATTGACACCCTCCCGCGCGATCACCTTTCGTAGTTCCGACCACGTGAGGGGTCGACGCAACTCAGAATGTTCGAGTTGTTTCAGAATGACAACGTCGAAAATGTCCTGCGGGCTCATTGGTCAAATCGTAAACCGTAGTGCTTCATTAGATGATCCCGAACGATGATCGCCATGGTTGTCATGCCTTGAATGGCTTTCTCCTCAGAGAAAGATTTCGACCCCCCTCCGGCAAAGAACGTCAAGACTTGCGGCGCACGTACCAGATCCATGGCTTCCGCCACCTGATCTTCAGTTGCACCAGCTTTCGTCAGTTCTAACTCGAACTGCTTTTGCCATACGCGCACCTCATAAGAATCCGCTACAAGCGGCAGCGGGCGTTCGAGCCCTCTCTTAGATAAGACGCCGGAGGGTTTCACCGGCTGAGGATCTGGCTCCTCGCTTTCCCCTAGCAGCCACTCCCGCGAAACCCCCAATACCTGGGCGAGGGCCTGTTGTGCAGGAACGCTGGGGATCGCCCTGCCATTTTCCCAACCATTGACGGTGTTGGCCCCTGCGCCCACGGCGGCGGCCAGTTCGAGCTGTTTCCATGGTCGACCATCCGGATGAAGCTTCCGCCGCCGTGCTTCTCGTAGTCTTTCGCCAAAAATACTCATAATATGGGTGTGGAACGTGGAAAATACTCTTGCAATAAGATTATTATGGTATTATACTTACAATGTGAGAGTTTTACAAGTGGAAGTTTTACAATCAGCGTATGGAGGAACGATGCCACTGCCAATAGAGCGGCGCAAGGCATTACTGCCGCGGGGGGCGCAGAAGCAGGTCTCTAACGAAACGGGTGAGGATGAACCTTTTGTCTCACTGGTGTTGCGAGATAAGGCGCATAACTACGCCTTGAAGCGTGTACGCCATGTGCAGGTCCGGTTGGCGCGCAAGATGGGAAAACCAGTCGATGTTGTTTTCGGCAACAAGCCGGACCTCGTGGAGCAAGTGGATGACACTCCAGTTGCTCTGGCATCCTGAGGAGAGATGTAACGATGCGGTATCCACTACAGGAAGCAGAAGATTATTACGACGAGCCACCTATTGACGAGCATGTCGTACAAGTCGAGGAGATGCTCGAAGCGGAGCGCCGGTACCAGGACTACCTAGCCGAGCAACAGGCGGTGCATGCGCCTACACTCGTGCCGTGTACAGAAAACGATTATATGCGTGATCGAACAAAAAATGTCACCCAGAGAGATGTGGCGCGCCTGCAAAAGTCGTATGGATGCACGGGTCGTGTCGGTCTCTATATGAAAGACGGGTTTGCAATCATGTATACGATCAAAGTTGGACACAAAGGGACACCGCTGCTGCGTCGCTTCGGACGTGGCTATCGCGGCGTGATGTGCGAGTTAGTTGCAATCGTCAACCTCAACACCGGGATAGTAGAACGGCCTAATATACCGGACGGGTCTCGATTTGTTCTTACAAAAAACGAGGGCATCCGACTGCTAGTTCGTCAAGGCGGTCCTACTACTCTTGCCACGCGACGGCCTCGTGTGAAGACCAGTCGACAGGCGATAACATCACATCGTAGAGTATCGCTATAATGCCGAAATACAATATTGTCGGAGTAATTGGTGCAAGCCATACAGCACCCCCTGCCCCACCTGATCGAGGGCCACTCATCTATGACAAACACATTGTTGACCGATATTTCTTAGGTCTCCCCAATGTCAAGAACAAAGTGCGCTGGGTGCGCGAGCACCTACCGCCGTCAACGCGCGTAACAATTGGCCGATATTCGGCGTGGTATGAACGAGACATTCTCGCCTACATCGAATCACTCCGTGGCGCCAAGCATACAAGGAGAACCGGATGAGTAAGCGTGCCAAATCATTTGACCGCATCTTCAAAGGTGTTGGTCGGATTATGAACTCGAGTGGGATCTTCGTCACGAACGAGAAAACTCTCAAGGAATTTCGACGACGAGATGACATCCTGACACAATTGTATGAAAATGGTCAACTTGAGGTGCTACGCGCTTTCAAGGCGGGACGTCTTACTATTCAGCAACTAGTTGAGGCAGGACGAGAGGAAAAGCTGAAAAAGGCTGATCTTTTCGCCGACATCAAACTCCATGGGCGTCTATGGCACAACGACGCAGAATGTCCTCAACTACTCAAACAGGATGAGTCGCTTGATCATACGCCGGCGTGTCTTGGCGCAATCGACAGCATCCTACCTCGCATGGGGAAAAGCCCTAACACCCGTCGGCGCTACGAGACATCTTTCAAAAAACTCCGCACCAGTGGTATTCTGTCAGACGTGGCCCGAGTCTCCGACCTAGCCCATGTTGACTGGCGTGGGTTGCGCGAAGACTGGTGGGAAGGATCAGCAGCCGATTGGAATCATCTCGGTCGTGCTGTGTCACGTTTCCTTGCACTCCATCTTAGTAAGAAGGGTTCTGGTACCGCACGCACGGGGAAACATCATCCGTTCCGGCTCGACGTTATGGATTCCTTTGAGATGGAGGACGAAGGGGAGGGACGTGTACCGGACGTAACGGTAGAACAGTTCTGGAAGCTCGTGATGATGACACCGGAACACGCTCAGCCATGCTATGTCGCGCTTGCTCTAACTGGCACACGGGTGGGTGAGTACACCCAGATTGGCCTAGAACACCACAACCTCGACGCATGTTCGGTGAAGATCCCCGATGGCAAAACCGGGTATCGCACGATCCGGTACGCCGCATCACTCCAGGATTGGATGGCACGTGCCATTCCATCCCCACTCCAATACAAGTGGATTCGCGAGTATTTCGTCCGCGCGCGGGAGAAGATGGGCATGGATGAGCTGCGTCTTCACGACCTGCGGCATTTGCATGCACAGTGGGCGACAGATGAGGGAATAGCAGAAGCGGCAGTAGGAGACTCACTCGGGCACCGAGACCCCCGTATGACCCGCCGCTACACGCGACAGAAAAACCGAGGCCAAGTAGCTGACGCCGTTGGCCGCGCGATGACTCAAACCTCAATAAAAAAGGCTAGCTGACCATGAGACAATTGATGAAAAACCGTGCAGGGACAAATGCAGGGACTTTTAGCTATTTTTGGTGTTTGTTTGGGTATTTTACTAGGGTACGTTGTGGGTCTTTTCACCATGAAACGTGGTCTTGTGTCAATTGTCTTCTGGTTCGAGACGGGACTGAAAATCCGCGTGTCGGGGGTTCAATTCCCTCCCTAGCCATTGTAAGTTGTTGTAAAATAAGGACTTACCAAGTTGGTGGTTTTTGAGTTCGTGACTACAAAATCACTACAAAGTCCGATTAAGACCCCTCCTTCCGAGGGGTCTTTTTCATTCCCAGGTTTGTAGTTGTGATTTCACTACAAAATTCCTTACCTCGGACGAGACGGTATAAATGACGAAAGACGAGAAGACAAAATTGGTCAACCAGATCATGATTATCCTCGATAGTCTCTCCGAAGACTACCTCATTCATAGTCCCCCACTGATTAAGAAGAGTGACAATATCGAACGGGGATGGGGGGGTAACGGGAAACGGAAGACAACCATCAACTTCGTATTCCAAACGGAAAAACCCACCCGAAAGGAGATTGAATCACGGGTAAAGGGGTACGTTGATTTGATGTCAGGAGAGAGGTTGTAGACTGGTCTGGAAGGGTCCTGGACCTTATTAAAAAAGGGGAAATCCCCTTGTCCTACTCTCTCTAATTTTGATTTGTCAGAATTGAGTTTAGAGGAAACCAGGGTCACCAGTGGTCAACGGTGTCCCGTGATCACTCTCCAATCGTTTGACAGTCCTTCGAGTTATTCCTATGTTTGGGGAATCTTCCGTTGTCATCTCCCGAACCGACCAAACAATGTCAGAGTCAAACCTAGTTGGTGGTAATTGGTTCCCTCTAGTTTGTTGGGTCACGTACATATTGGTGACCACAGTGTTCCTCGTTGGTGGTAATTGGTTCCCTTGGTTCCCTCTAGTCCGTTGGGTCACGTTCATATTGGTGAACATAGTGTTCCTCGTGGTCCTCTTGATCAGACTCAATCGTTACAAAGGAAATAGAATCCCGGATGAACAGGAACTCTCACGACTGATCCATCGTAGACCATCTTAATTGGAACGGGTCCGGAACCCCTACAATCAAGGAACATCCCTGATCCCCACTGGACATCGGTGGGGATTTTTGTTTTGTCAGAACCGATTGTAGAGGGATTAGGAGTCGGTCTCGTCTACGTCTCCCCTGTGGTCCTGAGTTACATAACTAATATGGTGGAGAGGGAGATAGGTACTGGAAGTAGGGAGTGTGGTCCTCTGGTCTTCTGAAATCAATTTCTCAAATTTGGTGTTGATCTATGAGAAGGAAATTTGATTTATGATAAAAATGATGATCAGTACAAAGTACGACGTGAGAATTTTGATTTGTCTGTGGTGACAGGGATTCCAAGTAAAAAGTGATACATTTTTGTTACGATTGCCTCTTGATTTTCTCACCTTTCTGATGTAGATTACATATGTTAATTGAGAATGAATCTTGTCGTTATCGGATACTATTCTCATATACTGTGGTCGATTTGAGAAGACCACACTGGAAGGATGGACGGGTTTAACTCGTCTGAACAGAATAAAAATTTGTGGTGTTAGGGATTCTCTAACACTGTGGGATTTCAAAAAACCTTACCCTTCTTGGTGGGGTTTTTTCATTGTGACCCTGTGATCTCCCAGGTGATCCTGTCCCACGTCTCTTCCCATATACGGAAGTCCTGACAACGATGTCTGTCGGTGATTCTGACACTAGACATCCTTCTGATAACAACGGGACGGTCTACTGACTATAACCCATTCCGGTTATTAGTGATCGTCTTTAATTAAAATCAAGAGGTATATATGGACGAGGTTACTACTGTAATACAAGACGTTGATGTATCCAAGAAACAACGGACGAAGTTCACTCTTTCCTACCCAGATGACGAACAATTTCATTCCGTCTGGGTTGGAAGACTCACGGAAGATGGATTTACCGACTTAATGAAGTCACCGAATGTGACTTCTGACGATGGAATTAAGAAGTGGTTTAAAAGGTCAGTAATCAACCATGATAAACATGGGAATATCAATGTCGATCCAGACCGATTGGTTGAACCAATAGTATCTGGATATAGTAAGGTTCCGTCGAAGTTGATAGTAAACAATGAAACTGTACCGGTGATTCACCCCTTGGATCTACATTCCCATCACTTACCTACGTCTCAAACGTATGAAGTCCCTGGAATCTATTTCATTATCGAATATGACCAATGTAAAACGTGTTCTAAACCGGAACATCATTGGTATTCTCCGAATCCTTTTGACCCATCATTACTACAGATATCCCGTTGGTATGGAATCTGTTTTGAACTGACATATGACAACCAACGACTACCATTAATTTCACAGTCTGACTCTTCTGACTCTAGTGAGTCGTTTGATATCATGAAACTCAGAAAGATCTCAGTGGTATATGAGTCAGAACAAAGTATCTTTTCGAAAAATCAATCTGAAAAGTTATCAAAACATTTTTCCAAAAGTGTATATGACCATCTCCAAGATCGATACCATAATACCAGAGAACTTCAGAGATCATGGTACGATTTCGTTTTCCCATCTTGGATTAACGGATTCGAGACTATGGTACGGTACCATAACGACTATGTAATACCAAATTTTTGAGAAGATGTCGTTGACAAAAATCAGACCCCACAGGAGTTCCTACAAATGGACCCTGTGGGGTCTTTTTGTTGTGTTTAACAGGTCGTAGAGTTAATCAAAATCGAGGGGAATCCTCTATCCTACCCTTCCCCTTCAAAAAAAATTCAATTTACTAGAATCGATTTTAAAGGGATTCCCAACATTATTCAGGAATAATTGGATAACCGATTTGACCGTCTGACGAGTTACATAACTAATATGGTGGAAGTGGGATGGGAGTGGTTAAATAGTAATTGAAGATGAAAAAAAGAGACAGTGAATCGATGAGATAGATAGGGTAAGAGGGAGATATGACTGATACTACAACCATCATCAATGAACGATGATGATTTTTTATTTCAAACGTACTGTTCAGATTTGATTCGAAGTCGAAGTGGGAATCCAAACTTCACGGTTGAGTATTGGATGATACGTTGTTCCAGTTCTGAGACATCTCTTTGATTCTCACATACCCAACCATCATATAGGAGTACTTTCACGTCCGTAAAATCTTGACACACGGTGTTGAGTGACCATCCCTCATACCCTGTTAAGATATGAGAGAACAGTTTTCGATCTGACACCTTCTTCAACTTCCCTGTGTTTGAGACCTTATATATCGACCGACGTTTCTCCAGGACATTGACGATTTCATCCCCTTGTGTATGTCGTCGAATCACCTCATCTCGTACATTCCGTAAATCACACCGGAGACATGTGAGGAATCCATGATCTCGGATTCGATTCAGTGATTCTTTGTCTCGTCGAAGTGTTTTGTTATACAGTGAATTGTACAAACTCGTCGAAACCGGTTGTCCATACAAAAATGAGTTGACGACTCGTTTCATCTTATCAACTGGGACACCGATTTCAGGACTCAGTCGTTTGTTGTAGTATTTCCGTTTTCTTAAATACTCATCGAGGACCAGAGTGTCCACCCCATATCCACGACCTAATGACTGAACAATGTTGAGATGACAGGAAATAAAATCATAATCCCACCAACCTGTTCCTTGATACATGATACGACGAACATCTCGTTTCAGTCGTTGGAGGTGTAATTCTCCAATTCCATATAATCTTCCATTCTTCTCTGTCGGGGTCTGTTTGTAATCTTGATATAAGTTTGGGATTCCACCAAAGGAAATGATCCACTTACGGACCTGATACAAGGACCGGAGAGTTTGTATTCTCTTATATCGAGGAAATCCAGACGGATCAGTCAATTGTGTCTCTTCAGTACAAATGGACTCGTCAAGTCGGTCACGATCAAAGGTGATCAGTGAAGGAACGGTCAACGTGGAGTATGATGTCCGACAAATCCCGTTGATTGGTAAATCCTTCGATGTAATTCTCTGATCGGTATTTTTGTCGATCACGTCTTCGGATGTACAACTACTCCAGAATCCATCGAGGATTTTAGAAATTCTCTTCTTTAGAACATAGACCTTCGTGAGACCCGGTCTCTTCTTCTTTCCTTTCTTTTTCTTCCCCCCATCATCGTATCCTGTGTTATCAGGAACAAAATCCCAAAACAATATGAGATATTGTTTGTAATTACCGTGAGAACCTCCGAACGACTTCAGTAAATCCTTGACATGGAATGAAGTTCCCCAAAAAAACTGATCACGTCCTGGGATAGTGATCCGTGGGGAACTCAATGGACGTTTATGTGGATATAATCGAAAGTACGATTGAGACAACATCCACACCAACTTCTCTGTCTTTTTCTGAACACCTTGTCGTGTTAAGGAACGGACTTGTCGTTCAACCCAGATGTGTAATTCTGGAATTTTTAGTGTGGGACTCGGAAGGTCATCAGTCTGGTCAATCTCCATATCCATTTCTCCTGTATCTACTTCTCCCGTTCTGATTCGTTGAGGAGATCACCGGGTGACATTTTGAGGGATTTGGAGATCCGTTCCAGTGTCCGTAAACCCATGTTCTTCTCCCCTCTCTCTAAACTTCCCATGTAAGTCCTATGTACCCCAACAAAATCGGAGAAGGATTCCTGGGAAAATCCTCGTTCCTTCCTCAATCGGGAGATGGTCCGACCCACCTTGACCTGAAGTGATGATTGTTTCGACATACCCATCAAATTGACGGATCACCGTCTATCGTTCTACAGATATTCCGGTAGACATTCTATAAGAGGCAAGATAAATTTTACCATCCCGACGTCCTCCTCCCGTCTCTACCCATGACTGATCCTCTGAACGACACCCCGGACTTCCTTGTCTTTGAACGAGGTCAATTGGAGGACCTACGGGTCACCGTAGTCCGTAAACAACGAAATAAGTGGGTCGTCTTCAGAACTTGGATAAAAAATTCGGATGGGAGATGGGAACCGATCAATTCCATTTCACTCAAATGTCACGAAGTGATTGAGGTAGGACGTACTCTCCAATCACAGTCCAAAAAACGATCATCGACCAGGAATCAGTATGTCAACGATCAACCGGAGAAATGATTTGTCTCTCTCAGATTCGTATTCCTATGTCCGTCACGATTATTACATCGTCGGACCCATTTCTGTGAAGGAACTGAAACACCTACGAGAGACCAGACAGATCAACGACGACACTTTTGTTCGTCGGAATGAAGAGTGGATGACCTACACAGAATTATTTAACCAATCCAAACAATCATCAAAAAAGAAAGAGACCGTATGACACAACCAAACACTACTCCGGTTGTACCAAATTCTCCCAAGAAAACTCCACCACTATGGACTGGACCAGTCAATCTCATCGGTGGAATTCTTATGTTGATCTGGATTGTCTGGTACTTCTCTCATAAAAACGATTCTGGTTGTTGGACGGAATCTCAGATCCGAAATTATGAAACCCAACGTGTCCAAGTTCTCACGTTCAATGTCACCAAGTTAGATGGATGTCGTTTTCACGTCCAATATGATGTCCAAATCCCTCCGTTTGGTCGTGAAGAACACGACGATTACACCGGAATCTACAAGACAGGGAACGATCACCCGACTTACGAGGACAGGTAAAACACATGACCAAATCATCAGTGAGTCAGACATCGAAGATGAAGGGGATAGGATTCTTCGTTCTTGGTATTCTGACGATCATCCTCGTTGTCTATCAGATTACTAATACGTCACATCAGGATTCAATGAACTGTCCATTGGAATCAGATATTAGAAGACAAGTACCGATAACCGGTCTCGATTCTGATTCAGTCGTCGTCCAAACCCTTGGTCCATGTGAATTGACCGTAGATAGACGGGGTCTCTCTCCAAAGACACATACCGTCATCGAAGACGAATATCTTCTTGATTACAGAGACGGGAAATTGAAAACGACTCCCATATTACATATCAGGTCCAATGATACAACTTGGACTGTAGTAAATGGGGAATGGAAAAAATGAAGGTTCTTCTGTCCGTTGTGTTGACGATCATCCTTTTGATTCTAGTACTACTGTTATTTCCAATCATTCTTTCGGTCGGATTCTACCTCATCATTCCAGTCACAATCTTTTTCATCGTATACAAATCGTTGTCCAAAGGAAAAAAGTAAGATGTCTCTATCGAATTCATATTTCTACATCCGTCCTGACGGTGATATTGTTGGACCGTTGACTCTGAAAAATCTGAGGGAAGTACGAGAGGATGGACATATCAATGATGAGACTTCTGTTCGTCGAAACAATGAACAATGGACGACCTATACAAACCTGTTCACTTCACCGAACCAACAACAGTTTGTTCAAGATCGTCCGAACAATCTCGGACTCTATGGTATACTAACGGTCCTTCTCATAATCTGTGGACTCACCATTTCTGAGTTCTTACCACACCGGGAATCACAAGTGACATCAGGGATGACACCGGAAAACTCTACTCCTAGTTGTCCTTCCTTATCGGAGGTTCAACAACGAACAAACACGATTTTACCACAGTCACTCTTGAATAAAACGACACACGTAACCCCTTTAGGGAATTGTCGATTTGAAATTTACGTAGGAGGGGTGTCTCCAATGACCGGAGAGGTCATTGAACAAACTTACATCCTCAATACCGATGGGAATCAGTACCAATTTACACCGTATGGTACTCCCTAACATCCCAACCTTAATGATACGAACTCAACATAATTGTTAGGGACTGGAAGAAGTAAAAAACATGTCTCTAGTAGTCTGACCGTTTCCCGAAGTGTATACCATTTTTTTGTGTGGAGAAAAAGTCTCGTAAATGAACTTGTCTGATCCGATTTCTTCAACGACTATGACTGATAGAAACAAATTCAAATTTATCATCGTCCTTCTGTCTCTTTCTTTTATCGGATGTAAGGACAGAACTCTCTCTAAACGAAAACAATTTCTTGAAGGAACGTATACCCAGGTCTCATTCAATGGAGGTCATTTTGGGCTTCCCCCGGCTGAGTGGACACCTCAATAAGCCTGTAAATTACAGGCAGGAGAGGTGTGATGGACACGAAACGACAGCAGTACACGCACGAATTTAAAGTGGCCGCCGTCCAGCGGATGCGGA
>Ga0210398_10006820_pt1 | contig 10438 bp, 15 predicted proteins | sample IncBWC4OmetaG_FD_161047 | JGI IMG/M metagenome (GOLD analysis project Ga0210398, IMG submission 161047) | Forest soil microbial communities from Barre Woods Harvard Forest LTER site, Petersham, Massachusetts, United States - Inc-BW-C-4-O | ecosystem: Environmental > Terrestrial > Soil >... | reverse complement strand
ATGAATCGCCGGACGGTAAAAGCACATTTCAACCGTCTTTTTCATAAGTTTGGGATCAGTGGCGGCATCAAGCGAGTAAAACTGGCAACTCTGATTTACCGGAGGCAGCTATGCTTGGAGAGCGGACTGCGGGAGTTCGTAATCGACGGCAGGAAGCAATCATTGAACTCGTTGCCCAAGGACTTACAAACCGTGACATCGCAAGAGAACTCGGTACCACCGAGTACGTCATCAAAAACCATCTTCGGACCATCTACGACAAATTGGGTCTCTGGAACAGGGTCGAACTAGCGTTGTGGTACGAGGCCCGCAGGCACGAGAGCCGGACATCCAGCGAGGTTGCGAGCCTGGCAGGTCTTCAAGATTCCGCGATCCCGACTTCCGAGTTCAACTAACGAGCTTGCTAATCGGCAAGGAACGGCGGGTCATTGAGGGCCGGGTCATTGAGGGCCGGCGAGCCTAACTTGTCCAGAGCGAAACGTGTACTCTGATCCACATACCAGTTGCTCACCACTTCTTGAACGATTTCGGGCCACTGCGTTCTGGAAAAACTTGGTTCCGCGTCCACCGGCGGGACTGGGTTGATCCTTGCGGCCGGACGGCCAATCTCACGTATATAGACCGGAGGGCCCACCAGCAAAGCAATGCGCTGGCGGGGCTTACTCTTCCTGATCTGAAGCGATGCCATCGCAGCCTGCTCGGAGTTTTCCGGCACCGCCAACAATACGAGATCGTAGGGAATGTTTTTCCAAAGCGACTTGGCATCTTCCAGGCGACTGGCGGGATGTACCTCGACCTCACGATTTCTTAGAATGCTGGCGAGCAGGGTTAGTCGTCGTGAGTTTTCGTCGATCAACAGAACTCGGCGGCGTTCGCTGTACAGGAATGTCATAAAGTAATCCTCCGGTGGTTCGACGATAATGAGGGAAGATTGCGAATAGGTGGCAGGCAGGTTAAGGTTTTGTGAATCTGGGCCTGACGTCGAGGTCCCACCGGCGCAACTTTCTAGTCGGCCAAACATCCACTCCATGTATGGTGGAGCTTCTCTTGTGCGAGTTTTGTTAGTTTCCGTTATTGCCGCTGGCATCGGAGCGCTGGCTTGGGCCGGCGGGGCGCTGAAGGTGGGTGATGCTGCTGGTCGCGTCCCGATTATGGTTGAACTTTTCACTTCTGAGGGATGTTCCAGCTGTCCTCCCGCGGATGCTTTCCTGCAAAAGCTTGATCAGCAACCGCTGGCGGGAGCGGAAATGATCGTGCTCAGTGAACATGTTGATTATTGGAACCACATCGGATGGAAGGATCCATACTCCGCCCGTTTTTACAGCGACCGCCAGGGCGCTTACGCGAGCCGACTTAAACTGGATGGCCCCTACACTCCGCAGATGGTGGTGGACGGAAGCATCGAGTTTGTGGGTAGTGATCCGGAACTGGCCCGGAAAGCCTTCGACCGGGCATTGGAGGCGCAAAAGATCCCGGTCCGTCTTTCTGAGATTTCCATTGCTGCTGGAAACATTTTGCACGCCCATGTGGAGACTGGAACCGTGCCCTCAGACGCGGAGCTGGTGGTGACGGTTGCATTGAATCACGCGGAATCGAAGGTGTTACACGGAGAGAACGGCGGGCGCACTCTGACCCACACCGCTGTAGTAAGAACGATGGAGCGAGTCGCAACGTTGCCGCGAGGAAAGGCCTTTGCGCAAGATGTTCAGGTTAAGACGGAACCAGGTTTGGCGAAGGATAATCTTCGCGTAATCGCATTTGTCCAGGAAGTCCATCAGGGAAAAGTTCTGGGCGCGACGGTTGAGCCCGTGACAAAGAATTAGACCGAGACGGAGGCCGAGTGCCGAGGCTTAATCCCTTGGCCGATTCCGCTACCTTCGGCAATTCTCAGGTCGTAGTCGTTCTGAAGATTGAGCCAAAACTGCGCCGGCAGACGGAAATATTTCCCCAAGCGAATGGCTGTATCGGCACTGATGGCGCGGTCCCCCCGGACGACTTCATAGATGCCGGGAAAGCCGAGCGCCTTCGCCAGTTCATAAGCACTCACGCCCATCGGTTGCATGAACTCAGTCTTGAGAATCTCTCCGGGATGGACCGCAAAAATCTTTCTCGCCCTGGCCATATTCGCTCCGTTTGCTAATGGCAGTCCACAATTTCCACTTCAAAAGCGTTTCCGTTCCGCCATACAAAACACACGCGGTATTGATCGTTCACGCGAATACTGTGCTGTCCTGCGCGGTTCCCCCCAAGTGCTTCGAGATGATTTCCGGGGGGCACTTTCAAATTGTCGAGCGTAATCGCCGCATTCAAAATGGCGAGCTTTCTGAACGCCCTTCGTTCCAGATCAGCCGGAAGCCGGCGGCTCCTTCCCCGCTGCCACAGCCCTTCCGTGTCCTTGTCCCGGAAGCCCACAATCATTTCCACTATACTAACGTGACGCGATACTATTGTCAAGCGATAGTGGCCCAAGCAGGAAGATTCACGTAGGAACGATCTAAAGCGGATATCGATGGGCAACCCAAGAGTCGAAGAGTGCGCTCCACATCCACTCGCAAAATCTCCAGTGCGCGGGCGACACCAGCCGGACCGGCCGCGGCCAGACCATAGGCGTAAGCCCGACCACAAAGAACGGCGCGAGCGCCCAGGCAGATGGCCTTAATAATGTCGGCGCCGCGGCGAATGCCACCGTCCATCAGCACCTCGGCGCGGCCATTCACCGCAGCCACCACTTCGGGTAAAGCGCGCAGCGAAGGAGAAACGCCATCAAGCTGGCGGCCACCGTGGTTGGATACGACAATCGCTTCGGCCCCGGCGTCGAGAGCATGGCGAGCATCGTCACCCGTGAGGACGCCTTTGATCACGATGGGGCCGCGCCAAGCGTCGCGGATCCAACGCAGGTCGGCCCAGGTGACAGCGGCAGCGGCGAGGGCAGCGTTGATATCCACTAACGGCATGGGACCGTGACCAGGGACAACCACGTTGGGGAGCGGGCGAATGCCGCCATCGAGCAGGAAGCTGGCCAGCCAACTGGGACGCGCCAACACCTGCGGAAGAAATGGGAGTTTAGCGAACAGAGTACCGCTGATGAGTTCTTTCATCCCGTTGCGTATATCACGTTCGCGCACGCCGGCTATGGCGGTGTCGATGGTCACTACCAGGGCGGAAAAACCCGCGACACGGGCCCTTTCAATAGCTGCTTCGGCCGCGCCGCGGCCACCCATCAAGTAGAGCTGATAGAAAACCGGGCCTGAGGACGCGGCTTTGACGTCTTCCAGGCGATGTCCGGAAATGGTGGAGAGAATGTAAGCGGTGCCGACGGCACCGGCGGCATGAGCGGCAGCAACTTCGCCTCCCGGATGCACGAGGCGGCTGTAGCCGACCGGGGCAAGCAGAAACGGGAGGGCGAGATCAAGCCCCAGGACGCGGGTCCGCAGATCGCACTGAGCCAGGGCAACTGCATGACGCGGGCGCAGGGTGACGTCCTCAAATACCCGGCAGTTCTCTCGCAGCGTGACTTCGCCTTCTGCGCCGCCGTCCAAGTAGTCGAAGACGGCCCGGGGCAGCCGGCGTCGCGCCAGAGGTCGGAAGTCCGTGATACAGACGACGCGGGGAGCAGCGACGGCGCGGGAGACGATCATGGGTAAATCACGATTTCTTCTTCGTTGGCTTGGGCTTTAGCGTCTTCGCGTATTCATAGCTCGTCGCGAGATACTTTTGAAGCTCTTTCGTATTTTGCAACAAGGCGTCAGGAACAGCGACATATTCTCCCATCACGGCACCGTAGGCCTCAAACAGCTTGGTCTTGTACTTCTTCAGAAACGCTGTTCGCTGACCCTCGGGAAGCCGGATCGCCAGGCGCGATTGATGCAGTAGCGTGAACATGTTGCCATTCAGCGAAGTGTAAGGATTGGCAGCTCCCTTGCGTTCGATCGCAGGAATGGTGGCGATCAGCCTGTCATAGAGGGCTACTTCATCAGGAAGTGTGCTTTTTTTCGCTGCGGCCATACGCATTCCTCAGCAAGCATACGAGAATACACCATCCACGAACGCCCCTGATAAACTTGCAGCGACATTCGCAGGCATATTCCAGCTATGAAGCGCGCAGCCATCGGCGTTCGGGCCCATTCCGGTTGGGGAGCGCTCGTGGCGGTCACAAACAACGCCGGCACAGTGGAGGTAATTGACCGTCGGCGCGTCATTCTCATTGCGCCAGGGACCCCAGGAGCGAAGCAGCCCTATCACTTCGTGGAGAATCTCGAGCTTGCGGAGGCAGAAGCGTTTATTGCTAAATGCTCTGCGGCTTCAGAACGCCTCGCTTTGCCGGCGATCCGGGAGTTGGTAGGCGAACTGCGTGATCGCCATTATCGTCTCGTGGGTTCCGCCGTGCTCCTGGCCTCAGGTCGTCCGCTGCCGCCGCTGTCGAAAATCCTCGCCTCGCACGCGCTGATTCATGCCGCGGAAGGCGAATTCTTTCGCCGAATGTTTTGGAAGGCATTCGAAAATCTTGACCTAACCGTCACCGGGGTTCGAGAACGTGATCTCGAGGAATGTGCCCACTCGACGTTCGGCAGAGCCGCGACTCGGATGCAGCAGCAGATTTCAACCCTGGGCCGTGTTCTCGGACCGCCCTGGACCCAGGATCAAAAAGCTGCGGCACTGGCCGCATTGCTACTTCTGGCGAAGTAAAATGGAGGCGCTAATCGCCGCTTCTAGTCAAGTCACAGGATATTCAATCGTCCAGCAGGCCACGCGAATAGAGTGCCTCGTAGGTTGCGATGTCATTCGCCCGTTCGGGAGCGACGGCACGAAATATCTGTGCGGCGAATGCAAAAGGAGCCAGTCCGTTCGCGGTAATTACATTTCTGTCCTTTACAGCGGGCACTTTCTCATAAAGATCATGTCCCCGATATGCAGGGACATACTTGGCGATAAAACCATCTCCATTACTAGTATGCCGGTGATCGTCGAGCAGACCCGCGTGCGCTTGCGACAGCGTCGCAGCGCAAATCGCGGCAACTGGAAGTGAGGCTTGATGAAAAGCTTCTATGAGGCGGGTAATCTTTTCAATTTCTCCTTCCGTCCACATGTCGCCGCCCGGAAGGATGAGGATGTCAGCCAATTCTGGCCGGACTTCCTCCCAAAGCAGATCGGGGGTAACTTTCAGTCCACCCATGCTCACGATGGTATTGGTTGCGAGTGCGAACGTCTTGACGGAAAACCCGAACGTGCGCCGTAGCTCCGCCAGTGCGGATGCCGGCTCCCAATCTGCGAAACCATCGAACACAAAAACGTATGCCGTGCCGCCTGCCATCAGTGATTGATCATCCTATTTACTGCATTGTCTCACTACAGCGAGCGGCGGTCTCTAGCCGAAATACAGTTTTAGCCTCTTCAGTTTGTTTTCTGGGAGTCAATGCGAGTAAACTTGCGCTGCTTTTGGAGGAGCCATCCGTGAAACACGCACTGTTGTACGTCGCTGCTCTGCTTTTTGTCGCGGGTCCCGGACTTGCGCAACAAGCGCCGGCCGCGCCCGCGCACCACTCAGCGCATGCTGCTTCAAGCGTGCCGAAGCCATCCGCGGACAAACTCTGGGACAACCTTATGGCCGGCAACGCGCGTTTTGTGGCTGGCAAACCGCGAACCTATGCGCTGGCTTCGCTGCGCCAGAAGCTGGCCTCCGGACAATCGCCCCGCGTGATCATCCTGTCTTGCTCCGACAGCCGCGTTTCCCCGGAATTGACATTCGACCAGAGCCTGGGTGACCTCTTCGTGGTGCGCGCGGCTGGCAACGTCGCTGACCCCGTGGGGCTGGGCAGCATCGAGTATGCGGTGGAGCACTTTCACAGTCCTTTGTTGGTGGTGCTCGGGCATCAGAAATGCGGCGCGGTAATCGCCGCATGTTCCGGCGAGAAGATGCCCAGCCGCAACCTGGAAGCAATCATGGACAAGATCGGTCCCGCCGTTACTCAGGCCAAGACATACGCCAAGGCGGACGATTTGATCGAGTCGGCAATTAAGGAAAATGTACGCCAGAGCGCCACGGATGTGCTGGCCAACAGTGAGATCATTCGCAATGCCGTGAAGTCGGGCAAGCTCAGCGTAATTGAGGCAGAATACCAGTTCGACACTGGCGAAGTGGTTCGCCTTAACCCGCCGGCGAACGGTCAGAATTAGTCAATATCTTTTCCCGATTAGTCGGCCAATCCTTCCTTTACAGGATTAGGGAAGAGTTGCCCGTTAATCAGGAGTTGACTGGCTCGCGCCTCTCCGCCACAATCTCCGGCAAACAAGCAAATGATCGTCAATACCGAATACGCGAATATTTCGCTGTCGGGTTCCCCGATGAGAACCTTCGTCGCTGCGCCCTCGGCAGAAGGTCAGTATCCCGGCATCTGGTGCTATTCAGACATTTTTCAGCTCACACCGCCAATGCTACGCACCTGTGTTCGGCTGGCCGGGTATGGATTTGTTGCCGCTGCTCCGGAAATCTATCGCGACATCGAACCACCGGGAACCGTGCTCCGATTCGATGACGCTGGACGCGTCCGCGGCCAGCAAGACGCTGCGAAGACTCCGGTCGCGCATTTCGATGCCGATTGCCGCGCTGGCCTGGACTGGCTTTCCAAGCATCCTAAGGTCGCCCGAGGGAAAATCGGCGTCGTGGGTTTCTGCATCGGCGGCCACCTCGCCTTCCGTGCGGCGTTCCAGCCCGATGTCCATGCAACGGTCTGTTACTACGCCACAGGCATCCATGACGGCAAACTCGGTCAGGACGCAGATGCCGGGTCGTTAGCCCGCGCAACGCAAATCCGCGGTGAACTTTTGATGATCTTTGGGACAAAGGACCCGCACGTGCCCGAGGCGGGCCGCGCAACGATTGATCGGGCGCTGCAAAAATCCGATGTCCGCTATAGCAAACTGCTGTATGCAGCCGAGCATGCCTTCACGCGCGATGAGGGCCCGCGTTTTGATCCGGAAGCGACGGACCTCGCCTTCGCGGAGATGGTTCGCTTATTCCGTAGAGTTTTCCACGATTGAAAAGACCTAGTCCCGGAAATCTTGCGGGCCTAGCCGGTAATGACGTCCGCCGACACATCCGCCGAATCCTAAGCCCCGGAGAACTCGTAAAATCGAACCGTATAGAAGCCGAGATTCTGGACGGATTGTCGGCTAACCGGAAGTTATCCAGCCAGTTCGAAAGCCGTTTGCTCAGGGCCGGAAGCAACCACAGGTGTGAAATCACAGGTGTTAAATTTTGGGCTGGTTTGCTAAACCATTGAAAGATATGGTGGCCAGGGACGGAGTTGAACCGCCGACGCCAGCCTTTTCAGAACCGTGGTTTTGAGCACTTGCAACCCTTTACAAGCCGCCGAGGACTGCCTTAGTACGTCGTAACTCCTGTAAAACGGAAACATCACAGGTGTAGACCACAGGTGTGAAATTGGTGCTCGTTCCAGAAAATCGGACACAGCCAGAGCCTCCCGCTAGAACCGCTGCCAAAATTTCCATGGTGGATTGCCCTAGAACCTACCCGCTCTGCCGCTCAGATGCCGGGAGAGGCACGAATCGGGGGTTGCGGGGACCCGTAAACCAGTGCAGGTGGGGCGAGCGGGAGAGTGGGATTCGAACCCCTAATTCCCTGCAAACCCAACAAACACGTAGCTAAACGACTGATTATCATGGCTCAGATTGATAAAATGTATCGGCCAATATCCCGGTTTTGCCAGTGTCAATGGGATTCTAAATAGCTCCTAGAATCCCATCTCAAGTAGCCGCCGAGTAGCCGACCGTCGCTAACCTACCTGATCCGGGATCAGAAGTAAGCCACCAGCCCTACCAATCCCGGTAATTAAAGTTAAATCTCCAAACTATTCGCCACTGGAGTATTGGAAAAGCGGCAGGTAAGAAATTCCCTAGGAGTGAATCATGGCAGTTGTACCAGTGTTAAAAGAATGCTACGTCTGTAGTGGTAACTACTGGGCCATCTTTGAATACAGGATGGGCAAGTGGTCAGAAATAGAATGTACGGGCTGTGGTGAAAAGTTGATTTGCCCACCAGTATTTAACCCAATCGTGGTCCCAGAAGGGGATGAGTGTTTGTACAACGAAGACGAGGATGTAGACGAGGATGTTCAACACCCAGCAGAGGGTGCAACCGCCGATAAAAGTTGTAAACACACGGAAGGTTGCAAGAACTTCTATATTCCATCACCAGAAATGCGCCCTACTGGACTGTTTTGCGCCAACTGCCTAGAGCCTATCCCTCTGAACAGGAACTCCCGGAAAAAGAGAATCTCGCGCTATGAAACTCCTCCGCAACCTTCTAATCCGCACACTCGTCAAGATGGACAAGGAGTCCCATCACAGTCTGATTGACGATGTGGTGGTTCGGAGTGGATGAGCGCAATCGCGGATGCGGTCCGATGGGCCGAGGAAATCATGAAGGCTATTGACGACCGTTGGCCCGCTGGGAGGTGAGGTACGGTTTTCCGTAACAGCGTGACCCGGAAATTTCTGTCCGTGTGACCCTAAAGCCACACGCTCTGCCGCTCAGATGCCGGAGGAGGCACGATCGGGGTCGGTGGGACCCGTAACCAAGGCAATTGTAGGGTTCTACGGAGAGAGGACGCCGGGAGGGGAATTGCCGACGATGAGAGAAATGTCATCTCGATAGCTCCGCGCGATCCAAGTGAGAACGCCGGGTCGCCAAACTTTCACGACAGAATCCAGAATTGAATTGGAACCAGTGTGAGTCTGTTGCACAAACTGACAGACGACTCAGTTCCCTTCGTAGTGACATCGAAGATGCAAAGAAATGGATGGTAGACGTGGAGGATGCCAACCTATATCGTTTGGGGCATCCGCTGGCACAGAAGATCATCGAGCAATGCAAAGCTTTCATGCCCGATCCGCAGAGTTTGTCGTTCGACTATTCCCATTACGGCAAGAAAATCTCTATCCTCGAATCCTTAATTGGAAACAGCGGATACATCAGTGTCGCCTGTCAGACCGTGACGGCGCTCGAAACTGAGGATTTTGTGCTGCTGAGCGGCGTGACTGACGACGGCACGATAGTGGACGTTGAACAGTACCGACGTTTCTTTCGCTGAACGCAGCCGAGACTCCCGTCAAGGGAGATGCCTTGCCCACAAGCATGCAAACCGCGCTGGAGGAAGGATTGCAGAGGCAGAAGAACGAATTGCTCGCGACCGGATCACCCAGACCAAGTATCCCGCCCGCCGAGGGCATGGTGGATGTTATCAGCACCCGCCAACTAGAATCTTGACGGGTATTTTACTTAAATAGACTATGTGCCAGCCACTGGGCGAGCAGGGTGCCGAAAATACCGATTCCGCTGCCAATCAGTAACATCCAAATACGGTCACCGTTCCTTTTCCAAAACGAAGAGGCAGTTGTCTTTGAATCGAGCGTTACATACCGGAAGGCTCCACTCCTTGTCGCGCCGCTAATGAAAGCAACGGGAGCCATGAGCAACAGCACCGAGATGATGGTGCCTCCCTGTGTTGTCGGATCATGCCGGTAGATAAGGAAGGCAACAAACGTGATTGCTAAACAAACAACGACGATTGCTGGGATGGTGGCGAGGCGAGCAAGCAGCCTTTTTCGCCGTAAAAGAAATTCCTTGGCCCGACTGAAAAGTAAATCGGCTTTATCGGTTTCTTCTGGCGTCAACACTAGGCCCTCCGACAGATGACGGAGCATCGAACTGCCCATAATGGTAAGGGTAACGTTCGGCTTAGTCCCCGCGATTTCTATGTTGCGGACCCGCGAACCGACGTGTTGTTTCAATTCATCGAGCGATTCATACTCGGAGTCAGCGTCCGATATTGTGACCGTCTCGCAATAGTGGTGAAACAAGGAAAGTATCTCGTCCAAGTCCTCCCGGTATAGCTTCACATCCGGAATCAATTCCAGTTTTCCGTGGATTTTCGGCTTCATGGGCTGCCTTTGACAGTATATGAAAACGTCGAGTTTCCGAGTCAACTTTCTGCCGTATGCCTGAAATGCGGAAAGCCGATTTTGCCTGGCGAGGCATGGCGCGTTGCCTTTGAGCGCTTCGAGTTTCCAGCGCGCGGGGAGCGGTTTGCGCCTAACGCCCGGAGTTGAGCAAGTACGCCGTAGTGAATCAGTCTGGAATTTTTCTTTTGAGGACGTATTGTACCGCCTTCCGCATCAACTGACGCGACGCTCCTTGCGGGTGACGAAGTCCGAAGGCTGTCACGATGTGACCGGATACATCGTAGGTCCCGTACGAGAAGCCCGGAAACTTCTCTGCGTTAAGAGCACGGAGGTCTTGGCCATCTGCTTCTTCCCTGCACGGTGGAAGCGTTGACCATCCCCGCGTCGTAAATACCAGAACCTTGTGCGGTACGGGTTTCTGCCGGATCACTCTTAGGAAACGTTCATTAGCGCGCTT
>Ga0210398_10006819_pt1 | contig 10440 bp, 3 predicted proteins | sample IncBWC4OmetaG_FD_161047 | JGI IMG/M metagenome (GOLD analysis project Ga0210398, IMG submission 161047) | Forest soil microbial communities from Barre Woods Harvard Forest LTER site, Petersham, Massachusetts, United States - Inc-BW-C-4-O | ecosystem: Environmental > Terrestrial > Soil >... | reverse complement strand
TCCAGACATTCCTCCCTTCGGCTACGAGATTGATTATTTGACCTTTGGAGGCATTTATCGCGAGGTCGCTTTGCGCATTGTGCCAGCGACATTTATCGAAAACGTGTTCGCCAGGCCGAAAGACGTGCTCAGTCAACATCCCAGCCTGGACCTCGATTGTCACATTCAGTATCTGGAGACGTCGGCGCAACCGCTGAGATTGGAAGTGGCCCTACGCGATGGCGATCGAATGCTGCAGAAATCCTCCCGAAATGTACCAGCCGCCGCCGCGACGACGGAGCCGATTGTCCATACTGTTCACCTGGCTAATTTAAGTTCCGTCAAACTTTGGGACCTCGCGCACCCGAATCTGTGCACGGTCGACGTCGCGCTGTGGCGAGGAAATCATAAGATCGACGAGGTCTCGCGTGTAATCGGTTTTCGTGAAGCTCAATTCACCGATCACGGATTCGAGCTGAACGGCAAAGTAATCAAGCTGCGCGGACTGGATCGGCACCAAACATTTCCCTTCGTGGGGCAGGCTATGCCCAGCCGCGTGCAGCGGCGCGACGCTCAGATACTACGCAACAATCTTAAATGCAATATTGTGCGAACCTCACACTATCCGCAGTCGCGGCACTTTCTGGATGCATGCGATGAGATTGGGCTTTTGGTGCTGGAGGAGATTCCGGGCTGGCAACACATTGGTGACCAGGCGTGGCAGGATATTTCCGTCGACAACGTAGGCCGCATGATCCGGCGCGACTGGAATCATCCCTCGATCATTCTTTGGGGAGTGCGGATCAACGAGTCCAAGGACAGTCACGATTTCTATACCCGCACCAATGCGCGGGCGCACGAGTTGGATCCGACACGCCAGACCGGAGGCATTCGATATTTCCAGGAATCGGAGTTTCTGGAAGATGTGTTCACGGTGAACGATTTCGGCTTCCCACTAAAACCGCCGAATCATCCGCGATACTTGAATACGGAGTTCGTTGGCCATACTTATCCCACCAAAACCATCGACCAGGTCGAACGCCTCACCGAACACACGCTGAGGCACGCGCGCGTCCACGACCAGTTGGCGTCGAATCCGCAATATGCGGGAGGCATCGGGTGGTGCGCCTTTGATTACAACACCCACGGCGACTTCGGATCCGGAGATCGCATTTGCTATCACGGAGTAACCGATATCTTCCGCGAGCCCAAACCCGCCGCCGGCTTTTACAAGTCACAATGCGATCCTGCCGAAGAGATTGTGCTCGAACCAGCCTTCCATTGGGCGCGCGGCGACGCTTCCATTGGCTTCTCGAAGGCGGTGGTCTGCTCCAATTGTGATCACGTCAAGCTCTATATTGCCGGTGAATTGATTGCTGAAGCCGACCCTGACCGCAAACAGTTTGCTAACCTTCGCTACGCGCCATTCGTCATTGAGCTAAAAGAACTTTTTCATAAATGGGGCGATCTCCGACTCGAGGGTTACATTCAAGGCAAACTGGCGATCACCAGGAATTATTCCGGAAAGGGGGTCGATATGAAGTTCGTGCTGTTACCCGATGACGCCACGCTGATTGCGGATGGAGCAGACACCACGCGAGTGGTCCTGCGCGTAACGGATGAGTTCGGCGCAATCCGGCCTTTTGCCAACTATGCGATAAAGCTGCAGTTGGACGGACCGGCAGAAATCATCGGAGACAATCCCTTTGCTCTCGTCGGCGGTACGGGAGCCGTGTGGATCCGGGCAAAGCAAGAGCCGGGACGAGTCACGCTCACGGCAATCCACCCCCAGTTAGGGAAGCAGCAAGTAAATCTCGATATTGCCGCAGCGGAGCGGGAAGTTGTTTAGCTCTTAAGCTGGAGGCTGAGCAAATCCGTTGCGACGAGTTATTTTGGGTTGGGCTTGAAAGAGTCGACGATTCCGCTGCCTTCGCGGATGGTAACGATCTGGTTGGCCTTCAATCCCGTGAACCGTTCGATCTTTTGGGTAGTAGGCCATTTAACTTCCACTAAGTCCGCAGCCTGGGATCTCCCCAAACCAAAGTGAAGCCGCAGATCACTCTGCGACATTACGCTGGCACCGCTGTGAACTTCATCCATCTGCGCATGAGTCCCCGTCACTACGCGCACCCGAGCCCCAATCGCAGTGCGGTTACACTTGGTCCCGATCAGCTTCAGCTTAATCCAGTTCTGCGCGTTGCCGCCCTCGTTGCGAAGCAGCGACGGCAGATCGTTGAGGTGGAGAATCAGCGCGTCGATATCACCATCGTTATCGAAATCCCCGAACGCGGCGCCGCGACTGGAGAAATGTTCGGCGATGCCGGGACCCATCTCGGAGGAGACATCTTTGAAGCGTCCCTTGCCCAGGTTTTTGTAGACGAGCCGCGGATTCTTGAACTCCTGCCCGATGCCATGTCCCTCGATTTCCGGGTAGACGTGACCATTGACTTGTATAATGTCGGGCCAGCCATCGTTGTCGTAGTCTACGAACCCGCAACCCCAGGCAACATAACGGTTGTTGATTCCAATCCCCGAGGTGAAGGTTTCATCAGTAAAAGTACCATCGCCATTGTTGTGGTAAAGGTTGCAGGTATCGTCCGCAAAGTTCGTTTTGAAAATGTCGAGCCATCCGTCACAGTCGTAATCGCCGACGGCCACGCCCATTCCCGCCTGCTCGTGGCCGTTGTCGCTGTACGCGCAGCCGGCGGCCACGGCGATATCAGTGAACGTACCATCGCGTTTGTTGTGAAGCAGGACGCTGGGTTCGGAGTCGACGGCCACGTAAATATCGGGCCACCCGTCGTTGTCAAAATCGTAGGAGACAGCGGTAATGGAATATCGCGGACCGGTTTTCAGGATTCCGGATTTTTCCGATACGTCGGTGAAAGTTCCGTCCCCATTGTTGTGATAAAGAATGTTTGTGTCACCGGGAAGGCCGCGGGGCCCGCACATGACTGGGATTCCCTTCCACTGACAGAGCAGGTCGTGGCCTGGGGAGGAAACTGCGGCGGGATCGAGCTTGATATAGTTACAAACGAATAAATCCAAGCATCCGTCTCGGTCGTAGTCGAGCCAAGTAGCGCCCGCGCCCCAGCGGACTTGCTCATCATAGACGCCTGCCTTGCGGGTTACATCAGTGAATGTTCCATCCCCGTTGTTGTGAAAGAGAGTGTTGTGTCCCCAGCTACAGCAGAACAGGTCGTCCCAGCCATCGTTGTCGTAATCGCCGACGCAGACGCCAGTCTGCCAGCCGGTTCGAGCCAAACCTGACTTGCCGGTCACGTCCGCAAAAGTTCCGTCACGGTTATTTTTGTAGAGATGAGAAATAGGAGCTTGTCCGGGGGGCCAGTTGGCGTCAAGCCGCGTTCCATTGGTCAAATAAATATCCAGCCAGCCGTCGTGATCGTAATCGAAGAAGGCCAGGCCGCTGCCCTTCGCTTCAATGATGGAACGCTTGTGGTCGGTCGCACCCCACACGTTGGGAGTATTAAGGCCGGCTTGGCGAGCCACGTCGACGAACAGGACTGGAGATGCCGGCGAAGAAGTGGAGACCGCGGATACCGGCGCAGCCGTTTTCTTCCACCGCCAAAGCGGCGTAGTGAGCGCGTCCAGCAAACTACTGCCGAGTACCACCAGTGAAGAACCCAGGAAACGCCGCCGTGGAAAACTCATAAGTTATCGACCCGGCACCTTAGGGAAGGGGTGGGGAACAAGCCCCGCACCTTCTTTCACCGCGATGATTTGGTCTACGGGCAAGTTTGTTAAACGATCCACGTGGCCACTTGGCCAGTTGATTTCGAGCGATTCGATTTTGGTGCGCTTGCCCAAGCCAAAGAAAATTCGGGGATCGCTGGCTGACATGTAACTCATCCCTCCCTTGGCCTGCTCGACATGCACGAATCCTTCCGAGGTTAACTTGAGCGAAGCGCCGGCGCCATCGCGGTTGGACTTGGTCCCGATCAAAAAAACTTCCAAAAAGTGATTCGCATTGCCCCCGTCGTTGCGCAGCAGTTCGGGATAGTCGCCGCGAATGTTGACGGCAATATCGAGGTCGCCGTCGTTATCGAAATCCGCAGTGGCCAGGCCGCGTCCGACGATGGGACGCATAAAGTCGGCGCCAAGAGAGTCGGACACTTTCGCGAATCGGCCCTTGCCTAAGTTTCGATACATCAGCAGCGGTTCCTTGTAGGTCACTTCGCTGTGGTAAAGATTTACGTTGTCGAGCATCGCGCCATTCAATTGCACGATGTCATCCCAACCGTCGTTGTCGTAGTCCATGAATTTCATGGAAACTCCGCTCATCAGAATGGCTTTGTTGCCGATACCGGAGCCGAAGGTGTCGTCGTCAAACGTCCCATCCTTGTGATTGAGGTAGAGACGGTTGAGTTCGAAATCAAGATGGGTGATATAAATGTCCTGCCAGCCATCGCCATTCACGTCTGCTGCGTCAATTCCCATACCGGCTTCGTAGCGGCCGTCTTCACCCGCGGCTAAACCGGAGGTGAAAGACACGTCGTCAAAAGTGCCGTCGTGCTTGTTGAGAAAGAGAAAATTCGGCCAGGAGTCGTTGGCAATGGCGATGTCGGGCCATCCATCGTTGTTGAAATCGGCGAGAACCACGCCCATGCCCTTGGCTTCCGGTTTGCCCACGCCGGAAGCATCGCTCACATCGGTGAAAGTTCCATCATGATTGTTATGGTAAAGCTTGATTCTCTGACCCTTGTAGTTCCCCGGATGACAGTAGGAACGGTAACCGGGGCGGCGTTCTCCGCACCACAGATTATTTTTCGGCGACCACTCGATATAGTTGGTCACAATCAAATCGAGGTAACCGTCTCTATCGTAGTCAAACCAACCGGCACTGGTTGACCATCCGCCAGCGTCGGCAACTCCGGCTTTTGCGGTGACATCGGTAAAGGTTCCATTGCCATTGTTGTGGTAGAGAATGGCGCTGCCGTAGCCGGTGACGTAGAGGTCGGGATATCCGTCATTGTCGAAGTCTCCGACCGCAACACCCTGACCGTAATGTCCGTTTCCACCGACACCCGCTTTGTCGGTAACGTCGGTAAAAGTTCCATCGCCGTTGTTGTGATAGAGGGCTGAGCGCAGGGGGTGTGATGGCTTGTACAAATCCGTTGCCGCTGACTGCACGAAAAATAGATCCATAAGGCCGTCCTGGTCATAGTCGATCCATCCCACCCCGGTGCCCATGGTTTCCAGATAATACTTCTCCTCCGTGGCTGTCGCATCCTGTAAAAACGTGATGCCGGCTTTTTCGCGAACGTCCGTAAAGTGAACGAGGATAGGTGCGTTCTGCGTTTTCGAGGTTTGCCCTGAAAGTACGCTCAGATAAAGGCCTAGAAAGAAGGTAAGGCGAAAAGCAAAGACGGCCCTTGGTTTGCTTTGTACACCGCGGTGCCTGCCGCTTCTCGATTCATTACTCATTGCGATAGTGCACTCTCAGCGGCGCCTCGCGCGTTCGCAGTTCAGAGAGTGCGGTCCGCGAGGAAGAGCGCCAACTGTAGTAACTGCTGCCGCGCATCCCAAGACATCGCTTCCGCTGACGAGGACGATGCCGGAGCATTGGACAAGGTCTGTTCGATGCGATTCACATCGAGTCCACCCGCGTCGCTCCCCTTGAAGCGCGCCAGTACTTCTCGCGCTTTGTCGATTTGTCCGGTCTCGTAATAGAAAACTCCCAAGGTTGAATAGCTACCGGGCCATTCCGGAAGCAGTTCGACGGCGCGCTCCAGTTGTTCGGTGGCCTGTCCCGTTCTGCCCTCCAGGACCGAGACAATCCCCAGTCCCCACAAGATCTTCCCGGAACTCGGAACTCGCGCCAACCCCTTGCGCAATGTCTCTTCCGCACCGGCGGTATCGCCTTGGCGGAGCCGAACCATGGCCAGTGAGAGATAATACTGATCATTGTCCGGATTGCGGGCGATCGCACTTCGGAAAATTTCGGTAGCCCGCGCACTATCTCCCATGTGGGCGCAAATATCTCCCCGCAGTGCGAGCAATGCGTCATCCTGCCGGCCCTGCGCTGAAACCAGTTCTGCGGTACCCAGCGCCTGCGAATACTTACCACTTCGGAAATAGGCGTCCGCCAAGTCGAACTTAACGTCATCGGAAGCCGGATCCGCGCGCAGAGCCGACTGAAAATGCTGGATAGCATCGTCGTAAAGTCGGAATCGGGCGAGCAGTACGCCCACGCCTGTTTGGGTGCGGAAGTCGGAGGCGCTTAACTGGTCTAGCTGCGTGACCGCCTTTCGGGCATCATCGACTTTTCCGAGCTTGAGATAAGCTTCCGCCAATAAATAGAGATCCTGCGGTTGCTCCGGATGTTTTCGGATTTGTTCGGTCAGCTCCGTCAGGTCCAGCTGAGTACGCGCCAGGGAACTCAGATCCGAACGGTTGTTGAGATAGTCGAAAAGATGCTCGTACGGATAAGGACCGGTCGAGGCGTTCTTGGACAAAGTTTGAAACACACTTAAATCCCGCTGCGCGGCCTCCGGCTGATGGAGGCTGCGCTCGACCATTGCGAGCTTGTAGTATCCGCTAGCGGGGTTGCGGCTGCTCTTGACATAGCGTCGAAGCAAGACCGCAGCTTCACTAAATTTCCTTTTTGCGATTCGCAAATTCGCCAACTCCAGAAGAGCGTCGGGATAATCGGCATTCAAGCGAAGCGTCTCCTGAAACATCTTCTCGGCGGCCGCCTCGTTCCCTTGACGTTCCTCGATGTAGCCGAGATTGAACGAGCAGGAATCGTTATGCGGATCCAGCTTCAGTCCTTCCCGAAAATATTTTGTCGCCTCGTCGAAGCGGCCAAGGTTACGGTAAGAAAGCCCCAGGAAGGCGTAAGATCGCGCCGTAGGATCAAGGGCGATCAGACTCTGGAACTCTGCGATGGCTCTGTCCGTCTTCCCTGCCATGAAGTAGCTTTCGCCCAGCGCGGCATGGAGATCGGCTCGCCGCGGAGCGAGTTTCAAACCGGATTCGAGCAGAGGAATCGCGTCTTCAAAGTAATTCTGGCTCATGCTGACCCGAGCCAATAAGAAAATGACGTCGGTATTTTCGGGCGCCAGCTTGTGAGCCCGCACGAGGACATCCAGAGCGTCGACTGGCCGGATCTGGCCGGCATACACCTGTCCCAGCAGATACAAGGCCTCGGGCGAATCTGGTTTCGCTTTCAGAGCTCGATTCAATATAACTTCAGCCTTCGAGTACTCGCGGGCTCGAAGATAAGCCTGTCCGAGGTTGTAGAGAATTTCAAATGTTTCAGGCTGCAGCGCATTGGCCTTCTCCAATTCCAGCTGAGCTGCGTGATACTGCTTGGCTGAGGCGAGGAAAACTCCAAGAGAAAAATGCAACCGGACATCGTCTTTGTTTTGAGCCGAAAGGGTGGCGGCAAGTCTAAGGCCGGCGGCGTCCTGTCGGGACTGGAAATAGCAGCGCACAAGATTGAATTCCGTCTCCGCATTTGCCGGGCGGATGCGCTGAAAATGAGGGATGGCTTCGGCGGGTAACGCTTTGGCCATCAGTAGCAGACCGAGATTGTAATTCCCATCGCGATCCGCGGGTTCGAAGCGCAGGACCGTCCGAAACTCCCTCTCGGCGAGATCGTTCTTTTCTTGGGCGACGTATAAGTTGCCGAGATTGTTGTGCGTTTTGGTTGAATCAGGATCCAGTTTCAACGCATGTTGAAATGCTTGATTGGCGCTGGCGTAGTCCTTTTCTTTGGTGTAGACAATCCCCAGCAGGTTATAGCCCGCGACGCTGGTGGGATGCAGCGCCAGCTGTTCCTGAGTTTTCTGCCTGGCCTGTTCGACCGAACCTTCGCGAAGCAGTGTTTCAGCCTCCGCGAACGGGGATGGAACGGCTGCCGACTTCCTGGACCGGCTCGGGGTGACGTTGGTCTTCTGCGCCCGCGAGTGCGTGCCACCGAAGGCAAGTCCCAGGATTAGCGGGAGGATCCGGAACAGCCTCAGACTGTTCTTAGCCCCTGGTTGTCGATGCAGAAATGAAGTGCGGATCGCCATCCTTGCATTACGCCTCCGGGTTCGGAGCCTACCCACCGGGTCTGGACGTCAATGTAGCATCTCCAGCGCTTGCTGAGCCATCTTATGCCCGGGTTGCAGAAGCAGCAGTTCCTGCAATACTTCTTTGGCTTTCGGTTCGTTTTGCAAGACGACATACAAGCGGGCTAGATTCAGATAACCCTGATCAAGTTTCGGCGCCACGCGGACACAAGTCTTGAATTCTTCTTCCGCTTCGGAATAACGTTGTTGCCGCACGAAAATCACGCCAATGTTGTTGAGCGCGTCGGAATAGTCCGGGCGTAAGGTCACGGCCTTGTTCAGATATTCCAAGGCACGCGCGAAATTCTCTTGCCGCGCATAAAGCATTCCAGCAGCGTAATTCGCTTCCGCATCGTCTGGCTCCATCTGGAGCGCCTTGACCAAAAGCCTTTCGGCTTCCTCATAGTTGCCGCGCCTTCGATAAAGATTTCCCAGATTAAGTAGAGCAACTATATAGGTTGGCTGGAATTGCAACGATTGCTTGAAATGTCCGACCGCTTCCTCCGGCTCCCCTTCCTCGGCGGCAATCATTCCAAGATTATTCCACGCTTCAGGATAGTTCGGGCGTAACTGCACCGACTGCTCAAGATAGTGCCGGGCCTCCGGCAGGTTGTTTCTTCGAAGGTAAAGAGTGCCCAGGTTATAGTAGGCTTCGGGAGCCTGGGGCTGGGCGGCAATGACTTCCCGGAACGACTCAGCCGCCTGCTCCAGATAGCCACGCTGAAACAAGGCCACTCCATAAGTGAAGTCGTTGCGCTGGAACCCAGCATCCGGCGCTATTCCCTCGAAGGGAAGCGCTTGTTTGATCCGATCAGCCGCGGTCCGAGGCGCCCGTGACACGTCGTCCTGAATTCGTTTGGCATCCACAGTCCCCTGATAAACCTTGACTATCAGTCCAGAAGGATCGATCAGGAATGAAGACGGAATGGGGAGATCTCTGCGGCGATCGAACAGGTAGCGGTAGAGGACATTATAAATCCCCGCCATTTCCGGCGTCGCGAGCAGATTGGGAAAATTAAGTTTTTCTTTGGCCGCGAATGCTTTGACAGCGTTGCGATCGAGAGGATCGTCAAGGTTGACGCCTAACACTCGAACGCCGGCAGCGACCAGGATTTCCTGGCGTTGATGGAGCAGTCGCAGCTGGCCGATGCAGAGCGGCGCTGTGGTGGTCCAGAAATGAAGAAAGACAAAACCGCCCTGAAACGAACGTAGATCGCGCAGGTTACCAGTGAGATCGGCCAGAGAAAAATCCGGAGCGCTGAGCGGTTGGATAAGCCAAGTCTCGACTGAGGAAGGCAAAGGCTCCGGCGTCGGAGCATCGTTATGCCGCGTCCATGATACCGGAGAAGCTGCGAAAGGCCAGGCAAGAAAATCCGCACCCCCCTCCTGCATTTCGATTCGATGATTCGCGGGAAGCCGCTCAAGAGTCTGAGTGAGACCGCTCGGCCAACGGATTGTGGCCCGGATGTCGGTTTCATTTTTTCCCAGCCCAAAGAAAAGCTGTTTGGTGTGCTGGGCGAGAAATCCCGAACCCGCCTGAAGATACTTCGTTTGGCGAAGGTTTCCCGTTTCCACCGTAATCGCGGCTCCAATCGCATCCCGGTTGCTTTTTGTCCCGCGGAGGCGGAAAGCGATGGAGTTCCCAATATCCTTGCTGGTGTTGTGCAAAACCCTGAGTTGCGGCGCATTGCGGTTCTTAAGAATAAGTTCCAACCGCCCGTCGTGGTCCAGGTCGGAGAGCACGAAGGAGCGGCTGTCATCAGGAAAATCCAGACCTATTGCCCCGGAAACTTCGGAAAACGTGCCATCGTGATTATTCAGGTACAAAACGTTCCTCTCGTAGCCGCTCCAGGAGACATCAGACCGAATCAGTTCGTTGATCGCGTTCCATCCGTGCTCGTAGTTCACGGACGGGGTCGAAATGGCAGGGGATTTTGCGACAACCTGCCGCCAAAAGAAACTGCCGAGATCGCCGCTGTCGGAGCCTGAAATATAGCCGTTGGCAATATACAAGTCCGAGTAGCCGTCGTGATCGAAGTCCCACGCATCGGAACACCAGGCCCAGCGGCCCATCTCAACGGCAGCCCGGGAACTTACATTTTGAAATGTCCCATCTCCCAGATTCCGGTAAAGCGAATTGCCGCGGGTATGTTGGCGATAAAGGGTGCGGGTACCCTCCGCTTCCCGTTCATGAAATTGTTGCTGCTGCGAAACTCGCAAGCCCGCGGCGGACCACATATTGGCAACGTAGATGTCTTGCTTGCCATCATTATCGAAGTCGAGCCACGACGCGCTCATTCCCGCGCCGACATCGTTCACGTGCGCTTGGCTGGAAACCGCAGAGAATGTCCCGTCCCCGTTATTGCGATAGAGATTGTTCCGG
>Ga0210398_10006816_pt1 | contig 10442 bp, 7 predicted proteins | sample IncBWC4OmetaG_FD_161047 | JGI IMG/M metagenome (GOLD analysis project Ga0210398, IMG submission 161047) | Forest soil microbial communities from Barre Woods Harvard Forest LTER site, Petersham, Massachusetts, United States - Inc-BW-C-4-O | ecosystem: Environmental > Terrestrial > Soil >... | reverse complement strand
CGGGATTGTCGATGCTCTCCGGCTCTCCACCTTGAAGGTGCCGGTGCTGGTGCAGGCAACACCCGACCGGGCCGCGGACATGAAGATTTCCCATCGCCGCGACAGTTTCTGCGGCAAGATGTCGGCATGTAACAACCTTCGCCAGTATGGCATCCCCTATTCCATCACCACCCTGCACACCGAAAGCCCCAGCTCCCCGGAGTTTACCCACGATCTCCAGTGGTTCGCAGCTGTCTGCCGCGTGGTAAAAGGATTTCGCAACCTCCGAGTAGGCGCCATCGGCGCGCGCCCCGCCGCCTTCAACACCGTCCGCTACAGCGAGAAAATTCTCGAATCGCAGGGCATCTCCAGCGAAACCCTCGACCTCTCCGAAGTCCTCGGCCGCATCGAGCGCATGAAAGACAACGACGACCATGCGCAAGCGAAGTTAACCGCCATCAAAAAGTATGTGGATTCGAGCAACGTTCCCGCTCCTGCCTTACTGAAAATGGCAAAGCTCGGTGCGGTCGTCGACCAATGGATGGCCGCAACCGAGGTCACCATCAGCGCCGTCCAATGCTGGACGTCGATCGAAGAGAACCTCGGCGTCGTGCCCTGCACGGTCATGAGCATGATGAGCAATGAACTCCTGTCCAGTGCCTGCGAGGTCGACATTTGCGGCGTCCTCGGAATGCACGCCCTGCAACTCGCCTCTGGCACTCCGTCAGCGCTTCTCGACTGGAATAACAATTACGGATCGGATCCGAATAAAGCCGTCTGCTTCCACTGCTCTAATCTGCCCAAACATTTTTTCCGCTCCGTCAAGATGGACTTCCAGGAGATCATCGCCGGCACCGTAGGCAAAGAAAACACATTTGGCACCTGCGTCGGCCTCATCAAGCCCGAAAAGATGAGCTTCGCCCGCTTCTCCACCGACGACACGGCGGGCCGAATGCGCGGCTACGTCGGCCAAGGCCGATTCACCGACGACCCGCTCAACACCTTCGGTGGCGCGGGCGTCGTCGAGATCGCGCACATGCAAAAGCTGCTTCGCTACATTTGCGAGCGCGGTTTCGAGCACCACGTGGCCGCCAATCTCTCCCCGGAAGCATCGACTGTCGCATCCGCAGTCTACGAAGCCGCCACGCGCTATCTCGGCTGGGATATGTACTTCCACGGGCGCGATAACGGAGCCTGCTGATGGCCATCGTGGCGGGCGTAGATTTCGGAACGCTCAGTGTGCGCGTCTCCCTCGTAGACAGCGAACGCGGCCTGCTGCAATCCGCGATTCAAGAATATCCGCTCCACCGCAAGCGCGAAGATCCGGAATACGCCACGCAATCCCACGACGATCACATGCGCGCCCTCGCCGCCGCCACGCGCGAAGCGCTGAAAAAGGCCGGCATCAGCGGCGATCAAGTCGAGGCCATCGCCCTCGACACCACCGGTTCATCCGTGATTCCCGTCGGCAAAAACATGCAGCCGCTCGGCGAGTATTATCTTTGGTGCGATCATCGCGCCAAGGGCGAGGCGGCCGAGATCACCGAAGCCGCCCATCGCGAAAGCCTCGAAGCGATTCAATGGTGCGGCGGCGTCTACTCCTCAGAGTGGGGATTTTCAAAACTCCTCCACTGGCTTCGCCACAATCCAGATAAGCGGCCCGACTTCGTTTCCGCCTTCGAACATTGCGACATGGTCGCCGCCACACTTTGCGGCATCACCGATCCGAAAAAAGTTAAGCGCAGCGTCTGCGCCATGGGCCACAAATGGCTCTGGAATCGCGCGCTGGGCGGCCTTCCCCCCGAAAGCTTTCTCGTTAAGGTCGACCCCCTCTTACAAGGAGTCCGCGAAAAACTCGACGGCGAATACACAACCTCCGATCAGATCGCCGGCACGCTCACCGAATTCTGGGCAGAAAAACTCGGCCTCAAGCCCGGCATTCCCATCCCCGTCGGAGCCTTCGACGCGCATTGGGATGCCATCGGCGCCGGTTGCCTCACCGATGATATGGTCAACGTCATCGGCACTTCGACCTGCATCATCGGAGTCACTCCGTCCGTCAATCTCGTTCCCGGCGTCTGCGGCGTCGTGCAGGGCAGCGTGCATCCGCTCCGCACCGGAATCGAAGCCGGCCTTTCCGCCGCCGGAGACATCTTCAGCGCCATCGCAACCCGCGCCGGCACCACTGTCCAAGCCCTGACGAGCGGCTTAGAAAATTATCGCGCTGGCCAGACTGGCTTGCTACGCATGACCTGGGATAACGGCGATCGCACCGTCCTCGTCAATCCCAACCTCCGCGGCGTAACCCTCGGCTGGAATCTGCAGAGCACGGCGCAAGATGAACTGTTCGCCGCCATCGAAGGTACCGCCTTTCACACCCGCGTAATCCTCGATCGCATGGCCGACCACGGCGTAGACGTGAAGCGTGTGATCAACGCCGGCGGCATTCCGCAGAAGAACGATGTATTGAATCAGGTCTACGCCAACGTATTAGGCCGCCCCGTGCTGGTTCCCAGCAAAAGTGTGGTCAGTCTCGGCTCCGCGATTTTCGCTTTTTTGGCGGCAAAAACTTTCCCGACCATCGAAGTTGCGCAAGACAAAATTTGCCCCCCGCACCGCACATTTATGCCGCAGGAATCCGCGCAACGTATCTACGCCGACCTGTATCCTTTATATAGCAAGCTCTATTTCACCTTGGGGCAGCCCAACGGGGATCCTCTAAGCGTTGTGCTTCCAAAATTAATCGCCGTGGCAGCGTCCGTGGCCGGCCAGACAACGCATTAGATGGCAGCACATTAGAATTCAAAACGAGGAGCCATGATGACCGTTCAAAAGATCCGGCGCGCACTGGCAATCGGAGTACTGCTAACGGCGATCGCCGTGATCGCGGAGGCAAAAACAAAAGTGACCAGCCAGCCCTTTGGAAAAATGCCGGACGGAGCTCCCGTAGAAATCTACACGCTGAGCGACGGCCCCTACGAAGCGAGAATCGCCACCTACGGCGGCATCTTGGTTTCGATGAAGGCTCCTGACCGCAGCGGCAAGTCAGCCGACGTAGTGCTCGGCTTCGACGATCTCGACGGCTACGTAAGCAACTTCAACGGCCCGTCCAACGCCTTCTTTGGAGCGATCATCGGCCGCTATGCCAATCGCATCGCGCATGCCAGCTTTACTCTCGATGGCCAAAAATACTCCCTGCCCAAAAACAATGGCGACAACACGCTCCACAGCGGCCCGCATGGCTTCAACAACGTTGTCTGGAAGGCAAAGCCGATCGCAAACGGAGTGGAGCTGACTTATCTGAGCAAAGACGGCGAGGCAGGATTCCCCGGTAATCTCACCGCCATCGTTCGCTATACATTGCTGAAGAACGACCTGCGCATCGAATATGAGGCCACCACCGACAAAGACACTGTCGTCAACCTAACCAATCACTCCTATTTCAATCTCGCCGCACAAGGCGACATTCTGCAGCATGAACTCATCCTCCACGCCTCCCGCTTCACGCCCGTCGACGCTGGATTGATTCCGACCGGCGAATTGAAGCCCGTGGAATCCACTCCCTTCGATTTCCGCAAAGCCACCGCGGTCGGCGCGCGCATCAACGCCGGCGATGAGCAACTTCATCTTGGTCGCGGCTATGACCATAACTGGGTGACCGATGATAAGACCGGAAAATTGGCAGAAGCCGCCGAACTCTTCGACCCCAGCAGCGGGCGAGTGTTGAAAGTTCTGACCGACCAACCAGGAATTCAGTTTTATAGCGGAAATTTTCTAGACGGATCCGTCAAAGGCAAAGGCGGCAAACCCTATGAACAACACGCGGCGCTCTGCCTGGAGACGCAGCACTTTCCCGACTCTCCAAACCACCCGGATTTCCCATCAACCGAGTTGAAGCCGGGCCAGCGCTACCATACGGTAACGATCTTCAGCTTCTCCGCCCGCTAGCAGGACGCGAGGAATTCGCGATCAAGACTACGCATTCGCGGGTCCACGCTCACTCGCGGAGAAAGCTTCCTGGTCGTTCATTTTCTTATTCTCACGGTCCTCATCCGCCGACCTTGCCAAGCGCAATCCCCAAACCGCGACCGCGTCCCAGTGCATGTCGATCAGTCCGCTGGAACCATCTCCCCCGTCGGGAATTTCTTCCTAGCGCCCGCCCCCGTCAACTGACGAATCAACTCTACTTCCTTGGCATCGTACGGCGTACCATCCTGCCGGAAAATATCGTGGAACCACAACGCAGGCTCGCCCGCATAAGACTTCTCCCACGAATCCCACGGATAAATCGTCTGCGACTTTCCATTCACGAATCCCCAGTTATAAGCACCCACATGTTCTTTTTTCAGCAGCGGCAAAATCGCGGCGAACGTGCTCCCCCGCGGCCGCGCCATGTACTCCGTGCACACGACCGGCCGACCGAACCGCCGCAACGAGTCGATCCGCCGCTTCATCACTTCCGGAGGCTCGTAGCTATGAAATGTAATCACGTCGGAATTCTGCAATTGAAACCGCGACATCTCGCTCAGCGCGGCGTCGTTCTCCCAATCTCCCTGCCATACGCCGCTTGTAAGCGGCTGCGACGGATTGGCTTCGCGCGCCCAACTCCATTCTTCTTTCAACAGCCTCAAAGCGCGCATCGGCTTGTCAGCCAGTTCCGTAGTCTTATAAACGTCGTTTTGATTGTCTGGTTCATTCATCAGGTCCCACATCAAAACACGCCGGTCATCGCGAAAATGGGTGAGCACTCCCACAATGTAGGGTTTCAATTCCGAGTTCCATCGTGACTCATCTTTCAAAATGTCGGCGCCCGGCGCCTGCACCCATCCTGAGTTATGCACGTGCGGCTTGGGAGCCGGTTGTTTGCCGAGATGCGGCCGCGGATCCCAAACCGAATCCAACAACACAAACGTGACGCGAATATGATGCTTGTCCGCGACCTCCACGAACTGATCCATGCGATGCAGAAAACCCTGCGAATCCTGTTGCCACAAAAGATTGTGGAGAAACACTCGCATCGTGTTCATCCCCAAACCCTGCGCCCATCCGAACTCGCGATCAATCGTCGGCAAGTCAAACGTGTCCGCCTGCCACATTTCCAGTTCATTAATAGCCGTGCTGGTGATGTAGTTACTACCCACCAGCCAAGGCTGTCGCGCATACCACTGATTCGCCTTATCCGCCGCCCAATGCCCATTCTCCGCCGCAACGCCAGCGCAGCCCAAGACGCACATCGCCCAAAGAGCGACCGCCCATCGCATGACCACCCTGCAATCTGTCCCCATTCTTCTCCCCACTATATTCGACTTAGCCGCATTTCGACTCACGACTTGGCTCTTGCTTTTGGGGTGACACTGCGGTTCACCGCTACGATAGAAGACTTGTCTTTACTCGCGGGTTTCGCCAGCACTCTGTAGAGCCGCTGAGGGAGGCAGTCGACACGAATCCAGGCCTAGGACAACATCAACGTCAACACCAAACTAGAAACCGAAGCCGGCGCAAACGTATATCGGAACGATATAGAAGTCTCTATCAGCAGGTAGAAGCATGAGCGAACAATTCCCTAGTGCCCTAACTCCCCGCGGGGCGTTTGTAGCGCCGCCGTCCCGGCGACTGTCCGGCGATGCAGTGGCGCCTCATGAGGCTGCGTCGAAGATGTCGAAAGCTCTACAGGTTCCGAAGACACGCGGATAGAAGACCCACAGGCGGCACTCCGCGACGCCTAGCCAGCCTGCTTGTTTTGAAAAAAGTAGAAGAAAGGCGCGTGCGTGAGTCTTCGATTCCCCGAACCTTACTTCACGTCAAAGGTCCCAGGCGGAGGATTGTAAAAATAGTAGAAACGCAGCCCGAGAAGTTTGCCAGGAAACTCCTTCGGCAGTGGCGGGAACGGGGCGGACATCGTGATGCTGCCCCATGCGGCTCGGTCGAGCCCCACGTCGTTGGACGACACGTCCCTCGCCATCGCGCTAACCGTGCCATCCTTAAGGATAACGAATTCAATCGCCACCTTGCCCTGCTTCAAAATCGGCGGATATACCGATGGCGGCATCAGGGTATACCAGTTCTGGCGCACTCTTTGCGTGATCTGCGTCAGATAAGGCCCAAAATCCACGCCCATCGTGTCGGTCAGAATCTCCATCTGATCCAGTGTCTTCGCGCCGCTGCGGCCCTGGCTCAGCCCATAGTCGCCGGCAACCCCTCCACCGATGCGTCCGCGGTTTTCCGCCGCCGCACGTTCCGCCTGCTCAATCGCCGACCCTGCCGTCAGCGGAGTATTAAAATTCGGCATCGGCCGATTCTGCGGAGGCGTTTGTAGCCTCGCCGTCTGATCGTTCTGCGGGGGCGTGAAACCCGAACTCTGCTGCGGCGGCTGCGGATTCGGCGCGGGCTGGTTCTGCGCCACTTGATTCTGCGGAGGCTGGCTTTGCGCCGGCGGCTGCGGCACATTCGCGCCCGGCTGTCCCGGATGCCGGCTCTGCAATAACTTCTTCAAATCTTCGCGATTGATCTGGGGCGCTTTGCTGGTCGCGATGCGGTCCTTGTCTGAAATCACCTTCGCGTCCGGACGCCGCGTCAGCTTCTGCGCATCCGGCGGCAACTCCAGAAACGTCGCGTCTTTCGACTTGTCGTTTGCAGTAATCGCCAGATCGACTCTCCGATGCGGCAAAAGATCCATCAGCTTGGGCAGATTCCACAACAGAATAATCACGAACAGATGCAGGATGACTGACAGCCACAACGCCTCGCGCTTCCGCGCTCGCGAAAGATCGTCCTGCAATTGAATCAGCAGATGCGGAACATCGTCGGGATTAAAGCCGCGGTAAGCCGATTCCCAACGCTCCGCCTCAAACAGATCGCGCTGCTCGACCGGCCCATTCGAGGAATCGCTGGACGAGGAATTCCCCGCCCTTGAACTACCGGACAGCGCTTCGCGAGACTGTGGATCGCGGGACGGAATTTGGGTAACCGGCATCAGGCAGAGCTACAAGCTTAGAGACACACGCAGACTCCGTGGTTGCGTAACCCGCAAAGAACTTATTCGACGAACGGCTGGCGAACAAGCTCTTGCAACGAAAATCCTTCGTAAAGTTACGTAAATTATGGAGTTGCAATCACTGTTTCCTATTGTCGCATTTTTTTCGCCGCCCGCGTGAGTACCTGAGTAATGGCGGCCCGGCGAAAAGACGCGCCCCACCCCGCTCTCAACCTTCTGCCAAAATCAAGAATCCCGCGCCCGCAATCATCCCCTAGGGACAGGCGCCCCTATCTGTTCAGCCGAGCCAAGCACGGCAACTGCCGGCACCCGCGACAAGCCCGCATCCCCCGCAGAATAAGACGACTCTCGTTCGACTCCGTTCGCCCTTATAATATCCAGTGAGCCTTGGTTATGTTCCACCCAAAAAATCCTATCCGTAACATAGAGGTTGCTCTCGATGCTCGCCCCGCACTTCGAGCGCGCCTGCTCAATCGGCCCGCACCGATGGCGGCATTGCTGGTCGCCGGCATCACACTCCTCGCCACTCCTTCTAAAATACTCGCCCAGCGCGGCGGCGGAGCCCACGTCAACCAGCCCGTCGTCTGCGTCTACGATTGCCCCGCTCTGGAAACCCTCAACACGGAAGACACGCTCAAGAATTTTCGCCGCTCCATGGCTCTGCAAGCTACCGCTGAGCAACGCGCGGCGTTCGCGAAGATCTCGCAATATGCCGAGGCCGCCGGCGATCAACTCCAGGCCCTTCTGAAGTCTCTTGAGCGAGACACCGAGCGCGCCGCCGCTCTCGATCAGGCTATAGAAAAAGCGCGCGCCAGCAACCAGAATTTCCTCGCCTCCTTTTCCGCCACACAAAAATCCGGCCTCCAGGATTTCACCCGCAAACTAGCCAAAGCCGATTCCGAACTAGACCGGCAAATCAAGGCGCTCGATCAAATCTTCCCGTCCGCGAAACCAGACAGCGAGCAGATTTCGAGCGCCGCCGCCGCGCTCGAAAAAGCGCTCGCCGCCTTCCAAGGCGAACAACTCGCGCTGGCCAGAGAAATGAGCATCCTCTTTGACGCTGCCGGAGACGACGTCACCTTCAGTCTTCCTCCGGTCACCAACTCGATCACCGTCGACGGCGAGAATATTGCTATCCCCGCGTCCGGCGCCGTTTTCCGGCGGTCATCTGCAAATCGATCCGCGACCTCCGCCACAGCTTCCGCCGACAACAGCCGTAACCTTTTCGGTCTCAAGTTCGTCGCCGATCTCTCCGACGTGCAGCAAAATATCACCGCCATTCTGCGCGCCGCGCTCAACCGCTCTCCCCGTTGCGGCGAACGCATCGAGATTCAACAAGCTTCGCTCACGCCGCTAGCGCCCGATTCGAGCCTCGCGGTCGCCGAGCTGCACTTCGAACGCTGGGTCTGTCCCAGTGGTCAGACTCACGGAGGCCTCGGCTCTCCGCCCCCGACCGAAGTCGCCGACGGCAATGCAACGCTGGAGGTCAAGCTCACCCCATCGCTCGAAGCGGCGCAATTGAAGCTTGTTTCCGAAATCACTCGCGTCGAAGCCAACGGCATGCTCCGCAACTCGCTGCGCTCCGGCGATCTCGGAACCACCCTGCGCGACGAAATCGCCGCATCCCTCCTAGCCGCGCTGCAGAAATCCGCCGACATCAAAAGCACCCTGCCGCCCGTAGCGCAACAAACGGTCACGCTGCAAAAAGCGCAATTTCAGGATGCCGGCGCCGATCAACTAAACCTGATCCTCGACGGCCAACTGCAATTCTCCGATGACCAGACCAAACAATTCGCCACCCAACTCAAGCAGCGCATCTCCGCCCAAGGAACCGCCGCACCCTAGCGAACGGTCAAGGCAACCGATCGTCTCCCACCCAACATTTCGGCCGTAAAGCTCTCCCCTATGGACCGCTGTGCCCCCCGCGGTAAACGCTCGGGCAAACTACGCGTCCAGTCACCGCCCGTTTGTGTTTTCCATATCGGGAGCGTATAGTCGTGAACGTACTGTTGTGTCGTAGTGCGAGGAGTGTCGGAGCACACCAGTGGGCGCAAGCCCACTTTTTACTTGGTGCCGACTCCGCCCCGACCACTAGATGCAAATTGCTGAAAACATGGCGTTTGATTTCGATAAGATCCGGCAGATCGCCGAGCGCGTAGCAAGCTCAAGTGGGCTGGAAGTAGTCGATGTCGAGATCGCCGGCGCGGGCAAGCATCGCATGTTGCGCGTCTTCATCGACCGCCCCGGAGCGGCGCCCACAGCGGGCCGTCCCGATGGAGTGACGCATGAAGATTGCTCGCAGTTCAGCCGCGAGTTCGGCACCATCGTCGACGTCGAGGATGTGTTGCCGGGCGGATCGTATGTCCTGGAAGTTTCATCTCCGGGCCTCGATCGCAAGCTGACGAAGGCGTCCGATTTCGAACGCTTTCGCGGACAGCGCGTAAAGTTGACGACGCGCGAACCGGTCAACAACAACCGGCATTTTGAAGGCAAGCTGGAAAGCTTCGAGAATGCCAAGCTGCTGCTCGACCTAAGCGCGGCGCGCAAGAAGAAAATGCGCCCCAAAGAAGGCGAGTCGCAAAAAGTAGAAATTGAATTACAGAACGTGGAGAAGGCGAATTTAGTACCAGAAATCTAAGAGCAAGCTTTTCCTGGTTTCGAGCTTTTCCTGTGACCCGTGACCGGCAACCTGTCACCCGGACTTTATATGGCAAGTGAGCTCTACAACATCATCGAAGGGGTCAGCCGCGAAAAGGGCATCGATCCGCAGATCGTAGTCAGTGCCGTAGAAGACGCCATCGTCGTCGCCACGCGCAAATACTACAAGACGCAGGAAAACCTGCGCGCCGTGCTCGACAAGGACAGCGGCAAGATCAATGCCTACGCGGTGAAGTCGATCGTCGAAAACCCCGAGCAGGTCGAAGATCCGAATCTTCAAGTGACTGTCGACCAGGCGCGCAAGCTCGATCCGAGCGCCGAAGCCGGCGGCGAACTCCTCATCCCGAAAGCGACCGAAGGCATTCTCGGCCGCATTGCCGCGCAACTCGCGAAGCAAGTCATCTTTCAAAAAGTGCGCGAGGCCGAACGCGACACCGTCTACAACGAATACATCGGCCACGTAAACGAAATCGTGAATGCGACCGTGAAGCGCCTCGAAGGCCCCGACGTCATTCTCGATATTGGCAAGGCCGAAGCCCGCATGGGGCGCAAAGAACAGTCTCGTCTCGAGTCGTTCGCCGTAGGCGAACGCATCCGCGTCGTCATCGTGCGCGTAGAAAAAGCAACCAAAGGTCCCGGCGTAATCGCCTCGCGCTCCGCGCCGGAATTAGTCCAGCATCTGTTTCAGACCGAAGTGCCGGAAATTTATGACGGCACCGTAGTCATCCGCGCCATCGCTCGCGAAGCCGGCGAGCGCACCAAGATCGCGGTCATGTCGAAAGACAAGGATGTCGACGCAGTCGGCGCCTGC